>Ga0105054_10001828_pt1 | contig 34588 bp, 31 predicted proteins | sample BON02_FD_78091 | JGI IMG/M metagenome (GOLD analysis project Ga0105054, IMG submission 78091) | Freshwater microbial communities from Lake Bonney liftoff mats and glacier meltwater in Antarctica - BON-02 (megahit assembly) | ecosystem: Environmental > Aquatic > Freshwater > Ice > Glacier...
AACCGGCTGCCGGTGCTGTTCATCCCGGGCGATGTCTTTGCCAATCGCGGCCCCGATCCGGTGTTGCAGCAGGTCGAGGATTTTGGCGATGGCATGATCAGCGCCAATGACTGCTTTCGCCCGGTCAGCCGCTATTTCGACCGGATCAGCCGGCCAGAGCATCTGTTGACCGCACTGCCCCGTGCCATGCGGGTGATGACCGACCCGGCAGATTGCGGCCCGGTCACGCTGGCCTTTTGTCAGGATGTGCAGGCCGAAGCCTATGACTGGCCCGAGGCGTTCTTTGCGCCGAAGGTCTGGCGTCTGCGCCGGATACAGCCAGATCCGGTCGAACTGGACAGGGTCGATGCGCTGATCCGGGGGGCCAAACGCCCGGTGATCGTGGCGGGCGGCGGCGTGCATTACGCCTTTGCCACCGATGCGTTGCGCCGCTTTGCCGAGGCGCATCAGATACCGGTGGTCGAAACGCAGGCCGGCAAATCCGCCCTGCCCTGGGATCATCCGCTCAACCTGGGTCCGGTCGGTGTCACCGGGGCCAGCAGCGCCAATACCGTCTGCGAAACCGCCGATGTGGTAATCGGTGTCGGCACGCGGTTTCAGGATTTCACCACCGGCTCCTGGTCCTTGTTCAAGGCACCGGGGCGGCAACTGATCAGCCTGAATGTCAACGCCTATGACGCCGTAAAACATGGGGCCATCCCGCTGTGCGCCGATGCCATGGTCGGGCTGGAAGCCTTGGGCAAGTCATTGACCGGACAGCGTTTCAGCGCGCCGGACAGCAGTCTCAAGCGGGATTGGTTTGCCGCCGTCGATCCGCTCTGCGCCGCCCCCGGTGCGGGTAATGCGCTGGCCACCGACATGCAGGTGATCGGCGCGGTGCAACGTGCGGCGGGGCCGGATACGGTGATCATGTGCGCCGCAGGCACGATGCCCGGAGAGTTGCACAAGCTGTGGAAAGCCACGAAACCGATGTCCTATCACATGGAATATGGTTTTTCCTGCATGGGTTACGAGATTGCCGGCGCGATCGGGATCAAGATGGCCCAGCCGGAGCGTGACGTGATCTGCATGCTCGGCGATGGCAGCTACATGATGATGAATTCGGAAATGGCGACCGCGGCGATGACCGGGACCACGTTTACCACCGTCATCACTGACAACCGTGGCTTTGGCTGTATCAACCGGCTGCAGATGGGCACCGGCGGGGCGGAGTTCAACAATCTTTACGCCCATACCCGTGGGGGCCTCTCACCCCAGATCGACTTTGCGGCGCATGCGGCGGCGATGGGGGCGACGACGATCAAGGTCGGATCAATCGCAGAACTTGAGGTCGCGATCAGCAAACGCCACGCTGTTTCTGGCCCCTATGTTATTGTTATTGATACAGACCCCTACCCCAGCACCCCGCATGGTGGAACCTGGTGGGATGTGGCGGTGCCCGAGGTCAGCGACCGTCCGCAGGTCAATGTCGCCCGTGCCGATTATGAAACGAAGCTCAAGGAACAGGTGCCATCGTGATCCGTTTCGGCACCAACCCCATCGCATGGGCCAATGACGACGACCAGTCCATTGGCGCCGATATCCCGACCGCCCGCATCCTTGACGAGGCGGGTCGTCAGATCGGGTTTGACGGGATCGAGAATGGCCACCGCTGGCCTGCGGACCCCGAGGCGCTGCGGGTTTTGCTGGCGGAATATGGTCTGGCCTTCATCTCGGGCTGGTATTCGACGCATCTGCTGGTGCGGTCGGTCGCGGACGAGATCGCCGCTGTGCAACAGCATCTGGTGCGGCTGAAACACAACGGTTGCAAGGTCTGCATCGTCTGCGAAACCTCCAACGCGGTGCATGGCGCGCCGGCGCATCCTGTGAATGACCGCCCGCACCTCAGTGCCGCGCAAATGGCTGATTTTGGGGCAAAAATCGAAGAATTTGCCGCCTATCTCGCCAGTGAGGGCATCACGCTTGTCTATCATCACCACATGGGCACCGTGGTCGAAAGCCCGGAAGATATCGACGCGTTTATGGCGGCGACCGGGCCGCATACGCAACTGCTGTTCGATGCCGGGCATTGCTATTTCGGCGGCGGCGACCCTGTTGCGGTGCTGAGCCGCCATGTCGTGCGGGTGCGGCATTTTCATGCCAAGAACGTCCGGGCTGAGGTGGCGGAGCGGGTGAGGGCCGAGGGGATGTCGTTTTTGCAGGGTGTCGTGGCGGGTGCCTTTACCGTGCCGGGGGATCAGGACGGTGCGGTGGATTTTGCGCCGCTGCTGGGGATTCTGGCAAAGGCGGGCTATGACGGCTGGATCGTGATCGAGGCGGAACAGGATCCGGAGATACGCAATCCCCTGTTGTATCAGACGCTTGGTCTGGCGACCCTGAAGCGTCTGGCGCGTGAATGCGGTCTGACCGGATGACCGCCAGCCTGTTGGAAAAGGGTGCAAAATGAGCAAGTTACTGGTCAAACCGACCGCAACATCCGGCAAGGTGCATGACATCACCGCCGCCAGTGCGGGCTGGGGTTATGTCGGATTCGGGCTGTACCGAATTAAGCCGGGCGAGCGCGTGGCCGAGGTGACGGGCGACCGCGAGGTGATCCTTGTGCTGGTCGAGGGCAAGGCGGAGCTGGCTGCCGGGGGGCAGGAATTTGGCGAGATGGGAGAGCGGATGAATGTGTTCGAGCGGACGCCGCCGCATTGCCTTTATGTGCCGAATGACTGTGACTGGGTGGCGGTCGCCACGACCGATCTGACCCTTGCCGTCTGCACGGCACCGGGGCATGGCTGGCATGGCGCACAGGTAATCGGGCCGGACAACGTGCCGTCGGTTACGCGCGGCAAGGGCACGAATACCCGCTATATCAATGCCATAGCCATGGAAGAACGCGACGTGGCCGATAGTCTGCTGGTCACCGAAGTCTTTACCCCTGCCGGGCATTGGTCGAGCTATCCGCCGCATCGCCATGACGTCGATGCCTTTCCGGAGATGACCTATCTGGAGGAAACCTACTACCACAGGCTTAACCCGGCCCAAGGCTTTGGTATCCAAAGGGTTTTTACCGAGGATGGGTCGCTGGACGAGACGATGGCGGTGGCGGATGGCGATGTCGTGCTGGTGCCCGGGGGGCATCACCCCTGTGGCGCGCCCTATGGTTATGAGATGTATTACCTCAATGTGATGGCCGGGCCGTTGCGCAAGTGGCGGTTTCAGAACCATCCTGACCATGACTGGATCGCGAAAAGGGACGCGTGAGAATGTCGGTATCGGCGATCTGAGCATTACCCCCCGAATCAGGGGTTAATTCCCTTGTTCTTAAAGGAAAATGCTGCTGCGGCTTTACGTCGGTATTTTAACGGTATTCCAACGGTGCGAAAATCCCGTTCGGCGTGGTTAACGTGGCGCGCGGTGCTGTGGTGAATGTGGCACCAAATCGCATAGCGTCGCTTTTCACCGCGCGCTGATGCGCTACCCTCGAGGGATGACAGAGCTTCTTACCTTTACCGATCGCGGCATCTACTGTCCCAAGGGCGATTTTCATATCGACCCTTGGCGGCCGGTCGGCAAGGCGCTGCTGACTCATGGTCATTCCGACCACGCCCGCCCCGGCATGGCGGCCTATCTGGCCACCGATATCGCGGCGCCGGTGATCCGCCACCGGCTTGGCCCGGTGACGCTGGAAACGGTCCGCTATGGCGAAACGGTGTCGATCAACGGGGTCGATGTGTCGTTTCATCCGGCGGGGCATGTGCCGGGGTCGGCACAGATCCGCTTGGCGCATGCGGGTGAGGTCTGGGTTGTGTCGGGCGATTACAAGACGGTGCCGGATGGCCTTTCCACCCCGTTCGAGCCGGTGCGGTGCCATACGTTCATCACCGAATGCACATTCGGGTTGCCGGTGTTCAACTGGACCCCGCAGGATGTGCTGCGACAGGATATCAACGTGTGGTGGGCCGCCAATGCCGCCGCCGGGCGCATGTCGCTGCTGGGCGCCTATGCGCTGGGCAAGGCGCAACGGCTGCTTACGTTGCTCGACCCCGGTATCGGGACGATCCTGACGCATGGCGCGGTCGAGAATACCAATGCGGTGTTGCGTGCGCAGGGGATTGCCCTGCCCGACACGGTCCTGGTCACGCCCGAGACGGTGGTCAAATCCTATCCCGGTGCGCTGATCCTTGCCACGCCATCCGCGCTGTCCGGCACATGGGCGCGCCGGTTCGGCACCGGGGCGCAGCCTGCCTCCACGGCGCTGGCGTCAGGCTGGATGGCGCTGCGTGGGGTGCGGCGGCGGCGCGGCGTGGATCGCGGGTTTATCGTGTCGGACCATGCCGATTGGGCGGGGCTCAACGATGCGATCCGCGCCACCGGGGCGGGCCGGGTGTTCGTGACGCATGGATATACGGCGGTGTTCCGGCGCTGGCTGGCCGATCAGGGTTATGAGGCGGGGATCGTGGCCACGGAATATGAGGGCGAAGGGCTGGACGCAGCCGAAGCGGAGCCTGCGCCGTGAAAGCCTTTGCCGCGCTGTTTGCCGCCATCGACCAGACCACGCGCACCGGGGCCAAGGTTGAGGCGCTGACCACCTATTTCCGCGAGGCGCCTGAACAGGACCGGCTGTGGTGTATCGCCTTGTTCAGCGGCCGCCGTCCGCGCCGCACGATCACCGCGACGGTGCTGCGTGAATGGGCGGCAGAGCGGGCGGGCGTGCCGCTGTGGCTGTTCGAGGAAAGCTATGCCGTGGTCGGTGATCTGGCCGAAACCATTGCGCTGATCCTGCCGCCGCCAGTGCAGGTGTCCGATCTGTCGCTGACCCATTGGATTGGCAGGATAAAGTCGCTGTCGGCGCAGGACGACGCAGCGCGCAAGGCGGGTATTCTGGAAGCATGGGACAGCCTCGCCCCGTTTGAGCGGTTTTTGTTCACCAAACTGCTGACCGGCGGGTTTCGCGTGGGTATCAGCGCGACCCTGATGACCCGGGCGCTGGCCCGCGCAACCGGGATCGCGGAACCGGCCCTGACCCACCGGCTGATGGGGCAATGGACGCCCGAGACGACGACGTTTCAGACCCTGATCCACAGCCCGGACCCGAGCGCCGATCTGTCGCGGCCCTATCCGTTCTACCTCGCCTATCAACTGGAATCGCTGGACGATCTCGGCGTGCCCGAAGGCTGGTTTGCCGAGCGGAAATGGGACGGTATCCGGGGCCAGTTGATCCTGCGCGGCGGCACGCATCACCTGTGGTCGCGCGGCGGGGATCTGATGACCGAGCGGTTTCCGGAAATGGCAGAACTGACCGACCGGTTGCCAACGGGCACGGTGATCGACGGGGAAGTGCTGGCCTTTCGTGATGCGGCGCCGTTGCCCTTTGCCGATCTGCAAAAGCGGATCGGGCGCAAGACGGTGCCGAAAAAGCTGCTGACCGAGGCGCCGGTGATCCTGATGGCTTATGACCTGCTGGAGCATGAGGGCCGCGATATCCGCGATCAGCCGTTCAGCACGCGCCGCGCCCTGCTTGAACGGATCGTGGATGCAGTGCCGCCCACAGCACCGCTGCGCCTGTCGCCGGCGGTGCAGTTCAGCGATTGGGAGGGGCTGGCGGTTGAACGTGCCCGTTCGCGTGATCTGAATGCCGAAGGGCTGATGATGAAACGCCGCGACAGCCCTTATCTGGCGGGGCGCAAAAAGGGCGACTGGTGGAAATGGAAGGTCGATCCGCTGACCATCGACGCGGTGATGATCTATGCGCAGGCAGGGCATGGGCGGCGGGCGAACCTTTATACCGATTACACCTTTGCGGTGCGCGACGGGGATGAGTTCACCCCCTTCACCAAGGCCTATTCCGGCCTGACTGACGCCGAATTCCGTGAGGTGACGGCCTGGGTGCGCAAGAATACCTTGCAACGCTTTGGCCCGGTGCGGCAGGTGCCGCCCACGCTGGTATTCGAGATTGCGTTCGAGGGGATTCAGGCCAGTCCGCGCCACAAATCCGGGGTTGCGCTCCGCTTTCCACGCATGTTGCGCTGGCGGCGTGACAAACCGGTGGCAGAGGCCAATACGCTGGACGACCTGCGCGAGATGCTGCGCATCTATGGCTGAAGTTCAGGGTTTGTGGCGTCTGTGGATAGCGCAAGATCGGATGAATGGCAGAAAAGGCTTTGCCTGACGCATGCTTGTGTGCAGACTTGCAGATCAAGGCATTCGCAAGGGAGGAAACCGCATGCTGAATATCTCTGCAAAGGTCATTGCAAAGGTCATTGCGCTGACAGCGCTGGGTCCGGCATTGCTTGGCGCGCAGACGGCGTCGGCGCAGGAGTTCATCAACGTGCTGACCGGCGGCACATCGGGCGTCTATTACCCGCTGGGCGTGGCGCTGTCGGAAATCTATGCCGAGGGTATCGAAGGGTCGCGCACGCAGGTGCAGGCAACCAAGGCCTCGGTCGAGAACCTGAACCTGCTCGCGCAGGGCTCTGGCGAGATTGCATTTGCCCTGGGCGATTCGGTGGCGTTGGCCTGGGCGGGCGATACGGAGGCGGGCTTTCCTGCGCCGCTGCAGAACCTGCGGGCGATTGCGGCGATCTATCCGAACTATATCCAGATCGTCGCGGAAACCGAATCCGGGGCGACGACGCTTGCCGATCTGGAGGGTATGTCGCTGTCCGTGGGCGCCCCGGCATCGGGGACCGAACTGAACGCGCGGGCAATCTTTGCCGCGGCGGGGATGAGCTATGACGACCTTGAGCGGGTCGAGTATCTGCCGTTTGCGGAATCGGCCGAGCTTATCAAGAACCGCCAGATTCAGGCGACGTTGCAATCGGCGGGGCTTGGTGTGGCCTCGATCACCGACCTTGCCACCACGCATGACATCACCGTCATCGAAATCCCTGCGGACGTGGTGATGGCGGTGGGCGCGCCCTATGTTCCTGCGGTTATCCCGGCCGGCACCTATAACGGGCAGGATGCGGATGTGCCGACGGCGGCGGTGGGCAATGTCCTCGTCACCAGTGAGGCGGTGAGTGAGGAAACCGCCTATCAGATGACCAAGCTGATCTTTGACAATCTCGACCGGTTGCAGGCTGCGCATAGTGCGGCGGGCGGAATCTCGCTTGACGGGGCGTTGACCGGGCTGTCGATCCCGCTGCATCCCGGATCCGAGCGGTATTACCGCGAGATGGGTCTGATCGAGTAATCCTGATCCCGCAGCCCCGGCCATCATTGCCGGGGCGATCTGCTACTGGTGCTCTGACGGTGGGTCGGTCCTGCCTGCGAGAGGGGAGTGACGATGGCTGACAGTGCGTCTGCGCCACAGGACACGCCGGATGCGGCAGACATCGAACCCGCAGAAGAGGCGATTGCCGGGCTGCCAGCCGGATTTGGCGCCGGGTTGTCTGGCCGGATCGCGTTCTGGATCGCGGTGTCGTTTTCGCTGTTCCAGATCTGGGCGGCTGCATACGGCAGTTTGCCCAGTCAGGTCGTGCGGGCCATGCATGTCGGGTTCCTGCTGCTGCTCGGTTTTGCCCTGATTGCCAATCTGCTGGCGCGGGGGCCGCTGACCAAGGCGATCTACTGGACGCTGGCCATCCTCGGGTTTGGGACCGGGGTCTATAACTGGGTGTTCTATACCGACATCATCCGCCGGACCGGTTTTCTCACACCGATGGACATCCTGACCGGGACCGTCGTGATCGCGCTGGTTTTTGATCTGTCGCGGCGGGTGATGGGCTGGCCGCTGTCGGTCATCGCGGGCATATTCCTTGCCTATTGCTTTTTCGGGCAGTTGCTGCCGCCGCCGCTGATCCACCGGGGTTATGCGTTCGAGTTGATCATCGAGCATTTCGCCTTTGGCACCGAAGGCATCTATGGCACGCCGATTTATGTCTCTGCCGCCTATATCTTTATCTTTGTGGTCTTTGCCGCCTTCATGGAACGGGCGGGGATGCTCAAGCTGTTCAACGACTTTGCCCTCGGCCTTGTCGGTGGGGTGCGCGGCGGGCCGGGGCAGGTCTGTATCCTGTCCTCGGCGCTGATGGGCACGATCTCTGGCTCTGGTGTGGCCAATGTGGTGGCGAGCGGACAGTTTACCATTCCGCTGATGAAACGCTTTGGGTTTCGCTCTGCCTTTGCCGGCGGGGTCGAGGCCACATCCTCGATGGGCGGGCAGATCATGCCGCCGGTGATGGGTGCTGTGGCCTTTATCATGGCAGAGACGCTGAACGTGCCTTACACGGCCGTGGTTCAGGCGGCGATCCTGCCCGCGATACTGTATTTCGCAGTATGTTTCTGGCTGGTTTATCTTGAGGCGGGCAAGGGTGGGCTCAAGGGGCTGAACAAGGCGACATTGCCCAATCCCTGGACCGCGATCCGCCAGCAATGGCCGCTGATCCTGCCGCTGGCGGCGCTGGTCTGGCTGCTTTTTGCCGGATATACGCCGATCTTTGCCGGGACCATGGGGCTGGCGCTGGTTGTGGTGCTGATCCTTGGTACGCCGCTGGCCGCAATGATCGGACCGGGGGCGTTCCGGATCGTGTTCTGGGTCGCCTTGGGGCTGGCCTCGGCGATGTTCCTGCGGTTTGGGGTGGACCTGCTCTTTGTCGTGATCGGTTCTCTTGTCGCTGCATGCGCGCTGTTCCGGGGTGGGCGGGTCACGCTGGGCATTGTGCGTGATGCGTTGGCCGAGGGGGCGCGCAATGCCCTGCCCGTGGGTATCGCCTGCGCGATCGTGGGGGTGGTGATCGGTACGCTGACCCTGACCGGGATCGCCTCGACCTTTATCGGTGCGATCATCACCATTGGGGAAAACAACCTCTTTCTGTCGCTGGTTCTGACCATGCTGGTCTGTCTGGTTCTGGGGATGGGGATCCCGACGATCCCCAATTATATCATCACTTCCTCGTTGGCCGGGCCTGCCTTGCTGGAACTGGGTGTGCCGCTGCTGGTCAGTCACATGTTCGTTTTCTATTTCGGGATCATGGCCGATCTGACACCGCCGGTCGCGCTGGCCTGTTTTGCCGCGGCGCCGATGGCGAAAACATCTGGTTTGAAGATCTCGCTTCAGGCTACGAAACTTGCCGCGGCGGGGTTTGTCGTGCCGTTCATGGCGGTTTATACGCCCGCGCTGATGCTGCAGGATGGCGGGGCTATTGCCGCCAGTTACGGCTATCCGGTCGAGGTGATCTATATCGTCGCAAAGGCCTGTCTGGGGATTGCGCTGTGGGGGATTGCGGTTGTTGGCTACTGCATCGGGCCGGCGTTGTGGTGGGAACGTGCCATAGCCTTTGCTGCCGGGGTGAGTCTGGTGCTGGCGACCCCGCTGTCGGATGAGATCGGTTTTGCGCTGGCTGCCCTGTTCATCGCGCTGCATTGGTGGCGCACGGGGGCCGGGCTGCGTGCGGGTGTGACATGACGCTGTGCATTGCCGCTGGCGGCACGGTGCTGGCGCTTGCTGTCAACAGCTTTACGCTCAGCTGGTCGCATTCCGTGACGCGGTCGCAATGGTGGGAGCGTTGGGAAGTCTCTGCCCAAGGGATCCGTCCGGTGGAGGCGCGGATCACCGGCAGCGGGCCGGGGATGGAGCCACCGGAGGGCGCGCTGTTGCAGGATGGCGTGTGGACCTACACACCCGACCTGCCGCCCCAGCGCGAGGTTTTTCTGGCGGCGTCAGGCATGACAACGGGGGGCTGGCAGCTTTGTACTGGCGAAGGCTGCATCATGCTTGGTGCGCAACCGGGCCCGCCGCTGCGGCTTTGGCAGGCGGCGGAGTGTGCGGGTTAGCGTCAGTTGAGGGCGGGAGCGGTCGCGCGCCTCAGTCCTTGCCCCGCAGCGCCTGCGACAGGGCCGCGCCGAGCGATCCTTGGGTGTCGGGTGTCTTTTCCGGCGGTTTTCTGTGGTCAGGGCTGCGCCCCGGCGTGGTGTTGTGCGGTGGCCTGTTACCGGCGGTGGTCCGGTCCTTTGGACGGGCATCTGCCGCGCCTGCGTCCTTGCGCATGCTCAGCGCGATGCGTTTGCGCGGCACGTCCACCTCGGTCACCCGCACCTTGACCACATCGCCGGCCTTGACCACCTCATGCGGATCCCTGACGAAGCGGTCGGCGAGTTGGCTTACATGTACCAGCCCGTCCTGATGCACGCCGATATCGACGAAGGCGCCGAAGGCCGCGACATTTGTCACCGTCCCTTCGAGCAGCATGCCGGGGCGCAGATCCCTGATATCATCCACACCATCGGCAAAGCGGGCGGTGACAAAGCTGGGGCGCGGATCGCGGCCGGGTTTTTCCAATTCGGCAAGGATGTCGCGCACGGTGGGAAGGCCGAAGGTTTCATCGACAAAATCCTCGGCCCGCAGCCCGCGCAGAGCCTCGGGCGCGCCCATGATCGCCCGGATGTCACGCCCGCAGGCCTTCACGATGCGGCGCGCGACGCCGTAAGCCTCTGGGTGGACGGCGGTGGCGTCCATCGGATCGGTGCTGTCGCGCAGGCGCAGAAACCCGGCGCATTGCTCGAACGCTTTGGGGCCCAGCCCCGATACCTTGAGCAGCGCCTTGCGGGACGGGAATGGCCCATGCGTGTCGCGATGCGTCACGATAGCCTGCGCCAGCGATGCGCCAAGCCCCGCCACGCGGGCGAGCAGCGGCGCCGAGGCCATGTTCAGATCGACACCAACCGCGTTTACCGCGTCTTCGACCACCGCTTCGAGCGATTGCGCCAGCCGCCGCTGATCCACGTCATGCTGATACTGACCGACGCCGATGGACTGCGGCGTGATCTTGACCAGTTCGGCCAGCGGGTCCTGTAGCCGGCGCGCGATCGAGACGGCGCCACGCAGGCTGACATCCAGCCCGGGAAATTCATGCGCCGCCAGTTCCGATGCGGAATAGACCGAGGCCCCCGCCTCGGAGACGATCACGCTTGCGGGGCGCTTTGCCCCTTCCGGCAGCAGTTTGATCGCCTCGGCCACCATCCGCTCTGTCTCGCGGCTGGCGGTGCCATTGCCGATGGCGATGAGTTCGACACCGTGTTGGCGGACCAGATCGAGGATGCTGGCCTGCGCCCCGCGCAGATCGTTCCTGGGCTGAAACGGATAGAGCGTCGCGGTTGCCAGCAGTTTGCCGGTGGCATCCACCACCGCCGCCTTGACACCCGTCCGGATGCCGGGATCGAGACCCAGGGTAGCGCGGGGGCCTGCGGGGGCGGCGAGCAGCAGATCCTTGAGGTTGCGGGCAAAGACCGCGATCGCCTCGTCATGGGCGCGTTTGCGAAGTTCGGACATCAAGTCAACATACATCGACAGGCTCAATTTGACCCGCCATGTCCAACCAGCGGACTTGCGCAGCCAGTCGTCACCGGGGGCACGGCCCCGGATACCGATGGCCGCGGCCACCATATCCACGGCCCGCGCTGCGCCGGTGTCGGGGTCCGGGGCGATATCGACGGTCACCACCTCTTCCTTGGCGGCGCGCAGGATTGCCAGCGCACGATGCGACGGGATCTTGGACCAGCTTTCGCGATAGTCGAAATAGTCGGAGAATTTGGCACCCGCCTCTTCCTTGCCGGCGATGACGCGGGCGGTGATCAGCGCCTCGGTGCGCATGAAATCGCGCAAGCGGCCCAGAAGGGTGGCGTTTTCGCTCAGTTCCTCGGTCAGGATATCGCGCGCGCCTTCCAGCGCCTCCTTGACCGAGGGGACGGCGTCGGTGACATAGGGCGCTGCGAGCGTCTCTGGCTGCGCCGCGCGGTTGGACAGGATCGCCTGCAACAGTGGTGCCAGCCCATTCTCGCGCGCGATCATCGCCTTTGTGCGGCGCCTGGGTTTGAATGGCAGATAGATGTCCTCCAATGCCGCCTTTGTCTCTGCGCCCGCAATGGCGCGCGAGAGCGGATCGGTCAGTTTGCCCTGCTCTTTGATCGCGCCGAGAATGACCGCGCGTCGCGCCTCAAGTTCGCGCAGATAGCCCAGCCTTTCCGCGAGGTTGCGCAGTTGCGTATCATCGAGCCCATCCGTCGCTTCCTTGCGGTAGCGCGCGATGAATGGCACCGTGGCGCCACCGTCTAGAAGCGCCACCGCCGCGGTGACCTGCGCGGGGCGCGCGTTGATATCGGTGGCGATGCTGCGGGCGATGCGGTCGGCTGTGTCGGTCAATGTCGGCGTCCTTTGATAGCGAGGCTGAAGCGCGGTCCGAAAGCAGTGCTGGCAGGGCGTGCCAGCGCGCCGGTTCAGGCCAGTTCGGGCCAGTTCGGGCCAGTTCGGGCCGGGTTCCAAGTTGCACACATTGCCTGAGGCAAAAAGCTGCAGCAAGCAGGAATGCCCGGATTTGCGATTGCGAGGCGCCAGCGATCATTGCCGCCGCTGTTGCCGCTGGCCACGGCTATGCGCGCGAACTGGATGCGCCCGTCGATATCGATATGCCGGTCAGGCATGAGCGTGTCGATATCGGTCTGGGGCTGCGTCTCTTACATGACCAGTGACGGCAACCACATCGTCAGGAACGGGACATAGGCGACCAGGAGCGTTGCAACCGCCCACCAGCCGATGAAGGGGGCAAGCATGGTGAAGGTCTTGCTGTATTCCACATCCGCGATGCGGCAGGCCACCATGGCGAGGATACCCACCGGGGGCGTCAGCCCGCCCAGAACCAGCGACATCAATGTGAAGATACCGAACTGGATGCCGTTGAAGTCGTAATACCCGACGACGGGGATCAGGATCGGCACGACGAGGATCAGCGCGGAGACGGTTTCGACGAACATGCCGAGCACGGTGAGCAGGAGGAAGATCAACAAGATTGCGAGGCGCGGATTTTCGGTGATCGAGACGAGCAGATCGAGCACGGCCTGCGCAAAGCCGCTGGACACGAGCACATAGCTGAACAGCGACGCGCCCGCGAGCGTGATGAGGGCGCTGGCCGTGGTGACCCCGGCCTTGAGCAGCAGGGAATAGAGGGCGCGCGGCGTCTGCCGGAGTGTCACGATGCCAAAGATGAAGGCGTAGAAGACGGCGACAGCGCCGGCCTCGGTCGGGGTAAAGACGCCCGAGAGGATGCCGCCCACGATGATGACCGGCACGGCCATGGCGGGAAGCGCGCTTCCGCCGACGCGGCCAAACTCGGACCAGGTATGCTTTGGCATGGCGGTGGCGCCGCCTTTGTCGGCGAGGAGCCGGGCCATTATCATGATGCCGAAACCGGCCATGATGCCGGGCAGCGCGCCGGCCAGAAACAACGATCCGATCGAGATGCCGGTCATCGAACCGTAGATGACGGCGATGATCGACGGCGGAATGATCGGCGCCATCAGTGCGGCGCAGGAGGTGATGGCGACAGAATAGGGTTTGGAATAGCCCTGTTTTGTCATTGCCGGGATCATCATCGAGCCGATGGCCGAAAGATCCGCCAGCGACGACCCAGACAGCGCCGCCATGAACATGTTGGACAGGATATTGGCCTGTGCCAGACCGCCCTTGAAATGCCCGATGGCCGAACGGGAGAACCGCACGATGCGTTCGGTGATGCCGCTGGCATTCATCAGCTCGCCGGCCAGAATGAACAGCGGGACGGCCAGCAGGGCAAAGCTGTCAAGCGAGGCGATGATCCTCTGGGGTACGATCAGCAGCGTCTGGGTGCCGTCGGCAATGATGGCAAAGATCGCGGCCAGACCCATCGCAAAGGCAAGCGGCAGGCCGATTGCGAGGAAGACCGCGAAGGCAATGAAGAGAACGGCGATCATCATGCGTGGATGTCCTCCAGTGGGTCGCTCGTGTTGGCAAAGCTGCCGGAGATCAGGTGTATGATGACGAAAAAGGACATCAGGACACAGCCCACGGGGATGGACAGGAAAACGTAATACATCGGTATCTGCGAGGCGGGAGAGGTCATGTTCCAGAGCCGGGAGGTGTAATCCCAGCCGAACCAGGCGGTGATCGCACAGAAGGTGACGATGAGCAGGCCCGATATCCAGGAGATCACGCGATAGCCGCGCGGGCTTAGCAGAGCCTTGAGCGGTTCCAGCGCGATATGGGCGTTGCGGTCGCTGGCGAGGGCCGCGCCGAGCATGACGCCCCAGAGCATCCCGTAGCGGACCAGTTCTTCGGACCAGATCAGACTGTCGTTGAGAACGTAACGGTAGAATACCTGCATGCAGATGATCGCGGCATAGCTCGCGATGATGACGGCAACCGCCGCCTCGGTGAGATGGCGGATGATGCGGACCGGCAGGGACTGTGCAAGCGTATGATGGGCCGTCTTGGCAAGTGTCATGGTGCCTCCTCTCCTTCTCTGCAAGCAGCGGCAACGGGCCACCGGATTGCGCCGGCGGCCCGCATCATCAAGGCTCAGTTCGGCGCAGCCGCCGTCACCACGTCGATCCAGTGCTGCCCGGCGTCGCCGGTTGCTGCAATGAATTCATCCCAGACCGGCGCCATTGCCGCCTGAAATGCGGCGCGGTCCGGTTCTTCATTCACTTGCATGGTTGCGGCCATCTGATCCCAATAGGTCTGGCTCGCTGCGCGGGTGGCCAGATTGAATTCGCCGATGGCGGTCGCGGCCGAGGCACGAACGGCCGCCTGCTGTTCGGGGGTCAGCCCCTCCATCATGGCGCCGTTCGCGAACAGGTTCACGTCGGTCATGATGTGCAGGGTCCGTGACAGATGGGTCGTCACTTCCTGCATCGCACCCACGGCAAGACCTTCTGCCGGGTTCTCGACCGCGTCGATGACATCGGTCTGCAAGGCGGTATAGACTTCGCCCCAGGCCATCGGTGTCGGATTGGCGCCGATTGCACTGAATGCCGCGACAAAGATCGGCACCTCCGGCACCCGGATCCGCACACCGGCAAGGTCTTCGGGGGCGTTTACCGGTGACTTGCTGGCGATGACGCGAAACCCGGCGTTGCCGTATCCGAGCGTCTCGATCCCGAGGTTGTCGCGCAGGCTGGTCGCGAGTTCTGCGCCTACTTCTCCGCCAAAGACGGCGTCGAAATGATCGTCACCCTGAAACATGAAGGGCAGGCTGACGAAGCCATATTCAGGACGCCAGTTGGCGAGGGTTCCGAAATCGCTCCAGACCACGTCGACGGTGCCGATCTGGACCGCCTCTGCACCCTGGCGCAGGCCGGCGATCTGGCCCGAGGGGAATACCTCGACAGCGATTTCGCCATTGGTCGCTTCGGCCACGAGTTCGGCAAAGCGATGCGACGCGACGTCCACGAGGTGGCCGGGTGCGAGATGGTGTGACAGACGCAACGTCTTGTCCTGTGCCATTGCCGGTCCGGCGATCAGGGCCATGGCGACGATACCGCCGAGGGCTCTCCGAGTGAGTGAATTACGCATAGTTCCTCCTTTATGCGACAGTTTCAGGAAAAATCATGGGGACGGTGCAGAGACACCGCCGCCCGGTCGAGTGCGAGCCCGAAGCCGGGCGCATCACGCAGGGCGATGCGACCGTTCACGGGCAGGGGTTCGTCGGTGAACATCCCGCCAAAGACGGGCACGACGTCGCGGCCATCCGGGCTGATGTTGATGAATTCCGCGAAATGGGCCTGCGGTTGCGTGATGCTGAAGTGATAGCTGTAGGCACCCGAGCCATGCGGGACCACCGGGATGTCCCAGGAATTGGCAAGGGCGGCGATGCGCATCAGTTCGGTCAGCCCGCCGCACCACATCACGTCGGGTTGAATGATGTCGATGGCGCGGTCGGCAATCAGATTGCGAAAGCCGTAGCGGCTGTATTCATGTTCTCCGGTTGTCCAGCGCATCCAGGGGCAGGCATCCTTGAGCGCGCGGTTTCCGGCGAAATCATCGGGGTGGAGCACCTCTTCCAGCCAGTAGACGCCGAGTGGCCGCAAGGCATGCGCAAGGTCGATGGCATAGGGCACATCGAGCGACATGTAGCAGTCGATCATCAACGGGAAATCAGGCCCGACCGCGTCGCGATGCGCGGCGATCACCTCGACATTGCGCCGAAGGCCCGCGGGGCCATCGGCCGGTCCTTCGGCCAAGGGAATCTTGCCACCGAAAAAACCCTGCGACTGGTATATCGCGGGCTCGGGCCCGGTGCAGTAAAGCACGAGATCGTCGCGGACGCTGCCGCCGATCATCTTGTAGACCGGTTCGTCGCGCAGAAGCCCGACAAGGTCCCACAATGCAAGATCGACCGCGCTGATCGCCGTCATGGCGAGGCCCTTGCGCCCATAAAACATCGAGGCGCGAAAGCATTGGTCCCAGATACGCGCCGTATCGCGGGGGTCGCTGCCGACGATGAAGCGACGGAAATGTTTTTCGATCAGGTAGCAGGCAGGATCGCCGCCCATGCCGGTCGCAATGCCGATGGTGCCGTCAGCGGCCTCTATTTCGACCACGATGCTGCCAAGCGAGCCGATCCCCCAGGATGTTCGCGTCTCGCGGTAATCGGGATAGACCGACATCGGGTTGGAGATCAGCGTATCCGAGATCCAGTGCCCGCCAGCGCGCACATGATAGTCACCGCCCACGTCGGTGCCGCCCATGACGTGGGCTCTGACGTCGACGATGCGGAAACGATCCAGGATCGACACGGTTTTCCTCCTCTCCAGATCGGCCAAATGGTGGTCAGGCCAGTTAATTGGTCAGGCCAATTAACATGCTGAGCGCCTCAGGTCAAACCGCCCATTTCAGGTTCGCCCCGTTTTTCAGCAGCTTCAATAGGTCGCCCGCCCGCCGCTGAGGTCAAAGACAGCACCGGTCGTAAAGCTGTTTTCGGCAGTGCAGAGCCAGACGATCATGGATGCGGCCTCGTCCACCTCGAGAAATCGGCCCCGTGGAATCCGCGAAAGCATGTAGTCGATATGCTCTTGTTTCATCTGGTCAAAGATGCGGGTACGCGCAGCGGCAGGGGTGACGCAATTGACGGCAATGTCCTGTCCCGCCACCTCTTTGCCCAATGATTTGGTAAAGGCCATGACGCCCGCCTTTGAGGCGGAATAGGCGGAAGCATTCGGGTTGCCCTCTTTGCCCGCGACAGAGGCGACGTTGACGATCCGGCCATAGCCCGTGGCCTTCATCCGCGCGACGACGGTGCGGTTGGTATAGAATGTGCCGTCCAGATTGACCCGCATGATCTGTGACCATGCCTCTGGCGGGTAGTCGGTCACCGGCGCATTGGGTCCGGCGATGCCGGCGGAATTGACGAGGACCTGCACCTCGCCCAGCCGGTCCACCGTGGCCGCCATGGCGGATTCGACAGCCGCGAGATCCGAGATATCGACAGCAAAAGCGGCAATGGCATTGCCAAACATGCCCTCGGGAGTTGTCAGTGCCGCAGAGTCCATGTCCCAGACGGCGACTTTTGCCCCGCCTGCAACCAGACGTTTTGTGACGGCAAGGCCAATCCCCTGGGCGCCGCCGGTGACAATGGCGGTCTGTCCATCGAAATTGTGGATCGTGCTGCCTTTTGGGGACGCGTTCATCGGGTCTGTTCCTTGGCCTGAAGGGTGGTTTTGAGAATGCTGTCGACGTGAACCCGCTGCGCCGCGTCGGCGGCGTCAGGGTTGCGGTCGACGATGGCATTGGCGATTTGCAGATGTTCGGCCAGACTGCGCAGCACGTTGGCGGGGTTCCCGCTGGCCATGCGCCGCCATTCGAGCCCAAGCTCGTAAAGCGCCTGCGACATCCGCATGAGCAGAATGTTGTCGGCCGCCTCGTTCACCGCCATGTGGAAGTCGAAATCATGCAGCCGAAAGGCGACGGGGTCGTTCTCCAGCCCCGCGCCGCGGCGGGCGAGGTCGAGGATCTGGGCAGCCTCGCGTCTGGAGGCGCGGCTGGCGGCGAGCCGGGTCAGTTCTGCATCAATCACCACACGCGCCTCGTAATGAACGCGGGGGTCGTAATCGTCCATAGTGGCGAGGAATTGCACAGGTCTGATCAGCGTTTCGGGGCGCAGATCGGTGACCACATGCGCACCGCCCTGCCGCGACCCGATCAGGCCAAGCACCGACAGCATCTTGAGCGCCTCACGCAGGACCGGGCGGCTGACGCCGAGTGCCTCTGACATCACAGTCTCGATTGGCAAGATGTCGCCTGCGCGCAAATTGCCGACCTGGACGAGCCGCGTGATCCGATCCGCGATCAGGTTGGAATGTGAGGTCTTGCGGTCAACCTTGTCCCGCTGTGCGGCCGGATCGCCAATCGAGCCTTCGGCGAGGATTCGGGCAAAGGCGTCGGGACTGATTCTCTTGATACCAAGCGTGCTCATGTATGGAGCCGGAAATTGAGGGAGCTTTTCAGACGAAGGCCGTCCATGACCTCGGGCTCGTCTTCAAAGCGGAACCAGATTGGCTCGTCCGCGGCTTCTGCCGAAACCCTGGGGAGATTTTCCGAAAATGGAGCGGCCTCAGTGGTGTGAGCAAGATGATAATCGTGCATCACGCCTGCACGCGGCATGAACTTGATGTCATCCGCCTTGCACGAATGAGCGATCTTTAGTGCTTGGGTGTTTTCGCCAGCCCGGTTCACGACAAACTGTGCATGGTCGATGACGCGCCGGTCAACGGGTTGCCACTCCCGCAGAACCATAGGCAACGATTCTATCCCAAAGACGCTCAGAGTCATTGAGGCGCAGCATCCCTGTTCCTTCAAGAAATGCATAGACCAAGGGGACAAGACCCAAACGGCAGTTGAGCGTCAATCATCGCGTGTCCCTGTATTTCGGTGCAGAGGCAGAAAGGCATGCCTGCGCGTATTAGTCAAACAAATTTTGCAATTTGGCGATCAATCAACCTGTCAGACATGAACGCAATTGCAACCTTGCCGAGGGGTTGGGCGGCAGCCGGCCCGGGATCAGGACTTGTCGACGGGATAGTCGGGCATCCAGGCCGTGTGTCGCGCCATTGCTGCCAGACCGAACGCTTCGGGCATCAGCGCCGGGGCCCGGTCATGGACGGGCCCCAAGCCCAACCGGCGCGCCGCTACTCTTTTGCCGTAGCACAGGAAGGTTGTGATGTTCTGCATCATGAAGACGACATGCGGCAGCAGTTGAGCATAAAGCCGATCCGCAGTCGCGTCGTCACCGGCCCGTAAAGCATCATGAATTCGTACCTGCACGTCAAAACTGTCCATGCCGGGGATCATACCCACGCAACCGGCACGCAGATTGTCCACCAACTCCAGCCCACCCCGACCGTTGAACACGCTCAGCCCTTGCCCGGCCGCTTCTATCAGACGGCTGACATACAACGCCGAGCCTTCTGCCTTGATGATCGAGACATTCGGATGTTGGCGGTGGAGCTGCAGGATGCCATCAGTATCGAGGAACGTCGGCAGGTATTCGGGGGCATTCTGGATCGCAACCGGCAGTCCCGCTGAATCCGCCACCGCGCCGTAAAAGGCGATCTGTTCCTCTTGCTTCAACACCCGCCCCGGCGGCGGCTGAAGAACCAGCCAGGCAGCGCCAAAGTTGCGGGCCCGGCGCGCAGCGGCGAGAGCGTGCGGCACGTCGGGTTCGACAATCGTCACCGCAAGGGGCAGTCGGCCTGCCAGTTCATCGGACACCCAGCCAAGAAAGTCGTCGCGTTCCCGGGTCGAGAGTTTTGCAACCTCACTGCCGAGACCCAACGCTGCGATGCCGTGCGCACCACCCGTAACAGCGGCCCTGACCTGCCGCCGCATGGCGCCCTCGTCCAACTTGCCGTCGCGCCCGAAAAAGGCGAACATCATCGGATAGATGCCATGCGGTTTCATCTTGTCTTCCTCTCTGAGTGCGCCGCGCCGGAATCCGGTCCTTGCGTCATTCCGGGATGGTCTTGCCGGGGTTCATCAGCCCGGAGGGGTCGATCGCGCGGCGGATCGCACGCATGGTCTGCAACGCCACAGGATCCTTGCGCCGTATCATGGAGCCGATCCTGGAAGTGCCTATGCCATGTTCCGCCGAAAAGCTGCCGCGCATCTCTGCCACCAGATCCTCGATCTTCTCGCGCAGACGTTCGTGCTGTGCCGCATCGTCGGTCGATGGCCAGATGTTGTAATGCACATTGCCGTCACCCAGATGCGAGACGACGAAATCACGCACGCAGGGGTCGATTTCGCGCAACGCCGGAATTGCGCGATCCAGAAACTCGGGCACGCGTTCCAGCGGCAGGGCGATGTCGTTGATGACGACATGCGGTTGGGTGACGGTCAGTTCGGCAGCGGCCTCGCGTCGTGCCCACATCTCGCTGCGCTGCGCCTCTGACCGGGCAAGTGTCGCATCGAGGACCAGTCCCTGTTCCATCAGATCGCCGAGGATATCTTCGAGCCGCCGGACCACGGGAATCACACCGTCCCGGCCAGGTTCGGCATCGTCAGGCGATGTGGCGCCCAGTTCAACCAGAAGATTGATATCATGAGGATCGCCAAAGGGTTCGCGGGCGGCAGCATCGTATTTCAGATGGGTTTCGACATAGTGGCGTGGCATGTATTCGAACGCCTCGACCATGCCGCCGGTCTGTTCCTGCAGACGGTTGAGGATGCGCAGGCCATCGCCCATGTGCGCGGCGGCAACCATCGCCGTTGCATAGGCGCGTGGCCGGGGAAACAGGCGCAGGACGGCTGCGGTGATGACACCCAGCGTACCTTCGGCTCCGATAAACAGGTCTCGCAGGTCGTAGCCGGAGTTGTCCTTGTGCACCGCGCTCATCAGGTCCAGCACATCGCCAGATGGCAGCACCACCTCGATCCCAAGGCAAAGTGCGCGCACATTGCCATAACGCAGAACGTTCGACCCGCCGGCATTGGTGGCAAGGCACCCGCCGATGCGCGCCGAACCGCGCGCACCAAAGGTCAGGGGAAAGACCAGCCCCTCGGCCTCGGCTGCAACGTGAATTTCGCTCAGGATAACGCCGGCCTCGACCACCATGATGCGCGAATCCCTGCGGATCTCGCGAATGTGGTTCATCCGGTCCACCGAAAGCATGATCGCGCCTTCGGCCACGGTTCCGCCGGACAGGCCGGTATTGCCCGACACCGGCACGATTGGCAGGCCATGGGCAGAGGCGATGCGCAAAACGGCTGCCACTCCCTGGGTGTTGGCCGGCCGCGCGACACATAACGGCGTCCAGCGATAGTTGCCGGTCCAGTCCTGCGACCATTTCGCAGCATCTGTCCCGACCGCCACAGCCTCCGACCCCAGAAAATGCGTCAGATCTGCGATTGCCGCAGCATTTTTGTCCATGACAATGGCCTCAATAAGTTGCCCGACCGCCTGACAGGTCAAAGACCGCGGCGGTGGTAAAGCTGTTTTCGCTGCTGACCAGCCATGCGATCATATTCGCCGCCTCTTCAACTTCGAGGAACCGACCGCGGGGAATCCGGCTCAGCATGTATTCTATGAATTCCGGTTTGAGTTCATCCAGAATCCGAGTCTTGGCGGTGGCGGGGCTGACGGCGTTGATGGCGATGTCGTAGGTAGCGCATTCCTTGCCGACTGCTTTGGTCATGCCGATAACGCCCGCCTTCGCGGCGGCATAGGCGCTGGCATTGGGATTGCCTTCCTTTCCCGCGATCGAAGCGATATTCACGATGCGGCCATAATTGCGGGCCTTCATTCCCGGCAGAACGGCCCGGTTGACATGAAACGTGCCAGTCAGGTCCACGTCGATCACACGCCGCCATTCATCCAGATCGTATTCGTCGAGCGGCGCGTTCCGCCCGGCAATACCGGCGGAATTGACCAGGATGTCCACTGCACCAAAACTGGCTTCGGCCGCCGCCACACCCGCCGCCACCGCAGCGTAATCGGTGATGTCCAGAAGGCGGGACGTGGCCTGCGCACCAAGACCCGCCACCACCTGATCCAGAAGATCGGCCCGCATGTCCCACAGCACCACACGGGCGTCTGACGCGACAAGCTTCTGCGCCACGGCAAGCCCGATGCCCTGCGCCCCGCCGGTGATGACCGCGGTGCGGCCCCCCAAGTCATATCTGTTGGACATGGTCCGCCTCATTCCATGCGAAAGACAAGAAACAGCGGTTTTTGCACCGGTGATCCGTCCGGGTTGGTGTCCATGACATCGCCCATATGCTGCCACCAGCGTTGCATCAAAGGTTCCTTGTGCAGGTCGGCCAATCGATTGCCGTCCGTTTTGCGATGGACGGCAAAGAGGATGTCCGTTTCGGGGTCATGAAAGATCGAATAGTCCCGGATACCATAGACGGCCAACAGATCGGACAAGTCCGACCAGATCTCGTCATGGCGCTTTTTGTACTCGTCCTGCAGGCCGGGATGCAGTTTCATCTTGAAGCCGACGATATCCATGGCTGTGTCCTTTTATGAATGGGGCGGCCGTGACAGCCGCCCCGGTCGGGTTGTTCGGGCGACCATGCGGCCACCCCGGGGCAGGATCAGAAATCGAAATCGTCGATGTTGCTGGCATCGAAGGTCGTCAGTTCGGCTTGTGTGTTGATCACATTGTTCTCGCCGATGCTGACGGCCCCTAGGTTAGGCACCTCGAACGTGGTCCCGGGCGCCAGTTCCAGTTCGCCGTTGCGCGCGGCAACGGCAAGGTGAGCGGCCAGCCAACCTTGGTTATAGGGGCTCCAGAGCTGGAACGCCTGCACCGTGCCGTCCTTGATGAACGGCCGCATCTGGTTGGGCGTGCCAAGACCTGTCAGGGCGATCCGGTCTGCAGCCCCCGCTGACTGGATCACCTGGGCCGCGGCTGCCACACCCACGGTGGTGGGGGATATGATGCCGCGCAGATCAGGATAGGCCTGCAACAACGCTTCTGCCTCGGTCGTGGATTTCTGGGGATCGTCGTCGCCATAGACCGTCGTCACCAACTCCATGTTGGCGTATTTGGGATCATTGGCGAGAGCGTCCACCATCGCAGCGATCCAGGTGTTCTGGTCGGGTGCGTCGGTGGTGGCCGACAGGATCGCGATCTGCCCCTCGTAGCCGATCATCGAGCCCAGAAGCTCTACCTGGCCCGGACCGGTGACGGTAAAGTCCACGGGCAGGATCGCCGCATCGCGATGGGATTCGTTGCCGACAAGATCGCCATTGACCGCCAGCACAAGGATGCCGCGTTCACGCGCCCGGTCCAACACCTGATTCAGTGCATCGGGGCTGTTGGGCGAGATCGCGATAACATCGACCTGGCGCTGGATTTGTGCCGTGACAAAGGGAATCTGCGACGTCGCCTCGGCCGTGGCCGGTGCGGCCTGGCTGAAGGTGCAGCCCAGTTCGGCGCAGGCGTCGGTGAAACCGGCGACAAGGCTGTCGAAATAGGGGTTACCGGTGTTCTTTGGGATATAGACGATATCGATACCGTCTTGCGCCCTGACGGCGCCGGCGACCAGCGCCGTGGAAATGGCCAGACCGGCCAGAAGGGTTCTGCGAAGCATGGGTGTTCTCCTCTGTTTGCCCACGTTGACGATGCGCGGCCCTGTTACCTTTGGGTCCGTGCGTAGATGAAATTGGTGGCGATGATCGACACGATCAGCATTGCCCCCATGACGATCAGTTGCGACGTGACCGCGATATTGGCCACCGTCATCCCGGTGGCGATCACCACCAGAAGCCAGGCCGCCAGATAGGTGCCCGCCACCGTTCCGCGTCCGCCAAAAATATAGGTGCCGCCGAGCATCGCCATCAACACCATCTGCAATTCACCGCCCGACGCCAGATCATACCGGACCGAAGCGAGCCGCGATGCGGTGATGAGGCCTGCCACGGCACTGGTCGCGCCCAGCAGGATGAAAAGGCCCATCTTGATCCGGCGGACACGGATACCGGCATGGCGCGCAGCCTCGGGCGAGGTGCCGATCTGGTATATCTGCCGCCCGGTGACGGTCAGGCCCATGAAAAGGCCCAGAAGTATCGCCGCCAAAGTCAGGATCACGACCGGTACCGGAATGCCCATCAGATAACGCCAGTCAACGCCGATGAACCAGTCCGGAAAGCCGCCGATCGACCGGTCGCCTGCGATGACCTGTGCGATGCCGCGATAGAAGATCATGGTGCCGATGGTGACGATGATCGACGGCAGGCGGCACCACAGCGCCAGAAAACCGTTCAACGCGCCAAGGGCAGCGCCGAACAGGACCGTCGCGGGCAGCGCCAGCGCAATCGGCATCCCCGATTTGTGCGCCCAGCCGAACAGACAGGCCGTCAGCGCCATTTGGGCGGCGGGTGACAGGTCGATCTCGCCGGAGATGATGATCGCCGTCAGCACCAGTGCCACCAGCGCATATTCGGTATAGAAAGTGGCACTTTCCAGAATGAATGTCGCATCGGCAAAGAACGGCGACAGCCATGACGCGACACCAAAGGCCACGATAAGCAGAACCAGCGTCATGGTTTCGGGCCGGATCAGCAGCACCTGCCACCGGGGCCGGGCGGGCGCGGATTCACGACCGGCCTGATTGGTCGGGGTGGCGGTCATGCAGCGCTCCTCGCGTCGGTGGCGGCGCGGACGCCGCGTTCGCGCACGATGCGGTCCACCAGCAATGCGGCCACAATGACCGCGCCGTTCAGAACCTCCTGCCAGAAACCGGACACTCCCAGGATCGGCAACGCGACCGACACCATGCCCAGCAAAACGACCCCGAGAACCGTGCCCAGAACCGTGCCGACACCGCCATTGATCGACACACCGCCCACGACGACCGCCGCGATCACGGTGAATTCGAACCCCACGCCGGTGATGCCCGGATTCACATAGCCAAAGCGCGAGGCATAAAAGATACCCGCCAGCCCTGCCAGCGCTCCCGAAATGACGAAAACGCCCAATGTCACCGGCACCACCCGGATGCCCCGCAGCGGTGCGGCCGCCGGGTTTGATCCCAGCGCATAGATGTGGCGGCCCATGCGGGCATGGTTGAGAAACAGATGCGTCAGGACAGCGATCAGCCCCGCGATCATCACGATCCAGGGGATGTCAAAGAACGGCGATGTCTGCGACATCAGTGTAAGCGGCCGCGGAATGAACTGCGGATCAACCTGCCGCGCATCTGAAACCCAGAAAACGAGTCCGCGATACAGCGACAGCGTTCCCAGCGTCACGATGATGGACGGCAGGCGGAACGCGACCACAAGCAGGCCGTTGAACAGGCCCAGAACGGCGCCCACACCGACTGCGGCGACCACCCCGGCCATGATCGGCAAGTCGGGCAGATCGCGAAACATCATGCCAGCGACAATGGACGACATCGCCATGATCGACCCGACCGACAGATCGACATGCCGGGCGATCAGCACCATCATCTGCCCCATCGCCACGGTCAGGATCAGCGGCACCGCCAGCGCCACGATCCGCAGCGTGTCCATCGCGATGAAACGCGGCTCGATTGTACCGACGACGACCGCGACCAGCACGATCATCGCCAGAATGCCCGCTTCGCGACGCTGCAGCAGAAAGTTGAAGAAACCGGCCATCATGCGGCCCTGTCCGGCTGGCCCGATTGCGGCACGGCGGCGCGCATGATCGTCTCGGGTGTGGCATCGGCGCGGGAAAGCTCTGCCGTCAGGCGGCCTTCGGACATTACAAGGATGCGGTCGCACAGCGCCAGAAGCTCGGGCAATTCGGACGAGATCAGCAGGATGGCCTTGCCGCTTTCGGCCAACTCTCCGATCATGTCGTAGAACTGCGCCTTGACACCGATGTCGATGCCGCGCGTGGGTTCGTCAAGGATCATCACCGTCGGGTCGGTGTGCAGCCAGCGGCCCAGAATGGCCTTCTGCTGATTGCCGCCCGAAAGCTCCATGATCGGTTGGCGCAGGCTGGCCAGTCGGACCTTCAGCTTTTCGACGGTCTGGCGCGCAAGGCGCTGTGCGATGGCGGGCCGGATCACGCCGTGGGGGGCGATTTTTCCCGGCACGGCGACGGTGATGTTCTGTTCCACGGAAAGCGGCCCGAATATCCCGGCGGTCGCCCGATCTTCGGGGACAAAGGCGACGCCGCGGGTGATCGCGTCGGACGGATCGCCGATGCGGACCTCTTGCCCGTCAACCCGCACCGAACCGCTTGCCGCGGGGGCGATGCCGAAGATCGCGCGGGCCACATCGGTGCGCCCCGCACCCACAAGCCCGGCAAGTCCCAGTATTTCGCCGCGCCGCACCGCAAAGGAAATATCGCGGAACTTGCCCGGCAGCGTCAGGCCCACCACCTCCAGCGCAGGATCGCCGATCCGGGCGCGGTGCTTGTGGATGTAATCGTTCAGCGGCCGACCGATCATCATGCGGATTATCTCGGATTCCTCCAACCCGGCCACGTCGCGGGTGCCAACCAACCGGCCGTCGCGGAACACGGTGGCCCGGTCGCACAGCGCCCGCACCTCTTCCAGGCGGTGTGAAATGAACACGATGGTGCGGCCTTCGTTGCGCAGACGCCGCGCGATCGAAAACAGGGTGGCGACCTCTTTGGGCGTCAAGGGCGCGGTGGGTTCGTCCATGATGATCAGGCGCGAATCGCTGTCCAATGCGCGGGCAATCTCGACCATCTGCTGATCGGCAATGGACAAGCCGCGCATCGGTTGCAGCACATCCAGACGAATGCCCAGAAGATCGATCAATTCGCGGGCTCGCGAATTGATCCGGGCCCAGGGGACCCGTGCCAGCGGCCCGCCTGCATCGCGTCCGATCACGAGGTTTTCGGCGACGGACAGGTCAGGAAAGGAAATAGGTTCCTGATGGATCAGGGTAATGCCTCGGCGCTGCGCAGCCAAGGGCGAGGGCAAATCCACAGACGCGCCGTCCATCCGCAATTCGCCGCGCGTCGGGCGATGGATGCCTGCGACAATCTTGGCAAATGTCGATTTCCCGGCGCCGTTTTCGCCCAGCAGCGCGTGGATTTCGCCCTTGTGCAGATCAAGGTCCACATCGGTCAGAACCTCGACACTGCCGAACTTTTTCGAAATCCCGCGCGCCGACAGAAGTACCGGTTCAGCCATGATCGGGCACCGGTGCAGTTGCGGCGATCAGATTGGCGGCTTTGAGGTCGGCCCAGAAAGAAGCCGGTATTTCGGCCTGCAGATGACCGATGTTGGCGCGCACCTGGTCAGGGTGCGCGGCACCGGGAATAACCGACACAACAGCGGGATGTGCCAGCACGAACTGAAGTGCAGCCGCCGGCACTGCCACGTCATGGGCGAGCGCCACCTCCTCGATTCCGCGTATTTTTGCCTGCACGGCGTCGGAAGCCGCGGAATAGGCATAATTTGCTCCCGACCCCGACCCGGTCACCAGAATGCCAGAAGCGTAAGGGGCGCCAATCACGACGGAAATCCCCCGGCGCAGGCAATCGGCCATGCCACGCTCAAGGCTATCCTGATCGGCCAGAGTATAGGGCATCGCCACCAAAAGGAAATCGGGGTCGACCTCGGGTGCTACGGCTTCAAAGGCTTCGTTGGTGTTGATGCCGATGCCAATTGCACGGATGTCACCCGCTGCCTTCAGTTCCTGCAGCGCCTTCATGCCAGAGGTCTGAAGGTCACGGCGGTGCTGCAGGTAAAGCGCGGCCGGCGTGTGACAGGCAGCATCAAGATCGTGGACAACCAAGGCATCGATCCGGTCCAGCGCGAGCCGCTGTAATGCCTGTTCATAGGATCGCAGGATTCCGTCACGCGTGTAATCGAACCGGATGTCGAAGTTCAGCCCGCCCGTCCAGGGCGCGCGATCAAAGGTTGCCGGGTCGGCGGGGCGTATCAATGTCCGGCCAACCTTGGTCGAGACGATGAAATCGGATCGGTCGCAGGTTCTGAGAAAGCCCCCCACCCGATGTTCCGCCAATCCGCGCCCGTACCATGGAGCGGTGTCATAATAGCGGACACCGCCTTGCCAGGCGGCCTCCAGCGTCGCACGCGACACCGCCTCCGGGACGCGGGAATAGAGTTCACCCAGATGTGCCGATCCAAAACCGAACACAGGCAGGGTCAAACCTGTTTGGCCAACCGGACGCCGATCGCTGATCGAAATCGCCACGCTTCCCTCCAACTCCTGCGCATCTCACAATGCGCCACCCCTCCGGATTCGAAAAACTTGTCAGACTACAATTTGTTTGACAAGATGTTTTATGCTTGATCTGGAAAAACTTGTCAGACTACAATTTGTTTGACAAGTTTACGATGCGGTGCAGGGTTGCGCCGGGGCTGTCGCCAGCCGACCGGGACGATCTGGCGACGACGATTCACAAGGGACGACGAGATGCCGCGAATCACGGATATCCGCACGACGATCTGGGAATGGACCGGCGCCGTCGCCCCCATGCCACCCAACTTCTGCACCACTGCCGCCGATATCGTCACCGATATGACGGGCAATATCGCAGGCTTCCGGTTTCTGGGTTGGTTGATCTGCGAGGTCGAGCTGGACGACGGCACCGTAGGTATCGGCAATGCGGCTCTTGCACCCCATGCCGTCAAGACGACCATCGACACATATCTCAAACCGCTGGTTCTGGGTGCCGATCCGATGGACAGCGAATACATCTGGCAGTCGATGTATCGCCGGACCATGCCATGGGGCCGCAAGGGCATCGGCATGACCGCGATCAGCGCCATCGATCTTGCGATCTGGGATGCCAAGGGCAAGATCCTGAATCAGCCGGTGTTTCGTCTTCTGGGGGGCCGCACCAAGGACCGCCTGCCGGTCTATGCCTCGCGAATCTATTCGCAGCCGCTGGAAAGCCTCTATAACGAGGCGCAGGCATATGTCGCTCAAGGTTTCTCGGCTATCAAATTGCGGTTGGGCTGGGGTCCAAAGGACGGTCTGGCGGGAATGAACCGCAACGTCGATCTGGTCCGCACCGCGCGCGAGGCCGTGGGCCCCGACATCGACGTGATGGCTGATGTCTTCATGGGCTGGAACGTCGAATATGGCCGCCGCATGCTGAAAATGCTGGCGCCCTACAACCTGCGCTGGCTGGAAGAACCTGTGATTCCCGACGATCTGGCAGGTTATGCCGAATTGCGCAGACTGGACCATGTGCCTATTTCCGGCGGAGAACACGAATACAGCCTGCAAGGGTTCCGCCACGCGCTCGATTTGCGCGCCTACGATATCGTGCAGTTCGACGTCAACCGCGTGGGCGGCATCACCGCAGCCAAGAAGATTGCCGACCTGTGCGAGGCCTATGATATCCCTGTCATTCCCCATGCCGGCCAGATGCACAATTACCACCTGTCGATGTCGAGCTACGGTGCGCCGATTTCCGAATATTTCCCCAAGGTTCCGGTCGAGGTCGGCAACGAATTGTTCTGGTACATCTTCGACGGCGAACCGGAGGCGATCGACGGGCATGTATCGCTGCGCGACGATCTGCCGGGCTTTGGCCTGACCCTGAAAACCCCCTCAGAACACTTCCGACTTATTAGTTGAAAGGACGCCATGCCGAATTTTCCCATCATCGACACCCATCTGCACATCTGGGACCACGACCGGCTGGATTATTCCGCCTTCAAGGGCCACCCGATCTTTGAAAACAGTTTCCACATCGAGGACTACCAAAAGGCCTGTGGCCCGGTCGAGGTGGAGGCGATGGTGTTTTTGGAATGTTATGCCGATTTCACTCCGCAAGGCGGCCAATATATCGAGGAAATCGCATTCGTCGAGGACGAGGCCCGCCGCGATCCGCGCATCAGGGCCATCGTGCCGATGGCACCGCTCGAAAAGGGGCGCGCCGTTCTGCCCATGCTTGAGGACATGGTGTCGCGCTTTCCGCGAGTGCGCGGCATTCGCCGTATCGTGGAATTCGACACCGATCCCCGTGGTCTGACCCTGTCGTCCGGCTTTATCGACGGCGTCAACGCCCTTGCCGACCTTGACCTGCATTTCGAGATCAATGTGAACCACACGCAGATGGACATCGTGCGCGAGTTTGTCCGCAAGGTACCCGACGTGCGCCTGATCCTTGACCACTGCGGCAAGCCCGGCATCAAGGAAGGCGCGCTGGACCAATACCGCGCCGACCTCGCCGATCTGGCACAATGCCCAAATCTGTGGATCAAATTGTCTGATCTGCCGGTAGAGGCGGATCATGAAAACTGGACAGAGGCCAACCTGCGCCCCTATATCGATGCCACGATCGAACATTTTGGCGTGGACCGGACGATCTTTGCCGCCGACTGGCCGGTGTGTTTGCAGGCAACCACGATTCCCCGCTGGATCGAGGTGCTGGATCGCGCGCTTGCCGGTCTGCCGGACTCTGACCTGCGCAAGATCTATCGCGACAATGCCAACAAGTTTTACCGACTGGGACTCTGAGATGAAAGGCGCAGACGGATCAAATGGCTGACACAGTAAAAGACTTGGACGCAATCGCAGCCGGGCTTCAATCGCTCCGGCGCGACGAAGGCGGTTCTGATGGCTTTGGCACCGCATTGGCCAAACGCCGGCCATTGGCGGAGCAGGTGACCGACCGGATTTCCGGCATGATAAAGAGCGGCAATCTCAAGTCCGGCGAAAAGCTTCCGACCGAGGCGCAGATGGCAGTCGCCTTCGGGATAAGCCGGCCGCCGCTGCGCGAGGCTCTCAAGGCGCTGACGATCATGGGCATCCTCGAAAGCCGCCAAGGCGGCAGATACTACGTCACCGACCTGTCACCGACCCGGCTGGTCGCGCCGTTCTCGACCATGCTGTCGCTGGGCGAATATGACGTCAACGTGCATTTCGAAGCTCGCGCATTGGTCGATCTGGAGCTCGCCCGGCTTTGCACGCTCCGCGCCAGCCGCGCCGAAAAGACCCGCATCCGCAAATTGGCGCAGGATGGCCACGCGTTTTATGACGATCCCATCGCCTTTCGACTGCTTGATGCCGAATTCCACGGCGAAATCGCTCTGGCGGCGCGCAACCCGCTTATCCTCGCACTTTCACAGAGCCTTTACGATCTGCAACTGGATTTCCGGCGGCTGGCCACCACGCTGCCCGGTGTCATCGCGGTGTCCGTGGCCCAGCATTGCGCAGCAGCCGACGCCATCTGCCGCGACGACCCCGACGCAGCAGCCGAAGCCGTCCGACAGCATCTGGTTCACGTCTGCGAATCGACCGAACGCGCCATCGAGGTCGCGGCCAATGGCCAACCGAACTGGCCGGAACGCGCCTGAGGCGGCCGCTCGTTCACGCCAAGCCGTTCTTGGAGTATCCGTCTTGATCAAGCGGTTTTTGGGGTCCACTTGCGATCAGCTTTGACAAGTGCATTTGCCATTTCGATGAGCTTGCGCATGACGGCGACGATGGCGACCTTGGCGGGTTTTCCGGCGCTGCGCAGGTGTTCGTATTTGGCTTTGAGGTCCGGATTGAACCGCATGGCGATCAATGCGGGCATATAGAGGGCATCGCGCAATGGTTTGCGCCCGCCTCCGATGAACGCCTTGCCTTGCCATTGACCGGATTGGCGGGTGATGGGCGCGAGACCAGCCAGGCTGGCCACCTGTTTGCGGTCAAGCGTGCCTATTTCCGGCATCAGGGTCAGCATGGCTGCGGCCGTGACAGTGCCGATCCCCGGCGCGCGGTTTCGCGTGGACTTGCGCCATTCCGATGCCGAAATGCTGGAGACGCTTGGCCGGAGGCTGGAGGCGGCGGTGATAGCAGAGGCGCCGCCTTGCACCGTCGCATTGCGCCGCCTTGCAGACGCGCCGCCGAATGCCTTTGCCGCCGATCTGCGCCGAGCCATCATGGCTGCGGCGCAGGCGCGTGGCTATCGCGCGCAGGAAATCCTGTCAGCGGCGGGACATGACGCCCGCCATCTCGCCACTGTCACCGATCAGGCGGCGATGATCTTTATCCCGCGCCGTGCCGGGCCGAGCCAACATCCGGACGAATGGGCGGAGCCCGCGCATGTCACGGCCGGAGCGCAGGTTCTGTACACGCGCCGCGCCGGTGACAATCACCACCCGGTCGTCAAATCCTTGGGTCATCAGATTACCTCCCAGATCGTCTTGATCTCGACAAAGCAATCCAGCGCCAGATGTCAAAAGGAGCAGCCATGAGCTGACCTCTTCACCGCAGAACAGATTGCAGGGGATGTGATGACTGAACAGTTGATCGACCACGGGTAAGCCACGTGCAAAAAGACGGGAAATAATCCCGATCCTCTAATCCGGAACCCGAGGTGCGGATCTCATCAAGGCCTTGTCTCCAAAAGCGGCTGACTGGTCAGAGGGTAGATCCGAGATGGTACTGCGATTGAACCTGCCGGGTCCGTTCGCAGGCGGGACGCGAGTAAAGGATCGGCGGTGGAAAAAATATGGCGCTACTGGCCTATATCGTGCGGCGCGGCATGTCTGACCTATTGGAAAGTTGGCCGGAGCATATGAACGCTCCGGCCGGTAGGACGAGAGTTTTACGAGAGGACTGTTCAATCCTGGTTTATTGCCAGGATTTGATCAGCTCCTCGTAGCTGATCGTCTCCGGGGTGCCACGCTCGTCGGCCAGTTCGGCCACGGGCGAACCCGGCTGGTCGATCCAGTACTGCGCGTCCTGCGGCTCGTTCATGACCGGGCCAAGATCGCCCTGCACGCCGGACCGTTCGATGCGCTCCATGACATCTTCCTGCTGCTCGCAAAGGCTGTCGAGCGCCTCCTGGGCAGTCTTGGCGCCCGAGGAGGCGTCGCCGATGTTCTGCCACCACAGCTGTGCCAGCTTGGGATAGTCAGGTACGTTGGTGCCGGTCGGCGACCACTGGATGCGGGCTGGCGAGCGATAGAACTCGACCAGACCTCCCAGTGCAGGCGAACGCTCGGTAAAGCTTTCGTGCTGGATCGTCGATTCCCTGATGAAGGTCAGACCGATGTGGGACTTTTCCACGTCGACCGTCATCGAGGTCACGAACTGCGCATAGAGCCAGGCGGCCTGCGCGCGATCCACCGGGGTGGATTCCATCAGCGTCCAGGAGCCCACGTCCTGGTAACCGACCTTCATGCCATCCTGCCAATAGGCGCCATGCGGGCTGGGGGCGAGACGCCATTTCGGCGTGCCGTCGTCGTTCATCACCGGAATACCCGGCTCGACCAGCGAGGGCACGAAGGTGGTGTACATGAACATCTGCTGAGCGACCTGCCCCTGCGCAGGGATCGGTCCGGATTCCGAGAAGGTCATTCCCGCAGCTGCTGGCGGGGCGTAAGCACCCAGCCATTCAACGTATTTCTCGATGGCATAGACCGCCGCCGCGTCGTTGGTGGCACCGCCCCGCGCGACGCAGGAGCCGACCGGCTGCGAATTCTCGTTCACCCGGATGCCCCATTCGTCGACCGGCAGACCGTTCGGCTCGCCTACGTCGCCCATTCCGGCCATCGACATCCACGCATCGGTGAAGCGCCAGCCAAGGCTCGGATCCTTTTTGCCATAGTCCATATGGCCAAAGATATCGCCGTCCACGCCCATGTGCGACAGGTCGCGCCCGGTAAAGAAGGCGGCAATGTCCTCGTAGGCGGCCCAGTTCAGCGGCACGCCCAGCGTGTAGCCGTACTCGGCCTCGAAATCCGTCATGTTCTTTTCGTCGGTGAACCAGTCCTGACGGAACCAGTAGAGGTTGGCGAACTGCTGGTCGGGCAGCTGGTAAAGCTGACCGTCGGGGCCGGTAGTGAACTGCAGGCCGATGAAGTCGTCGAGGTTCAGCGTCGGGCTTGTGACGGCGGCGCCTTCGCCCACCATCCATTCGGTCAGGTTGCGGGCCTGCTGATAGCGCCAGTGGGTGCCGATCAGGTCACTATCGTTGACATAGGCATCGTAGATATTCTCGCCCGACTGCATCTGGGTTTGCAGTTTTTCGACGACGTCGCCTTCGCCGATCAGATCATGGGTGACCTGAATGCCGGTGATGGCGGTGAACGCCGGGGCCAGCACTTCGGCCTCGTAAACATGGGTGTTGATGGTTTCGGACACCACGTTGATCGACAAGCCGGCATAGGGCGCGGCTGCGTCGATGAACCATTGCATCTCTGCTTCCTGTTCCTCGCGCGTCAGGGCGGAGCGTTCGATTTCCGCATCCAGAAATGCCGTTGCAGCCGCCATGTCGGCCATGGCCGGGCCCGTCATCAGCCACAGGGCCGATGCGATCGCGGTTGTGGACATCAGTTTGTAGTTCATTTTCATCCTCCGTTTTATATTTGATGCGAACCGATCTCCTCGTCGGCCGCGGTGGATTTCTGATCACACCCAGCGAAACACAGCTGCAGCAAAGACCAGACAGACGAGCAACGCGTAGGGCTGCGGTGCAAGATCGACCCCGAGCCAGGCCAGATTGATGAAGGCCGAGCCGAGGAGTGTGATGAACAACCTGTCGCCGCGCGTGGTCTGGATCCGCAGAATTCCAGTGCGCGGCGTTTCAGGATAGCGGATCGCGAGAGCGGTAAAGATGATCAGCAACAGGGCGATGACGCCGAAGAAGATCGCGGTCGGTATGGTCCACGCCATCCATGCCATTGTCACACCCTCCCCAACGCAAAGCCTTTGGCGATGTAGTTGCGCACGAACCAGATGACCAAGGCGCCGGGCACGATGGTGAGCACCCCGGCTGCGGCCAACACCCCCCAATCAAGTCCCGATGCGCTTACCGTGCGGGTCATGGTCGCGGCAATCGGTTTGGCGTTCACGCTGGTCAATGTCCGGCTGAGCAGCAATTCCACCCAACTGAACATGAAGCAGAAGAACGCCGCGACACCTAT
>Ga0105054_10001830_pt1 | contig 34548 bp, 22 predicted proteins | sample BON02_FD_78091 | JGI IMG/M metagenome (GOLD analysis project Ga0105054, IMG submission 78091) | Freshwater microbial communities from Lake Bonney liftoff mats and glacier meltwater in Antarctica - BON-02 (megahit assembly) | ecosystem: Environmental > Aquatic > Freshwater > Ice > Glacier...
ACAACAGTCCGTCAATGGTACTTGCCATTATGCCCTTGGCATCGTCGGTTGCGCTATTTGGCTGAAGTCGTGTGGCAAAGTGACCTTTCAACCCGAGGGTGTTTCGGAATTTGGTGATCACTCGGATTTTTGAGGCCACCAAAATCAGATCCTGATTTGCCATGATTTTGCTGACAGCGGCGACCATTTCCGGAGTCAGACCGGGAGAAATTTGAGCGAGTTTGATCCCATCAGTTTCGTATGCCAGTAGCAAATCACGAAACCCTCCGACTGTCAAATGAGCAATGGATTGAAAAGCTTGGAAGTCAAATTCGTCAAGAATCAATCTTGAAACCGCATCAGTTTCGGCTGGAATGATTTCCTCGTTTAGAAATTGGGAAAGCGGAATATCGGCAAGAACTAATTTGGCTGCTATGCGTTCCTGCTCATTTCGAGCTGCCAATCCAGCCATTTGATCTCCAGATCTTTCAGGAGTTGCTTTTGCTAAAACAGTCTTGAGGTCAGGAAAGGTAAAATTGAAATTTCCTACTGTGTGCTGATAAATCATGTAATGAAAATGCTTTTTTATCTGTAAATCTCCAATGAAGAGTTCGATAGGTTGAGATATTTATAATTTTAGGTCAAAAATTTCCGTAATTGGTAGGTCAATTATTCTAGTATTACATCAGCTACTTAACTTCAGCATATTGATCTTCAGGAACTTTATTATCAACGTGTTAGCTACATAAATTCCCACTAATATTACCTGACTAGTCAAGTTATTGTTAATAAAGCAAAAATAAAGAACATATATAGCTGCAATTATACCAATGGCCTTATTTTATTTTACTTTTAGTACGAAGGACCAAAGACCAAAGTATATAATTACTGCTTTTATCCAAATTATATTTTGTCTGCTTCTACTTTCTAGTAGTAAAGCGGATAACTATTATTTAGAATAACTGGAGCTGTAAGTCCAGCTCGAATAGTAGGATTTTTATCTTAAAAAGTTACTAACTCAAGAACGGTCTTATTCACGAATAACTAAAAGAGAACAATTTCTACGAGAATCCTAACCGGGTGCAGAATAATAAAAGTTCTTATAACCAAAAGTGGATTAAATATTTAGTTCTTTGGTAGTAAAGAGTCTTATGAACCAGAGTAAGCGTAAAGGATGACTTAGGTCCTTAGATAAGAATATATGTAAGTGAATTTAAATGGAATCAATGGATTTTTTTAAAGGTTAGGAGCTCCTAGCGTTTTCCGAAAGGTTCAAAACCGACAATGATTGTAGGTCATAGTTGGCTGAACTAGTCTTTTCAGATGGCTTTAAGTGCAAAAAATGCGAGTATATCAAGTGCCAGATTCGGAAAAATCATGCTCGAACCTGTAATAAATGTAGCCATACACAATCAGTAACAAGTAATACGCTTTTTCACAAAGTCAAATTTGGATTGAGGAAAGCGTTTTTCATCTGTTTTGAGATGGCTACAACCACTAAAGGTCTCTCGGCCAGCTATACCGGTGTGCGGTATGGAATAACGGAGAACACAGCTAGATTATTTATGCACAAAGTAAGATAAGCGATGAAACCCAGCGGCAATAATCCAATTGCCAAAGACTATTCTATTGAGCAAATACCAAGTCTGCATGGACTTAACTTTTAAGGCGCTTCATACGATGGTTCATCAAGTGAAAACATGGGTATGGACCACCTTTTCATGGATAAGCCCAAAACATATCAACAGGTATTTTGATGAGTTCAGCTACCGAATCAATCGCTTACAAAGCAAGCAGACTATTTTTAATAACCTGATTAAAAGGATGGCTGCATCAGGTAAAATCTATCATAAAGAAATTATATAAAGCTAAGTGCTGACCTCGATAATTTTATTAATCAGATCTATACAAAAGAATCAAGATCTGCATTTGCCATTTTTGTGGAGGCATGAAATAGAAGGAAGAGAAAGATCTTATACTCTTGTTTTTATGAACTATGCGATTGTAAAATTGAGGTCAAGTGTTTTAATTGGATTATATATTGCGGTCATTATGCCGTCTCCGTCACCTTTGTGGTTAATGACATAAAAGTCAAATGCATTCCGAGTTTGTGGAAATATTTCCCCTAGATGGTTCTTGTCAACCTTGGAAAACAGGCCCAATTTAAGGATTAGCTACCTTGGATTTATTTTTGAGAAGGGTTTTAGTTATGAATAATGGATTTGCGAAGACGGCTATCTTAGGTGGAATTATTGGAGGAGTGGTCATTTTTGTTGGGACAATTCTTCTGGGAGAAATCAGCTCTTATGAAGCAAAGGTATTGATCGAGAAATCAATATCTGGGCTGAATACGCTTTGCAATACTGTAGTCTTAGCTTCGGCCACCATCTTGGCGCTGATGCTAACTTTGCTTGGGGTTGGGTTGCGTAGCAATCTCAAATTCAACAAAATATATTACCAACATATCCTTCATGTAGCCAAACTAGACACCATCGTAATTATTTCAGGGTTGGTATTCTTCCTAATTTTCAATCTGCCTGTGGCTGAGTCCGAGAATCTCCCTGCAAACTGGCACAAAATCCTTTATTATACCGCAATCGCCCTATCTGGGATTTTAAGTGGTACTTTTATCGTAGTAGTGATAATGCTATACAACACCATCAAAAATATTATTTTGATCGAGGGCATTGGTGTCCAGGATCATCCACTTTTGGCCAAAGAAATGGAAGACAAGAAAGAGAAGAATGAGGAAGGCTAATTTCTAGGCACTTTATGCTTTAACAAACTTCTTTTATTGGAAATGAATTTTTTTTGATTTGATGACTGTTTTGAAAAATATGGCGAGTCATCTGGATTAAATTCCTACCCAGAGATAGGTAATATAAAAGTTTATGAACCGGCTAGACTTTTCTTTCTCTTCTTAAGGGGTACAAATTATTTATCAAGTGTAACCTAAAGGATTGTATTCTACATAATGAGGATGTTTTTCCTAGCAAAATATTTTTCACCGGAAGTTTAGATGCACTTTTTTCCGTTTTAAAACCCCTCAATAGCATAAAAGGGCCCTATTCAAAAGACTGGCAAAGTATTTGGACTTTGCTGGATAGAATAGCCCTCAGCGTCATGATTAATTTGAGCTCTTTAATAAGCGATTGAAGAATTGTTCAAACCGCCCCGAAAGTAACGGTATCAATTTTCATCACTAGGATGGCCCCGAATTTAAATAATCAACCGCATTGCCAAAATCTATTTTTCATATAAAAAACAAATTATGAAAACTCAAAATGAATCAGCAGAAATCCTAAACGATCTAGTACAAATCAACAATGACCGTATTGAAGGTTATGAAAAAGTGATTGAAAATTTAAAGGATGAAGACAAAGATTTAAAGCCTTTATTTATTTCATTAATTGCTGAAAGCCAATAATGTAGAATGGCACTTTCTATTGAATTGAATATTTTGAAAGCTGATGCCGAACAGGACTCATCAACCAGCGGTGATCTACATCGAGCTTGGATCGATGCCAAGGCAGCTTTTACTGGACATGACAGAAAAAGCTTATTAGAAAATTGTGAATTTGGCGAAGATGCTGCACAAAAGGCTTATAAAGATGCCGCAAACGAAGAGAATTTACCTACTCATTTAAAGCAAATGATTCTAGAGCAAAAAAATGTATTGAAAGAATCTCATAATAAAATTAAGCATCTAATAGACCAGCGAGTATAGAGTATATTAATTTTAAATTAATTTGTAGCTAAAGCTTCACATACATTTACTAAAATGTAAAGTGGGTTTGATCTTGACTTAGATTGAGAGGAGTCTAGCCAAAGAAAAAATTTATCATATCGGGGATTGCTAGTGTTTAACGTATATTAAGTTGATTTTTTCCTTTTACTGGTTCAGTTGCGGAGATACATCATTTATAATAACTGTTGCTGTAATTCCAGCTCGAATAGTAGGATTTTTATCTTAAAAAGTTGCTAACTCAGGAACGGTTATATTCACGAATAACTAAAAGCAAAAATCTTGGCGGAATGGCGTCCGTTATGATGTGAAAACCAAATAGTCCAATGAGGGTCGGCAAGGCTGACCAAATAAGAAGAATCACCAACGTCAATTTGAATTGTGAGCTGCTTTGCAAAAAAGTCCAATTGTAGACACTGTGGTCAGGCCGAAAACTATGCTGATGTAGGTTGGTAAATTTTCCATTTTTTGAGGTCTTTATAAGATGCGATTTGGGTTTGGCTAAGTCGGGTGTTAGAAGCACCAAATCCGGCCAACACTTTCCGGATTAATCGATTTTGGCTTGATCCATTGATTGATAAAGGAAGTATAAAATAAGGGGTTTTTACCTCATAGAATATTACCAGAGTAGCATAGGAAGCCAAACATATAATCAAAATGCAGATCAGTTTACAAATATTCAATTAGCAAAGAGGCGGATCTCTAAATATAATAAAGGGGCTTTTATAAAAATTTCGCGGTTTAGTCTGCCAAATTATCCATCGGTTGATTTTTTATTTGGCGTTCGCCAGCAAGTATTCTCGTCTTGATTTCGGTTCTAAATTCCTCTTGCTCATCTGAATCCAAGCCTAAATTAGGGTCTCGTAAATCATTCCAAACAGCATCTCCCACTGGTCGATTAGCCACATTTTCCATTTGGGTGGCATCGAGCGCCAGCTCTGCTTTTATTTCTTCTACGATTTGTCGTCTTTTCTCTGTGCTTTCAAGTGTAGAATTGTCAATCCTGTCGACTTCTCCAGTAAAGGTGCTTGATGGAGATCTACCATAAGTTCTTCCTGCTCGATGCCTTAATTCATGTACATTAATTGTCCAAGCTAACGCTGAGCGGTTTGTTGCCCTTCTTCTCAGATTAACAACTTGGGCAAAACTGTTTTTTTCTGCTGCGTATTCCAATACTGAATTCTGAGGCTGGTGGTCTGCTTCAAACTGGTCACCAACTGCACCAGCCATTTCACTATATCTACCTACTGTACTTTCTAGTGCGTATCTTTCTGTTACATCGGCTAGGTTTGTTCTACTACCGATTATTTCTCTCAATAACAAAGACAGAAAAGAATTCTGGCGAAGTAGATTCCCAAGCATAGGTTCTCTTGCAGTTTCTGGCTCATCTCTTTGCTCGGAATCTTGAATAGAAGTAATTATTGGAAGAATAACAGAATTGTAATGAGTTCTGGCTTCTGCTATTTTACGAATTTTTGAAGTAGATAAATTTGGTCTTGTTTCCCAGAATGTCAAAAATTCTAAGATGGTTGTGGGATTACTTGCAACCATTAATTGTGGTCGTGTTTGATCAGGATCAACATAGATTCTGTGGCTTTCACCGTTTTCCTCTTGAAAAGTAGCATCTGATCTGCCCCAAGAAGTAAGCCATGCCACCGCATTTCTTCCCGCTTGCAAGATCGCACCGCCCACACTAATTGCCCGATCGATCAGCCAGTCTATCGCAGCATTTACATGATCTCGCAGTCCACCGATCATTTCGGCTATTCGAGCTCCTATTCCTCCTAGTCCTACTTGATTTGCCAAGAAGCCGATGGCAACCGGTATTGCTCTCGCCAATGCTGTTTCTAGGTAATTGGCTGCATCAGCGATATTACCTCGGGCGATATTTGCCACTCCGGCTACGAAGGAATTGACGATCTCCAGCATCTCTCGAAGCCGCTCTATAAACGATTGAATCGCTCTGTAGAATGCGATAAAGCTATTCACCACCGCCATGATTCCCGTAGGATCTAGCAAAGAAAGCAGCTTTGTCGTCACCTGAGTGATGATCTGAGTGACCACCCAGCTCTGAACTTGCTCCAGCACCATTGTCCACAGGTTGCTTAATTGGTCTTGCACATACTCCCAGATCGCAATCGGCCCTCTTTCCCATACATCCTTGATGAAAGTCCAAATGCCTGTCAAAGTATCGATAGCTCCTCGGATCTGAGCCACTCGCTCTGGTCCAAGTTTCAACTCCAATCGCTCCCAGACATTATCCATCGTAAGCCCAAGCACATCGAGAACAAATCCCAAAATACTTTCAAAAGTCAAATCTGCCGGAGGATTGATCCCCGCAGCGGACAGTTCGCGAAACAACCAGTCGCGAATTCCGCCAAACAGGTGAGTTATGATGTTGTCAAAGAACTGCACAAAGCCTTGTTTGACAGCACCCAGTAGATTTCTGAGAAATCCGATCGGATCCCTTTTGATGTCTTCAAATACACTTTGGGCGTTTGCGATAATCTGCTGCACCGTTTCGATAGGGAAGTTCATCACCACCAGCAGCACTTCTATCAAGATCTGGACTATCGTGACTACAAAGGCGAAAAGCCGTAAAACCGGTGCTGCAAGTGTCTCGACGATTCTGAGGAAAGCATCGATCGGATGGAATACATCCTGTATGGAAAAGCTATTCCAAAGTCCCAGGAAAAGTCCTGTGATATAGCCCCATGAAAAATTAAGTGTCTCAATCGCAGCATCAATTCTGGAAACAGTTTGCTCAATGGCTCCCGTTTCTTGCATTTGCTGAAATTGCGCCTCCCCACCAGGCATCAGGCCCATAAAACCACGAATAAGATTAACCGTCGTTCTAGGCACCACTTCCTCAGTAAAGGGATCTTTTCCTAGAATCACGGTCAATAAATGGAAGCCTCGCACCTCTCTGGCATAGGCAGAAAGCATGGAAAGAAGCGCTGTTTTAATAAACTCCAGTACCTTGATGGCTACATTGGCTGCGAAAGTAAATACGCGCGTAGTGAACGGAGTGAATATGGCAACCGTTCGCTGAAAGGCTCCAAATGGATCCTGGATATCCTCCAGCGAAAAAGCATTCCAGGCAGTCTCAAAGAGTGCCCGGACTTCTGTAAAACTGAAGTTGAGGGCAGCTAATTCTCCATCTATCCAATCGGCAGTTTCTTGGATTGTTCCTTCTGCTTGCATTCGCTCCAGTTCATCCTCCTTGCCGATGAGACGCAAGAAATCCTCAATTTTTTCAGCCGTTGTTGAGATGACTTCCTCACCTGTTAAAGGGTCGTGTCCGAGCAATTTGGTAAGTAATGGATAGCCTGGAAAGGCATCTGCCAAAGTCTGAAGGCCAACCATCAAAGCAGTTTTGATCAGTGTGAATATCTGGTCTTTTACCCGGCCCGCAAAGGTGACTATGTCTCTATAAAGCTGTCCAAATGTCTCATCCAGAATCCTAATGTTCCCATCCCAGCCTTCAGTAATCCCCATCCTGTCCCACGCTTCCTCTAAAGTATCTCCAAGTCTATTGGAGGTAAGGTTGAGCGAAGCCATTTCTCCCTCTACCCATGTAAAAGCATCGTTGATGATTCCCAGCTCAGTCAGTTTGTTGAAAAGGAGCATTCCAAATACCGGTATCAATCCAAGCAAACCACCAAGTAGATTTGGACCGGTTCGCTCTACGCTTCTTCCTGCTAGTGGGTCATACCCGATAATCACTGTCAAAAGTGTGTACCCTGGGATATAGCTGGCAAATCTTGCCAAGCCTTCCCGAGCAGCCCATGGAAGTCGCTGAACTTGCGGCTCGGTAGAACTTATTGGATGTGCGGGCATTCTTTGAATTGGGGCACTTCCCTGTTGCACCGTATGTGTCAGCTCATGTGCTAAAAGATGCTTGCCACCGGAGGTTTCTGGCTGATATTTTCCTTCGTTGAAATAAATATCACTGCCATGTGTAAAGGCCTGAGCACCCAATGCATTGCTCATTCCTGTCGCCTGAGAGCCTGTATGAATGTTGACTCCACTAAAATCGGCGCCAATCTTCTGACCCATTTCAGCTTGAACCGGGGCAGGAAGTGATTGACCAGCCCCTTTGCTTTGAGTGATTTGTGATGAAATCTGAGGAGATGCAGTCGGAGACCCATCTGGAGAAAGTTGAATTGTCTCTTCCTCCTCTTGTCTTTGGATAGTTTTTGAGAAATCCGGAATGAGTTGGATCGTATCTTTCTCTTCTTCCTGTAGTTGGATACTTTTGGAAAAATCAGCGCTGAGTTGGACAGTTTCCTCATCCTCCATTGAGCTTAGTTGGAGAAAAGAAGTACTTTCGGAAAAAGGCATCATTTGAAGTGTTTCCTCTTCCTCCTCGGCCTGCATTTGAAAAGTCCCCTCTGAACTGGAAGCGGGAGTCATCGCCAATGCTGGGGCAGCATTCGACGGAGACATCACCACATGATTGGCTACAGATTCGGCTTCCTGTTCATATTTATCTCCGGGGCGGCCAATTTTTAAGCTTGGCTGAACCGTAAGCCTTCTACTGCCACTTCTTAATGGCATCGGCAAGGGCTTACGTTCAGCGAGAGCGCTCATTTTATTTTTTTGATTCAGTTTTCATAGGAGAGGCTGCCGCTAGTGGAGTCATGGGTTCCTGCTCCTCTTCTACAGGTGTCATTTTCACTTCTGGCTTTTTGTCCTCTTCCTTTTCTTTATCCTCGACCAACACTACGACATCTTCTTGGTCCTTCTCTTGGTCTTGTTGTTTTCTGACTTTCTTTTTCATATGATTATAATAGTTTTTCAGAGGCCATATGGAATCTCGCCTTTTTGTTAATCATTACTTTCTATGTCGCTTGAGTCATGCTCGATTTCATTTGTTTATAATTTGTTTTTAATGGTCGCATAGCCTGACCCAAATTTGATTCGGGAGAATCTCGCCTTTTTGATAATCATTACTCGTTGTCATTAGCTTCAGGTTCGATTTCATATCGTTCTCCCCATTTTATGGTATTCCCTTCTGATTCCTTCTCGGATATCTCCGAGTTTTACTTCGGTACTTTCCTTGTCCAAAGCCATAAGCAGGCTATGTTGGATCACCTGAATGATGGATCCGCCAGAAAGCTCATAGCTTTTTGCCAAATCCTGTAGATCAATTCGATCTTCTAGCTGCACAGTGGAAGGAAATCCTTTGCTCCAAAGCATTTTGCGCTGCTCAGGCTGAGGCATTGGGAAAAACACCGATGCCTGAAATCTTCTCATAAAAGCCTCATCCAAGTTATTTTTGAGGTTGGTGGCCAAGATAACCAACCCATCATAATCCTCAATCCGCTGTAGCAGGTAGGAAACTTCTTGATTTGCGTAGCGGTCATGTGCATCAGATACAGAAGTCCTCTTTCCAAAAAGTGCGTCGGCCTCATCAAAAAACAAAATCCATCCTTTTCGCTCTGCACGGTCAAAAATCTTTGCCAGATTTTTCTCTGTCTCCCCGATGTATTTTGAGATCATTCTGGAGAGATCAATTCGATAGACATCTAAGCCAAGTTTTTGACCCAGAAGTGTGGTGGTTAAGGTTTTTCCTGTTCCGGGAGGGCCATAGAAAAGTGCTTTAAAACCCGGTTTAAGCTTTCGGTGCATTCCCCATTCTTGAAGCAATTTGTCTTTGTGTTTGAGCCAGATTTCGATTTCACGAAGTTCATCTTCTGTATGAGGATTGAGCACTAGGTCGTCCCAGCTCATCTCTGTTTCCAATAGCTGGGCTGGGAAATCAGCGCTGAAATCAGGTTTACGCACCGTTCCGCTCGTCATTTCATGAAGTGTATCTCTGGATATAATCAGCGTTCCGTTCAGGTAAGGATCATCGGCTTCGGTTTCACTGAGTTTCAGATGACCTTCTTTGAAAAGCTTAGTCTCAGAACTGAGTAAGCTGAGGTATTTGAAACGCTTTGAAAGATTACTCCCGGCAAGTATAAAAAGTACCGTCTCTCCAGTTGGGATAAAGCCATTATGATTTTTCCCTTTTCTTCCGCCAAACTCTGTAAAAATCTGTTGAGTCAATTGATTTTTTCCCATGAACATGTCCAGCATCTGTGGTTTGATATGCGGGACTGCAGAAAGTATCAACAAGAATCTTTCTTCCTCACTTAGTTCTAATTTTTGGATAAGCTTAGCGTAGGAGCCGGGCTGCTCTATGAGGGAAGGAGCCGGGATTTCCAGCACGTCCCGAATGCTATTACCCGAATTGGCATTCATAGCGGAGCGGGCTTTCAGAATATTTTGAAGCCAGTCTAATTCAGCCTGAACAACCGTTGCATTATTTGGGGTCGATTTTACCATTCCACAATCAGTAATTCTTCCATCCAGGGAAGTTTGATCATTCCTATGGTCCATGGTAGTCTATCTAGCAGCAAGTCAAAGGGTAATCGCTGTATCTGAAGTTGGTAGCCTCGTTGGATTCGTCTAAGAGAGCCCTCACGTCGGAAAAAACCATCAGCGACCATTTTTCCCGAAGTACTTTTCAATGCTGTCCATTGGGTAGCCATACTTTCTAGTAGTAAATCAATCTCTTTCTTTTCCGATGGAGTGACTTTGGGCACCAAGCCCAAAGCGGATGCAGGTGAGATTCCGCATAGAAGTTTATTCAACAGCAGATCTGTCTCATCATATTCTTGTTCTGTTCCTAGCATTTCCTGAAGGATAATGACCGCCTTGATTTGAGCTTGTTCTGAAATAAATTTTCCAGATTTCACTAAGCCTATATTCTCGAAAAACCTCGGCAAAAATGCCGCTGTTAAAACCAAACCTGCATTATTGATGATTACCAACTCATCTATCTCTGGAGATTTGGATTCCAGTTTTTTCTTTTCTTGCGATTCTTGCTGAAATAGTTCTTTTGAAAGTGTAGCAAACTCTTTTTCGCCTAGTGTAACCTTCCGAAGGTTTTCCACTACTTCCTGCCAGAATTGATTTGTAGTTGGAAAACTATTTTTCTTTTTAGCGATGGCTTTCGTGTTTTTATTTAATCGCTCGATGAAGTAAGATCCAAATTCTTCCGCTCCGGAAAAGGTTAACCCTTCACTAATTTTTAGGATAAAAAAACTAAGGGAAATCAGAAATTGGCTTGTTTGTAAAGCGTGATTCTTATCCGCTATTTTGATGGCTTTGAAGCCAGTTTCAAAGTAGGTGGTTACACTATTTCTTGTTCCAAAAATAGAAAACAGTATTGCTGTATTCAGCCAAAATCTAACTTCAGTCTTTTTAAGCGTAGTGTTTGAAAGAAGCAGTTCGAGTAGCTGATTGACAAGTTGAATATCCTTACCTGAAAGCTGTAAACTATTTTTCACCAGACTTTCAAACTGACTTTTTGACAAAAGAGAAACCATTCTTTTAGCCATTGCCGATGAAATCGGGCTTTTTTTAATCCAAGATTTTAACCAAGAATCATTCGAAGCGCTGACTCGATCGAAAAGTGACTGAATGGGTTCTTTTTTCTTGGTAGAAACCCACCAAGGCATTCTCCCATAGCTCAAATAGTAGCTGATTTTTTCCCAGTCAGAATGACTTTTAGGAGTTGTAAAATGGTCTTGACTTAAGACCTTATCAGAACTAGTGTGTGTGAGAATTCCTTTTTCCAAATAGATTTTTCTCAGCTGACCTTCCAATACATCCCTTAGTCGATCACGCATCATAATCTCGGGCAAATCTGCCGGGAATCTTCCTAAGTCGAGTTCTAATTTGTCTATCCTTATAGATCTTCCGATCGGTCCAAAGGCATCAAATACTTGCTCCATCATAGGAAGTAAGACTTCCCAATACCTCTCCTGCAGTAGTTTTTGACCTGATAAAGCGGATGTCTTACTTAGAAAGTTTGCTTCTAAAAGTTGGGTATGTATCAAGTGCGAGCCCATTATTTATCTAAGATTTTCCTGATTAGGATATTTTTATTGTCAGCAGAACTGGTCGAAATTGAATTTTCCCGAAGAATAGTAATCAAGGTTTCTTTCTTGAGGAGAGCAAGCGCTTTTTCACTTAAACCCAAATCTGGGATTGCTGCTTTATAGGCTTGTGCAAGTACTGTCTTATCTGAATTAGCAAGGTAGGAGACTTTGTAAGAGTCAAGGATTGCTTTGATCTCATCAGCAGACAAAATTTCAGCGGGGACTCTACTTATTTTCACCTTTTTTCCGCCACAATTAATACCTTGATATTCCTCAATTGCATTGGCATAGTGTTCAGGTTTAATTTTTGTCAAATTAGCGCCCACACTTGTTAGAATTATTTTTTGAGTGCTTAGGTCATTTAAAGGAGTCTTTTTAAATTCCAGAGCAGCGAAGCCATGTGTATCCCTTAAACTTTCCAGCAACTGATAAATAGTCTCAGTGAGATTTCCAGATGCTTTGCTCAACTCTCTTTGAGTAGCTATATCTCGAATTAGATTTTGTTCCCAGCTCGATATAATTGCAAGAGAATAACACTCTTTAGCAGGCTGAACACTTGGAACCATCTTCACATCTGCCTCTTGTTGGCTACAGATTTCCACCTCTTGATTTTCAAAACCATCAAATTCAAAAAGAAGCGTTTGACCTGGAGATGGGAATTGGATTTTGTAATTCCCTGATTTATCAGTTAATGTCGTGATGTCAGATCCTATAACCGACACTTTTACTTTGGATAATGCGATTCCATCTACACCTTTCACACTACCGCTTACGGCGAGTGAAGTACACTCTGGTGTCACCAAAGCTCCGCAATTTCTCCCTTGATAATCGAGAATCGCCTGCTCCATTTCTTCAAAAGTTATTCCGTCGGTAGGTATTTTTAAGCATTTCAAAAGTCTTAGTCTCACCTCGGACTTTCCAAGAGGACCGCCTGTGATTTCCTCCGTAGAAAAGCCTTTGGAATCGGTGAGACTCGTCAACAACAATTCTACCGCCAACGAATTAGATTCATCATTGTCCACTTTGATTTCTCTTATTCGTAACATCTCTCGCACTGGGTCTTGCTCTGGGTCATTTCCCCCCCAGCGGGTAAGCACCTCGATAGAATAGCAACCCTGAGCTCCTTTTACCAGAATACTGACTTTCCCCTGATCACTTTGGTTGGTTTTGGTATCCCGTAAAACATATTGGAAACTGTCAATGCCGGTAAATCCCGGAGCTGAAGTGTATCGAAAAATAGTTGATTCAGGATCTTTTTCCACCTTTCCATTCTGGGTGGAGGAAGATCCTACAGCTAAAACGTCATAGGTTCTTCCGGAAACTAACGCATCATTTAGCATGATCTCCAGTTTAATGGACTTTTCCGTGTAGGCAATGGCATAATCAGGTCTAGCAAAAGGTGGTAAGGAAAAGCCCTGTTCACCGCAAGCATCCAAACACGGCGCACCATCACAGCAATAATACGGCAAACTAAAATCACCGATAATTAGCTCTTGCTTTGGGTCATGGAGCAAATAGAATATTCCAGCCTTCAACACTCCGGCCTCATGCGTAAGGCCGTTATGCTTTTTCAAGTGCTGCGCAAATTGATTTGTTTGCTGAAGCTGTTGGATACGATTTTCATAACTGGTGTAAATACGCTGAAGCTTGGTGAAGAAAAATAAATCCAAAATTCTATAGAGTATCGGAGATAGCCGCATTAGAATCCCATTGTAGAAATCCAATTCTTTTTCTTTTTCCGGATTTGTTTTTACCTCTTTCAAAAGCCCTGATTCAAGCAGTGCAAAATCTATCAAAAGCTGAAGTAGCTTCTTGTAGGTGTTTTGAAAAATAGCCCACTTCAAGTCTTTCAGGCATTCTGGTAATACTTTTGCCATTTCCCTGAGCAAATCTAAAACCTCCGATGCCTTTTGGTAAAACTCATTTGAAATTAAATCCTCCTCTTCAGTTTCCTTCGCATATTCAGTCACATAGTCAAAAAGCTGCTTCAATTCCAAGATCATCCCGTGCATAAAATAGCGCTGGAAAGCATACTCTTCCTGAAGATCTCTCCATCCACAATCCTCAATTAGCTCCGAACCTTCTGCTTCTCCCAAATGAAGTATTTCCACATGAATGGGAAGGTTGAATTGTAGGATGAGCTTTTTCAGGAAGCTTAAGGAGCTATTCAAAGGCTTACCCAGGTGGCCTTCTATCCTCAAAAAAGGATAGGATTCTATATCAAAAAATAGCGGTGTTGCAATCGGATTTTTAGCTTCTGTGGCCTCGACATCGGATTGGTTATCATAAGACTGCACATCTAATCGTTCGGTACTTACGAGTTGAAGATTTCCAGGATCCACCCAACTGTTTTCCAGAGAAAACCAGCTTGAAAGGTTGCCTTTCGATTTGATATCGTAGTAATATGGTAAAGCACGATTTCCTAAAAGTCCCTGCTTTTCTACCGAAGGAGTAATTTTGATTGGGAATTTTCCTCTGTTGCCTTTTTTGAACAATTCTGTCTCAAGCTTTTCAATTAATAAAATAATTCGTCTATGACGCTGAATGCAGGTTTCTGAGAGTAATTTCTGTTGATTGAATATCGGAGGCTGCACAAAACCATGACGGTACTTTAAAAATTGGGCATGAGTTTCTGAGCTTGTTTTGGCACGGCCCAGCATCAGGTGAAGTGGGAAAAGCGAGCTATCAGTCACGCAGCAGAGTTCCAATGCCGAAGCGCGGAATTCGCTGTATGCTTTTAGAAGTTCCTTAGCAAAATCCCAAAGGTATTGAATACCCTGAATCTCTAAGGGATCTGCTTGAGCGAGGGAACTTATAGTGTCAATCTTACTTTGAATTACAGCGCTTTCCATTGGGTTTGAGAAGCCATATTCTTTACTGAGGATAGGTTCAAAAATCTTGTATGAAAGTAGGATGGCTTTATAAAAATCTTTACTTAAAGCCAAAGAAATATGCTTTTGGTAGTGTTTGACAAAAGATTCAAACTCATTTGACTCAGGATTATTTGGGTAAAAGAGTGGCTTTTGGGCAAAAAACTCAGGGAGGTCCAAAGCGCTTGGAAATGGTCCGCGATTGTTGGGAGATTTAGATTTGGTCAGAATTTTATCCAAATCCGTCCCGCTTACCACTAATCTTCGAAGGGTTAGTAATCGATCCTTACCTCGATCATCGCATGCATTCCCCAGACAGGATTTTAGGTCTTTATCAAAGATTTCCAGGAAAATGAGGACGAACTTATCGTTTAGAAAGTTGGCGGGATTATTCAGTTTTTTTACCCCAGTATTATCTGTGGGGATTTCCGTCAGCAATTCGAAAAGAGAAACGGCATGATCTACATCTTTGAATTGCTTGTAATCAATCCCTTCAGGCAAGGAGTATGGGCGATAATGTGTGGCATTAAAAGTACCCGATTGGATCAAAAATCCCTCGGATGTAATTCCCAGCCCTTTGGTGATCTGAAGGCCTTCGGCGAAAGGCTGAACCTGCATTCCGCAGACGACGCCAATGCCAATGAGCTTCGATCGTGTAAGCCTGCCCTGCTGATCCAGGTAGGCGGAGAGCTGGTTCAGCTGCGTACTGGTCAGTACTTGGCTACCTTCAAAAATCGGATAATTGGAAATGATCTGGCTCATAATCGTCGTGGTTAAAATTCTCCCAGTGATGAGGAGTTGAGAATGATGGAGTTTTCCAAATTGTCATCTTCGTCACAGTCGTGAAGTGTACCGACTGGATAGACATTTCGGATTTGTGCCAAGGCGTCAATTAGCCCTGCGAGTGTTTCAGTGAGCTTTTTAGGCTCCTGACTTGATTTTAGCGTTTCGAGTAGCCATAGTTTCCAGGCTAACTCCAGCGCTTTCATGTGGCTGGAACTGATCCAGCAAATAGTCAAAAAGACGTGCGCCGGAGTCTCCCTTTTTATCTTTTTTTCCAGAAATCTCCTGAAGTCTGTATTCGTAAATCGACCTGCCCAATAAGGTAAAATCACATGTACCATGCAGGTATATGGATCATCCAGCGTGCAGACACATTCATCGTCTGAATGCGGATCCAGCAGTTTGTCTTCAAGAATTTCATTAACGAATCCCCCAATGCCGTCTGTCACTTTGTACTTTCCTTTTACTTTCGGACGGAGTAAAATATGCTCGATCAGATGGGTGCCTTCATGAGAAAAAAACTCCCGAAGGAAGAGCTGTTGTACTTTCTGAATTGCTTTGATTTCAGCTCCGCCTAGAATTCTGAACGAATCATCTGACGTGGATACTACATCAAATTGTCGGTTGAGAATGATTAATCCACCAGGCTGTTCATAGGCATTTTCTGGGTCTTCTACTAGGTCTGGTCTTGGCGTTTTTTTAGTGACCAAAATTGTATTACCACCCTCTTCCTTGATTTGATGGATAGCGTAGAATATCAAATGCTCAGTTTCGCCAATAATAAATTGAACTTCAAAATCCTCAAATTCTTCAAAAAGCGTAGCATGTAGACCTTCGATTTTGATCTCGTGGGAAAGTAGATCAAGTCCGATTATCTGAAATGCTCTTTCAAAATGAATCTGGTCACCTTTCTGAGGAGCTGGATTGGCTTTTAGTTGGATAAATGGTCCGATGGTTTCAGCTTCAGTTATGTTTAATTGTATGGGATCGAATCCAGCCTGAACGAGCCATGAATCTCCCCAATCATTATTTAAAATGACTGTGGAAAGCGGAACGTTAAAGTCTGAATCCGTACTTCTGGCCAAAATGCCTCCTCGGATCGGGTCTGTCACTGAGAATTTGTAAGGTGAAGCGTAAGGAGCTTTGTCTGTAACATATGCACCTTCCATCGCCCCAGCTGTGCTGATCTGCCAAATAATCTCTTCCAGCCTTTCTTGCGCCAACTTTTGAAGCTCCGGTTCTGAAGTGGCGTCAGGGACTTCGACTTCCAATGTTCCTTCAAGAAGCTTTATGCCAATACCAAAAGGAGCATCAAAAAGGGAGTATTCTAGTCTGTATTTTGGAGGTGCTGGAGCTAGGCTGACAGTGATATCAGTTTGCCAAAACGTATCCAGTGCAAGACTTAAATTCTTTCGATTTGCGAGGGGATTGGTAAGGAACTCGTCACGGAGAATCTCCCAAACTGCTATAAGCGCCAGATTAGCGTCTCCTCCTACTGTATCATCTCCAAAATCAACTTTCAGGCTGGTTCCAATGCTATTTTCTTTCCAAAGCAAATCAAAATAGAATCCAGCGATACCAGAAGAAATCTGATAGTTTTCTCTGCTTGCTCCTACCAAGAGCGTAATTTCCAAAGCCAAGGCAGCAGATTCTTTATCAGGGAAATTCCCATCGAGTAGGAAGACAACCACATCAAAAGAGTCCTTCACCAGAACCTTCCAGTTTCCGACAGTTTCTACAAATTCAAAGGCTGGGGAAAAACGTAGCCAAGTCGCAGGTTTTTCACGGATTCCCATCAATCCTTGAATCCGGTTTTCCAGACCTGATAAGTTTTCCCGATGCCAAAAATGATCTCCAATTTTATAATCAAAGCCTTTTCCGCGCTCAGAAGAGATTTTGGGATAGGCGTTGAGGAAAGCCATTTTGTCTTCGATCAGCCTTGCTCGTCCCTCAGCCGGATTAAGTCGCAATGCCAGCAAACCGTAGTCAGTAAATTGCTCTGCAAATCTTGCGAGTAGGTGATCCAGGAAGCGATTTCTTCTGATTTGAAAATCTTCCACAGACTCAGTTATTTCCTTAACGGTTGGCTCCAGCCCTACCAAGTCCTTCCAAAGCACCCCTCCATTCGGAGTTAGATTTTCTAGACTTTGGGAAAAATAGGTTGAATCAATGATGGGATTCCCGAATTCATCGGTGCTATTATCGATGGAAAACAAGTGTTTCACATTCGCGAGCTGGCTTAGATAATTCACCAAAAGCTGTTCGAAAACCATCAAATAAGCCTTCAACTGCTGTACCTGAGGGAGATTTGGTCTGCCTTGAGATTTTGGAAGCATACCCGCTTCAGTGATTCCATAGACCAGTGGGAAATCATTTTGAATGGATTCGTACTCTCCATGATTTCTGAAATTCCCCTTTGGTAAGTCAAAATCCAATTTTGGATAATAGAGCTTCTGCTTACGCTCTCCGGCTTTGTAAGCTTGCAACAAGTCTTCAACCTTCTCTCGATTTGCCCGAAATGGCAGTTGTTCTTTATAGTAAGTAATCTTGGAAAGCTCGGTATTCAGTCGAGGAACGTAAAACTTATCAACCGCCAGTTCAAGACACCACCTTACACTTTTTGAAGGAATCAATCCACTGGCATTATCCTGAGGTTTGTTGGCAATTTGAATGCTTTTCACCGCCTTTACTCCAGAGATATCCATAATAATATGGATCAAATCTGTAACATGAATACTGGATTTTCTGTCAGCCTTGACCAGATCTTCCTCATCTATAAAACCATGAATTAGTAGCGGCCCTTCGAAAAGTTTTTCTGATGGGACGCACTGTAATTCCTCCCAATTCCCAAGAAATACTTGATCATCATCCATTAAAACAGGAGAAGGAAAATTCGGAGTGAGCAGAATCTCCAAAAGCTTAGCGTTTTTGGAATCTGTCTTTATTTCAAGTATCTCATAGATTCCCACATTCCCTCCAGAACCAATAATGCTCAATTTGGACTTTGGTTTTGGATAGTCCGAAGTTGGGATTTGAATCCAAATCTTTGCTGGATTTTGTTGAATCTTGGCTATGGGTAGAGCTTCATCTTTGCAGCGATTGAGCATTTCTTCCAAACTGAAAAAATTGACCTGAGGAGAAAGAAATGCGCTGATCGCTTGAAAAATCAATGCCTCAGTTTCATTAATCGGAGCATTCGGCGAAAGCTCAATATCAGCGCATACGAGGATTTCCTCTACGCGTAAAGCATGGAAATCCACAAAGTCTTCACAAAGGTTTCTATGTGCATGCAAACTGCTTTTTGCCCGCTCAAGTATCTGCCTGATCTTGGCTACTTTTTGCAAGTAAAAAGCTAAAATCCCATCCGGATTAGCATAAATAAAATTATTCACCTGATTACTCAAAGCGCCAAGACCCTCCAGCGGATCTAGTCCTTCAGCCACAAGTTTACTTCCTTTAAATTGGATGAGATTACTGGGACTCAAGTCAAAATCCAATGTGATTCCTTCAGGTAGATTTTGATACTGAATGTTAATAAGATCTGGATCTATATTCTTGCGAATGCTCACAGTATCTTCCCAATCCACCTTTGCAGCATCCCATCGCGGGAATTCAATTTGAATATCGATAACCACACCTTCCAAATCAGGGTGTTCATCGACTTCGATTTCCATGCTGATCTTGTTCTCATTGAGATCACCAAGGTTTTCGCAAGAATCAAACTCCAGCAAGACATCATATAAAATCCCCAGCTGTAGAGCTTTTTCATTCGTTGGGAAAGGGGTATAGGCCAATGTTTTTTCTTTTCGATCCGGATAAATGGCAATCTCATTGCTGTCTCGGATGATAATCCAAGCATTTTTAATTCCAGCTCGGGGACATTCTGAACCGGCCTCCTCGACGACTTCTACATCCATTAGAAATTTTCGGTAATCATTTATCGTGACGGGTGTGGATGGAAGTATTTTGGAAGCTGGGAAAAATTGATTTTTCAAACTGCCGGATTCATCTGCCAAAAGATCTTCAATAGGGAAATTACTTCGGTATCCCAAGTCAGTTATAGCATAACAAAGCACTTCCAGAATCGTAATTCCAGGGTCGTGACTGTTGTAATCAGTCCAGATTTTTCCACCGACACGCTGGATATAGCTGATTGCTTCTGTGCGCAACAGCTCATAATCCATGCTTTTGATGGTTGGTTTTGCTTTCGATATGGTAATTGACTTTTCCATTAATTAAAGTATCAAAATGCCTCGTCTAAGTCTTCGTCTTCCACGGAGGCAATGCTCGCAGCAGCTTTTATCTCATTATCCTCACATAGACAATCGTCAGTTTCCAAGACCTCTACAAGATGATCTCCATAGGAATTCAGTGTGCCAATCGACCCGAGCACAGAGACACCACGACTTCCTTTGGCCGCTTCAACTCTGGTTCTAGACAGAAGCTCTCCAGAAACAGGATTTTTGACCAAATGATATAGCTCAAAGCAGGTCAGGTAGTCCACATAATCCAGTTTTTCCACAAAATGTAGCACCACTGAACTGTGTAAAGATTCGCTGAAAGTCCAATCGGAATCAGTTTCAAATGCCCAAGGAGAAAGAAAAGCTTTCAGATCATCTTCCAGTTTCCTGGCGAAAAAGTTCTTATCAGCCCAAGAGTGAAATTTCACTTTGGTTTTGACTTGAATCTCTTCATAAACTGGGTTTACTACATGAAGAAAAACTCCAGGAGGATATATTCTTATGATGAATTCTCGAATTTTTTCTAATTGGGCAACACTGGCTTTTGGGCGAAGCGGGTCAATGGCATTTTTATTTTGCACATTTGAGATGATGACTAATGTTACATTTCTTGGAGCTAGAGCGCGATATTTGGTCAAATCTCCATCGTAGGAAGTATGGTTGAGGCATTTCGCCTGATATACCTCGGCAAATTCCTCCAAAACCAAATGCTCGTAATCCCAAGCTGTGATCGCTCTCTGCTTGTGTCGAATCCGCTCGGCTATTCGCTGATAGAAATCGCTTGAAGACTCTGCAGTTTTCCCACCAAAAGATGAAAAAGGCTGCTGGATTTTATTGATGGCACTATCTCCGATTTTTAGTTTGCTGATAGTTCCTTCCGAAATAGCCTTACCAACTCGCAAAGGATCATTCTCGTTGGATTCAAATTTTGTCTTGATTGCTTGTGCCAATACTGCGATAAAATCAGGAATAGCATCCGAATCCGAATTCACTGAAGCTTTCAACCAAGTCAGCTTATCCGTGAGAATAGTGTGTGAATTATCCGCTTCTCTGGGCATCGCAAAAGCCAGCAATCCACTTTGGATCAACCCATTGGTTTCATCAGTAAGCAGCGCGTATTTATCAAAAGTCTTCCATTGATTTCCTGCCAAATAGCTCCAATTCACCTGCGGAACAGGTTTTTCTGGATTGGCAGAACCATCGAGAATCTGTATCAGGAGCTGAATATTTTGTGACTTTTGATGATCGCTTAGCCCGATCAGCAATTCTCCTTCGTCGGAATAGTCAGGTAAAAGTGGTAAGGTGTCGTTTTGCCTTGATATTTTAGCTGCTCCAAATGCTCCGATGTGAAAAAATCCATCCCACTTACTATTCTTTAAATTTAGATCTTCCTCAGAATTGTAGTCCAAACTAACGGACTGTAGCTCTGGAGTATAAGGTTCTTTTGGTAAATCGATATGATCCTTTGTGTTTTCATTTGTTTTGGAAAGTGCAGCCGCTGCAAAAAGTAACGGATATTCTTTATGGCCAAAATCAGGGCTGTTGAGCTTTAACCGCAAAAAACCGCGATTGGAAGCTGGAGACCATGTGGTAAAGCTCTCAATTTCTGGGTTTTCAGTAATTATATTCCATGCGGAGCCCGTGAGGTTTACTGTTTTGTCAGGATTTAGTGGATTATCATTATTCCCTTCGAAAAGTGATTTGGAAGGATCTATTGATTTCCATGTTTTCTGATCCAAGAAATCAACTGCCGTAGTAAAACTCTGATTATTTATAGTTCCATAGCCAGCATACTGATCAGCAAAACCTGTTATGGCTTCAGGCAGTCCATGCCATTTGAATTTCAAGGCTATCGTTTTCGGAGATTTCCCAAAAACTTCCTTACTCCCTATATAGAAATTGGAGCCTTTGACTGGTCTGAATCCAAAGGGTTGAATGTTTTTTCCTACAGGTAAAACCGTCTGATCGTTTTGAAGGATAAGATTTTCCACACCAACCACATTGATTTTAATAGCCGCTTTGATTACCTCACATGCCTTCAAAATCTCGTAGTCGTAGCTTTGAATCGTATTCGCCAAATTCACTTTCATAATAGGCGAATTGGATAGAATTCGTTGAATTAAGACTTCCTCATCGTAATTAACTACCGCCGGATCTTCAGGCAAAAGCTTGCAATTCAATATTAAATCAATTCCTTCTGTCCCAGAAATGAGTTTATGATTCGTATGGTCGAAAGAGTAACGAAGGTCATTGATTTTGTCTTCACCAATTCCACGCACCTCTCTCACCTGATTGATGGTAGAAAATTGCTTGATGCTGAAAGAATCTCTTCTACTCAATATATTTTTTGCCGTTACTTCTCCGATATCATATCCCTTGAATGGACGATGAACTCCAAATTCAGAGTCATCAACCACTGGCCCAACTTGTGGTTCTAAGCCAGCGATGTCTTGCCAGGTTTTCGCATTATTTAGAAAAGCCAATACCGCTGAATCAACATCGTCTTCTGTCTTATCCCACCCGATAGTCGCTCGAATCCATTCCTTTTCTCCGCTAAACCAGATTTCAAAAGTGTCATTCAGAGCCAGTTTTGCCAATTTCTCCAGTAAACCTTCAGATGATTTAAGACTTATTCTTAATGAAACTCTGCGGGTGCCTTCTCCCATCAGCAGAATGGGTGAGGCAAAAGCGAACCCTATTGTAGCCAATGCTCGATTCTGAGTCGGAAATAGCTTGGATGGACTTCCAAAAGTCTTCCACTGCATTTCCTCCGTTAGGATTTCGCCGCCTACTCCATCAGCAGAATTGGAAATCGGGGATTTGTAGAGCCTTCCATTTTCGTCCTTGAACAAACTCATCAATGAAGTAACGGCTGCCTTATTGATGATATTTCGATCTGTTGTTTGGAAAAAAATTTCTTTTCCCAGATCATCTTTTCCTGCCTTAAATGGGGTGTTTTTGGCCAGGGAATATTCTTGAATGTGCTTAGCTAGTTTGATAATCAAATAAACTTGATCTGATTCAGCAGGCTTTTCTTTCAGTCTAAGTACATCCCGATAGTAAAAATTCAAGTGCCGATGGGTAAGCGTATTGATGTCTTGCTGCGCAAAATTGAAAAGCTTCAAGAAAGCTAGAAACAGCGTAAAATGAGGATTGGTTAGCTGATTTTCCTGAATTTTTTGGTCAAAAAAACCACTCCAATCTCCTGCTGACCAAGGAGCTTCATTTTTTATGAATTTCAGCTCCCTGGCAATCTTGATTGCAAATGATTGCAAGTCCTCCATTTTCCGCTCGTCCACATAGACATAGTCTGGCAAAAGACCTTCAATTAGTCTTTGTGCGCGACTAGTTCCATTGCCTGGAAGGGTAAGATCGTTGCAGTCTTTACTCATAGTTTCAAGTCAGTGGCTTCGGTAAATAAATAGGGATAGACCAAGTTTCTTCGGTTGTTTGTGGCTTTGACGGTATATTTTACCAGAACATCGATTCGCCCTTCATTGTAATCTGGTCTTAGATCTACATCCTCAGTTTTTACTCTTGGCTCATGAAATAGAATCGCCTTTTTGATCCGGTTTGCGATCATATTTGCTGTAGTTACATTCAATGCTTCAAAGAGTAAATCCTCCATGTTTGCGCCGTAATCTGGCCGCATAATCCGCTCTCCTAGCGTTGTATTGAGCAGAATAATCAGACTTTGTTGAATGTCATCTTCATCTTCTGCCATCTGAACCTGTAAGCTTTCTGCACTGAACGCTACTGGGAATGCCCAGCCTCTACCTAGAAATGATTTGTTATTTTCCATCCTATCCTATAATTACAGTTGGTTCGCCTACAGCGGCAGAAGCTCCGCATACACATGAGTCCCCAACTCTTAGTGCAGGTTTTCCACCTATTAAAACTGTGGCACTCCCAGCGATAAATGGACTCACCGTGGGCTGATGTGCATTTGGTGGAAGCGAGCAGACATGATTATCGCCAAGTACAGCTGCTGGCATTCCGCCTATCAATACAGTAGGTTCACCCGGTCCGATGATGGTCCCGCCATGAGTTGTTGTATCTGCTAATCTCGCTGCTGTTGGCATAATTAGTTGATTTGAACAAGTGAACCTGAAATTTTCGTCATGGATCCTGAGGAGACCTCAGCACCGGCTGAGCCTTCTGCTTTCAACTGAGCACTAGCTTTTATTTGTATCCCAATTCCCTCGATTGTCACATCTCCGCTAGCTTTCAGGATAAGATCTTTACTGCTGTTTATGGTAATTCCATCTGCGTTCATACTGATGGAATTACCATTTTCATCTTCCAACAGGATTGTTCCCTCGTTGTCTGTAAGTAGTATTTTATTCCCATTTGGGGTTTCTATGGAAATAGTCTTTTTATCGTCATCAAATAGGAGCTTGAGCTTGTCGCGTGTGATAATCCCTTTTTCATGATTATCATCCTTTTCTTCAATCGGCGAAGGCTTACTGCTGCTATGCAGCATTCCTAGAATCACTGGATCACGAGGATCTTCGTTGATAAAAGCGACGATCACTTCGTCTTCAATTTCAGGTCTAAAATAAAATCCACGATCTTTACCGGCATCTGGCGACGCAAATCTTGCCCAGATTCCATTTTCATCTTTGCTCACTAATGGAAGTCTTACTTGTATCCGATTTTCCCCATCAGGATCTCCTTCCAAGACTGTAACTATCCCAATGTGAAGTCCTTTGATGGCAGGGACTAGTCCTGCCGCAGGTTTATCGATAATGTCGTCATATTGCTGAGAAACCAATTTTGGATCTAAGCCCAGACCGAGATGGGTAAACCATTTTTGATTGGGAGATATCTCATGATAGACTGCTGATACGAATGCTTTTCCATTAAAGCGACTCCCGAAACCTTTCAGGTCTACCATATCTCCAGGCTTTACCTTATTATCTCCGAGGATTTTCACTCTTCCTTGGATCTTAGAAAGACGACTTCTCATCAGTCCAGCATCAGTCCAAGCCTGAAGCTCCTCATCTGCCAACAAGCCACCATGCTGCATTTGAAAAGATTCTAAACCGATCACAGCAGCCAAATCATCTCCGCTTATATCTCCCTGAAAGTCCATGGATGGATCAGCTCCCTCTTTCTCGGTGACTTCTTGCTTGATGAAATCCCAGCTAAAGCCTTTAGTTGCGGCGAATTGTTGTCTGGCATCCATTTCAGCTTCAAACTCCACCACATTGTCGCCATATTGAAGTTCTATTACTGGGTCTGCACTCGTCTGGGGTTTTTGGATTTTTACTTTTCCAGACTCATTTGTGGCGATTCTGCCATTTGCATCGGCTCTACTAAGCATAAAATCCCAGTCAGTTGCATGGTATTGGACGATCTCAGCGTGGGATAAATCCGTACTATCCACTTCGGCTACAAGGCTGGAATATTTCCCTATGAGTTGCTCCATCACTTCGCTATCAGTACTTTCAAAAAAATACTTATTCTTTCTCCCAACAGTCATTCTAATGACTGGATCACGCAATTCTATGACTAGCCTAGATGCCTTTTCGGAATAGACTTCGAGACCGTGTTTGATAATAATTCCTTGGAAAATCGGTTCCTCGAGATTGTGATACCCCGCATCAATTCGTAGACTTACTCCTGGCTTAAATAAATCGCCTTCACTCCATTGAAATTCTCCCGTCGCGATGTCTCCATCGAAAAGAACCAATCTGGCCATGGAAATTTTATTTACCGCTTTGCGCACAGCAATCATCGCTACACCCACAGATGGTGGCAGCTCCTGACCTCCAGAATAAACTTTGAAGGTGGCAAGATCGAGTTGCGTTTGCACCGAAGTGGAGGATTCAGGCATTGACAGATTTGGCTAAAGGTGGAAAAATGAGTTTTTGACCCAGAATGAGTTTTCTAAAATTCCCTAATTGATTTGCTCGTGCGACTTCTAAATAATATTCTTGGGTACCATAGATTCTCTGGCACATCAGCGGCAACGTGTCTCCCGCTTTCACGATTCGCTCGTGGGTAAGGTCAGGCGATTCTCTCCCTGTGGTGGCTGCTTGTTCTTGGCGGGAAAGTGATTGGTCAAAATTGGCAGTAACTGTAGCTCTGATCGGGAGTCCAGAACTGTTGAAGAGTTTGTAATTTATAGTTGCTGTAGCCAATACTCCCCGGAATTGATATGCCCCCCAGTTGATCTGTAGATAGTTTGGTTTGTGAGTGTCTGACTGGATGTTTTGAGTGATATCCATGAATTTCCGAATTGCTCGATCTACATGTTTATCTTGATTAATCAGATCAATTGCTGAGACTTTATTCCCACTGATACTTTCCAGATTTGGTTTATCATCTCCTAGATAATCGAAATTTATATCTCCGGATATCCTCGCTGGGAGGGGAAGCCGCACTGGCATCAAATAGGAATTCGAAAGAGACAGAATCTGATTCCAATGCTCTGAATTGGTATTGCTTGGCATCAGAAGGCCCTCCTTCAGGTATCCACTTGGACTTGAATTCCTGACTAAAAGTCGTAGGATTATACATCACTACATAAGTCGCTATGGACTCATTGTATTTCTCGTCTTTGAAAGCTGTGATTTTCAGCTTTTCCAGTCCTCCTTTTTGCAAAAAAATCTCTGAAAGTGACATTTAGCTCAGTATTAGCGTTCGTTTTTTTCTTTAATAATTCGGCTCAATTCTCGAATGCCATCCATGACTGCACCCGTATCTGGAAGTTTGTTGCCTTTGCCTGTCGGTTTGCTTTCTGCAGCATCGACTGTGGTGCGAATGATGAGTTCCTTGATTTCGATAGGCATCTTCTTATGGTAAAATGGAGTCAGGACTTATTCTTCTGTAGTATTGGTAAGCGAATTCAATGTTTTCTATCATGATAGAACTTTCCATTGCATTGAGGCCTTCTATGGACCATTTTATTGGCCAAGCATTGACAAAATTCCAAGCTTGAAGCGGCAACATTTCTGGGCTCAGCAGAATGACAGTAATATCCTGCGCTTCAAACTGAAAGCCTTCAAGACTATCCTTGAACCATTTTGCGATTTGAGAACTGATTGCCATCCCTCTTTTCATGACCAGATTGGGGTAAGTAATAGGATTAGGCATTCTGTGTTTGAATCGATTCTCACCACCCTCAGCGTACTCTTCTACTCCGATCTCGACACTCAATCCTGAGATCTCTTGGAAGCCTATATCTGGCAAAGCCGGGTATTTGAGCAATAGCCCTTCGAATCGTACCAGAAAATGATATCCGGTTGGTGGATGAAATAACCCCATGGCTTAAGGAGTTTCTATAGCCAATCCTTCGTGGCAAAGCTCTATGGTCTCAATTGCCACTTCATTTCCTGTTGAGTTCAGGGAAGGTCCTTCTACTTTGCACGGCCAAGCCTCTTTTACCTTCCAGACCATCACTGGTTCATGCTCCTCATTGAGCAAGCTTATAGTGAGATCTCGACGCTCAATTTTGTTCATTTTTACCGTGTTGAGCCATTGAAAAAATTCATTATCAGCTCTGAACACACCTCTTTTAAGCGTGATATTCGAATATTGAGGAATACCTGGCATTTTGCTGACGTGGTATTCAAGCGAATTACCTTCGCGGTAATCAATACTTTGTAATTCCACAGTAAGGCCGGAGACTTCTGTGAAACCAATGCGAGATCCGCCCCATTCTACCTGGAAATGAAATACGGAAACTGGATATGCTACTGCCATAATATTTTTATTTTAAGTTTGCTGTAGGTGAAATATTAGATTAGGATTCCTGAAGCTTATGGGAGAATTTCAGGATGATAAATTCGGCAGGTCTTACAGCTGCCAGTCCGATTTCGATAATGAGCCGTCCTTCCAGAATATCCTGTGCAGACATGGTCTGACCCAGCCCTACTCTTACAAAAAATGCTTCTTCTGGCTTAGCACCTGCCAGTGCTCCGTCTCGCCAAAGTTTGGAGAGGAAATTCTCGATCATGGTTTTTGCCCGTAGCCAAGTATTAGCATCATTTGGCTCAAATACTACAAACTCAGTGGCTTTTTTCACGGATTCTTCTATGAAAATGTAGAGTCTCCTTACTGGAATATATCGCCACTCATTATCATTTCCTGCTAATGTTCTTGCTCCCCAAACCAGCGTTCCTTTTCCCGTAAATGTGCGAATGGCATTGATGGATTTTCCTGAAGTGGCATCCACATTGAGGTCAGCCTGCTGATCATGGGACACTTTGCGAGATGGGCCGATTACAGTTCTTACATCCACATTTGCAGGTGCTTTCCAAACTCCTCTTTGACGATCTACCCTTGCATATATCCCTGCAACTGCACCTGAAGGAGGTAAGGTGATGTATTGTTTTTTGATTTCGGCAAGTGTGTTTCGTGATAGACTGGGATCGGTGGTTTCTAGTGCTTGCAAACTTAGATTATTTGATATGCCAGGTTCCGATAGTGTACCCCCTGAAGGATAAAGATTGGTATGCGTGATTGTTTGCACTACTGAAGAATACCCATAATTCAATGAAGTGCTCAGATTAGGATAGTAGGCAGCTCCATATTTTAGATTGGAGATTCCTATTCCATTGTCTCTAAAATTCTGTGCATCCGCAAAAGGATCGGCGGTGACATCTTTGACATCAATGACCACAAAGCGATCTTTCAAAATATCACATTGTGAAAGAGCGGCATCGTAAATGTCCTTATATACTGAGCCAACCGTTTCTGGTAAAACAGCAGGTATGACATCTGGAAACACCAATAAAGTGGGCTCATCTATTGCTTTAATCGCTTCTAAACCTCCCCTAATACTTGCTGGGGTAGCAGAATCACCCTTGACCGGAACATTGTCATAATCATTTACAGATACAATGTAGCAGGGGCCGCCGCCATTTGAAAAGTAGATTTGCAGGCAATAATAAAGCTTATAAGGGCTTGGAACAGCTGGAGGGACTGCAGTGATTTTTCTGCTTGTTAATTTTTCTCCAGCACCTTTTGCAGCGTCATAGTTGTCTTGTACTGTTATGGTGAAAGTTTCAGGATTTCCTTTTCCAAAAATGCCTTCAAACTCAAGCAAATTCGTGATTCGTGTAGGGACACCCCGGACGTCTTCTCCGTTTTTTTCGGCTAAATCCGTATGGCCTATAAATGCGGGGATGGCTGTTTCCACTGAGGCTACCGATGCTGGTAGGGTGGAGATCTCTTCGATATATACGCCTGGTGTAGATTGAATTGACATGGCTAAATATGTTTAAAATGATTGGATTAAGATTCCTGAAGTTTATGAGAGAATTTCAGGATAATGAATTCTGCCGGTCTCACCGCCGCCATACCGATTTCTACAACTAGGCGACCTTCCAGAATATCCAGAGGAGTCATCGTTTTGCCCAAACCAATTCGTACAAAAAATGCCTCTTCCGCTTTTGCTCCAGCTAAGGCTCCTTCCCTCCATAAGTTGCTCAGGAAGTTCTCAATCATGGTTTTCACCCGTAGCCAGGTATTGGCGTCGTTTGGCTCAAAGACAACAAATTCTGTTGCTTTTTTAACTGATTCCTCCACAAAAATGTATAGCCTGCGAACGGGGATATATCGCCACTCATTGTCATTGCCGGCCAGGGTTCTAGCCCCCCAGACCAGATTCCCTTTTCCTTGGAAAAACCGAATCGCATTAATTGATTTACCTGAAGTTGGATCTACATTCAGCAGGCCTTGATCTTCAGCGCTCACAGAAATCACTGGTTTTATTACCCCACGAACATCCACATTTGCTGGTGCCTTCCACACTCCACGCTGCCGATCGACTCTTGCACAGATTCCAGCCATAGAAGCTGAAGGATAAAGCTCCATTTTTTTTGATTGTAGCTTAGCCACTATCGCGTTGTAAAGCGTTTTGTCAGGTGCTTGCCAAGAAAATGTGCCAGAACCCGAAATCACAGCTCCTCCATCACCATTATTATCAGCATACAATAAAGGAATGAGTCCCCCTGCTTCACCGGGGATTTTTGAAGTTAAAGTAATAAGATTTCCTGTCCGTTCTACAGAAAAATCGGGATCGCCATCAATTGCCGCTTCCAATTCATCAGCAGTAGTTATATCACTTCCTGCTTTAGTAAATTCTGCACCTTCAGTAAATGTCCCTGAGCCTATTGTGAAAACATCTCCATCAATGTTGTCGTAGTTGTTTATCCTAATAGTGGCTGTTGCAATTCCTGCTCTTATAGACTGTAAACTTTTTTGGTGAAAAGAACCAAGACCTATTCCGCCTCGATTATCTGTGATAGTCAATTTTGACTCCGAATAATACTTATAAAGAGAGGTTTTCAGCGATGGGTAATAGGCTGCTGCATATTTCAAATCACTGCTGCCAACCTCGTCACGAAAGGAGTCTCCATCATCTTTTACGCTTTGAGTGTCATAGTGTAATGCATCCATCAGTGCAAATCTGTCTTGGAGTTTTGCGCATTGTGCGATTAAGGTATCATGAATGGTTTTGCGGTCTGTTGCACTTAAAACCACAGCTTCTGGCACCACCAAAAGTGTGGGCTCGTCTTCTTCCTCCAATGCGTTGATTCCAGCTATCAACTCTCCTGGATCAATGGAAGCAGGAGCTGGATTCGGTCCCGCTACAAAGCCTCCAACTGGAACGACGTAACATGGGCCGCCTCCGTTGTTGAAATACATATAGACTTGATAGGTCATGCGGTATGGTGAAAAATTCGCTGGGTCTGTGACCGTTACGACTGTCGATCCATCTGCTGCCCCGGTCAAGATTACACCATAATCTTCCGGATAAGATTCCCCGAAAATCTCCTTGTATTCCAGGTAGGAGCTGACTCGTACGGGCCTATTAGCTGGTAAAGTCGCACCATTTTTTTGACGTTTTGAGGTATAGCCCACGAATGCCGGAATCGCAGTAGCGACTGGAGCAATGGAAGCGGGAAGGGTTGATATTTCCTGAATATAAACCCCGGGGGTTTTAAAATCTGCCATATTCGGATTGTTTGCTAGATGAATACATATATTTCTGAGTTAGCCTCTCCACCGCTTTGCTTGGTCGGGGCAGATCGGGATGGATTTGGAAGATTTGGAATCAATAATTGATTTCCAGGTGTTTTGCGGAGCTGAAAATTGAGCTTTGGAATTTCGAAGTAGGGGATTTTGTCCTTTGATCGAAAAATCACTGTCTCCAGGTTATTTATTTTAATATCGGTGCTTGGACTATCGCCGATTTGGTCGAAAGTATAGCTGCCGTATGGGACAGTGCCTTCGTTGCCATCATCAAGAATTTGCAATTCGCTAGAGATCAGGTCGACCTTTTTATTTCCATTAACCACATAGTAAGTCCAGCGACTTTCTTTTCTGGTAAAGGATACTTGATAGTATTCTTTTGTTCCATAAAGATTATTTGGAGCTGCTTGATAGCGTAGCGCTATGATGCCGAAGGGTTGGGAAGAGTGTGATTCACCGAGCCAGTATTTTTTGGACCAGATGTCTACTGAATCGGCAGCATTACGCAGTGTAATTGTGTAAACTCCTTCCTTTTTTCCGCTAAAATCAAAAATAAACCTAAATAGCCCTTTGTCATCGGGGCTGATTTGAAATCCATCTGGCAATGGGTTTCCTGCTAGATCTTTTCCAGGCGAGACTACTTCTCCGGTAGCATTTCTCACTTTGATACGGACAGAAGTAGGGCCTGGATTTAGGATAAGCTGAATAGAGAAAGCCTTTGGCCGCATCCCGTCCAACAGCTGATAGCTCAACTCTTCTGGACTTTCGATATTCGAGGAGGCATTTGACGGGATATTCTGGAAAAATGGTAAGGCGCTAGCGTCATATTTAATAGATCCAATGTCCAAATCTGTGATTTGAAGAAAAGCGGATGGATTTTCAGGTTTGAAAAAGAAAAAGAAAGACTGAGGTAAACCTAAAGGCGTGAGTGGAGTGACTTCATCTTCTTCAGTCCGATATAATAAAACAATTCCTCCCGGGGTTTTCCGAAATAGAATTTTGCCATTCTTCATCAAATGAGCAGTTTCATGCGTAGGCATTAGGAGGATGTCTTTGGCCCGACCATCGCGATAAAAGTCATGGCGAAGAGCTACTTCGCCTAGGCGTGTGTAGATAATGCTCATGATTTATGAAGTGTACTGAGGTGAATTTTTTCAATAGGATCGCCACTTTCCTGAATTGCATTTTCCTGAATTTTGAGTGTTTTCACCTTGTAAAGTACTGAAGGCAGATATTTGGCTCCCACTACAGTCCAGAAATTATAGAGTTGCTCGAAGGAATAACTATATAGCTCCACCACAATTTTTGCAAGCTCGGAATCGAAGCTTGCCAAACTTGGGCTATTTTCCTTCGTGAACACATTTTTGGATTGGAAGAACGCGATGGCATAGCCCAATTGCTTGAGCCCTTCTATATAGTCATCAGAAGAGCCATTCAGGTTTTTATTTTGAAAATTTGCAGTGATCAGCACATAAAGATTCAATTGAATCTCAGGGTTTCGCTTTTCTACTTTTCCAACAGGATTGATGTAGGTACTGCGTTGCTCTTTGATCGTGCGCTCTTCTTCAATATTAATTAAAGAAAGTCCTAAGCTCTGATCGGGGATAGCAATGCCCGCTTCATTTGTGACACTTGAGAGGTAAATCCGATTCCCCATAGTATCACCCACCTTCAATTTGATAAAGGCATTCAGTTCGGCAGTTAAAAACTCCAGTGTGGAATGGATCATGTCGCTAGAAAAAATGATGAAAAATAGACTGTTAAAAACCTTTTTTAAGGTATTTAACTTAGCTAGCAAAAGACAGGAAATAATACTGAGCTTTTACATGATATTTTAAGATAAAAAAATATAAATAGCTGAAAACCAATTTAATATTCAAAAAATAGAAATCAAAGTTGACATAATTCTTGCTTATAAATTAAGAATGTGTTCTGTAAGGAAACGATTATTCTGATGGATAAATGCCTTAATTAGTACGTTTGTCTTTTAAGTCTAGTAATGATCCAACTATCATATCGGATTAATTCAAAAGTATCAGGAATCCACTCTAAACCGTCTAATTCATTTTGTAGATTGATCAGAATGGGATCTTGAGTTAAATCAACTAGTTCTTGTTTAAAGGTTGATTTTTGCAACTTTGAAAAGAGTTGGAAGGCCTGAACAATTCTTTTAGTGATTCTTCCCTTGTTTCTCGAGATCAATTTTCTAAGGTTTTCAATTTTATATTCTAGCCAGTCTTGATCGTTCTGATCAAAAAGTATCATCAATTCTAGCATTTTTGAGCCTAAGTAATAGTCAGGTAAACTTTTGAGATCTTTTTGGCACGCATGAATTTGCTTTAGCGCAGCTTTGAAGTGCTTTTGCTTGAATTCAATATAAATTTCTAAATACGACCATATTGGATTTTGATTGGTATCCATTGACATCAAGTTTTTCCGAAGAGTTTGTAGCGCCTCATCCAGTTTATCCAGATGGAATAAAGCATGCCAGTGATTCATTGAGTACTTAAGCAAATTTTCTCGTGAAAAATCAGAAGTGGCCGCGGGGTCATTGCATTCAGCTAATAATTTTGAATATTCACGTTGGGCAAGGAGAATAGACATCTTGGCAATCAGTAATTCACCCTTTGTTTTAAACTCAGAATTAAAATCCCATTCAGACTCCGCCTCCGACACTTGAGATAATGCATTTTTATACTCCTTGTCTTGAATAGATTGATTTATTTCATCCAATATTGCAGAAGAATTCCGGCTATAATTGAGTTGACGGATCATATTCTTTAGATAATGATTTTTTGATTGGCTGTCCCCTTCTGGCTTTTTGTAATTTTTATTAATAAATAGTTGCAAATGAGTTTTGATAGCTACTTCAAGTTCAGGTAAGTCATTATTATTGACTACTTCGCAAAGTTCAAACCGATTGGCAGTACTATAAATAGTTAGTATCAAATCATAAAAACTATACTTTATTGCCATTTTTAGCCCTCGCTCTAGTAATTTGGATCCCTCACACCGAACACCTCTAGCAAGGATAAGCTGGCTTTTGAGAAGTAATTCGGAGCACTCAATATAAAGCTGGGTTTCTTTTTTGAGGCAGTTTGGCTTTAGAAGTAGAAAAAGGGCCTCAAATTCATCTTTCACTCTTTTTTTTAGTTGAAAATAAGCTGCCGATTCAGGTTCTTTGTAGATTTTTTGAGAGTATTCCGAATCCGATAGCCCAGGTTGGCTAACGAAGAGCTTTATGAGCATCAATTTTTTGGAATTTGGAAGATTTTTGACTTTTGCAAATTCCACCAACTGCTTTTTTTCCGGCAAAGAACATGTATCTAACAATTGAGAGAGCGATTCCATTAAAAAGATATTTTTAGAAGTACAAAAAGAATATCACAAAATAACTTTTATTTGCTTGTAAATCAAACCGATAAACCATTAGTTCACCTATTGCTTTTTGTCAAATACGAACACTAATTCTATCTTTTTAGGGAGAGAAGACCTAACGTTATAGCAACTGATTCAGCCAGCCCTAAAAGCTTATTTATTTCCCATTGTTGTATTACTTTCGAGTAGGTCAAGATTTTTTAATGAGAAGTTTTTTCACAAATCAAACTCTTTAAACTTGACCTCAAATCTGAGTATAGACTAAATATACAGAGAGCTATATGGATATAGGTCACTAATTTGAAATAGACTTAGTCGGAAAAATTTAGTTAGTTACCTTATTTTTCTGGGTTAAATACCAGATCACAGCGCCAATTCCATTAGGATATAGTCCCTTCTGAAGTTCTACTCCCTCCTCAAGCAATTCTTCAAAATCTTAATTTGGGATTCTGACTTTATTTGGGCCAAGGAGAAGAATGTTGCAAAATTTTATGGTATACCCACTTTTTCATTTTTTACCACATAGTCCAAAATACTTTTACTGAATGCTTCAAAAATAATAACAGCACTTTTACGAAGGTATTTATTCAAAGTCTTATGATAGCCTGATTTAATAGCTACTGGAAAATATG
>Ga0105054_10001843_pt1 | contig 34381 bp, 26 predicted proteins | sample BON02_FD_78091 | JGI IMG/M metagenome (GOLD analysis project Ga0105054, IMG submission 78091) | Freshwater microbial communities from Lake Bonney liftoff mats and glacier meltwater in Antarctica - BON-02 (megahit assembly) | ecosystem: Environmental > Aquatic > Freshwater > Ice > Glacier...
ACTCGGAACCATTTCATGGTTTCGTGTGATCGTGTGAATCCGCTCTACATCAACGAGATAGAGCAAATTCACACCTTCAGGCGCAATCGCGAAGCGATTCCGCCTGAAGGTGATTTGCTCTAGATACCCACGATGGTGTCGCCGCCGTTGGGGCTGATGCACTGGCCGGTGATGAAACTTGCCCGTTCGGAAGCAAGGAAGACCACCGCCTCGCACATCTCCTCGGGCTGGGCCCAGCGGCCGAGCGGGATCAGCTTGGCGCGGTCGTCGATGTAGTCCTGGCCCTTGTGCACGGTCATCTCGGTCAGCACGCAGCCGGGCGCGACCGCATTGACGCGGATGTTCCAGGGCGCCAGCTCCTTGGCCCAGGCCTTGGTCAGGCCGAGCAGGGCGGCCTTGGCGCCGCAATACTGAGAATCGGAATGGTGGCCGGTCATGCCCCAGATCGACGAGATGTTCACGATGGCGCCGCTGCCACGCGCCTTCATGCCGGGCACCACCGCCTGTGTGGCAAAGAAGCTCCCCTTCACGTGAACGCCGAAGCCGCGGTCGAAGTCGGCTTCGCTGGTGGCTTCCAGGCTGCCGCCCAGGCCGATGCCCGCGTTGTTGACCAGGATGTCGATGCGCCCGAAATGGGCCTCCGCACCCGCGATCGCTGCCTGCATGGCGGCCACGTCGGCGATGTCGCAGACCATGGTGTGTACCTTGGCGCCGGTTGCCTGGACCCTCTGCGTGGCCTCGGCGGCCAGTGCGGCGTCGATGTCGTGGATCACGATCGCCGCGCCGCGCTGCGCCATCAGCATGGCGTCGACCAGACCCATGCCGCGTCCCGAGCCGGTGATCAGGGCGACCTTGCCCGCGAATTCTTCCGTCATGTCATGTTCCCTTGCTGGACCGGCGCCCCCGCCGGCGACAGGAGGCTAGCGTCTCGCGCGCCCCGCGTCACCGCGCTAGGTTCGACAGGAACGCGGCTGCAACGGACGCGGCTGCAACACCTGGGGGCGGGCAAACATGGCGCATGATGGAACCAATCGGGTCTTTGCCGAGCAGGGCACGGATGCCAAAGCCCTCTTTGCCGAGATGGATGCGATCACGGCCGGCGACCAGCGCTGGGACGACCCGAAGAATCTGAAGGCCTCCTACTGGGCGGGCGACGACGTCGTCGCCGTGATGCATCAGGCCTATGCCCGCCATATCGACGACAACGCGATCTACGGCGCCTCGCTGTTTCCCAGCCTGATGCGCTACGAGGCCGAGGTCGTCGCCATGGCGCTCGACATGCTCGAAGCGCCCGAGGGGGCGGCTGGCGGCATCACCACGGGCGGCACCGAAAGCATCCTGATGGCCGTGCGCACGGCACGCGACTGGGGCCGGGTGCACCGCCCCGGCGCGCTCGCGCCCGAAATCATCCTGCCCGAAACCGCCCACCCCGCCTTCGAGAAGGCCGCGCAGGTCGTCGGCATGACGGTGGTGCGGATGAAGGATAGTCCCGGTTGGCGCGCGGATCCTGCCGCAATGGAAGCCGCCATCGGCGAGAACACGGTGATGCTGGTCGCCTCGGCGCCGCCCTATCCCTACGGCATCGTCGATCCGATCACGGAGATTGCCGCGCTCGCCCGCAGCCACGGATTGTGGATGCATGTCGACGGCTGCATCGGCGGTTTCCTGCTGCCCTTCCTGCACGAACTGGGCGAGCCGGTGCCGCCCTTCGACTTCCGCGTGGACGGTGTGGATTCTATCTCGGCGGATCTTCACAAGTTCGGCTACAGCGGCCGGGGCGCCTCGCTCCTGCTGCTGCGCGACGGCGCCAACGAAATCCACCAGCGTTTCAGCTCCGATGCCTGGCCCTCGGGCACCTACAGCACGCTGAACTTCGGCGGCTCGCGCAATGGCGGCGCGATTGCTTCGTCATGGGCGGTGATGCGTTATCTCGGGCGCGCGGGTTACCGCGAGCGTGTCGCCTCGGTCGTGGCGACCAAACGCGCCATCGCCGAAGGTCTGGCCGCCGACGGCCGTCTGACCGTGCTGGGCAAACCGCAAGGCGCCAACATCTGCATCGTCTCGGACGGTCTCGACATGGTCGCTATTGCCGAAGGCCTGGACGAACGCGGCTGGCTGACCGGTCGCCTGCAGCGACCGTCCGGTTTGCTCTTCCTCATCACGCCACGCCACGCCGGGATCGTCGATGCCCTGCTCGCCGATCTCCTGGCTGTTGCCGACGATGTCGCTTCCGGCCGGCGCACCGCCGCGGGCTCACAGGCCGTCTATGTCGGCTGAGACGCCTCAGCGCAGGAAGTAACGCCGCGCCAAACGTACCGAGCGCACGGCCTCGCTGGTCGCCAGATCGCCGTCGACGAAGACCTCGAAGGTCTGGGGATCGACGCGGATGTCGGGCAGGGCGTCGTTCCGCACCATGTCGTGCTTGGAGAGCCTGCGTGTGCCCTTGAGCGGCACCAGCGGCTTGGAGACGTTCCAGCGGCCCGCCATGTCCTCCTCGATCGCCAGCGGATGCACGAAGATCGCCGAAAGCGTATCGGGCGCGCTGCCGCAGGCCGGCCACTGCTGGCGGTAGATGCGTGGCTCGACAAGGCTGAGCGAGCCGGCGGCATCGCCGATGGGCGCCCAGACCTCGACGCCGCCCTTGATCACGGCCTGGGGTTTGACGCCGAAAAAGGCCGGGTTCCACAGCACGATGTCGGCCATCTTGCCCGGCTCCAGCGAGCCGATGTGATCGGCGATGCCGAAGGTGATCGCCGGGTTGATCGTGTACTTGGCGAGGTAGCGCAGCACCCGCGCATTGTCGGCATCGGCGAAGGGTTCATCGGCCAGCGGTCCGCGTTCGCCCTTCATCTTGTGCGCCAGGCGCCAGGTCGAGGTGACGACATCCATCACCCGGCCCATGCCCTCGGCATCGGCACCGAACATGGAGATGGCGCCGAGATCGTGCAGCACATCCTCTGCCGCCATGGTCTGGGGCCGCAGGCGGCTTTCGGCGAAGGCGACGTCCTCGGGCACCTCGGCCGACAGCGTGTGGCACATCATCATCATGTCCATGTGCTCGTCGAAGGCATTGGCCGTGAACGGATTGGTCGGGTTGGTCGAACTGGGCAGGCAGTGCGCCTCGCCGTTGCAGCGGATGATGTCGGGGGCGTGGCCGCCGCCGGCACCCTCGGTGTGGTACATGTGGATGGTGCGCCCGCCGATCGCCGCCATCGTGCTTTCGTAGAAGCCGGACTCGTTCATCGTGTCGGTGTGGAGCTGGACCTGAAAGTCCATCTCGTCGGCGACCGACAGGCAGGTGTCGATCGAGGCCGGCATCGCCCCCAGGTCCTCGTGGATCTTCACCCCGATCACGCCCGAGCCGATCTGCTCCCGGATGGCCGCGGGATCATGCGCGCCGCCGCGGCTGAACAGACCGAAGTTCATGGGAAAGGCTTCGAGCGACTTTAGCATCTTGGCGTTGGCCCAGTCGCCGCCGGAATCGATCGACCAGCAGCCGGGATAACCGCCACCGATCATCGTCGTCAGACCGGAGGAGAGCGCGTGCCAGACCTCGGCCGGCTGGGCGTAATGGGCGTGCACGTCCGTGCCGCCGGGAGTGGCGATCAGCCCTTGCGCGTTCATGTGTTTGGTGCCCGGGCCGATGGTCATGCCCGGCGTCACGCCCGCCATGATTGCGGGATTGCCCGCCTTGCCGATGGCAACGATCCGTCCCTGGATGATGCCGATGTCGCCCTTCACCACGCCCAGCACGGGATCAACTATGACGACGTTGCAGATCACCATCTCCAGCGCGCCGCCCGCCAGCGTCGCCGCGCCGTCGATGCCGGCGCCGTCGCGCAGGGTCTTGCCCACCCCGGTGACGCATTCCTCGCCATAGGTCGCGTGATCGTGCTCGATCCGCACCAGCAGGTCGGTATCGCCCAGGCGGATGCGGTCGCCCGTGGTCGGGCCGAACATGGCGGCATAGGCCGCGCGTGTCATGGTCGCCATGGTTCAGGCCCCCCGGAAACCGCGGGCGCGTGCCCGCTCGAGTGCTGCAGATCTCACGGCGGGATCGTGGATCGATCCCTCGGTCAGGCGGTTGAGCCCGCGCACCTCGCCGGTGCCCGCAATGGTCGTCAGCGCCACCTCCTTGGCCTCGCCGGGATCGAAGCGCGCCGTGGCGCCCGCCGGCAGGTCGAGCCGCGCGCCGAAGGCGGCCTCCCGGTCAAATTCCAGCTCGGCATTGGCCTCGAAGAAATGCAGGTGGCTGGCGACATGGACCGGGCGGTCGCCGGTGTTGAGGACACGCAGGGTGCTCTTGTTGCCCGCCGCGTTGAGTTCGATGGTGCCTTGCCCGGTCAGCACCTGGCCCGGCCGCATGTCCTCCACCGGCTCCTTGCCCGGCCGGATCGGCTGCCAGACCGTGATCATCTTCGAACCGTCCTCGAACATGCCCTCGACAGAGAGCATGCCCAGCATGCTTGGGACACCCGGCAGCACGTCGTCGCTCGTCAGGATCGTGGCGCCCAGGGCGATGACATCAGCCAGCGTTTGCCCGTCGCGTGCGGCCTCCAGAAGTTCGTCGCAGAGCAGGGCCATCGCCTCGGGGTGGTTGAGCTTCAGCCCCCGGGCGCGCCGCTTCCGTGCCATCTCCGCGGCGGTGTAGATCACCAGCCGCTCCATCTCCGTGGGTGTCAGCATCATGGCGCGCTCTCCAGGCATCGTCCTGGCGTCACTCTAGCGTTCCTTCTGGCCGCGCCAAGCATGGAGGCGTTAGAGTTGTCTGACAGAACCGGGGCAGGGAGGTCGCGATGGCCATGACAGGGACCAGGGGCGCGTTGGCGCGCGAGAAGCTTGCGGCGATGACGCCGGGTTCGCGCGAACTCCACGAGCGCGGCGCCAAGGTCCTGCCGGTCGAGGTCGTGCCGACCTTCGAGATGCCCTCGCCGATCTACGTGCGCTCCATGGAAGGCGCGCGCATCACCGATGTCGATGGCAACGAGTGGCTCGATCTCACCATGGGAGCCGGGCCCCATGTGCTGGGCCATCGCCCGAAGGTGATCGAGGATGCGCTGCACGAACAGCTCCGGCGCGGCTGGCATGTCGTGCTGCACAACGAACGTCAGGTCGAACTGGCCGAACTGCTCGCCGACGCTGCGCCCATTGCCGAACAGACGATCTTCTGCAATTCGGGCACCGAGGCGACGATGTATGCCATGCGCGTGGCGCGCGCCTTCACCGGGCGCGAGAAGGTCGCGGTGTTCGACGGCAATTACCACGGCGCCCACGACTACGCTCTGGTCAAGGCCGATCCCGAAAGCCCGCGCCATGCTCCCACCGGCAAGGTTATCGGCCGCGGCGTGCCGCGCGCGATCGGCGATGACACCATGGTCGTGCTGCCCTACCGCGACCCTGCCGCCTTCGACATCGTGCGCGCGCGCAAGGACGAGCTGGCCATGGTCATGGTCCAGTCGGTGCAGAACACCGTACCGCGGGACGATTCCGGTCCCTGGCTGCAGGAACTGCGCGCCGTCTGCAAGGCAAACGGCGTGCTCTTCATGCTCGATGAGGTGGTGACCGGCTTCCGCCTGGGCTGGGGCGGCGGCATGGAATATTTCGGCCTGGATGCCGACCTGGCGACCTTCGGCAAGGCCCTGGGCGGCGGCCTGCCGATCGGCGCGCTATCGGGCCGGGGCGATATCGTCAACCTGCTGGGGCGCTCCTGGACCGACCCCAAGGGCGTCTTCTCGGGCGGCACCTTCTCGGGCAATCCGCTCTCGATGGCGGCCGGCATCGCCGCACTCGGGCACATGCAGGCCAACAAGGCGACACTCTACCCCTACCTCAACACCCAGGGCGCGCGCCTGGCCGCGGCGGTCAACAGCTTCTGCGAGGAGCGCCAGATCGGCGCCCAGCTCCTCAACGCCGGTTCGATCTTCTACATGCACTTCAAGCGCGGCATCGACAGCTCGCGCGATCTCGCCGACGAGAACAAGGACGCCGAGCGCGAGTTCTACGTGAACCTCACGTCCAAGGGCGTCATCGTGCCGGGCATCCACCTGTTCTTCACCTCAGCGGCCCACACGCCGGGCGACATCGACACCATCGCGACCGCCTTCCAGGACGCCCTGATGGATACCCGCGAGGATGGTTTCCTCTAGAGCAAAACACCTTCATGCGGAATCGCTTAGCGATTGCGCCTGAAGGTGTGAATTTGCTCTCTCACATCCAGGCGATCTCAAGAGCAAGAAACGAAGGAGTTCCCATGGCCAACAGCCAGTACAGCGACCGCGTCATCGAGGGCATGCAGATGCTCTTCGGCGAAGGTTTCCTCTCGCCCGGTGGCGCCGCCGAGGTCGACGAAATGATCGCCGACGAAAACATGGCCGGAAAGACCGTGGTCGATCTGGGCTGCGGCATCGGCGGCGGCACGCTGATGCTGGCGGGCAAATACGGCGCCGGCCGCGTGCTGGCGGTCGATGTCGAACCGGAATCGCTCGAACGCACCCGCCAGGCCGCCGAAGCCGCCGGGCTGGGCAGCCGGATCGAGACCCTGCAGGTCGAACCCGGACCGCTGGCGCTGCCCGACGCCTGTGCCGATGTCGTCTTCACCAAGGATGTCGTCTGTCACATCGCCGACAAGGCTGCGGCGTTTGCCGACATGGCGCGTGTGCTGCGTCCGGGCGGGCGCCTGATCTGCGCCGACTTCCTGGAGAACAAGCCGGAAGCGGCCGATCCCGACGGCATCGCCCTGTTCGACGGCTGGGTCGACGTGCTCAAGACCTACGGGCTCTCGTTCCACTACGAACGCTGGGGCGTCTATGAAGGGGCGCTGGCCGCGGCGGGTTTTTCGGCCCCTGCCGTGTTCGACCATACCGAGGCTTCGGCTGCCGTTGCCCGGCGCGAGTTCGACTTTGTCACCGGCCCCGACAGCGGCCCGGTCAAGGCGCGGCTGGGCGAGGACTACTTTAAGGTCCGCATCCAGCTTTCCGAACTGCGCGCCAAGGCGCTGGAGCGCCGCGGTCTGCTCCACCTCCACATCCGTGCCGGCAAGCCGGCAGACTGAATCAGCCTCTGACGACAGGAAGCAGAACAGGATCGTTTCCGACTGGATCGATCGGAAGCGTGCGCAGTTTCACCTCTCTAGAGGTCCTGCGCCGCCGCCAGGAACTGGTCGATGAAGGCCTTGATGTTGGCGCGCGCCGCGCCTTCGTTGGCCATGCGCAGCCGTTCGGTTCCCATGAAGGCGTCGGATACGGTGGCGGTGTAGGGCGTCGCGATGGTCTCGTTGAAGACCTCGGCACCATCGTCATCGCGGATCACCAGATAGTTGGCCCGGCAGGTCACCGTCATGTCGAAGCCGAGCAGGGGCTGTTCCAGTTCGAGCAGGGTCGTGGTCAGCGAGAACGGACCGTTGTCGTCGAAGTCATGAAGCTGTGCCTCCTGGAGCGAGACAAGAAGGGCGTCGCGAAACTCGGGGGCGCCGACTTCCGACTGCCACAGGGGGTCGGTTTCCTGCCCGCCGTTGACTGCGACGATGGCGATGCCGTCGCGCACGACATCGGGCATATCGGCCAACTGGGCCTCGTTCGCATGGTAGATCATCTGGCTCGTGCGCGCCGGTTGGGCGCAGGCAGCGACCAGCAGCAACAGGCCGAGCAGGCAGAATTTGAGTTTCACGGCGTTTCCCCCCAAACGTGAAGCCATCAGTCTGCCCCCCCAGGCAAGAGCCGCGCAACCCCGACGTGTGTTCAGGCCGCCCCGCGTGCGCCCGGGCTTGCAAAACCCATGGTCTCCGACAGGCGGGCGGCGGCGTGTACGAAATGGGGGGCGGCAAAATCGCGCAGCCGCTTCTCCTTCATGAAACGGGCGGGAATACCGCCTGCCATGACGGCCTCGACCTCGCGCGTGGGTGTAAAGATCGGCACGGCGACGGCGGCGACCGTGCTGTCCCACTCGCCCACCGAAACGCAGAAGCCATGGCGGGCGTAATCTTCCTGGGCCTGCTCCAGCCCGGCCCGCATGGCATCGAGATGTTCGGGCGCGCGTTCGCCCAGCAGGGCCAGCAGATAGTCGCGGTCGGCCTGGGTCAGGGCGCAGAGATAGGCGCGCCCCGTCGCCGTGGCGGCGACCGGAATGCGCGAGCCCACGGCGACGCAATAGGTCCGGCTGCCGGGCAGGGCGACCCGTTCGATCACCACCATGGAAAGCCGGTCGCGCCGCGACAGGGAGATTTCCATGCCGGTTTCCTGGGCCAGCGCGTCCATGGTCGGGCGCGCCCGGCGGCAGATGTCGAGGCCCGAAAGCACGCCATGACCCAGGCCGACGACCGCGTCGCCCAGCCGGTAGGCGCGGGCCTGCACGTCATGGGCGAGATATCCCAGCGTCGTCAGGGTGTGGGTCAGGCGCGACACGGTGGCCTTGGGCAGGCCGGTGCGCGAGGAGATCTGGCTGTTGGAGAGGGCGGTTTCTCCGGGCATGAAAACCCGCAGGATCTCCAGCCCGCGCGCCAGGGCGACCACGAACTGGCGGTCGTTGCGCGCGGTGGTCTCGAAATCCTCCAGCGGGCCTTCGTAGAGCGTGACGGTCATGGCTGTTCTCCCCGCTCAATAGGAGCAGAGGAGAGTCCAATCGTCCACGCAGGGCAGAAATGAATTCCGCAGATCGGAACGCCGTTCCGAAGCCGGACCTCACTCGAAGCGCGAGAAGTCCGGCTTGCGCTTTTCCAGGAAGGCGCTGAACGCCTCCTGCGCTTCGGGCGAACGCACCATCTCGCCGAACGGGCCGATCTCGTCATCGATGACGGCGGCCAGATCGCCGTAACCCGCGCGCACATGTGCCTTGGTCGCGCGCAGGGCACTGGCCGGCTTCAACGCCAGCCGGCGGGCAATGGCCAGGCTTTCACCTTCCAGGGCGTCGTCCTCGCAGATGGTGTTGACCATGCCGGCCTCCCTGGCCGTCTGGGCATCGAATCTGTCGGCCAGCAGGAACAGCTCCATCGCCTTGAGATGGCCGGCAAGCCGGGGCAGCAGGATGGTCGAGGCCGCTTCGGGAAAAACGCCGAGGTCAACGAAGGGAAAACGGAAAAACGCCGAACGCGCCGCCAGCACCATGTCGCAGTGGAGCAGCATGGTTGCGCCGACGCCTACAGCCATGCCGTTGACCGAGGCGACGAGCGGTGTCGCCACCATGGCCAGTGCATGCAGGAAGTCGTGTGCCGGCAGGCGTCCGGGGCCGCGCGAGCCGTCGACGAAACTCGTCACATCGTTGCCGCTGGTGAAGGAATCGCCGCTGCCGGTAATCCAGACCACTCGCACGGCGCCATCGCTGCCGGCATCGCGCAGGGCCCGAGCCAGTGCCGCGTACATCTCGGGATTGAGCGCGTTTTTCTTCTCGGGGCGGTTCAGGCGGATTTCCAGCACGCCCTGGCGTAGCTGCGTGGTGACGTATGCGGTCATCGGGCGCTCCCGTTGGTTGTTTCGCTTTCCCCATCCATCACCAACAGGGCGTCCACGGCAATCGCGCCCTTGCCGCGGGGCAGCACGAAGAGCGGATTGACGTCGAGTTCGATCAGCTCCGGTGTCGCGAGCGCGCCCTCTGCGATGGCGGCGATGGTGGCCACGGCGGCCTCGATGTCGCCTTGCGGGCCGCCGCGGAAACCCTGCAGCAGCCGGGCGACCTTCAGGCCCAGCAGTGCGCGGCGGATATCGTCGATTGCGGCAGGCAGCAGCAGGGTCACGACATCGCCCAGCAGTTCGGCCAGCACGCCGCCCGCGCCGATTGCCAGCACGGGGCCGAAATGCGGGTCGCGACTGATGCCCACGATCAGTTCGGCGACCGGCCTGGGCTCCATGGCCTCGACCAGCATGCGCGTGATCCGGTGCGGCGGATTGCCTGCGGTCAGGCGGGCGACCATCGCCGTCGCCGCGGCTTCCACGGCATCACGGTCGTTCAGGCCCAGCACCACCGCACCGGCTTCGGTCTTGTGCGGCAGATCGGCGCTCACCGCCTTCAGGACAACCGGAAAGCCCAGTTCGACGGCAATGGCGGCGGCTGAGGCCGGGTCGACGCAACGCCCCGTCGGGATCGCCACGCCTTGTCTGGCCAGCCAGCGTTTGCTCGCCCACTCGTCGCGGGCGCGACGGCTGCGGCATGTTGCCCCTGTCCCGCCAGCCAGTGGCAGGGCAGGCGGATGTTGCAGGCTGATCGTGGCGTCGCGCGCAGCGGCCAGCGCCAGAAAGGCGTCATCGAATCCCTGCAGCGGCGTGATGCCACCAGCGGCCAGACGTTCGCGTTCGCTGTCGGGAACACCTTCGGGCAGGCTGAAGGTGACGCTGAAGGGCGTGTCCTGCGTGTCGGTGGCCAGGGCGGCATCGACCGCCGCGATCCAGTCCCTGTAGGCCGGAGAGACCTCGGGGTTGTCGACGCAGGGGAAGTTCATCACCAGGGTTGCGCCGTCGAAGCCGTCGGCCAGCAGGGCCTCGAAGACACGGACCTGGGCGGCGACATCGCCCCACATCTGGGTGTGGTAGTCGAGCGGGTTGTTGGCCGTGCCGAAGGCCGGCAGCAGGGCGCCGATCGCCTTGCGGGCCGCCTCGCTGGGTGCGGGAAGTTCGAAACCGGCATCCAGTGCGGCATCGGCCGCCAGGGTCGATTCCGCGCCCGAGCAGGTCAGCACCGCCAGCCGTTTGCCGCGCGGCGCACCGCCGTAGCTGAACAGCTTCAGCGTCTCGATCAGCACCGAAAGTGTCGGCACCCGTACCGCACCGGCGCGTTCGAACAGGGCATCGTAGAGGTCGTCGCTGGCAATCATCGCGGCGGTATGGGATTGCGCCATGCGCGCGGAGAGATCGTGCCGCCCGGCCTTGAGAACGAACACCGGCTTGCCCGCCGCCCGTGCGCGGTTCACAGCCCCCAGGAAGGCAGCAGGGCGTTTCAGGCTCTCGATGTAGAGCGCGATCGCGCTCACCCGTGTGTCCTCGGCCAGCACGCCGATCAGGTCGGCCATGTCGGTCACCGCCTGGTTGCCGATGCTCATGACATAGGCAAAGGGCAGGGAGCGTCGCGCCCGACTGGCGTTCAGCCCGATGCTGCCGCTCTGGGCAACAAAGGCCGGGCCACGCTCCAGCGGCGGCAGCGGCTCCAGACTGCCTAGGCTGACCGCCACCCGGTCGAGGTAATTGGAAAAGCCCGTGCAGTTGGGCCCCAGCAGCGCCATGTCGCCGGCCGCTTCCGCCAGGGTGCGCTCCAGTGCGGCGCCCTCTTCGCCGGTCTCGGCAAAGCCTGAGGCAAAACACACCGCGCCGCCCGCACCCTTCTGCGCCAGGGCGCCGACGATCTCGACCGTCGTAGCCGCCGGTGTCGCCAGGAATGCGGCGTCTGGCGCCTCGGGCAGGCTCGCCACATCGGGGTAGCAGGGCAGGCCCGCGACGCTCTCGCGCGTGGGATGCACCGGCCAGATCGTGCCCTGGAAACCGATCGCGCGGGCATGGCCGATGGCGTTTTCGATCGCCCGTCCGCCGATCATGGCGATATGGCGCGGCCGCAGCAGGCGGCGCAGGTTCTCCCGTCGGGTTTCCTCGCTCACGTGTTCCCCGGGGTCTGCATCAGGCCGGTGTAAACCTGCATGCCGCGTTTCCTGATCTGGCCGCCGATGATCACCTTCTGGACCTCGCTGGTGCCCTCGACGATGCGTTCGGCACGCACGCTGGTGTAGTGGCGCGCTGCCGGGTTATCCATCATGTAGCCGTGGCCGCCCTGGATCTGGATCGCCTGATCGGCGGTGCGCCAGGCCATTTCCGTGCAGAACAGCTTCAGCGCGCTCATTCGGGCGTGGGCCGCCTTGCGGTCGAGCCCGGCGTCGTACTCGCTGGCGCAGCGGTAGAGCAGCGCCTTGGCCGCCATGATATCGACCGCCATGTCGGCCAGCTTCCATTCGATGCCCTGGAACTCGGCGATGCTCCTGCCGAAGGCCTTGCGTTCCTCGGCATAGGATGCCGCCAGCTCGGCGCAGCGCACGGCGACACCGACGCAGCGCGCGGCGATGTTGGCGCGCTGTTCGACGAACCAGTCCTTGGTCAGGTCGAAGCCCTTGCCGATGCCGCCCAGGACCTTCGACTCATGGACACGCAGGTCGCTGAGCTGCACCCAGGGGTGCTGGCTCGGGCCATTGTACATGGCCTTGGGCGTCTTCACGATCTCGAAGCCCTTCATGCCCTTGTCCAGGATGAACAGCGTCGCTTCCTTTGCCTCGCCGACATTGGCCTGCAGCAGCATGTAGTCGGCGCTTTCGCTGCCGCTGGAGAAACACTTCAACCCGTTGATGACGTAGTGGTCGCCGTCCTTGACCGCGTTGGTCAGGATGCCGCCGGCGTCCGAGCCCGATTGCGGTTCTGTGACCAGGAAAGCCTCGCGGATTTCGCCGCGGATCGCCGGGCGCAGGTATTGTTCCTTCTGCTCCTCCGTGCCGAAGCGCAGGCAGTAGGCAGGCATCCAGGGCGAAAGCCCCAGCATGTTGGTCGCCTTGCCGAACTCCTCGAACACCAGGCACTGCTCGACCAGGCTGTAGCCGCCGCCGCCATCGGCCTTCTCGTGGTTCACCGCATTGAACCCATAGGCCAGCACGCCGTCACGGATGAACTTGCGGCTCTCGGGCGAGAGTGCGTCGTTGTCCTGCACCTCCTGCTCGATCGGAAACAGGTGCTTTTCGGTGAACTCGCGCGCGCGGGCCTGAAGCGCCATGTGCGTCGGGCAGAAAGTGAAATCCATGGGATGATCCTCGTTGTTCGGCTGACAGGCTGGCTGACAAGCCGCTAGCATAGGCCAGCCCGGCGGCGCCTCTACAAGAACCGCTGTCGGCGGGTTCCGCTCTGCGGCAGGAGAACTGGATGAAACTGCTACCGCTTTCCCCGGCCCTGGGGGTCGAGATCACCGGCCTCGATCTGGCGCGTCCGTTCGACGAAGAGGTCGCGGCTGCATTGCGCCGGGCCTATGCCGCACACCGCCTCCTCCTGCTGCGCGGCCAGGATCTCGACCAGGCCGCACAGCTTCGTTTCGCCACCCTGTTCGGTCCCGTCTCCCACCGCGGCGCCTTCATGAAGGAAGCCGATGCCAGCCACGTTTCCAATGCCCGGCCCGACGGCATCCTGGGCAGCGGCGTCTTGGCCTTCCATTCCGATCACACCTTCTTCCGCCATCCCCTGAAGGCCATCTGCCTGCACGCCATCGAGGTCCCTTCCTCGGGTGGCGACACGCTGTTTGCCGATGTCCTGGCCGCCTGGGACCATCTGCCCGCAGCGCTCAAGGCGCGCATCGCCGATCTCTCCTCGCTGCAGTTGTTCGACTACGGCGGCGACTACAACCGTCGCACCCTGGAGGCCGATGCGCCGGCCGATGCGCCGCGCTGCTGGCATCCCCTGGTGCGTGTCGATGGCGACAGCGGGCGCAAGGCGTTGTTTGCCCACATGCACACCACGGCGGCGATCTCGGGCCTGGCCGATGACGAGGCCGATGCGCTGATGGAAGAACTTGCCGGGTTCATCGCCGATCCCGCCATCGGCTACCGCCATGTCTGGCAACCCGGCGATGTGCTGCTGTGGAACAACATCGCCCTGCAGCATGCCCGCACCGATTTCGATCCCCTGCAGCGGCGCACCCTGCGCCGCATCCCCATCGCCGTCAGCGAAGCTGAGGCGCACGAAGAAACCGCACAGGCGGCGTGATGACCACGACAACAAACAACCCTCACCCTCCCACCGCTGCGCGGCGGGCCCCTCCCTCTCCCGTTCCACGGGAGAGGGGCATGGGCGGCGCCACCCTGACCCCTCTCCCGCTTGCGGGAGAGGGAGGGGCCCATGGCGCAGCCATGGGAGGGTGAGGGTACAGCCAGGCACAAGAAGGACCCCAACCATGGCATCCCCCATCGTCGATACCCAGGTGACGTGGCCGAAGGGCGCCCGCTGCGCCGTCATGCTCTCCTTCGACTTCGATGCCGAGACCTTGTGGATCGGCCGCGACAAGGCCAACTGGAAACGTCCCGGCACGCTCAGCCAGGGCAAGTACGGCGCCAACCTCGGCGTCCCGAAGATCCTGGAGACGCTGGAGGATGCCGCCATCCCGGCGACCTTCTTCGTGCCCGGCTGGACCGCCGAGAACCACACCGGGCGGGTCGAGATGATCCTGGAGCGTGGCCACGAAATCGGCCACCACAGCTATCTCCACGAATGGATCGATCCCGAGGACCCGGCAGCCGAGGAAGCCGAACTCGACAAGGGCCTGGAGGCGCTGGCCAAAACCGTCGGCGTCACGCCCAGGGGCTACCGCTCGCCGGCGGGTGAGACCAGCGGCAACATGGTGCGCCTGCTGACCGACCGGGGTTTCCTCTACGACAGCTCCATGATGGACGACATCAACCCCTACCGGCATCGCCTGCCGGATGGGTCGCCCGGCGTCATCGAACTGCCCTGGCACTGGAGCCTGGACGACGCGATCTACCTGCTGTTCTCGATCCGCAACCCGCGTCCCGTCTTCACCAACAGCCACATCATGGAGATCTGGCAGGACGAGTTCCGCGAGATCTACGCCTGGGGCGGCCTCTTCGATCTGGTGATGCACCCGCAGGTCATCGGCCGGCCCTCGCGCATTGCGCTGCTGCGGGAGTTCATTGCCTGGATCAAGACCTTCCCGGGCGTCTGGTTTGCTACCGGCAGCGACATTGCCGATGCCTGGGTCGCCCAGGCGGGAGAGAAGGCATGAGCCGCCGTTTCGCCGGCAAGGCCGCCATCGTCACCGGCGCGGCAGGCGGCATCGGGCGGGCGACTGCCTTGCGGCTGGCCAGCGAAGGCGCGCAGGTCTTTGCCGTGGACCTCAAGGAAGCCGAACTCGCCGAAACCGCGACCATGGCCTACGGCTCCTCGCTCACCACCATGCTGGCCGACGTCGCCGACCGCACCGCGCCCGAGCGTATCGTGGCCGCCGCCCTGAAGGCCTTCGGCAGGCTCGACTTCCTGATCAACAACGCGGGCATCGGCGGGCGCGACGGCAGCGTTACCGACGCCGATGATGAATCCTGGGACCGGATCATCGACATCAATCTCTCTTCGGTCTTCCGCATGAGCCGCGCGGCGCTGCCGCATCTGCCCCGGCCCGGCGGCAAGATCGTCCACATCAGTTCGGTCTTCGGCATGGTCGGTTTCCCCGAGGGGCCCGGCTACGCCGCGTCCAAGGCCGGGGTCGCCCAGCTCACGCGCCAGATGACCGCCGACTTCGGCCCCGAGGGCATCAACGTCAACGCCATCGCGCCCGGCGTCATCGACACGCCGATGACCCATCGCGCCATCCATGAGGATACCTGGTATCAGGAGGCGATGATCAAGAACACGCCCATGGGCGTGGGCCAGCCCGACGACATCGCTGCGGTCGCCGCCTTCCTGTGTTCGCAGGATGCCCGCTACATCGCCGGCCAGGTCATCCCCGTCGACGGCGGCTGGCTCGGCACCCGCTACTGGCCCAGGGATTGACGGCGGATGGGCGTGCGTCGACCGACCCTCACCCTCCCACCGTTGCGCGGCGGGCCCCTCCCTCTCCCGCGAGCGGGAGAGGGGCAGATGCTCGCGCCACCCATGCCCCTCGCCCGCGAAGCGGGAGAGGGAGGGGCCCATGGCGCAAGCCATGGGAGGGTGAGGGCCCGGTGTTTCTCCATTTACCCGGTTCCTGCGAGGAGCGAGCCATGCCATCGATTGCCAGCCAGGCCCTGACCGACGGCGGCTTCGGCCGCCGCATCGCGGTCGATGACGGGGCCGCCTTCGTCGCCGCGATGGAGGCCGCACCCGAACGCCTGCCTGCGGCACTAGGCGAGGGCCACGGCCTGCTTGTGCTCACCGGCCTCCATGCCATCAGCGACGATCCCGACCTTCTGGTGCGCCTCAGCCGGCCCTTCGGCAAGGAGGTCGAGAACTACAGCCTGACGACACCGCGGCTGAACCTCGTCCACACCGAAATCCCCCAGATCTTCATCGTCTCCAACATGCCGCCGATGAACTTCGCGCCGCCCGAGCGGCCCGATCCGCCGACCACGGCCAATGGCGGCCTGCCGCTGCAGTTCCCGCACCGGCGCGGCTGGCACACCGACCAGAGCTTCCGCCGCCCGCCGCCCGACATCTCGCTGTTCTACGCCGTCACCCCGGCACCGCCCGGCCAGGGCCAGACCCTCTACGCCGACGGTGTCGCGGCCTACGACACCCTGCCGCCTGCGCTCAAGGCGAGGGTCGAGAACCTGCAGGGTCTCCATGTCGCGCCCTACCGGGGTTACGGTGAGGATTCCGTGCTGGCCGGCGAAACCCCCAAGCCGCTCGACCCCCGCGACGGTCCCCAGCCCCAGCCGGTCGTGCGTGTTCATCCCGAGACCGGCAAGAAGGCCCTCTACCTGTGTGAGCGCGAGCAGATGGACTGGGTCCGCGGCCCCTTCGTCGGCATGGAACCCGGCCCCCATGGCGACGGCGCGCGCCTGCTCTACGAGATCATGGCCCACTACACCCAGCCCAGGTTCGTCTATGCCCATGAATGGGAGGCTGGCGACATGGTGATCTACGACAACCGCAGCACCATCCACACCGCCACCTGGTTCGATGCTGAACACCATGGCCGCCTGATGTGGCGCACCACCGTCTGGGGCAACCCCGGCCCCCTCTACGAAGGCGAAAAACGAAGCTGGGATGCCGCCTGAGGCATCAGCATCGCTCTCTGATCTTTCCTCATGCCAGCGAAGGCTGGCATCCAGACGCATCGACGCTGAGGCCAAGGGGCGCAGGCCTGCCGGACAACGATTCTGCCGCCCCGTTTGTGCTTCTGGATGCCAGCCTTCGCTGGCATGAGGAGGTGAGTGGGGTGAAAGGGCGAACCGCCTCTACTTCGTCGGCGCGCGTCCCTCGACCCCGGCGCGGGCGCGGCGGAACAGCCACCAGCCATACGGATCGGGCCAGCGGGCATAATCGGGGTCGGCGCCCAGGGTCACGGCGGCCTGCAGCGGCCAGAACGGGTTGCGCAGCAGCTCCCGCCCCATGGCGACCAGATCGGCGCTGCCGTCGGCGATCACCGCATTGGCGTAGTCGGGATCCAGGATCAGGCCCACGGCCATGGTCGGCATGTCGGCCTCGCGCCGGACCTGCGCAGCCCAGGGCACCTGGAACCCCTGCTGGCGCTTGACCCGTGCTGCGGTCACCGCGCCGGAAACGCCGCTGCTGGAGCAATCCATCACATCGACGCCAAGCGCCTTGAGCTCTCTTGCCAGCGTCACCGTGTCCCCGATCGACCAGACGCCCTCGTCGCCGTCCACCGAGGACGTGCGGAAGAACAGCGGCAGGTCGTCGGGCCAGACCGCCCGCATCGCCTCGGCGACCGCCAGCGGGAAGGCCATACGCCCTTTCAGGTCGCCGCCCCAGCGGTCCGTGCGCCGGTTCGACAGGGGCGAGAGAAAGCTGTGGAGTAGATAGCCGTGGGCGCCGTGGATCTCGACCACCTTGAAACCCGCCTTCAGCGCCCGCCCGGCCGCCGCGGCAAAGGCATGGACCAGAGCGGTGATCTCGCCGTCCGACAGCTCGGCAGGGGTGTGCCAGCCGTCCATGTAGGGCAGGGCCGAGGGCGCCACGGTCTGCCACGGCGCGTCGCCGCGTTCGGCCTTGTCCGTCTCCGTCAGCGCCAGGTTGCCTTCCCAGGGCCGCTGCGAACTGGCCTTGCGCCCGGCATGGCCGATCTGGATGCCCGGCACCGCGCCATAACCCGAGACGATGGCGGCGATCTCGGCCAGGCCGACGATCTGGTCGTCGTTCCACAGCCCGACGTCGCCATGGGTGATACGCCCGCGCGCCTCCACCGCCGTTGCCTCGACAAAGACGATCCCGGCACCGCCGCGCGCCAGTGTGGTGTGATGGTCGCGGTGCCACTCGGTGACATGGCCGTCGATCGCCGAATACTGGCACATCGGCGAGACGGCGATGCGGTTCTTTGTCGTGATCCCGCGCAGGGTCAGCGGCTGGAAGAGCGGCGGCAGATCGGACATGCGGGCTTGAGCCTTTGTGGTTGCCCGGCCACGATGGCCGACCCTGCCTGCGACCGCAACGGAGTACCCCGCCCATGGCTTCCCGCAACGAGCCTGCCTTCGATGCCGAGGAGATGTTCGAAGGCCTGCGCGACTGGGTGCTGACCGAAAGCCCCACCGTCCACGTCGAGGGCGTCAACGCCATGATGGACAAGGCCGAGGCCGCCATGGCGCGCCAGGGCGCCACCATCGACCGTCAGCCCGGCATCGACGGCTACGGCGACATCGTCATCGCCTCGGTGCCGGGCAGGCGGGAGGGACCGGGCGTGCTGGTGCTGGGCCATCTCGACACCGTGCACATGACCGGCACGCTCGAAGGCGCCTTGCCCTTCCGGCGTGAGGGCGACCGCATCTATGGGCCGGGCATCTACGACATGAAGGGCGGCATGTTCGCGGCGACCTATGCGCTGACCCAGCTCCTGCGCGCCGGTGAGACGCCGGAACTGCCTGTCACCTTCATGTTCATCTCCGACGAGGAGGTCGGCAGCCCCTCGACACGCGCGCGGATCGAGGAGGTCGCCTCGCGCCACAAGTACGTGCTGGTGCCCGAACCCGCCAAGGGCGAAACCGGCATGCTGGTCACCGGCCGTTTCGCCTTCCTGCGCTTCACCGTGAAGATCGACGGCAAACCCGCGCATGCCGGTTCGCAGCTTGCCCGCGGGCGCAGCGCCATCGCCGAGATGGCGCGCCAGATCATCGCCATCGAGGACATGACCGACCGCGAGCGCGGCATCACCTACAGTGTCGGCGTGGTGAACGGCGGCACCTTCGTCAACGTCGTGCCCATCGCCTGCGGCGCCCAGGTGCTGGCCGTCGCGCCCTTCGTCGAGGCGATGGACGAGATCCGCGAGAAGATGGCTGCGCTGAAGGCCATCAACCCCGACTGTACGGTCACCGTCGAACCCGGCCCCGTACGCCCCCTGTTCGCGCCCAGCGAAGGCACGCTGGCGCTCTACGACAAGGCCGAGGCCATCGCCGGGGAGATCGGTTTCAACCCCGGCCACGGCCAGTTCGGCGGCGGCAGCGACGGCAACTTCACCGGCGCCCTGGGCATCCCCACCCTGGATGGCATGGGCCTGATGGGCGATGGCGCCCACACCCACGAGGAACACGTGCTCTACAGCTCCATGGTGCCGCGCGCCAAGCTGCTGGCGGGTTTGTTCCGGACGCTGGACTGAGCCACCACGCTGTCATCCCGCCCAACCCCACACTGTCATCCCGGACAAGCGGCGCAGCCGCGCCGATCCGGGATCCATGCCGGAACATCTCAACAAAGTCGGCGCCTGTGTTTGCGTTCCGGCATGGGTCCCGGCTCTCCGCTGCGCTTCGGCCGGGATGACAGTTGAGGAGGCGAAGCCGCCCCTCAGCCCTTCCAGTGCGGCGGGTAGGTGTTGTCGTAGCCCGGGATCGCCTTGATCTTGCCACGCCAGGCCGATAGCGCCGGATAGGCGTCCCAGCCCTTGTCGAAGCCCAGGCCGAAAGCCTTGACGTCATCGCGCCCGGCAAGGCGGAAAAACAGCTCGAAATGGGGATAGGCGACCAGATCGGCGGCCGTCATATTTTCGCCGGCCAGCCACGGCCCCTTGGCCAGTGTTGCCTCATAGCGGGCCAGTTCCTCGCCCACGGCCTTGGCGGCGGCTTTCACCTCCTCGGCCTTCTCCTCCATCTTCTTGTAGAAGACCGCGCCGGAGATGGCGTGGGTGTGGTGCTGGAAATAGGCGGCGTGTTCGAGCACCGCGCGCCAGATCGTGCCGGTCTCCTGCGGCGTCGTGCCGAACAGGGCGGGCTGGGGCGCCCTGGCTTCCAGCCAGGCCAGGATCGCGTTGGATTCGGCGATGGTGAAATCGCCGTCCCTGACCACGGGCACCTTGCCGCGCGGGTTCATCGCCAGGAAATCGGGTTTCTTGAGATCGCCGTCGGAGAACGACAGGAGGTGGGAGTCGTAGGCCACGCCCTTGAGCTCCATCGCCAGCATCACGCTCCAGGCAAACGGCGAACCGCTGCCCCAGTAGATTTCGACGGCCATGACTCTCTCCCGGTCTGTCCCGGCACCTTGCCGGCGCGCGGATGCTAGGGCCGCAGGGTGGCGTGGCGCAATCGCCCTCTTATTGTCGTCCCCGGACTGGTTCCGGGGACCCATACGCACTGGCGTGGAAATCAAGGCGCAGGTGCGTATGGATCGCCGGGACAAGCCCGGCGATGACAGAAAAACAGGGGCCCCTACACCACCACCAGATTGCGCGGGTGGCGGGACAGCACCTCCAGCCCGCTCTCGGTCACCAGGAAGCTGTCGATCCAGGCCGCGCCGGAGCCGCCGGGCCAGTCTTCCCAGACGTCGAACTGGTTTTCCAGGTTGAAGACCTGGCCGGGTGTGAGGAAACGCTCGCCCAGTTCGGGACGGGGTTTGAGCCAGTGGCTGCCGCACCAGTCGGGCGGCATGGCGATGCCCAGCGAATAACCACCGACGAACCAGACATGCTCGCGCAGGCCGGCCTTGTCGATGTAGGCGTCGGCCACCTCCTGCACCTTCGAGAGCGGATCGCCGACCTTGACCGCATCCACCACCGCGGGCGTACATCCGGCCGACTTGTCCATCATCGCGGTCCAGCGCGGGTCGGGTTCGCCCAGGCTGAAGGTGCGGTTGACGTTGACGTGGTAGCGATGAAGGCAGCCGCAGAAGTCGACGAAAACCAGGTCGCCCTGCCGGATGCGCCGATGCTGGGCCGGGCTGTGGTGGGTGCCCGCGCGCGGACCCGAGCCGATCATGGAGCGGATGGCGGGATATCCGCCGCCGGCGGCCATCATGCTCGCCATGATGACACCCTCGATCTGGGTCTCCATGACGCCCTCGGCGATGGCGTCGCGCGCGGCGGCCATGGCGGTGTCGGCAATGGCCGCTGCCTGGCGCACCACGGCGATCTCGGCCGGCGACTTCACGAAACGCAGTTCCTCGACCAGCCAGGAGGCGTCCGAGACCGTCGCGCCGCCGGCCTTCAGGGCGCTTTCCAGTTCGGCATAGACCAGGGCATGGGGCGAGAAGTTCCACGGCTGGATGCCGATGCGCGCCTTGCCCAGGCCGCGTGCCGCGATGCCCTCGACCACCTGGGGCAGATGTTCGCGCTCGTAGGTCGTGACATGCCAGTCGGTGATCTGCGGCGTCGTCGAGACGATGGTGGTATGGCTGGGGCTGTCGAAGAAGGTGGTCTCATCCCGGTCGGCGCGAACCAGCAGGCCGGTCAGGTTCTTCAAGTGGTACCAGATCATGTCGTAGCCGGTCAGCCAGGTCAGATCGGCCGGGTTGGTGACATAGACCGCGTCAAGTTCGGCGGCGGCCAGGGCCTGCCGCACGCGGCGGCGGCGATCGGCGTATTCTTCCGGGGTGAAGGGCTGCTCCCAGTCGATCTGGTGGCGCAGATGGTTCTGGATCATGGCTTCCTCGCTCGCGCTATCTCAGGGCGGTGGACAAATCGAGTGTAACAGCGCGTTCATGGCTGGCGAGCGGGTTTCGGGGCAGCACCGCTTTGCTTATGGTGGCGCCCGCATGACAGCATCCCCCGACGACCCCAAACACCGCGTTCTCAAGGAGACCTTCGGCTTCGAGGCCTTTCGCCCGGGCCAGGAGGACGTGGTCGACGACCTTCTGGCGGACCATCACACCCTGGCGGTGATGCCGACCGGTGCCGGCAAGTCGCTGTGTTTCCAGGTCCCGGCACTGGTGCGCGGCGGGCTGACCGTGGTGGTTTCGCCGCTGGTGGCGCTGATGGAAAACCAGGTCTCCGCATTGCAGCTCGCCGGTGCCGCGGCCGAGGCGATCAACTCGGGCCGTTCGCGCGAGGCCAATGTCGCGACCTGGCGGCGCGTGAAGACGGGCGAGGTGACCTTGCTCTACATGTCGCCCGAACGCCTGATGACCGAACCGATGCTGGCGGCACTTTCGGGCCTGCCGCTTTCCATGGTCGTGGTCGACGAGGCCCACTGTATCTCCCAGTGGGGCCACAGCTTCCGCCCGGAATACCGCGACCTGCAGCGCCTGGGTGAACTTTTCCCCGGCATCCCCATCGGCGCCTTCACCGCCACGGCCGATGCCGTCACCCGCGACGACATCGTCGCCCGCCTGTTCGGGGGTCGCGCCAGGATCCATGTCGCGGGGTTCGACCGCCCCAACATCCGCCTGATGGTCTCGCCCAAGGACAATGTCCGGCGCCAGCTTCTGGCCTATGTCGCCGGCCATGAAGGCGAATGCGGCATCGTCTATTGCCTCTCTCGCGCCAAGACCGAGGAGGTCGCGGCCCAGCTCGTGCAGGCCGGGCACAAGGCGCTGGCCTACCATGCCGGCATGGATGCCGAGGCCCGCAGCCGGCGCCTCGATACCTTCATGACCCAGCCCGGCACGGTGATGGTGGCGACCATCGCCTTCGGCATGGGCATCGACAAACCGGATGTGCGCTACGTCGCCCACGTCGATCTGCCCGCCACGATCGAGGCCTATTACCAGGAACTGGGCCGGGCGGGACGCGACGGTGCGCCCGCCGAGGCCCAGCTTTTCTTCGGCCTGCAGGACATCCGCCTGCGCCGCGTCTTCATCGACCAGAGCGATGCCGACGAGGCGGTCAAGCGGGTCGAGAGTCGCAGGCTCGACGCGCTGGTTGCCTATTGCGAGGCGGTCGAGTGCCGCCGCGCCTCGCTGCTGGCCTATTTCGGCGAAACGGTGGAGGCCTGCGGCAATTGCGACGTCTGCCTCAACCCGCCCACGGTGATCGACGGCACCGAACTGGGCCAGAAGGTGCTGGCGACGGTGACGCGCACGGGCGAGCGTTTCGGCGCCGCCCACATCGTCGACAGCCTGCTGGGCCATGCCACCGAGAAGATCGAGAAGTTCGGCCACCACACCCTGTCGACCTTCGGCGCCGGGCGCGAACACAAGGGCCCGGTCTGGCGCGCGGTGATCCGCCAGCTTGTCTCGTCGGGGTTCCTGGAGATCGACGTCGGCGGTTATGGCGGTCTGGCCATGACGCCGCGCGGCCACCGCCTGCTCAAGGGCGAGGAGAGTGTGCGCCTGCGCACCGACAGCCTGGGCCGGGCTTCGGGCGCCAGGGGCAAAACCTCACGGACGCCCGAGCCGATCGGCGATCCCGCCGCGCTCGATCTGCTGCAGCGGCTGAAGGAAACCCGTCTGGCGCTGGCCCGCGAACGTGGTGTGCCGCCTTATGTCATCTTCCACGATGCCACGCTGATCGAACTCGCCAGCCGGCGCCCGACCAGCCGCGACGCATTCGCCGAAATCCACGGCGTCGGCGCCAGCAAACTGCGCAACTTCGCCGACACCTTCCTGGCCGCCATCGCCGAACACACGGCTGGCGCGAATTAGGCAGGCCTCAGGGGGCCAGCCCGACGTCGTCGCCGCGCCCGGCCAGCCAGTCGAAGGTCCGGTGGTAGTGGCCGGTCATCACCAGGTGGAAGTCGATGTTGTGCCGGTTGAGTTCGGACAGCGTCATCGTCTCGACGCCCGGAATCCCGGTGATGGCCGCAGCCACGACCGAATCTCGGTCGTTGCCCGAGCCGTGCAAATAGGCGATGCGGCCAGGCACGCCCTGGCGCAGCTCGTCGGCCAGGCGGTCGGCCTCGTCGCGTGTAACGGCGATCTTCTCCTGCGGCGTCAGCCTGCTGCCGTCGGGGCGCGGCCCGACATCGGCGGTCCCGGCGGCGCACAGGATGCGCTGCGAACCCAGCGCCATTCCGGTGCGGATAGCCACCATGCCGCCCATGGAACTGCCGTAGAAGGCGATATGGCGGCTGCCCAACCCCTGCGCGACGGCGCGGATCGCCTGCTCCATGTCGGCAGGGGTTTCGCCGAAGGCCGAGACGCCCTTGCGGTAGTGGGCCTGCGAAAGGTCGCGCAGGTAGAGGACATGGAATCCGGCGTTCTGGGCCCAGCGTTCGATGAAGTTGAGCGGGATGCCCATACGTCCGTGGAAGCCGCAAAAGCAGACCAGCAGGCCGCTGTGGCCATCGCCGACATGGCGCACCAGTTGGGCGGCGGCATCCAGGCGGTCGGCGAAGCGGTCGCCGGGAAGTCGCGGTGGTACCAGCGAGGCAGCATCGAAGAGCCGCTTGAGGAAGCGCTGCTCGGGAAAACGCTGGCTGACGACGTAACTTGCCGCGCGCAGTGCTTCGGGTTCGCAGTAGTCGAACAGCCAGCGCAAGGCGGAAGTCCAGACCAGCGGCGAAACCAGGGCAAGATCAGGCTGGCGCCGTGCCGCCAGGCAGGCGAGCAGGTAGAGCGCGGCCTGAACCGTGGTCGGCTTTCTATTACTTTTGGCCGTACGTAGAACAATCGCGGCCACATCGAGAAATGCAGGATCGAGGGCCATCTGTGCGGCCAGACCGCGCAGGGTCTCGTTACGCCGTTCCTCACCCAGATGCGCTTCGGCCAGGGCCATGGCGGGCGCGAAGGCGCGTTCCGCAAGGAAGCCGCGCATCGCCTTGATCTCGGCGCGTTTTGGAATCACGTCGCTGATGGTGACCACCGGACGTGCGCGGCCCTGCCAGGATCCGGGTTTACCTGGCTGGCTCAGAAGTTTGTCGACGGCTTCCTGGAACAAGACGCGATCCATACTGCTTGCTTTGGTGGACCGCTTTAGCCTCGCGCGGCATGGGACGCAACGTTGCCCGGGCCGGGGTTGTCAGGTTCTGTTTTCTGCCGTCAGCAGTTCCGCGACCGTCCGGGTAACCTGTTGTTCCTTGATCACCTGGCCGCCTTGTGCCCTGTGCGCGGCGGCAGCGGGTGAACCGTCGTCGATGAGGATCAGGCGTTGCGCAGCGATCCTGCCAAGCACGGGGACAAAGGCCGGCTCGGCAACAACCGGGCAGGCGATGGCGGCAGCCAGTTGTGGCGCCGCGCAGCAGGCCCCGGCCATGCTGGGATCGCGCAGGACCAGAACGCGCCAGTGGTCGATGGCGACGCCCTGGTCGCGCCAGGAGCGGGGCGTGATGGCCAGAATGCCGCTGTCGGCGCGGGGATGGCACAACAGGGCGTGCGCGCTCGTGCGATCACCCGTCAGGGGCGGCGTCAGGCCACGCACGCCGTCGACCAGCAGGCCGGCAGGACTGGCGCAGGCCGGGCTTTGGCCGCGCTCGCGTAACGTGTCGTGCAGCGCCTGGGCCGTGGCGACCGCACGTTTGCCGCCGCACAGCAACGCCATGGGCAGCGGATCGGGATCGCCGTGGGAAAACAGCATGTCGAGCAGGGCCTCGACCACGGCCGGGCGTTCCATGCCCGGCATCGTGAAGGGGCCCAGGCCCGGACGGGTGTTGATCTCGTTGATCGCGCATCGCACGGCATGGAAGGGTTGGGAAATATCGGGCGTCAGCAGGTCGATGCCGATCACGTCGAGGCCGACATACCGTGCGATCAGTTCGGCCATGCGTTTGTTGTCGGGATGGACCAGATCGTCGACGATCATGGTCTCGCCGCCGGTCGAGAGATTGGCGGTCAGGCGCAGGGCAACCTCGACGCCTGCCGCGGGTATGCTGTCGGGTGACAGTCCCTGGCGGTCCAGGACCGCGATCATGTCCTCGTCCCGGGTGAGCCGGGCCTTGGGCGCGCGCCCCTTGGGGCCGCGAAGGGGGTCCATGTTCTCCCGCGCGATCAGGTCGCTCACGTTGCTGCTGCCGTCCCCCGTCACATGTGCCGGCCGGCGCGACGCCGTGGCGACCAGACGCCCCCCGATGACCATCATCCGGTAGTCCTGCCCCGGTATGAATTCCTCGATCAGGATGTTTTGGCCAAACTGGCGTGCGTTCTGGAAGGCCGTGGCCACACCGGCAGCGGAATCGAGGCCGATGGCGACGCCCTTCCCCTGGCTGCCCATGTCGGGTTTGACGACGATGGGATAACCGATGCGCTCGGCCGCCGCGATGGCCTGTTCGCGCGTGGTGACCACCTCGTGCCGGGGCACCGGCAGACCCAGGCGCGCCAGCATCAGCGCGGTGAAACTCTTGCGATCGGCGATCATCGCGCCGATCTGGCTGGTCTGGTCGGTCAGCAGGTTGCGGACATGGCGTTGATGTCTGCCCTGACCAAGCTGCAGGCTCGGCAGGCTTTCGTCGGGCCGCAACACAGGGATGCCCCGGCGGCGGGCGGCGGCGGCAACGGCGCGCATGCTGTTGTCCAGGCCGTAGCGGGTCACTGCGGTGCGGTAATCCAGCACACTCCTGTCTTGCAACAGTTCCGGTGCGTTCCAGGCGGCGGGCGGCCAGGTTGCAGCAGCCTCCACCAGGAAACACGCCGCAGGGATTGCGGCCCTGCCGATGGCGCGTGCCTCGAAGCCGACGAGAAAGGCCGGCGGCGCATCGTTCTGTTGCGCCTGGAGGACATGGCAGGACGTCACCGGTTCATCGGCCAGCCGCTGCAGTTCCAAGGCGACCACAGCAACGATACTGACGACCGGGGAAGGCTTGCCGCCTGACAGCAGGGTCTGCGAGTTTTTCGCCAGATCCAGGGTCCGCCCCACCGGGAAATGCAGCAGCAGGGTCTCGCGCAGCCTTGCGGCAGCCTCGGGCGAAAGCATCCCCGCGGCATCACCCAACCGCGCCAGCCAGGCGGTGTCGAGCTGCACCATGAGGGCGGGGTGGGGCAGGTAGAGGTTGGCGCCATCGAAGATGCGCACCGACGGGTTGGCGCGGGCCACCTCTGTCGTTTCGGCATCGCCGCGGCTCACGACCCCGTCTCCGGGTGTTCAGCCGGGGCAAGAACGAGCGCCAGGCAGACTGCGGCGGCAAGCAGGGCATTCCCGGTCCCGCCGCTCTGCAGCGGCCAGGTGCGTCCCTCGGGCAACAACTGGGCCTGATCTGCCGCGTCCGGCGTGCGGACGACGACATGGCGGCCCAAACGCAGGTGATGGTCGCTGTCTGGGCCATGGGCGCAGACCACCAGAATGTTCGGGTCGCCTTCGGCAGGCTCGTCTGCCAGCAGCGCACCGCCCTGTTCTGCCGTCGTGACCACGGAACCGGCCACTGTGGCGATCAGCAGTGCGAGCGCTCTGCGGTGCAGTGGCTTGGTGTCATGGTCCAGGACGACGGCGACATCGCTGCGTGCCCAGCCCATGCCGTTGTTGATGATGTCTTCGGGTTGCATCGTCAGGACGCCGGCCTGCGCGTCGGGGTTGGCCAGGATGGTTTCGGCTGCGGCCCGGTCGCCGCATTGTGCCATCCGGCTCAGCACCATATCGCCCGAGGTCACGCCGTCCTGCGAGGAGACCACCACGTGAAGGCCGGCTTTTGCGATGGCGTCAGCGATGCTGCGCGCCGCCTCGGCAAGGCCCCGGGTTCCGAAAACGGCAATGGTGGGGATGGTCAGCGGCGACACATCTGGCGCGATGCGGTCGAACATGGGGGTCACGCCATCGGCGGTCCTGCCCGTTGCTCCGACATGGATACGCAGGCCGGGTTTGATGTTGATCTCGTTGATGCCGCAGCGGACCTGCCAGAAGGGCCGGGTGATGTCGGGCGTCAGGAAGTCGATGCCGAGAATGTCGAGGCCGCTCATGCCGGCGACCGTTTCTGCCATCCAGCGGTTGTCGGGATGGACCGTGTCGCTGACGTCGGTGGCCGTGCCTCCGGTTGAAAGGTTGGCGGCCAGATGCAGCGGTATCACTTCGCCCCTCGCGGGAACGCTCTGCCAGGAACGCCCGGACTTGGCCAGCAGGGTCTGCATCGCGTCATCTGCGATGATGTGGCTCAGATCGTTGAGCGATTTGATCCCGCGCTCGGGAGACCGGTTGGCTGTTTCGATCAGTTCCAGGATGGTCGAGCGTCCGTCCCCGACAACCTGGGCGGGGTCGCGCCTGGCGGTGGCGACGAGCCGGCCGCCGATCACCAGCATGCGGTGATCGCTGCCCGCGATGAATTCCTCGACGATGACGCGGCGTCCCGACTGCGCGGCCAGTTCAAAGGCCCTGGCCGCCTCACCATCATCGGCGACACCGATGGAAACGCCCTTGGCGTTGGCGCCCGAAACCGGCTTGATGACAACCGGGTAACCCAGCGATCGGGCGGCAAGCGCCGCCTGATCGGCCGATGCCACGAGAAGGTTGCGCGGCGCCGGCAGGCCGATGCGCCGCAGCATCTGCGCGGTCATCGCCTTGTTGTCGGCGATGATGCTGCCCAGCAGGGGCGTGTGTTCCGTGATCGCGGCGTAGAACCGGCGCCGATGATGGCCTTCTCCCAGCTCGACCAGATCGTCGATGGGTTCACCCTCGTTGAGGCGCTGCCATGGGATGCCCCGCCACTCGGCCATTTCGACCATCAGGCGGCTGCTGTAGGCCAGGGACTGGGCGCGCACCATGGTCAGGAAACCGGTCACGCTTGTGGGCAGCGCGATGGCGTCGCCCTGGCTGGCGCAGCATGCCGCAATCAGGTCGCAGGCAGCGTGCAACGCAGCCCGCCCCACCTTCAGCACCGCATAGCCGACAGCGATGCAGATGCGCTCGCTATCGCGCGAAGCCAGCCTGCACCAGCTCTCGACGTCCTCGCCGTTGAGCCTCTGCAGCTCGACGCTGGTTGCGCCAACAAGGTCGCCCAGCGGGACCGACAGGCCCGTTTGAACAAGGCTTACTGTTCGCTGCAGGGGTACCAGCGCACGGCTCGCCGTGATCTCTCCGCTCAGCAGGGACAGCAGCCGTGCGGCCGCCGCGGGCGATACGGTCGCCGCCCCGCCCGTGATCGCGCGGCTGTCGACAAAAGCAACGAGGCAGGCCTGGGGCAGATGCACGTTGGGTCCGGAAAAGTTCTGCAGCACCTGCGCTCTCGCGCCCCCGGAAAGGCGGTTTGCGCCAGGCTCGGTGGTCATGCTCGGATTCACGATGGTCCGACCTTCAACGCTCTGTCGCGCTGTTTTGCCCCGCGCGCGCCAAGCACCATGGGACCATGCCGGACCCGGCAGGTCCATTGCTTTGGCAGCGCGTCGGCATGCCGGGCTTGACCTGATCGCGCTGCCGCCAGACAAGTCGTGCCCTGCGACAGGTCGAACCGCACCACGGAACCTCGCGATGCCCAGGCTGAAGTACATGGACAGGAAGGCCTTCGAGCGGCTGGTCCTGCTTGCAGACGCGAGTGCCGCCCCGATTGCCGATCCGGCGCCCGTCGATCTGCTGCAGGCGTTGCGCCACTGGGCCGCCTTGCAGCCCGACCGTGTGGCCGTGCGCGCGCCCGACGGCACGCTGACCTACGCGGAGCTCGACCGCCTCGCCCGCGTGCTTGCGGCCAATCTGGAACCTGTACTGCAGGGCAGCAGCAATCCTGTCGTGGTTTGCGGCCCTCTGGGCTGTCTGCACATGGTGGCGCTGGCTGCAGGCCTCCAACTGGGCGTGCCCGTGGTGCCGCTCGATCCTGCTCTTTCTTCCCTGCGCAACCGCCAGACCGTTCAGCTTGTCGGTGCGAGCGTTGCGGTCTGCACCGGCGCGCCGCAATCGGTCGCCCAGCACGTCGGCCCGGGCGTGAGCGTGGTTTCGCTGGCCTCGCTCGATACGTCGCTGACGCATGTCTCTGTCGACGCTGCCGATGAAACGACCGCCATGATCGTCTTCACTTCGGGCAGCACGGGCCTGCCCAAGGGGGTTGCCAAGGAACGCCGTTCGATGGGCGAGGCCTGCCGTATCCGGCGTCACATGCTGGCCATCAGGCCCGGCGATGTCGCCGCCTTTGCGGGCAGCAGCGCGGTCAGCGGCGCCCATTTCAACTGCTGGACGGCGCTGATTTCGGGCGCGACGCTGATCGCCATTCCTTCGGCGGACTCGATCGCGGCGATCCTCGATCTCTATGCCGCCAACAAGGTGAGCGTCACCGCCTTCTACGTCGGCCTTGGCCGGATCGTCGCCGGGCATCCCGATGCCCGCGCCAAACTTGCCACGCTGCGTGCGGTCACGCTGTTTGGCGATGTCGTGCAATGGGACGATGTCGCGGCGATGCGGGGCGTGCTCGGGGCGAACGCCGGTGTGTTCTGTTCCTACGGCGCCACGGAGGTGTCGTGGTCGACCGGCTGGATGATCGATGCCGCCCAGCCGCTGGGCCAGGGCCGCGCGCCGATCGGGCGTTGCCTGCCCGGGGCCACCCTCTGGCTCGATCCCGCGGGCGAGGCCGGCAAGGGTGAGCTGGTGGTGACCAGCCCGCGCATGTCCCAGGGTTACTGGAACGACGACGAACGCACGGACGAACGTTTCCACGTCCTGCCCGATGGCTCGGGTCGTGTGGTCTTCGCCACCGGCGATCAGGTGCGCCTGCGCGGCGACGGCCTGCTCGAATTCCTCGGGCGCGACGACAACTTGGTCAAGCTGCGCGGCCGCCGGATCGAGATCGAGGAGATCGAGACGGTTGCCCGCAAGGCGCCCGGTGTTGCCGCCGCCGGCGTCGTGCCGCGGCGCGACCAGACCGGCGCTGCCGTGGCCCTGGCGCTTTATGTCGGCGCCGGCGAGCATGCGGCAATCGACAGGGACGCCCTGCGCAAGGTCATCCAGGAGGAATTGCCGCGCTACATGTGGCCGGTTGAGGTTGCCATCCTGCCCCAGCTTCCCATGAACCAGAGCGCCAAGGTCGACCGCAACCGTCTGCGCGAGATCGATCTGCAGCGTTTGCAGCAGGCCGCCCAGGAACAGGACGCCGGTCAGGACCGAAGTGGCGCGACCACGACCCTGGAGCAGCGCATCGGCGATTGCATCGCGGCCGAACTGGGCGTGCGCACGCTCGAAGCCGACCAGGATTTTGCCGGACACGGCGGCGATTCGCTGAAGGCCCTGGGGACCGCCCTGTCGCTGGAGCGCCTGTTTGGCGTCTCGCTCGACCCTGAGGACTTCTTCGACGGCGTGCCGCTTGCCGAAACGATCGCGCGCATTGCCAGCCAGGCGCGTGCCGTCGGCTAGACCACGCGCGGGCCGCTTGCCTGTGGCTGGCAGGCTTCTATGCTTGCCGCAATTCATGCCGCGTCCACGGAGGGAACGTCGAGCCACCCTTCCGGATGGCTCGCGCGCAGGCATGTTGGTCACGGTTTCCTCAAGGGGGGAGGGCAGGTCATGCAGAGTACCAAAAGCGGCGACAGTCCCGATCCCGGCGACCCGCGCCAGGAAGCCGAGCTGGAAATCCACCAGCTCCAGCAGACTGTCAGCGCGATGCGCGACCGCATGGCCGTGATGGAAATGCAGGCCGACGAACGGGTTCAGGCCGCCATCGCCGAGGCCGGCGACGAGGCGCGCCAGTTGCGCCAGCAGATCGGCGCCCTGCGCGAGCAGATGGAGAACCTGCAGGCGGCCGGCGATGCTTCGGTGCAGTCGGCACTGGCCGCCAGAGAAAACGATCTCCAGCAGTTGCGCGAGACGGTCCAGGCGTTGCGCGACCAGCTTGAGGAAGCCCGCTTCGAGAAGGACCGCGCCCTTCAGGCCGTGGCTGCGGAAGCCAACGCGGAGGGCGCCGAACTGCGCAAGACGATTGCCGCCATGCGCGATGAGATGGAGGCCCTGCGCGCCGCTGCCCGGGACGGGGTGGCGGACACGGAGCGTACCGGCCGCAAGCCGGCCAAGGCGCTGCCGGCCGCCGGCGGCTCCTCCGGGGAGCGGTTGCAATGAAGGCCAAGGTACCCGAATCCCCGCTTGCCCCCGCGCCGGTCCGCCGCGCTCCTTCCCGCAGCCGCGGCGAAACCGAGCGGCGCCTGTGGCAAGCCGAACTGCTGCTGGAACTCAGCCGCAAGGTCGCAGCGCTCGAATCGCTCGACGAGGTCCTCAATGCGCTGGTCGAGATCACGACCAGGGAACTGGGCGCCGAGCGCGGAACGCTGTTCCTCAATGACCCCGCGACCAACGAACTCTACTCGCGCGTCGCCCAGGGCGATCTCAGCCGCGAGATCCGCATCCTGAACAATTCCGGTATTTCCGGGCATGTCTTCCAGAGCGGGGAAGGCGTCATCATTCACGATGCCTACTCCGATGAGCGTTTCAACCGCAGCATCGACGAGCGCACCGGCTTCCAGACCAAGAGCATCCTGTGTGTGCCCATTCACACCATCAAGGGTGTCTGCATCGGCGCCGCCCAGGTCCTCAACAAGAAGGAGGGCCAGTTCAGCCAGGACGACCTGGAGCTGCTGGCCGCGATGACCACCCAGGCGGCGGTCGCGCTCCAGAGCGCCCAGTTCATCGAGCAGGTCGGTCGCACACGGACGCAGGAAATGGCGTTCCTCGACATGATCGCCGACCTGACCTCGGAGATCGATCTGTCGGTCCTGCTGCGCAAGGTCATGGGCGAGGCCACCCGTATGCTGCAGGCCGAACGCTCCACACTCTTTCTCAACGATGCCAAGACCAGCGAGCTGTTTTCCACGGTGGGCGAGGGCGTGGGCGCCTTCCAGATTCGCCTGCCAAATCATCTGGGCATCGCCGGCACCGTCTTCACGTCGGGCCAGACGGTCAACATCCCCTACGCCTATGCCGATCTGCGGTTCAATCCGGCCTTCGACAAGAAAACCGGATTCTTCACCCGCTCGATCCTCTGCGTGCCTGTGGTCAACAAGCTGGGCGTCGTGATCGGCGTCACCCAGTGCCTCAACAAGCGCGGCGGGCCGTTCACGGACGAGGACGAACAGCGTCTCAAGGCGTTCACCGCGCAGGTCTCGATCGCGCTGGAGAACGCCAAGTTGTTCGACGACGTCCGCAACATGAAGAACTACAACGAGAGCATGCTCCAGAGCATGACGAACGGCGTCATCACGCTCGACGAGGAAGACAAGATCGTCACGTGCAACGAAGCCGCGATGCGCATCCTCAAGAGCAGTCCCGGCGACATCCTGAACCACAAGGTCGATGCCTTCTTCGAGGAAACCAACCCCTGGCTTCTCGAACGTCTGGCCAAGGTCAAGGAAACCGGCGTCCTCGAGGTCACGATGGATGCCGAGCTGGTCGTCGATGGCGAGAAGCGCTCGGTCAACTCCACGGTGCTGCCGCTGGTCTCGACCGAGAGCAAGGGCCTCGGCAACATGATCATGATCGAGGACATCTCGTCCGAGAAACGCATGAAATCGACCATGGCGCGTTACATGGACCCGGGCGTCGCCGATCAGCTTCTGGCCGGCGGTGACGACTTCCTGGGCGGCAAGAGCCTGATCGCCACCGTGCTGTTCACCGATATCCGCGGCTTCACGACGCTGACCGAGGAACTGGGGCCGCAGGGCACGGTGAGTTTCCTCAACGAATATTTCAGCATCATGGTCGAGTGCATCTCCAGCCAGGGCGGCATGCTCGACAAGTTCATCGGCGACGCGATCATGGCCGCCTTCGGCATTCCCGAGGCCCATGACGACGACGAGGACCGGGCGTTGCGCGCCGCAATCAAGATGATCACCAGCCTGCGCGACTGGAACCGGGAGCGCCTCGCCGAGGGCAAGAAGCCGGTCGACATGGGTATCGGCCTCAACACCGATTCCGTCGTCTCGGGCAACATCGGCTCGCCCAAGCGCATGGATTTCACGATCATCGGTGATGGCGTCAACCTTGCCGCGCGGCTGGAAAGCGCCTGCAAGCAGTACAAGGCGCGCATCCTGATTTCGGAGAACACGGCCAGGAAGCTCAAGAATTCCTACCGCATGCGCGGCATCGACCTCGTCGTGGTCAAGGGCAAGACCCAGCCGGTCGAGGTGATCGAGGTGCTCGACTACCATACCGAGGAGACCTTCCCGAACCTCATGGAGGTCGTGGGGTTCTTCAAGCACGGCGTCGACCGCTACCGTGCCGGGCAGTGGGACAAGGCGATCGCCGCTTTCGGCGAGGCGCTGAAGGCCAACCCGGCTGATTTCCTCTCGCAGATGTACATCGACCGGTGCGAGGTGCTGAAGACCACCCAGCCCGAGGGTCCCTGGGACGGCATCTGGGTGATGAAGGAAAAGTAAGCGGGCGGGTTCAGATATCCGCCGGCCTGGGGTCGCATGCCGGCAGGGCAGGCCGCCCGAGCATGATGTCGGCGGCCTTCTCGGCCAGCATGATGACAGGGGCGCCGGTATTGCCGCTGATCTGATCGGGAAAGGACGAGGCGTCGACCACCCTCAGGCCCTCGGCTCCGCGCACCCGCAATGCATCGTCCAGCACCGCGCCGCCGTCGTGATCGCCGCCCATGCGGCAGGTCGAGACCGGATGGTGGCCGGTCGTGGCCAGGTCGCGGATCGCCTGGCGGATGTCTGTATCGCTGTTTGTGCCTGTCCCCGGCGAGAGTTCGATACCCGCGACGTCGGCCAGGGCCTCTTGGGCGACGACCTCCCGCATATGGCGCACA
>Ga0105054_10001844_pt1 | contig 34375 bp, 37 predicted proteins | sample BON02_FD_78091 | JGI IMG/M metagenome (GOLD analysis project Ga0105054, IMG submission 78091) | Freshwater microbial communities from Lake Bonney liftoff mats and glacier meltwater in Antarctica - BON-02 (megahit assembly) | ecosystem: Environmental > Aquatic > Freshwater > Ice > Glacier...
ATGCGCGCGCCAGGCCGGTGCACCGCCGTGCAGCAGCGGCAGCAGCGAGCGGCCCTCCATGATGTGGCCGGGAGGGGTGCCGCCGAAATGGGCGACGAAGGTGGGGGCCAGGTCGATGCTCTCGACCAGCGCATCGCAGGTGCTGCCGCGGGTGGCGTCGGCGGCGGGCGACGGGTCGGCGATGATAAGCGGCACGCGCACCGAGCATTCGTGGAACAGGTCCTTCTCACCCAGCCAGTGGTCGCCGAGATAGTCGCCGTGGTCGGCGGTGAACACGATGGTGGTGGTGGCAAGCTCGCCGCGCTCCTCCAGGAACTTCATCAGCACGCCGATCTGGTCGTCGATCTGCTTGATCAGGCCCATATAGGCGGGCAACACCCGTGAGCGCACCTCGTCGCGCGAGAAGTTGCGGCTGACGCGGAAGTCCTGGAAGGCGCGCAGCACCGGGTGCGGGTCGGCTCGCTCGGCCTCGTCGCGCACCACGGGAACCAGGTCGTTGTGGCCGTACATGGCGTGGTACGGCGCCGGCACGATATAGGGCCAGTGCGGCTTGATGTATGAAAGATGCAGGCACCAGGGCCGCCCGTCCGCCGCCGCTTCGCCGATGAAGTCCATGGCGCGGCGGGTCATGTAGGGGGTTTCGGAGTGTTCCTCCGGGATGCGCGCGGGCTTGTCGGCATGGGCGAGCAGCCAGCCGTTCTGCAAATCTTCGGCGCTGCCGCCGGAATTGGCCCAGTGCTCCCACGGGTTCTCCGCTTCGTAGCCGAGCCGGCGCAGGTATTCGTCGTAGGCCGGGCGCGGGCGCGAGGGGCCGGGGTGCAGCCCGTCGTCGCGCTCATAGGGCTCGAAGCCGCACTCGCTGGCGATCACCCCGAGTCGCGAATCCGGCGCGATGCCGAGTCGTTTCATTCCCTCGGAGTCGGCCGCCATGTGAGTCTTGCCCACCAGCACGTTGCGCACCCCCAGCGGCGCCAGCGCATCGCCCAGCGTGGGCTCGCCGATGCGCAGCGGAAAGCGGTTCCAGTTCGACCCATGACTGCGCATGTAGCGCCCGGTGTAGAAGCTCATCCGGCTGGGCCCACAGACCGGTGATTGCACATAGGCGCGGCTGAAATTCACCCCGCGCGCCGCCAGCGCGTCGATGTTCGGGGTGTGCAGGCTGGGGTGGCCGGTGCATGACAGATAATCCCAGCGCAGCTGGTCGCACATGATGAACAGGATGTTGTTCGGCTTGCTCACGTGGCGCGGTCTCCCCTGGTGGGAGGAGAGTGCCGCAACTTCCCTCAGCGCGCTACGTTCCCAGGGCCTCGAACTCATGTGACAACAGGTGACAAGGTCGTTGGAGTTGGTTCGATCGGTTCCCCGCCAACCGCATCCGACCGCTCCAAAGCAAGCACGGGGCGCTGCCCCGCACCCCGCCAGGGGCCGAGCCCCTGGACCTCATATCATTGCAATAGATGGGTTTCCAAAGGCCCTCGGCCTTTGGCGGGTCCAGGCGTCACGCTGTGGAAAGATCGGAATTCGTAACAAAAACGACAAACTTTTCCGAGCGGGCATCGGTATGAATTCGATCGCCGGATGGCGCATGGCGGGGCGCAGAGACGCTGCGCGGGCATGGGCGGTTGCGGGGCGATGACGGGAGGCGGAAGGATTGCCCGCCTTTCGGTGGCGCGTGCCGGCGCGGCGGTGGCGGGTGAGGGTTCGACGGCCAGGACGGGGGACGTTAAGGCGAGGGCAAGGCGAACCTGACGGGCGCCCTTGCACGTTTCGGGCGGGGGGTTGAAGCCCGTCGCGATGGGGGCAGGACACCGTTGCGTTGGCGCGGTCGGACGCGGTTGGCGGGGAGCCGGGAGGGGCAATCGGCCGGCCTGCCAGAGGGCGACCATCTCCTCCAGGCGGGTGAGCAGGCGGGCGAGGGTGGCAAGTATCAGGGTGTGCAACGCCGCGACCAGGCCGGCCTCGGCGGCGCGGAGGTCGGCTTCGGCACGCATGGCGGCGGCGAGGCCGGCGGCGTGCTGGGGCAGGGGAGCGGGCGCAGTGACTAACATATATGATATATTATATAACCTACGGGATCGCTGCAAGGCCTTGTTCTGGGCTCCGGCGGGGTTGTGGCTGCCGGCGCTGGTGGTACCACGCTTCATGGATGCGGGCGTTGCTGTGGGCGCCTTGCAGCAACGAAGAAAGCAAGATTCTTTCTTTCCTGAAGAAAAAGAAGCAAAAAGACTTTTATTCATTTTGGCTCGCGCCTGGAGCAGTGTCCGATCTGGTGGAATCGCCAGATCGGACACTGCTTGATGGATGAAAGTTTTTTGGTTCTTTTTTTTCAAAAAAGAACCTGCTTGCCTTTCTTCACTTCGCCAGGAAGGCTCTGACCTCGGCCAGGAACCCGTCGAGCCGGTCGTGGTGGACCCAGTGGCCGGCGCCGTCGAAGGCGATGACCTTGGCGTTGGGGAAATGTTTCAGCCGGCCGTCGGCTTCGGGGTTGGAGGCCCAGCTTTCGCGGCCATAGACCAGCAGGGTGGGGCAGGTGATGCGGGCCCAGAGCTGTTCCACTTCGCCGTAGGTCATGTCGTAGGGCGGCCATCCGCGGACGTAGTTGTCGAATTTCCAGCTGTAGGTGCCGTCTTCGTTCTGGTTGACGCCCTGTTCGGTGAGGTGGCGGGCCTGGGCGGGGGAGAGGTGCTTGTTCTGCTCCTGCATGCGGGCCAGGGCGTCTTCGATGGAGGGGTAGCGGCGCGGGGTGCGGGCGGACATGGTTCGTCGCGTGTCGATCCATTCGCGCATGCGGGCGTCGATGCTCAGTGCCTCGCGCTTGGCCTGGCTGCGCGGGGAGGGGCCGAGGCCTTCGATGGCGACGAGCCGGGCGACGTTCTCGGGGTAGATGCCGGCGTAGCGCAGGGCGATGTTGCCGCCGAGGGAGTGGGCGATGAGGGTGACGGGGGCGAGGTTCTGCTGGTGGATGAGTTGGGCGAGGTCGGCGACGTATCCGGCCATGGTGTAGTTGCCGTCGGCGGCCCAGGCGCTGTCGCCATGGCCGCGCAGGTCGGGGGCGATGACGTGGTAGTCGCGCCGCAGGTCGGCGGCGACCCAGTCCCAGTTTCGGCAGTGGTCCTGGCCGCCGTGGACGAGCACGAGAGGGGGGGCGTCGGGGTTGCCCCAGTCGACGTAGTGCAGGCGCAGGCGCTGGGAGAAGTAGGTGCGGGAGATGGGGCCGGAAGCGGGAAGGGGCATGGGGAACCTTGTCATGCGGTCGCGGACGGTTAAGCTTGCGCCGCGCTTCCCCTAGAGACCAAACCGGGCGGCGACAAGAACCGGAGGACACCCTTGGCCAAGATCACATTCCCCGTCGAGGCGTCGCACATCATGATGTTCGCACGCTCGATCGGCGACACCAATCCCGTGTACCACGACGCCGCGGCGGCCAAGAAGACCGAGGCCGGCGGCGTGATCGCTCCGCCCTCGTTCGCGCAGTCGGTGGCGCAGTTCAACCCGGACTACTTCCTGCGCCCCAAGCCGGGCCAGCCCTGGTTCGGCTCGGGCAAGACCGCCTCGGGCGTGGAGGGCAAGTCTTCGTCGTCGGGCGGGTTGCATGCCGAGCAGCATTTCGAGTTCCACCGCCACATTTCGCCGGGCGACGTGCTGAGCGTGGAGACCAAGCCGGGCAACACCTGGGAGCGCGAGAGCAAGCGGGCGGGCAAGCTGACCTTCCGCGAGTCGGTGACGGAGTATCGCGACCAGGCCGGCAACCTGGTGATCACGGCGCGCAGCGTGGGGGTGACCACCGAGCGCCCGGTGGCGCAGGGTTAGGAGCAGGAACATGGCATTGAAGGCTTCCGCCCTGAAGGTGGGCGACACCCATTCCGAGCGCGTGGTGGACAACCTCTCGCGCACCCAGATCGTGCAGTACGCCGGCACCTCGGGCGACTACAACCCGTTGCATACCGACGAGGTGTACACCACTCAGGTGGCCGGCTATCCCAGCGTGTTCGCGCACGGGATGCTCACCATGGGCCTGACCGGCAAGATGCTGACGAACTATGTGGGCGACGGCACGCTCACCAAGTTCGGCGTGCGCTTCACCAACCAGGTGTGGCCCGGCGACACGCTGGACGCCACGGCGACGGTGGCCGCGATCCGCGAGGATGGCGGGCAGAAGCTGGTGGACCTTACGCTTTCCACCGTCAACCAGGACGGCAAGGAAGTGATGACGGGAAGTGCGACGGCGCGTATCGAAGGCTGAGCGGCCCGGCTGGCGGTGCTGGCCGGAACAGGCTGGCCGGAACAGGCTGGCCGGAAAAACTGGCCGGATCGGCAATGTCACAGGGCTGTCATTGACGCTTCGACCTGAAGTGCGGTTTTAAGCCGCCAGATAAGGGTGCCGGCCGTTGGGGCCGGCACCTTTTTGCAGGAGGGGCGTGATGCGCAAGAGTTGGGCTTTGGCTTTCTCGATTGTGCTGGGCATGGCCGCGGCGACGCCGGCCGCCGCACTCGACCCGCGGTTCCGCGATGCCGATGGCGACCTGGTGGCCGACGCGCCGACCGACCCGAAGGAGTGGGTGGACCCGGCGACGCTGATCTTTGCCTACACCCCTGTGGAAGACCCCGAGGTTTACCGCAAGGTGTGGGACGAGTTCCTGGCGCACATGACCAAGGTGACGGGCAAGCGGGTGATCTTCTTCCCGGTGCAGTCCAACGCCGCGCAGCTTGAGGCGATGCGCGCGGGGCGGCTGCATGTGGCGGGTTTCAACACAGGCTCCAACCCGTTGGCGGTGAACTGCGCGGGCTTCGTGCCGTTCGCCATGATGGCCTCGCTGAAGGACGAGTTCGGCTACGAGATGGAGATCATCGTGCAGGCCGACGGGGCGCTGCAGAAGGTCGAGGACATCCGCGGTAAGACGATGGCGTTCACCGACCCGAACTCCAACTCCGGCTTCAAGGCGCCTTCGGCGTTACTCAAGGCCCAGTTCGGCCTGGAAGCCAACCGCGACTTCAAGCCGGCCTTCTCGGGCAAGCACGACAACTCGATCCTGGGTGTCGCCAACAAGGACTACGATGCGGCGGCGATCGCCAACTCGGTAATGAAGCGCATGGTTGTGCGCGGCGCGGTGGATAGTGCCAAGCTGCGCAGCATCTACAAGTCGGACACGTTTCCGACCACCGGCTATGGCCATGTCTACAACCTGAAGCCGGAACTGGCGGCCAAGGTGCGCGAGGCGTTCTTCACCTTCAAGTGGGAGGGCACGCAGCTTCTGAAGGAGTTCGAGCGTTCGACCCCGCCGGCGCAGAAGTTCCTGCCGATTACCTACCAGAAGAATTGGGCGGTGGTGCGCGACATCGACAAGGCGATGAACGTCTCCTATTCGTGCAAGTAGCAACCCCGACGGACAACGCCCGATGCTTGCTATCCGCGGCCTGACCAAGACGTACCGCGGCGGCGACAGGGCGTTGGACGGTGTCGACCTGGACGTGCCGAAGGGGCAGCTTATGGCCCTGATCGGCCCGTCGGGGGCTGGCAAGAGCACCTTGATCCGCTGCGTGAACCGGCTGGTGGAGCCCACCGCCGGTTCCGTGGTGCTTGACGGCGCGCCGGTGACCGGGCTGGGCGGCGGGGCGCTGCGGCTGGCGCGGCGGCGGATGGGGATGATCTTCCAGGAATACGCGCTGGTCGAGCGGCTGACGGTGATGGAGAACGTGCTGTCGGGCCGGCTCGGCTATGTGGGGTTCTGGCCGAGCTGGCTGCGGCGGTTTCCGCAGCGCGACGTGGACGAGGCGTTCCGGCTGATCGAACGGGCGGGGCTGGGGGGCATGCACGACAAGCGGGCCGACCAGCTTTCCGGCGGGCAGCGGCAGCGCGTGGGGATATGCCGGGCGTTGATCCAGGACCCGGCGCTGCTGCTGGTGGATGAGCCGACGGCGAGCCTGGACCCCAAGACGTCGCGCCAGATCATGCGGTTGCTGGTGGAGCTTTGCGCGGAGCGGCAACTGGCGGCGATCGTGAACATCCATGACGTGGCGCTGGCGCAGATGTTCGTGCAGCGCATCGTGGGCCTGCGGGCCGGGCGCATCGTGTTCGACGGGCCGCCGGGGGCGCTGACCAACGAGACGCTGACCGAGATTTATGGCGAGGAGGACTGGGCGGCGACCAGCCCGGCCGAAGACGACGAGGACGAGGATCAGGCGCGCCATGAGCGCGTGCTGGCGGCGCGGCTGGCGGCCGAGGCGCGATGAGCCAGGCCAGCGTGACGATGCCGGGGCGGCGCTGGCGGCCGCCGCCGCTGATTGCCAATCCGTGGCTGCGGCTGGCGATCTATGCCGGGGTGGGGCTGTATCTGGCGGTGGCGCTGGGCACGCTGCAGATCAACTGGGCGCGCGTGTCCGAGGGGTTGGTGCGGGGCTGGGCGTTCATCGCGGCCTTCGGCAGCCCCGACTTCACCAGCCGGTCGGGCGAGATTTTCGAGGGGATGGTCGAGAGCCTGACCATGACGGTGGTGTCGACAGTGCTGGGGGTGGCGCTGTCGCTGCCGGTGGGGCTGGGGGCGGCGCGCAACCTGGCGCCGTTGCCGGTGTACCTGATGTGCCGCGGCATCATCGCGGTGTCGCGGTCGTTTCCCGAGATTATCATCGCCATTCTGTTCGTGAAGATGTTCGGCTTCGGGCCGCTGGCCGGGATGGTGACGCTGGCGTTCGCGACGATCGGCTTCATGGCCAAGCTGTTGGCGGAGGACCTGGAGGAGATCGACGCGGCGCAGGTGGAGGCGGTGCGGGCGAGCGGGGCCGGTTGGGCGCAGGTAATGACCTATGCGGTGCAGCCGCAGGTGCTGCCGCGCTTCATTGGGCTGTCGGTGTATCGGCTGGACATCAATTTCCGCGAGAGTGCGGTGATCGGGATCGTGGGCGCCGGGGGGATCGGGGCGACGCTGAACACCTCGTTCGACCGCTATGAGTTCGACACGGCGGCGGCGATCCTGCTGTTGATCATCGGCATTGTCATGGTGGCGGAATACGCCTCCGGCATTATTCGCAAGCAGTTGCAGTAATGCCCGTACAGACCCTTCCTTCGGGACAGATCGCCTGGCAGCGCCGCAGCATGCCGGCGCGGCTGGGGCGGTGGTTCGCCTGGCTGCTGGGCGTGCTGCTGGTGGTGCAGTGCTGGGAGATCATGAACGCCGATACGATCTGGGAGTTCGTGTACGACGCGCCGCAGCAGGCTGGCGATTTGATCGGGCGGATGTGGCCGCCGCGGTGGTCGGTGCTCTCGGTGTTGTGGGAGCCGCTGTGGGACACGCTGAACATCGCGACACTCGGCACCCTGCTGGGCGTGGTGCTGGGCGTGCCGGTGGCGTTCCTGGCGGCGCGCACGACCACGCCCAGCCCGCTGGTGGCGCGCCCGGCGGCGTTACTGATCATCGTCGCCTCGCGCTCGATCAATTCGCTGATCTGGGCGCTGCTGCTGGTGACGGTGCTGGGTCCGGGGTTGCTGGCCGGCATCCTGGCGATCGCGCTGCGTTCGATCGGGTTCATCGGCAAATTGTTGTACGAGGCGCTGGAGGAGACTGACGCGAAGCAGGTGGAGGCGATCACGGCGACCGGGGCGACCAAGGCGCAGCGCATCGCCTTCGGCTTCGTGCCGCAGATCATGCCGATGTTCGCCGGCATCACGGTGTATCGCTGGGACATCAACATCCGCGAGTCGACGGTGCTGGGGCTGGTGGGTGCGGGCGGCATCGGGTTGCAGCTGAACGCCAGCGTGTCGCGGCTGGCGTGGCCCGAGGTGACGGTGATGTTCATTGCCATTCTCTGCACTGTTGCCGTTTCCGAATGGGTGTCGGCGCGGGTGCGCGCGGCGATCATCTGACCGGACGGGCCGTGCCCTGATACGGATCGCTTGACTTCCATCCCGCGACTGGCCGAGGCTGTTGTCAATACGGCAGCCACTTCATGATGCTGCCGGATCAATAAGGCGATCCGGCCATGTGCCGTCGCCGATGGGAGGGATGGCATGCGATTCACTCGGCGACTGGCAGGTTTTGCGTTCGCGGCGATGGCCGCCTTCGGCTTTGTGTCCGGGGCTGCGGCCCAGGACAAGAAATTCAAGATCGGCGTGATCTACGACTATTCCGGCCCGCTGGCCGGCGGCGGATCGAGCCTGCATGGGCTCGGCGCCAAGATCATGATCGACCACTTCATCGCCCGGGGCCCGATCGAGGGCTATACGATCGAGGCGATCTATGCCGACGCGCAGAGCAAGCCGGAGGTTGCGATCAACGAGGCGGTGCGGCTGATCGAGCAGGAAAAGGTCGACATTCTGCTCGGCTTCTTCTCGTCGGCGCAGTGCGTGCCGGTGGCCGGGCGGGTGGAGCAACTCAAGAAGTTCATGTGGATCACGACCTGCATTTCCACCGCCGTGCTGGAGAACCGGAACTACAAGTATGTCTTCCGCCCGCAGGCGATGGGCCAGCATTTCGGCATGACCGCGACCGACATGATCGCGGCCTATTCGAAGGAGAAGTTCGGCAAGGAGCCGAAAGACCTGCGCGTGGCGATCATCCACGAGGACGGGGCCTATGGCGTGGACGTGGCGCGCGGCAACGAGGCCGGCGCGAAGAAGCACGGCCTGAGCGTGGTGCTGAACGAGGGCTACGCCGCCACCGCACCCGACCTCTCGGCCCTGATCACCAAGCTGCGCCGCGCTCGGCCGGACGTGATCCTGCACACCGGCTATAACCCGGACATCTCGCTGTTCCTGCGCCAGGCGCGCGAGGGCGGGCTGAAGTTCGGCGCGCTGATCGGCCATGGCGCCGGCTACGGCGTGCCCGAGAAGCTGCGCGAGGCGCTGGGCAAGGACCTCGTCGGCTTCTTCAATATCGACCCGATCTCGATCTGGGCGACCAACCTGTCAGCGCTGACGCCGGACCTGCCGCCGATCGTGAAGATGGTGGGCGAGGCCTATGACAAGGCACAGCCCGGCAACCAGCGCTCGGCCCATGTCGGCATGGCGGCGAGCAACGTTTATGTGTTCCTGCAGCACGTGCTGCCGCGGGCCATCAAGGCGCATGGCGGTACCGGGGCGGAGGCGCTGCGCAAGGCCGCGCTGGAACTCGACCTGCCGGAGGGCGGGACGATGCTCGGCTTCGGGATCAAGTTCCTTGGCGACGGTCCGCTGGCCGGGCAGAACGACCGTGCCGCGCCGGTGGTGATCGAGTACACCGCCACTGGGTCGGACGTGGTGTGGCCGAAGTCGCTGGCCAAGCGGCCGCCGACGCTGCCGCTGCCCGCGGGCAACCCCTACACGACGCGCTGAACCCCGGTTCATGCTCGTCGTCGAGGGGCTTACCAAGCGGTTCGGCGGGTTCACCGCCGTCAACAACGTGTCGTTCAAGGTTGATGAGGGCGAGATTCTCGGCCTCATCGGCCCGAACGGCTCGGGCAAGAGCACGATCTTCAACATGCTGTCGGGCACGCTGGCGCCCAATGGCGGCTCGATCCGTTTCGACGGGCGGGAGATCGGCGGCACGGCGCCGCATGCCATCATCAACGCCGGGGTGGGCCGCACCTTCCAGATACCGCGGCCGTTCCGCCGGTTGTCGATTCTGGAGAACGTGGTGCTGGCCGGGTATTACGGCCAGGGCGGCGGGCAGGGCGGCCATTCCCGCGCCGCTGCCACCGCTGCGGCCGAGCAGGCGCTGGCGATGGTGGGGCTGCCGATCGACCCTGACACGAGAGTGGACGGGCTGGGGGCGGCCGGGCTGAAGAAGCTGGAACTGGCCAAGGCGCTGGCCACCAAGCCCAAGCTGCTGCTGGCGGACGAGAGCCTGGGCGGGCTGGACGAGCACGAGATGGACCAGGCCGCGGACATGCTGCGGCGCATTCGTGCCGAACTGGGCATCACCATCATCTGGGTGGAGCACATCATGGGCGTGCTGATGCGCGTGGTGGACCGGGTGATGGTGCTGGACCACGGCGAGAAGATCGCCGAGGGCCTGCCGGCCGAGGTGGTGCGCGATCCGCGGGTGATCGAGGTGTATCTCGGCACGGATGCCGATGCGGCGCACGCGGTGGCGTCGGCGGCTTCCAGGACATGAGTTTTCAGTGGCGTGCGTTTCCACTGGGCATGAGTTTTCACTGGCCGCCGGGGCATTGCGCATGCTGGAACTGAAATCGGTCGACGCCGGCTACGCCACCTTCCAGGCGTTGTTCGGCGCCTCGCTGGAGGTGCGGCTGGGCGAGGCGGTGGGGGTGATCGGGCCAAACGGCGCCGGCAAGACCACGCTGATGCGGGTGATCTCCGGCCTGATCCGCCCGCGCGGGGGGCAGATCCTGTGGGAGGGCACCGACCTTGCCACCGTGCCGGCGCACCGCATCGTGGAGTTGGGCGTTGCCCATGTGCCGGAGAACCGGCGGCTGTTCCCGCGCATGACGGTGGAGGACAATTTGCGCATGGGCGCCTTCATGCCCGCCGCGCGGCCCAAGTTCGCCGAGCGGCTGGCCTTCGTGTACGACCTGTTCCCGCGCATGAAGGAACGCCGCAACCAGTATGCCGGCACGATGTCGGGCGGCGAGCAGCAGATGTGCGCGATCGGGCGGGCGCTGATGTCGGACCCGAAGATCCTGCTGATGGACGAGCCATCGGCGGGGCTGGCCCCGGTGATCGTGCAGCAGGTGTTCGACCTGGTGAAGCGCATCCGCGCCTCGGGACTGACCGTGCTCATCGTGGAGCAGAACGTGCAGCAGGTGCTGCGCGTGGTCGACCGTGCCTACCTGCTGGAGGCTGGCACGATCCGCATGAGCGGTACTGCTGAAGAAATGGCCGCCAGCGACATCATCCGCGAAGCCTATCTCGGCGTCTGACCCTGATCTGCACAGGAACCCGACCGCATGGCATTCTTCGACATATTCCTCGTTGAGGCGCTGATCAACGGGCTTTTGCTGGGCGGCGTGCTGGCGCTGCTGGCGCTGGGGCTGAACCTGATTTTCGGCGTGATCGACGTGGTGTGGATCTGCTACGCCGAGCTGGTGATGTTCGGCATGTACGCGATGTACTATTACGCCAACGTCTATGGCATATCGCTGTGGTTGGCGGTGCCGATGGCGATCGCCTCGATCGGCGTGATGGGCGTGCTGCTGCACGTGCTGGTCATCTCGCCGTTGCTGGGTTCGGCGCCGATCAACCAGTTGCTGGCCACTGGCGGGGTGCTGTTCTTCCTGCAGAGCCTGGCGACGGTGATGTTCGGCATCGAGTTCCGCAACCTGGGCATTCGCCTGCCGACGATCGAGGTGGCGGAGGTGTTCATCAGCTATGCCCGGCTGCTGGCCTTCGGGGCGGCGCTGGCGGGTATGGTGGCGCTGTACCTGTTCCTGACGCGCACCTATGTGGGCACGGCGATCCGCGCGATTTCGCAGGACCGGCAGATCATGGCGCTGATGGGGGTGGATACGCGGCGGGTTTATCTCATCACCTCGGCGGTCGGCGGGTCGCTGGCGGGGCTGGCGGCGTGCCTGCTGGTGCTGCAATACGACGTGCACCCTTATGTGGGGCTGTCGTTCGGGCCGATCACCTTCATGATCTGCGTGATGGGCGGGCTGGGCAACATGATCGGCGGGTTCATCGCGGCGTTCATCTTCGCCGAGATCATTTCGCTGGGCGGGCTGTACCTCGACCTTGAATGGGGCTACGTATTTGCCTTCGTGTTCTTCATCGGCATGATGTTCATACGGCCCGAGGGGCTGCTGGCGAGGCGGTCATGAGGCGCAATCCCGGCCGCCGCAACCTGATGTGGCTGGCCGCCGGCGTGGGGCTGGTGGTGCTGCCGTTCGTCTATACGTCGCCGTATCCGCTGCACATCATGATCACGATCCTGATCTGGTCGTTCGCCTATACGTCGTGGAGCATGATGGGACGGTTCGGGCTGGTCTCGCTCGGGCATGGCGGGTTCATGGGGGTGGGTGCCTATGTGACCGCGCTGGCCTGGAACAATTTGGGGCTGTCGCCGTGGCTGGGGATTCCGCTGGGGTTGCTGTGTGCCGCGGCGCTGGCGCTGGTGGTGGCCTGGCCGTGCTTCCGCTTCCGCATCACCGGGCATTACTTCGCGCTGGTGACGCTGGCGCTGTCGGGCATCGTGCTGCAGGTGATCACGGCGACGCGCGACGTGACCGGCGGCTCGCTCGGCTACACGCCGAACCGGGTGCCGGGGGGATCGTCGATCGTGGCGTTCCAGTTCACCGACAAGCTGACCTGGTACCTGATCGCGCTGACTGTCTGGGCCTCGGGGCTGGTGATCTGGTACTACGTGCAGCGTAGCATGTTGCGCTATGCGCTGGAGGCGATCTCGGAGGACGAGGACGCGGCGGCGGCGGCGGGCGTGAACGTGACGGTGGAAAAGCTCAAGATCACGGTGCTGTCGGCGATGATGACGGCGATGGCCGGGGCGCTTTACTGCCAGTACCAGATGTTCGTCTCGCCCGACACGGTCAGCGGCATCGCGGTTTCGCTGCAGATGGTGTTCGCGGTGGTGGTGGGCGGGCTGTATGTGGCGATGGGGCCGACGGTGGGGGCGGTGATCACCATTTTGCTGGCCGAGACGCTGCGCATCAGCTTTGGCCCGGCGGCGGTGGGCTGGGACAACCTGATCTATGGGTTGCTGCTGGTGGTGTTCATCATTTTCCTGCCGCAGGGCATACTGGGCAGCGTGATGGGGGCGCTGCGGCGTGAGCCCGTCGCCAAGGCGACCGCGCGCCCCGTATCGATCTGAACCGCTTTCCCTTCGACTGGATCAAGGACGACCCCATGCAGAACCCTGGCATCCACAGCATAAGTGTGGGTGACATCACCGTCACCGCGCTGAACGACGGGCAGTTCGAGGCCTCCACGGCGATCCTCAACGGTGTTGATCCCGCGGCGGCCGAGAAATCCGAGGCTGGGGCGTTTCGCGTGCTGCCGCCGCGCATCACCATTTCCTCGTTCCTGCTGGATATCGGCGGCAGGAAGGTGCTGATCGACGCGGGCTGCGGCACCGCGTTCGGGCCCAACATGGGGCGGGCGCGCGGCAAGCTCGACACGCTGGGGATCAAGCCGGCCGACATTGCCACGATCCTGGTGACCCACGCCCATATCGACCATGTCAGCGGCCTGGTGGATGCCGACGGGGCCGCGTATTTTCCCCATGCCGAGATCGTGGTGAACGGGGCCGAGACGGCGTTCTGGCTGGATGACGCGCAGGCAGCCGCGGCGCCGGATGCGACCAAGGGGGCGTTCGCGACCGCGCGGGGGGCGCTTCGCCCGTATGCCGGGCGCACGCGGACGGTCAGCCACGGGCAGGAAGGCCTGCCGGGCATCACCTGCCAGCATTTGCCGGGGCACACGCCGGGGCATTCGGGCTGGCTGATCGCCTCGGGGGGCGACGCGCTGTTCGTGTGGGGCGACGTGGTGCATCTGCCGGGCATTCAGTTCGCGTTGCCGGAGGCTGGGCTGGCGTTCGACACCGACAGCGACCAGGCCCGCGCCACGCGTCGCCGGGCGCTGGACATGGCGGCCGCCGACCGGCTGCTGGTGGCGGGGATGCACCTCGACTTCCCGGCTTTCGGCCATGTGGTGAAGGCCGGGACCGGATTCGGCTTCGTGCCGGTGGTGTGGCGGCCGGAGACGTAGTCGCACTGCACAGAAGGCAGGCGTCGCCGCTCAGCGGAAGGTGCGGGCGAGGCCTTCGGCAAGTGTTATCGGGACGACGCCGAGGGCATCGGCCATGGCATCGATGGGGAAGGCCTTGTCTTCGAGCAGGCGGCGGACCTCGCCGGGGCGGATGCGCGGCAGGCCGGGCAGCCGGCTGAGCGGGGCGAGGGCCATCAGGACGGAAGCCGGCACGTTGAGGATGCGGGGGCGCGGCAGGCCGGCGGCGGTGGCGATGGCGCGGGCGAAATCGGCGTAGGTCACCGGTGCGGGGCCGGCCACCACCAGGGTGTGCGGCCCGTGCCAGTCGTGCCCCAGGGCGGCGACGAGGCTGGCGGTGACGTCGTCCTGGTGGATCGGCTGGACCAGGTTGCGCCCGCCGCCGGGCAGCGGCAGCAGGTTCAGGCGGCGCATGAGGGCGGCGAGGCGTTGGACGTTGTCCTCGCCCTGGGCGCCGTAGATCATCGTCGGATGCAGCATCACCCCGTTGCGGCCGGAGGCGAGCAGGGCGGTCTCGCCGGCGATGACGCCGCTTCCGTGCTCGTCTGGCCAGCGGGTGAAGCGGCGGGTGCTGCCCATCAGCACCAGGCGGGCCGCTTGCGGGGCGGCGGCGATGATGGCGGCGGCATGGCGGGCGTGGGCGGCGCTGGCGATGTGCGTGGCGTCGGCCAGGGCTGCGGCCAGGGCGGCGGCATCGGCCAGGTCAGCCACGCGCGCGCGACCGGGCAGGGCGAGGGCGGCGGCCTTCGTCGCGTCGCGCACCACGGGCACGACAGCGATGCCGCGGGCGGCCAGGGCGCGGCACAAGGCTTGGCCGGAGCGGCCGGTGGCGGCGATAACGTGGACCAGCGGCGGCGGAAAGTTGTGCACGGAACCACTATAAGTGACTGGTATTGCTGGGGGCAATCATGTGGTATGCGGATACCACACGGCCAACCCCTTGACGGGGGGGGCGGCGGGTCGCATAAGCCGCAGCCTGTTCAAGGGGATCCCCATGCTCAAGACCACCCTCTCGCTCAAGCCCGCGGAGGTCAAGAAGGATTGGCTGCTGATCGACGCGGAGGGCCTGGTGCTCGGCCGCCTCGCCGTGATCATCGCCAACCGTCTTCGCGGCAAGCACAAGCCCACTTTCACCCCGCATGTCGATTGCGGCGACAACGTCGTCGTGATCAACGCGGCCAAGGTGAAGCTGACCGGCAACAAGGCCGAGCAGTCGATCTTCTACTACCACACCGGCTATGCCGGCGGCATCAAGGGCCGCAGCCAGGGGCAGCGCCTTGCCAGTGCGCACCCGGAGCGCGTGCTGGAGAAGGCGGTGGAGCGGATGATCACGCGCGGCCCGCTGCAGCGCAAGCAGATGAAGCACCTGCATGTCTATGGCGGCGCTTCGCATCCGCATGACGGCCAGCAGCCGAAGTCGCTGGACGTCGCTAGCCTGAACCCCAAGAACAAGAGGGGCTGAGCGCATGTCCGAAACCGAAACCGATACCCAGATCCCGACCCGTACGCTCGCCGACCTGAAGGACCTCGCAGTCGCCCAGACGGTTGCCATTTCCGACGCGCCGAAGCGTGAGCCGAAGCGCGACGCGCTGGGCCGCAGCTATGCGACCGGCCGGCGCAAGAACGCCATCGCGCGCGTGTGGATCAAGCCGGGCAAGGGCGAGATCACCGTGAACGGCAAGCGCGTGGGCGTGTATTTCGCCCGCCCGGTGCTGCGCATGCTGATCACCCAGCCCTTCCTGGTGGCCGACCGCTACAACCAGTTCGACGTGTTCTGCACGGTGAACGGTGGCGGCCTGTCGGGCCAGGCCGGTGCACTGCGCCACGGAATCACCCGGGCGCTGACCTACTACGAGCCGGAACTGCGCGGCATCCTGAAGATCGCCGGCTTCCTCACCCGCGACAGCCGCGCGGTGGAACGCAAGAAGTACGGCCGCGCCAAGGCCCGCCGCAGCTTCCAGTTCTCCAAGCGCTGAGGCGGTTTCACCTTACGCCCGAAGGGGGGGGCGTGCATTGCACGGCCCCCTTTTTCGTGGATGTAGGGTAGAAGAAGTGTTCTTTTTTGTAAAAAAGAACCAAAAAACTTCTATCCACTTGAGTATGTGCCAGGGTCATGTGCTCAGCCCGAACGGGTAAAGTCTTTTTGCTTCTTTTTCTTCAGAAAAAGAAGAATCCTGTATTATTCAGTCGAACTGCATGATGGGCGTCAGGTCAGGTAGACGCCGCCGTTCACGTGGATGGTCTGGCCGGTGATGTAGGCGCCCTCCGGCCCGGCGAGCAGGCGGACCATTGCGGCGATTTCCTCGGTGGTGCCGCGGCGGCCGAGCGGCGTGCCCTCCAGGGTCAGCGTGCCGGGCAGGGGGCCTGCCGAGGCGCCGCGCACCGTGTCGATGGCGCCGGGGGCGATGCAGTTGCAGCGGATGTGCTGCGGGCCGAATTCCACGGCGAGCGAGCGCATCAGCCCCTCCAGCGCCGCCTTGGAGGCCGAGACATGGGCGCGGTTCGGCGTGCCGACGTGGTTGGACATGCCGGACATGGCGATGATGGCGCCGCCGCCGCGTGCCGCGAGGTGCGGGATGGCGGCCTGGGAGAGAAAGAAGGCGCCGTCGAGTGCCACTGACATGATCTCGCGCCATTCCGCCAGCGAGATTTCCAGGTACGGCGTTTGCCGCCGCAGCCCGGCATTGCTCACGACGATGTCGATCCCGCCGAGTTCGGCGGCCACGTGTTCCACCAGCGCGCGGGCCTGCGGCTGGTCGGCGACGTCGGCCATGGCGGCGATGGCGGTGCCGCCGGCGGCGCGGATCTCGGCCACCACGGCGGCCACGGCCGCGTCGTCGCGGCGCCCGTTCACCGCGACCGCCGCGCCGTCGCGCGCCAGGGCGAGCGCGATCGACCGGCCGATGTTCTTGCCCGCGCCGGTGACCAGTGCGACGCGGCCTGCCAGTTGGTTCGCCATTGTCGGTTCCCCTCGTTGTTCCGCCCGTGGTTCCTTCGGGCTTGGTTCAGCGCGCCATACGGGTTTGTGACCAGCCGATATACAGCCCGGAGACCACGATGATCGCCGCACCGAGCCAGGTGGCGGCGTCGGGCAGGGCTGCGAAGAACAAGTAGCCGACCAGCACGGAGGCAAACAGCTGGAAATACTGGAAGGGCGAGACCAGGTTGGCCGGCGCGAAGGTGAGCGCCTGGGCCACGAAATAGTGACCGGCCGCGCCAAGCACACCGAGGCCCAGGAACATCGACAGGTCGAGCAGCGAATCGGGCGTTCGCCAGACGAAGGGCATGACCAGCAGCATGCCGATGGCGCCGATGATGGGGGCGTAGATTGCCGAGGTTTCGGGCGAATCGATGCCGGCCACCTGGCGCGTCAGGACCTGGTAGACGCCGTAGCAGCAGGAACTGGCCACCACGAACAGCGAGGCCCAGTGGAACAGGTCGGTGCCGGGGCGGATGATGATCAGCACCCCGGCGAAGCCGAAGGCCAGGGCGATCAGCCGGCGTGCATTGGTGCGTTCGCCGAGCATTGGCCAGGCGAGCAGGGCGACGACGAGCGGCGAGGTCATGCTGATGGCGGCGGCATCGGCGATGGGGATGTACACCACGGCGAAGAAAAAGCAGATGTTGGAGATGTAGAGCATCAACGCGCGGCCGAACTGGATGCCCGGCCGCCGCGTGCGCAGGACGGCCAGGCCGTGGCGCGGCAGGAAGGCGGCCAGGATGAACACAAAATGGCCGAAGGCGCGGGCCCAGGAGACCTGGAGCGTGGAGTATTCGGCGCCGAGCATCTTGGCGAAGCCGTTCATCACCGGGAACACCAAGCCGGAGAGGCAGATGAACATGATTCCCAGCAGCAGCCTGCGATCCCATATCCGCACGCCCGTCGTCACGCCGTCCGCTGCCACTATGCCGGTCCCGCCAATTCCTGAAGGGCCTAGCATGGCGCAGATTGTGCAGTTGCGAAGCCCCGAAAGCGGGCGTGGCGGCGCGAAACTGCGCGAGCGGCTCTCAATGGCGCCGCAGACCCGCCGATGCGCAATTCTGCATGGAAGGCAGGCGGGCGTGGCCCGTTGTTTTGCTTGCCTTTCGCCGCCGCCACGGCAAAGCATGCGCGCCGGAAGGAGAACTTCATATGGCAGACACGGCCAGTCGCCTGGCGGCAAGCGTTTTCATCGACGGCGAGTCCGGCACCACGGGGCTGGGCATTCGCACGCGCCTTGAGGCTTTTCCGGGGGTGGTGATACGCAGCCTGACCGGGGAACGACGAAAGGATCCGGCGGCGCGCCAGGAGATGATGCGCGAGGTCGATCTTGTGGTGCTGTGCCTGCCCGATGATGCGGCCGAGGAATCCACCGCCCTGGCCGATGCGCTGGGCGACGAGGCGCCGAAGCTGCTGGACGCCAGCACGGCGCATCGGGTGGCGCCCGACTGGGCCTATGGCTTCCCCGAGATGTCGGCCGGGCAGGCGGCACTGATCGCCGGCGCGCGCAAGGTTTCCAATCCCGGCTGCTATCCCACCGGAGCGATCGCGCTGCTACGCCCGCTGGTGGAGGCGGGGGTGATGGCGACGGACCATCCGGTTACCATCAATGCCGTCAGCGGCTATTCCGGCGGCGGCAAGGCGATGATCGAGGCGCATGACGCCAGCGGCGGCCCGGCCTTCGAGCTGTACGGGCTGGGCATGGAGCACAAGCACCTGCCGGAGACGCAGCTGTATTCGGGGTTGTCGCGGCGGCCGATCTTCATCCCCTCGGTGGGCCATTATCGCCAGGGGATGCTGGTGAGCGTGCCGCTGCATCTCGACACGCTCGCCGGCAGGCCGACGGGCGCCGACCTCGCCGCGATTCTTGCCGAGCGCTATCGCGGCAGCGGGCTGGTGCGCGTGGTGCCGACAAAGCCGGGTGATCGGGTGGAGCCGGAGGCGTTGAACGACACCGACCTGCTGGAACTGCGGGTCTATGCGCATGAGGGGCATCGCCAGGCGGTGCTGGTGGCGCGGCTGGACAATCTGGGCAAGGGCGCCTCGGGGGCCGCGGTGCAAAACGCGGCACTGATGCTCGGCCTGCCGCACCCGGCGGCAACGCCCGAGATGGCGGATGCCTGATCCCCGCATGGCCGGGCCGATCTTTCCGTTCGAGGGCGCCACTCCCAAGGTGGCGCCCGACGCGTTCATTGCGCCCACGGCGGCGCTGATCGGCAATGTCGAGATCGGGGCGAAGGCGGGGGTTTGGTTTCACTGCGTGCTGCGCGGGGACACCAATTTCATCCGGGTGGGTGCCCGCAGCAACATCCAGGATGGGACGATCGTGCACGTGAACGCCGGCACGATGCCGACGATCATTGGCGAGGATGTCACCGTTGGCCATGCCTGCATCATTCATGCCTGCACCCTGAAGGATCGTGCCTTCGTGGGGATGGGGGCGACGGTGCTCGACGGGGCGGTGATCGAGGAGGGCGGGATGCTGGCCGCGGGAGGGCTGCTGACGCCGGGCAAGCGGATCGGTGCAGGGGAGATCTGGCAGGGATCGCCGGCGAAGCTGTGGCGTGTGCTGTCGGCCGAGGATCTGGCGCGTTTCGGAAGCACCGCGGGACACTATGTGGAACTGGCCGAGCGCTACCTGCGCGACGCTGGTTGAAGGGCGGCTTGCGCCTGCCGGCGGTGCGGCTGTGGTAGATTCACACCTGTAGTTGTGATTAACGAATAGTGATGCAACCACTGCGGTTCCCCGTGGCCGGCAACGAGCCATTGCCATGGAGAACCGAATGCGCAGGTGCGGGTTGTCGGAGGTCGTGATGGCGGTTCTTGCGCTGGCCGGATGTGCCGAGGTTCCGCCGCCGCCGCTGATCCGCTGCCCGATCCGCTGCCAGGCCCCAGCGCGGTAGTTGGGGCTTGGCGGGCGGGATATCAGCCCTTGGTGCCCAATCCGCGCATGAAGCGGTCGCGGATTTGTGCCGGGTCGCGCTCGGTCTGGCCGGCGGGTTTGGCCTGGGTGAGGCGGGCGGCGATCAGGTGTGGGCCGGGGGTGGCGAGGGCCTGGTCGACGAGGGTTTCGAAGTGGGTTTCGTCGGCGGCCCAGGCGCTGTTGGCGATGCCGGCGCCGCGGGCGATGGCGGCGAGGTCCGCGCCCTGGGACGAGGCGGTTGGTTGGCCGCCGGTGATTTCGTAGGTGCCGTTGTCCATGACGACGATGATCAGGTTTTCGGGCTGGCGGGCGCCGATGGTGGTGAGGCAGCCGAGCATCATCAGGAGCGAGCCGTCGCCTTCCAGCGCGATGACGCGGCGTTGCGGTTGGGCGATGGCGACGCCGAGGGCGATGGGGATGGCCAGGCCCATGCTGCCGAGCATGTAGAAATTCTGCGGGCGGCGGCCCGCCGCCCAGAGGTCGAAATTGGTGTGGCCGATGCCGCCGATGACGGCTTCGTCGTGGTGGAGTTTGGCGACGAGGCGCTGGGTGATGTCAAAGCGGGCGACGGGCTTGGCGGTGTTGCGGGTGGCGGGTTGATTGTTCATTTGAACACTTTCCTGCCGGTCAGCAGGGGCGAGAGGATGAGGCAGGCGGGCTGCTGGGTGGCGACGGCCTGGCGGATGGTGCGGTCGACGGTGAATTCGACCTCATCCAGGCGCGTCAGGGTGTGGTGTTCGATGGCGATGGAGTCCAGCACCGGGCGCATGGTGCGCGCGACGAGGGCCTGGCCGATGTTGAACTCGCCCAGGGTGCCGCGCTCGCTGACCAGCAGGAGGACGGGGATTTGGAAGGGGACGGGCAGCGAGGCGAGCACGTTGGCCAGGGTGGCGAAGCCGCTGGTCTGCATCAGCACGACGGCGCGCATGCCGCCCATCCAGGCGCCGGCGGCGATGCCGACCGCCTCCTCCTCGCGGGTGCAGGCGAAGGCGGTGAAGTATGGGTCGGCGTGGATGCGCTCGATCAGCGGGCGCAGCACGTTGTCGGGCACGTAGGGGACGAGTTTGACGTCGTGCGCCTTCAGGGTGGCATGGATGATGCCGTGCCAGGTGTTCTCGCTCACGCCACCAGTTCTTTCAGTTCTGGGATGACCCAGAAGGGCGCCTGGCCGCGTGCGACGCGCTGGACGTTGTCGAAGGCATTGCGGAAGCGCTTGGCGCGGTTCTCGTAGGTGGGGCCGGCGAGGTGCGGGGTGAGGATGACGTTGTCGAGCTTGAACAGCGGGTTATCGGCCGGCGGGGGCTCCTGGTCGAAGACGTCCAGGCCGGCGCCGGCGATGGTGCTGTTGGTGAGCGCGATGGTCAGCGCCGCTTCGTCGACGACCGGGCCGCGGCAGGTGTTGATGAGATAGGCGGTGGGCTTCATCAGGCCGAGTTCACGCGTCGAGATCATGTGGCGGGTGGTGGCGAGCAGGGGGACGTGCAGGGTGACGAGGTCGGAGGTTTTCAGCACCTCGTCGAACAGGCGGAAGCGGACGCCGAGGCTGTCCTCCTGGTCCTCGGTGAGGCGGTTGACGTCGAAATACTGGATGTTCATGCCGAAGGCGCGGGCGATGCGCGCGACCTTCTTGCCGATGGTGCCGAGGCCGATGATGCCCAGCGTCTTCTCCGACAGTTCGAACACGTGCTTGTTCTGCCAGTCGTTGCCGCGCCAGATGCCGGAGGCGACCGAGGTGTGCTGCCAGACCAGGCGGCGGGCGGTGGCGAGCATTAGCATGACGGCGTGTTCGGCGACGGCGACCGAGTTGGCGCCGCCGTTGTTGGCGATGGGCACGCGGGCGGTGCGGGCGGCGTCGATGTCGCAGCGGTCGTAGCCGGCGCTGAGGAGCTGGATGAGCTTGAGCTTCGGGGCGCGGGCGAAGAAGGCGTCGTTCATGCTGCGGTCGCCGAGGCCGACGAGGTAGTCGCAGCCCGGCATGGCCTCGTGCAACTGCGGCGAGTCGGCGGCGGCCTCGATGAGTTCGAAGCCGGGTGGCGCCAGTTCGCGGGCGATACGGCTGTCGACGTCGCCGAGCGGCACAAAGACGATGCGTTGCATGGAGTTCCTCCGGGGCGGGCTGATTCGCGGCGCCAGTGTGGTCCTGCTTGGCCGTTGCCTCAAGCCTGTGCCGTGCCGGTTGCTGCTCCTTCTATTGCGCGAAGACGCCGAGTGCCACCAGGGCCAGGACAAGCGCCCCGCCCAGGGCGGCATGGAGGGCGAAGTAGGGCAGGGTGAGGCGGAGCACCGCGCCGGTGTCGCGGCCGGCGAGGCCCACCGTGGCGCCGCCGGCGACGATGTTGTGCGGGCAGATGACGTTGCCGATCGCCGCCCCCAGCCCCTGCGCCGCCGCCATCAGCAGCAGCGGCAGGCCCAGTTCCGCGGCGGTGGCGCGCTGCAGGTCGGTGAGCAGGATGTTCGATGCGGTAGCGGAGCCGGTGACGAAGGTGCCGAGCGCGCCGGTGGCCGGGGCGAGCAGCGGCCAGGCGCCGCCCAGCATATCGGCAGCGGCCTGGGCGAGCGCCTCGATCATGCCGGCATGGACCATCAGGCGGGCGAGGATGAGCATGACGACCAGGGCCAGCAGCACCTTCGGCATGCGCGCGGCGGCCTTGGTGGCAGCCTCGGCGAAAGCCGCCTTGCGGGTGCCGCGCAGCAGCCCGCCGGCCAGCAGGCCGAGCAGCAGCAGGGTGCCGGGGTGGTAGAGGGGCTGGAAGCTGCCGGTGAAGTCGCCGAACAGCGACCACGACCAGTCCAGGCCCGACAGCGCCTCGCGCAGCGGCGGCACCAGGCGGGTGAGCAGGATCAGCGCCAGCAGGGCGAGGTAGGGGTAGACGGCCTGTCGCAGCGCGCGGGGTGAGGGTCCTTCGGCGGTCCCGGCCTGTCCCGATCCACGCTTCTGGCTGCGGTGCACGAACAGGGCGAAGGCCGCGCCGCCGAGCAGTGCGCCGCCCAGGGTCGGCAGTTCCGGCCCGACGAAGACGGCGATGGCGGTGAACGGCAGCAGGAAGGCGGTGGCGGCGGCCATGGGCCAGGCGAGGCCCGCCCTTCCGCCCAGGGGGCGCGCCATCCGGTGCACCGCGAGCGCCAGTATCCAGCCGAGGACAGCGTGCAGCCCCGCCGTCACGCCGGCCAGGGCGGTGGCGTCCAGCCCGGTGGCCGCCACCTGCGGCTGCACCGGCGTTCCCACCGCGCCGAACGACACGCCGGCGGCATGGCCCAGCAGCGCCAGGGCCACCGCGCGCGCCGGGGAGAAGCCCATGGTGACGAGGATCGGCGCCGCCAGCGCCACCGGTGTGCCGAAGCCCGCGGCACCCTCGGCGAACAGGCCGAAGAACCAGGCGACCAGCAGGGCGGCGATGCGCGGGTCGTCGGAGAGGCGGGCGAGGCCACGGCGGATCACCTCCGTGGCGCCGGAGGCGAGCTGCAGTTCGTGGATGCATAGGGCGGGATAGACTGTCCAGACGATCAGCGCCGCGGCGAAGCCGGCCTCCGCCGCTACCGCGCCCAGGGCCCAGGGGAGCCCGCCCGCGGCCTCTGGCCCGCGCCAGCCGAATACCAGCAGCGCCACCGGCAACGCGGCGGCCAGGCCCGCCAGCCCGGCGGCGCCGGCCGACCAGCGCGCGCCGATCATCAATGCGACGATGAGCAGGATCGGCGCCAGGGCGGCAAGCGTCGCCATGGGGTTCAGCCGGCCGCCGGGGCTGGCACCTCGTGCTCGGGCCTGCCGGTTGCCGCGAAGGCCGAGATGTTGGCGATGGTGGTCTCGGCGATCGCGGTCATCGCCTCGATGGTGAAGAAGGCCTGGTGGGCGGTGACCAGCACGTTGGGGAAGGTGAGCAGGCGGGCGAACACGTCGTCCTGCAGCACCTGCTCGGACAGGTCCTCGAAGAACAGGTCGCCCTCCTCCTCGTAGACGTCCAGCCCCAGCCGGCCGATCCTGCCGGATTTCAGCCCGTCGATCACCGCGCGCGTATCGACGATGGCGCCGCGGCTGGTGTTGATGAGCATGGCGCCGTGCCGCATGCGGGCCACCGCCTGCGCGTCGATCAGGTGGTGGGTTTCCGACGTAAGCGGGCAATGCAGGGTGACGATGTCGGAGTCTGCGAGGAGCTCGGCCATGCTGGCATATGCCACGCCCCGTGCCTGGAGGTCGGCATCGGGGTAGGGGTCGTACGCCAGCACGCGGCAGCCGAAGCCCTGCATGATCCGCGCCAGGGTGGCGCCGATGCGCCCGGTGCCCACCACGCCGACGGTGCGCCCCTTCAGGTCGAAGCCGAGCAGGCCGTCCAGCGCGAAGTTGCCGTCGCGCACGCGGTTGTAGGCGCGGTGGATGTGGCGGTTGAGGGCGAGGATCATGGCCACGGTGTGCTCGGCCACCGCCTCGGGCGAATAGGCCGGCACGCGTGCCACGGCGATGCCCTCGCGCCGGGCGGCGGCGAGGTCGACGTTGTTGAAGCCGGCCGAGCGGAGCGCCACCAGCTTCACGCCCTGGCCAGCCAGGGTGGCGAGCGTGGCGGCATCCAGCTCATCGTTGACGAAGGCGCAGACCGCGCCGGCGTCGCGTGCCAGCACCGCGGTTTGTGCCGACAGCCGCGCCTCCAGGTAGGCCAGTTCGTGGCCCGCGCCGAGGGCGGCGTTGGCGGCGTCGAGGAACTGGCGGTCGTAGGACTTGGTGCTGAAGACGGCGACTTTCATGGGCATTCTCCAAATGTCCGCGAGGCCTTTTTGGCGGGCCGATGGAATCGGTTCAGCCCGCGAACACGAGGCGCAGCAGCGGTGGCAGCAGCAGTGTGATCGTGGCGATCGACAGGACGTTGACCCATAGCCCGGCCCGCATCATGTCGCCGATCGCAATCGCCCCCGAGCCGAACACGATGGCGTTGGGTGGGGTGGCCACTGGCAGCATGAAGGCGGCGCTGGCGGCGATCGCCACCGGGGCCATCAGTTCCAGGGGCGACAAGCCGGCAGCCAGGGCGATCGCGCTGCCGGACAGGCCGGCGGAGCCTGGCGGGGATTCGAGCAGCGGGCGGGTGAGCCACAGCGCCACCGTGGCCGCGAACACCAGCGCCGCGCGCCGTTCCGGGGCGGTCATGCGGCCGAGTGCCCGCACCTGCTGCGCCACCGCGCCGCCATTGTCGGCCATGGTGGCCGGCATGGCGGCGGGCAGCGGGAAGACCACCCGCGTCAAGAGCAGCCAGGTGAGTGGACCTAGCATCAGCGCCAGCTACAGGCCCACGGCCATCCAGCGGGTGAAGCCGATCTGCATGCCGTAGGTTTCCGCCGCGAAGGCCGCCAGCAGGGCGTTCGGCGACGTGGTGGCGCGGTGGGCGGGGGTGCGCGGCGGTCAGCGCCCGCGGAACACCGGCTTGCGTTTCTCCATGAATGCGGTGCGCCCCTCGACATAGTCGGCGCTGGCGAAGCATTCGGCCACCAGCCGGTCGCATTCGGCGAGGTCGGCGGCGGGGGAGAGGGCGAGCAGTTCCTCGACCGTGCGTTTCACCGCGACCATGGTCATCGGCGCGTTCTCGGCGATGGTGTTGCAGTAGCCGCGGACGTAGGATTCGAGTTCGGCTTCCGGCAGCACGCGGTTGACCAGGCCCATGCCCTTGGCTTCATCGGCGGTGAAGTGGCGGGCGGTGTAGAATATTTCCTTCACGTGGCTGGGGCCGACGAGGTCCATCAGGCGCTTGACGCCGGAAGGACCGTAGCCGAGGCCGAGGCGGGTGGCCGGGACGCCGAATTTCGCGCCCTCGGCGGCGATGCGCATGTCGCAGCAGACGGCGATGCCGACGCCGCCGCCGATGCAGTAGCCGTGGATCATGGCGATGGTGGGTTTCGGCGATTTTGCGATGCGGCGGGACGCTTCGTCGGAGATGCCGTCGTATTTGGCAACCGTTTCGGGGGACGAGCGCAGTTCGTTGAACTGGCTGATGTCCGCGCCGGCGACGAAGGCCTTGTCGCCGGCGCCGGTGAGGACGATGACGCGGACGCTGGGGTCGGCTTCGAAGCGGTCAAAGGCGAGGGGGACGGCTTCCCACATGTCCTGGCTCATCGCGTTGCGACGGGCGGGGTTGTTGAAGATGATCCAGCCAACCGCCCCCTCGATGCGCGCGAGCACGCGCTCGGTCGGCAACGCGATCTCCTGCATGGTGTCCATGTGTCCATTCTCCCTTTGCACGCGGCCGCCCCTTTGCAAGCGACGGCCGCCGGACGATCATCCAAGCCGTAACTCGCCCGGGAGGCAAATCGACATGGCACGCGCACGCTTGCGGGACCTTGGCATCACCACCGGCATGTTGCCGACCGGACGCTGGAACGCGATCACTGACGTGGCCGGCGTGAAGGTGGGCGTGGCGACGCTGGTTCGCGATTCGCCGCATGTGGTGCGCACCGGTGTCACCGCGATCTGGCCGCGCGGGCCGGAGATATGGCAGAACTACTGCTTCGCCGGCACCCACAGCTTCAACGGCAACGGCGAGATGACCGGCATTCCGTGGATCGCCGAGCAGGGGATGTTGGGCGCGCCGATCTGCATCACCAACACCTGGTCGGTGGGCACGGTGCGCGATGCGATCAGTGCCGCGGCGCTGAAGGCCGGGGCGACGCAGAATTTCCACCTGCCGGTTGCCGCCGAGACCTATGACGGGTGGCTGTCGGAGAGCGAGAGCTTCCCGGTGACGATGGACCTCGCCATCCAGGCGATCGAGAGCGCGCAGGACGGCCCGGTGCCGGAGGGCAACGTGGGCGGCGGCACCGGGATGATCACCCACGAGTTCAAGGGTGGCACCGGCAGCGCCTCGCGCGTGGTCGATGGCTGGACGGTGGGCGCGCTGGTGCAGTCGAACTATGGCTCGCGCGAGTTGTTCCGGGTGGACGGGGTGCCGGTGGGGCGGATGCTGGGGCCGGACGCGGTGCCGACGCACCGGACCGTGCCGCGCGATGCCGGCAGCATCATCGTGGTGCTGGCAACCGACGCGCCGCTGCTGCCGATACAGTGCCAGCGCCTGGCCCGGCGCGCCACCACTGGGCTGGCCTGGGTGGGCGGCATCGGCGGCAACGGCTCGGGCGACATCTTCATCGCGTTCTCCACCGGCAACACGGTTCGCCAGGGCGACCCGGTGAGCGAGGTGAGGATGCTGGCGCCGGAGGCCATGACCAACCTGTTCCAGGCCGCCGCCGAGGCGACGGAGGAGGCGATCCTGAATGCCATGTGCGCGGCGGAGACGATGACCGGGCGGGAGGGCAGGGTGATCCACGCGCTGCCGCATGACCTTCTGGTGAAGGCCATGCGGGACTACAGGAAGTAGGACGCGGGGCCGCCTTAAGGGGCGGCAACCACCTTGGTGACGAACTCGGCCGGGGAGGTGATCTCCAGGATCTCGATGTCGTCGCTGTGGCGCACCTCGCGGTGGCGGACGCGGGGTGGCTGCAGCACGCTGCTGCCCGCCTCCAGGCGCACGAAGCCGGCATCCTCGTATTCGAACTCCACCCAGCCCTTGAGGATGTAGACGAACTGGAAGTCCAGCTCGTGCAGGTGCCATTCCGGCTTGGGGTGCTCGCCGGGGACGGCGCGGATGACGTGGGCGCCCATGCGGCCGTCGGTGGCGGCGGGGATGCCGAGGTGGCGGTATTCGAAGAAGCTGCGCAGGCCGCGCTCGAAGCTGGCGTCGGCGGCGTGGGTGACGATGGTCTTGCCGTCCATGGCGGGTTCCTCCTCAGGTCTTTGGTGGCGTGAGGCGGCTGGAAAGGGCCGCTAGGCGGCGCTGCGTTCCAGCAGCTCAATCGACACATCCTGCGGGCCGCGCAGGAAGGCGATGCGCAGGCCCGGGCGGATGGTGTTCGGCTCCATGGTGAAGACCGCGCCCTTGGCCTTCAGTTCCGCCACCACAGCATCGATGTTGCGAACGTGCAGGCCGAAATGATCGAGGCCCTGGTAGGGCGAGCGCGGGGCCGGCGCCACGTCGCTGCCGGCGGCGACCGGGGCGATGAACACGTCCATGCCGCCCAGCTTCAGGTCGATGCGCGGCGCGCCGCCGACCACAGATCGGATCACGTTTGCACCGAACATGGCTTCATAGAACTGCGCCGTCGCCTCGGGGTCGGGGCTGCGTAGGTGGATGTGCTCGAAGGTGAAGCCGGACATTGAACGCTCCCGCAGGTTGCCTTGCGCGCAGCCTACAGGAGGCGCGCGCGCGGGGCTACCGGCGGCGGCGCAGGCTCAGCGCCAGCAGGCCGGCGCCGAGGAGGGCCAGGGTGGACGGCTCGGTCACCGCCTCAGCCTGGGCCACGCCCCGCACGTCGAAGGCCCAGGCGCCGGTGCGTCCGCAGCCGGCCAGGCCGGTTAGGTCGTTGAACAGCGGTTGCGCGTCGGTGCAGCCGAAGCCGGTGGTGAAGTCGGCCTGGCCGGCGCGGGCGAACCCGTCGGCCAGGGTGGGGCCGATGGCGGCGCTGTCGAACTGCGCCAGCGCGATCGTATAGCTGCCGGGGGCGAGCAGTTCGGTCAGGTGGAAGTCGAAGGTGGCGCCGGTCAGCGCATCGGCCGGCACCGCGGCGCCGCCGTCGTCGGCCTGGGCGATGAGCAGGCCCGCGCCATCGAACAGGGCCAGCACCGGGTCGAAGCCTCCGCGCGGGATCGGCTGGCCGGCTGCGTTCACCCCGCCGGCATAGCCGTAGGAGACGAGGGTGACCGGACCCGGCGAGGAGGTGGCGAAGGCGAACAGGCGCACCTCGTCGTCGCGCGCGAAGGTGCCGGTGAACGAGTTATCGATGGTGGCGGCGCCGGCGGGGCATGCGGCCCACAGCAGCGCCGCGGCGAGAGCGGGCAGGGTGGTGCGTTGCATGGTTGTCTCCCGCGCGGGTGCTGCCGGCGCCCGTCCCGCAGCAGGACCGGCGCCGGGTTGGGACGCTCGTGGTGCGATCCAAACGCTTGCTATCCAAGCGTTTGGCGAGTCGCCCCACAAAATCAAGATAGTGGTCCGACTTTGACGGTACTACCCGTCAGATGCGGACCACTAGCAGTTGTGGCCCGGCCCGCCGCCGGTGAAGCTGGAGCCGGTGAGCTTGGCAAGGCCCATGAAGGTGACCGTCGAGTCGTCGGACAGGGTGATCTGCACGCCGCCGGCAACCGTGACCTGGCTTGCCAGCGCATCGTGCACTGCGCCGCGGCCGTAGCCCTCCAGCACGATCCGGTCGTCGCGGCCGAATCCGAACACCAGGTCGTCGCCGCCGGCGACGCCGTCGATGAACTTGTAGATGTCTCGGCCCGGCCCACCGGTGATGGTGGAGGCGCCGAGGCCGTCGACGAAGGTGTCGTTGCCGAAGCCGCCGACGATCACGGTGTTGCCGGCACCGGCGTGGAAGGCGTTGTCGCCGTCGGCCAGCGCGCCGAACAGGGTGGCCGCGCCGTCGCCGGCATGGAGTTCCTGCTTCTTCGAGCCCTCGGCATACAGCATGTCGCCGTCGCCGCCGCCGAAGACGGTGGCGCGGTTGGTGCCGGCGTAGATCAGGTTGTTGCCGTCGCTGCCGCCGTGGAACTCGTTGCGGCCATCGCCGCCCATGATGGTGACGCTGCCGGAGCCGCCGAACACGGTGGCCGGTCCCTCGCCGCCGATGAAGAACATGTTGCCGGAGCCGCCGAAGATTTCCTTGGCCTGCTTGCCCTCGGCGACGATCGTGGCGCTGCCGGCGCCGAGCACGATGCGGTCGCGGCCGGCGGCGAGCACCTGGTTGTTGCCGCCGCCGAGTTCGATGACGTTCTTGCCGCCGCCGGCACGGATGGTGTCGTCGCCGCCGCCGAGGGCCTGGATGCGGTCGTCGCCGCCACCGGTGTTGATCGACCAGGCGCCGTCGCCGCCGCCGGGCACGTAGATGCGATTGTCGCCGCCGCCGGCCACCACGGTGCCGGAGCCGCCGCCGCTGAAGAATGTCAGGCCGCCGGACGATCCGAGGACGCTGACATTGTCCTCGCCGGTGCCGAGGATGGTGGCCTTGCGGGCGGTGCTGACCACGGCGCGGTAGTCGCCGGGCAGGAATGTGGCGCCGTTGGTCTGCTGTAGCCATTCGCCGGTCTTGCCGGCGGGCACGGTGGGGGGCAGGCCGCCGGTGCTGCTGGCGGGGATGATGGAGCCGTCGATCACGCCGGACGTGATGGCGCCGGCCAGGGATTTCGCCAGTAGGGCGTTTGCCGCCGAGTCGAAGTCGAGCGTCACCGTTGTGCCGCCGGCACCGGCGATCGTTACGTTGGGCATCTGTGGGGTTCCTTCGGCTGGGGACTGCCTGAAGTGAGGCGTCGGCGGAATGATTGTCTTTATCGTTCAAGTACACACGAGAATAGATCGTCAAAGTACGTTAAAGTTCCATGTATATGAAAGTTCTGCTAATTTCCGTCAGGCGGTGCACAATTCGTACACGATATTTATCGAAATGACACGCGCAGCAATCCGTTTATAACAAAAATGGAACATTTGCATGCCTGCGTCGCCCGCCGCTCCGGCCTGCCTTGGTCGGAGCGCGGCCGTGCTGGTGGGCCGGGTGTCACAAAATGGTAAATAAATGCATCGATTGCGATGCCGGGCCCGGTGCCCTCGCCTTCGCCTTCGCCCTCGCCGGTATCGTTTGGCGCGGCCGGGTCAGGCGGTGAAGCGTGCCCAGGCGCGGGGCACCAGCCGGGCCAGGCGGTTCGCCCAGGCGCGCTGGCCGGCGGGGTCGGCGATGAGATCCTGGCGGATTTCGAGTTCCAGGTAGGGCACGCCGTTTGCGTGGGCGTGCACGGGCACGGAGTGGTCCGAGGTGGCGGACAGCACGTAGGGCTCGTTGGCGCCGACCACCAGTTCGGGTTCGTCGCGCAGCAGGCCCAGCATTATCTCGGCCAGTGCCACGCCGGACGGCTCGGCGGCATCGAACAGCACGCCGGCATGCCATGGCCGCGCCACACCCTTGTAGTGCGGCGTGAAGCTGTGCATCGCCACGAACAGCAGCGGACGCGTGGCGCCAATGCGCGCCTGTACCAGCCCCGCCAGGGCAGCGTGGTAGGGCGCGTGGATTTCGGCCACCCGTGCCGCGCGGTCGGCGGGCGACAGGTTGGCATTGCCGGGGATTGGCGTGCTCTCGCTCACTTGCGGGCAGGCGGAGGCCCAGTGCGGGGCGCGGTTGCAGTCGATCACCAGGCGCGAGTAGCCCTGGCCGACCGCCAGGGTTTCCAGCGCGTCGGCAAGCAGCGTCGAGACGGCCCAGGCGCCGATGTCCCAGCCGATATGGCGCCGCAACTCGGACTCCGCCAGCCCGAGCGAACCCAGCCGGCGCGGGATGCGTCGCCCGGCGTGGTCGCTGGCGATCAGGAAGGGGCTGCCGCCGGCGGCCCAGCCCTGCGGGTCGGCACCCGGCGGATGCAGCAGTACCGGTGACGGCTCGTCGTCGGCCAGCAGCCGCGACGCTGCATCCGCCATGGCCGGCTCAGCCGTTCTTGAGGATGTGGATGACGCGGCTGGCGACCATCTCGCGGGTCTTGGCGGCGTAGGCGGCCATGTGGGGGGCGGCGCCGTGCGCCTTCAGCGCCTCGGGGGTTGCCCATTTCTCGACCACCACGAAGGTGTCGGGACCGAGCGGGGTTTGGATCGCGCCGAAGTTCTCCACGTCGACCACCGGCTGGTACTCGATGCAGCCGTCCTCGGCGTGAACCGCGGGCATGTTGGCGTAGAAGGCTTCCAGGATGGTGGCGCGCATGCCTGGCTTGGCGGTGATGATGGCGAGGACGTGGATCATGGGCATCGTTCTCCTTGGTTGCGGCACCTGCGGCCGTCTGGCGGCAGCGTAGCGCCGGGGCCGTGGCTGGCGGAACCCCCCGCCCCCTTCCCGGATGCGGCGCGGCAGGCCAGAGTTGCGCCAAGGGGGTGCCGAAAGGCCCCCATGCCTGGAGAAGGAGACGCCGATGGACCCCACCTTCCTTTCCGCCAAGCGCCAGGCGGCGTTGGTTCGCCGTGGCGCCATCGGCTGCCGTGAGCTGCTCGATCTGTACATCGCCCGGGTGGAGCGGTTGGACGAGCGGATCAACGCCGTGGTGGTGCGCGACTTCGACCGTGCCCGCCAGCGGGCGACCGCGCTGGACAAGGCGCGCGGCGCCGGGCCGGTGGGCAAGCTGCACGGCGTGCCGATGACCATCAAGGAGAGCTTCGATGTCGCCGGCCTTCCCACCACCTGGGGCATCCCGGCGCTGAAGGACCACAAGGCCACGGGCAACGCCATGGCGGTGGACCGTTTCATTGCCGCCGGCGCGGTACTGTTCGGCAAGACCAACGTGCCGCTGAACCTGGCGGACTGGCAGAGCTTTAACGCCATCTACGGGACGACCAACAACCCCTGGGACCTTACCCGCAGCCCCGGCGGCTCCTCTGGGGGGGCGGCGGCGGCGCTGGCGACGGGGCTGACGGGCATGGAGGCGGGCAGCGATATCGGCGCCTCGATCCGCAACCCGGCGCATTACTGTGGCGTGTTCGGCCACAAGCCGACCTGGGGTATCTGCCCGCAGATCGGTCAGACAGTGTACGGGAATGTCGACCAGCTCGACATCGCTGCCGTCGGGCCGCTGGCGCGCTCGGCCGACGACCTGGCCATCGGGCTCGACGTGATGGCCGGTGCGGAGCCGATCGAAAGCGGCTGGGTAGTGAAGCTGCCGCCGCCGCGCCGCAGGGGCTTCGCCGGGCTGCGCGTGGCGGTGATGACGCGCCACGACTGTTCGGACGTGGATGGGGAGATGCAGGCGGCGCTGGAAGACCTGGCCGGCTTGCTGGGGCGCGAGGGCGCGCGGATGAGCATGACAGCGCGGCCGGCGTTCGACCTGTCGCTGGGGCATGACCTGTATATCGAGATGCTGCGGGCCACCACCGCGGTGGGGCTGGACGACGCCGCCGCGGCGCAGTGGCAGGCGGCGCGCGACGGGCTGGCGCCGGGTGATCCGTCGTACTACGCCCAGATGGCGCGCGGGATTTCCATGACGCACCGGGTTTACCTGCAGAAGAACGAGCAGCGCCAGCGCATGCGCCGGGCCTGGGCGGACTTTTTCCGGGACTGGGACGTGCTGCTGTGCCCGCCCGCCGCCTCGCCGGCCTTTCCGCACGACCAGGCCGGGCAGCGCCACGAACGCAGCATCGACGTGAACGGCAAGCGCGTGCCGGTGACGGACCAGATGTTCTGGGCGGGGATCGCCGGGTTCTATCTGCTGCCGGGCACCGTCGCCCCGCTGGGGCTCAGCGCGTCCGGTCTGCCGTTCGGTGTGCAGATCGTCGGCGCGCAGTACGACGACCGGACCACCATCGAGGTGGCGCGCCTGTTGGAGAAGGCGTGGCGGGGTTTCGTTCCGCCGCCGGGCTGGGCATAGCGCGTGACGTCTATCCAGCAGGGCGTGGAAGACTCGCCCTATGCCTGGATGCGGTTGGGGCTGGCGCTGGTGCTGGGGACGGTCGGCGGGGTGGGGATGTGGTCGGCGGTGGTGGTGTTGCCGTCGATCGAGCAGGAGTTCGGGCTGAGCCGGGCGGATGCCTCGCTGCCGTTCACGATGGTGACGATCGGCTTCGCGCTGGGTGGCGTGCTGATGGGCAAGCTGGCCGACCGGTTCGGTGTGGCGCTGCCGGTGTCGATCGGGGGGGCGTGCCTGGGGATTGGGTATGCCATCGCCGGGCTGGCGCCGAATTTGTGGATTTTCACGGCGGCGTATGCGGTGCCGATCGGGCTGCTGGGCTCGTCGGCCGTGTTCGGGCCGCTGATGGCGGATTCGTCGCGGTGGTTCATTCGCAACCGTGGCATGGCGGTGGCGATCAGCGCGGCGGGGAACTATCTCGCCGCGGCGATCTGGCCGCCGGTTGTGCAGTTGATGATCGACACGATCGGCTGGCGGACGGGGCACATGGTGATCGGGGTGGTGTGCGCGGCGGTGCTGATACCGATGTCGCTGCTGGTGCGGCGGCGGCCGCCGGAGCATCCGCCGGTGGTGGCGGGGCGGGCGGAGGGGATTGCGCTGCGCGGCATCACGCATCCGCAGATGATGGTGCTGCTGTGCGTTGCCGGCGTGATGTGCTGCGTGGCGATGTCGATGCCGCAGGTGCACATCGTCGCCTATTGCGGCGACCTCGGCTACGGGATGGCGCGCGGGGCGGAGATGCTGTCGCTGATGTTCGGCTTCGGGGTGATCAGCCGGCTGGCGACGGGCTGGATTGCGGACCGGATCGGCGGGTTGTGGACGCTGCTGCTGGGCTCGGTGCTGCAGGCCTGCGCGCTGGTGATGTATTTTGCCTTCGACGGGCTGACGTCGCTGTATGTGGTCTCGGCGCTGTTCGGGCTGTTCCAGGGCGGGATCATCCCGAGCTACGCGATCATCGTGCGGGAGTATTTCCCGGCGCGGGAGGCTGGCACGCGGGTGGGCATCGTGCTGATGATGACCATTCTGGGCATGGCGCTGGGAGGCTGGATGTCTGGCGCGATTTTCGACCTGACCGGATCCTATCGCGCGGCGTTCGCCAACGGGTTCGCATGGAACCTGGTGAACGTGGCCATCGCCGTGCTGCTGCTGCGGCGCAGCCGCCCACCTTCCCGCCAATTCGTTCTAGAGCGAAAGCCGACCTGATAGACGGTCAGCTTTCACTCTAGTTTCCTGATTATACCCCGTTCACGCGATAATCCGGAACTCCGTTGGGTCGATGACACGAAAATTGTCGGTTACCTGATCGCAGTATGTGGTCCAGTTCCGTGGCACGTCGTCGCGGAGGAAATTGAGCAT
>Ga0105054_10001849_pt1 | contig 34319 bp, 29 predicted proteins | sample BON02_FD_78091 | JGI IMG/M metagenome (GOLD analysis project Ga0105054, IMG submission 78091) | Freshwater microbial communities from Lake Bonney liftoff mats and glacier meltwater in Antarctica - BON-02 (megahit assembly) | ecosystem: Environmental > Aquatic > Freshwater > Ice > Glacier...
GGCAAACATGTCACCAATCGGAAAGCCGCCACGGGCCTGCAGGCCAATATCAGATGTAGGTGCCGCACCATCATGTCCGAATCCGGGAGGTGCTGATGCCAGCTTGTTGATCCATGAAGGATGTAGATTCTGCCGGAACTGTCCAATCGGGCTGAGGAATTTGCCGCCAACCAGTGCGATGTAATCGTTGAGGAAATAATCAATGGTCAGGTATTCCATTTCAACATCAGTTTCGCCTGCTTCATTGATCGTAATTTCAAGTTCGGATTCCAGCATGACAAGGTCACGGTACTGGTAGTGAAAAATCGGTGCGAATCGGCCAACGGAAAAATCACCGGTTTCACCATTGGCGAAGGCATAGCCGATATCAGCATAGCCAGCCATGTGTATCAGCGTGTCTGGATATTTCCATTCGGATGCTTCGGCGATGCCTTCCTCGAGCGCCATGACCTTCTGTTCAACCTGGCCTTCCTTCACCGACATTTGGTCCTTATATTGCTGCAACGTGTCCTGAACTTGTTGTAGCTGTTGTTTCAATACATCTACCTGTTGTTGTAACAAATCATATTTTTCATCGGCAAAGGCTGACAGCGGCAAAGTTGCTGCTATTGCCAATACCAGTGTGCTCCTGCGAAGCTTATGGCTAACAATTCTCATGATAAATACCTCCAGTGGTATTTTTACTTCATATCTTACATACCCCGTTATCTGGGGGAAGGTTTAACGCAACTTACAACTTATGCCCCGCATACAGGTCAAGCACTTGTTCGTTGCAAGCCAATTCATCTATTTCAGAATAGCAGTTTGAACCAATCAATGACTTGACCTAGATCATTCAGCAATAAATTGAGGCCACAGATCAAGACCGATTCCAGAACGAGGGAATGCAGCGTCGAGGGACTGGATGACAGGTCTATACGGGACTAGACTTCCCACGGTCTAGAGGACACTCCCAGGCGGTTGACGCCGATATGACAGGTACGTTACGTAATTGTAATGGTTTCGTCACATTCTAGTCAGGAACCGACGGCTATTCTTAAGCGTAGGCCTTGCTGCAGTGCGAACTGTTGCAATGACAAGAGCCTTAGATCGATATCAACCATGATAAAAACACACGGAGGTAGGAATGCTGAACCATCCAATAAATCCTATACGCACTTTTCACGTAGCCGATGTAGCCAAAGAGGCTAACGTAACACCTGCCACCATTCGATATTATGCACGGACGGGACTGATCCACCCAAGACGAGATCCCGATAACGGCTATCGATATTTTGTCGGGGAAGATGTGCGTCGAATCGCCTTCATTCGGCAAGCCAAGGAGCTCGGTCTGACTATCAACGATATAAAAACCATTCTGGATGCGACCGATCGGGGTGAGGAGTGTTTCGTTGAGTTGAAGTCAATGGTTGAACGTCGACTTGCGCAAATCAGGAGTCGAATCATCGAGCTTGAAGCAAATGAAGCACAAATTAGTCTCGCAGTTTCGCTGTGGGAGCAGGTGGATGTGCAGACACCTGTAAACGGAGAACTGTATCCGCTCACCAAGCGACTGGCCAGGTTTAACGGCAATGCGCCGATCTGGACATTTTAGCGGCAATGACCAGCGAAGTAGCCGAGTCCTCAACCGATTGTCCTTGACTTGTTAGCAGGGTACAGGTTGTACAATAGCCGTTCTGGAAGATGCAGTAGATGATGATATTAATGCAGTATCGGAGCATCTCAAAGAGCGGTTTGGCAATTAAATGATTTTGTTTGAAAACTCAGTATTTACTTTATTTACACCAACGAATTACGGAGAATTTATGAAAACCTTAACTACAATATTATATGCGACGCTGTTGATTGCGGGTCTTACGAGCTTCGTCAACGCTCAGGAACATGCAAACGCCGAAGACATGAAAAGCCAGATGAAGAACATGATGGCCGACCCAGGTACCCGGTCGATGATGATGGCAGATATTGCCAAAAATCCGGCAATGAGACAGGAGATGATGAAACAAATGATGTCGTCCCTGGATCAGGATTCTGAGATGGAAATGCACAAAATGATGAGTAACCCTCAAATGAAAGAGAAGATGCAGAAGCACCTGGACATGATGCAGTCCATGCTGAACATGGATGGATCCGACCCTGCCAAAATGAAGGAGATGATGAACAACCCGGAAATGAAATCTATGATGCGCAAGCATGCCATGTGTTCACAGATGATGAGCGCAGGCAAGGATGATGAAAGCTCCAGCGCTAAGGGAAAAAATCACGACCACGCAGAGGTCAACTCTGACTAATCTACGTCATTGATGGAGTTGGCTGGGCACAAGTGCCCGCCTACTCCTCAATGCTGTATTGGAGTTATCTTCCAATGTCGATATTTTCCAGCAACTCCGCTCCACCATTCCGTCCCCCTATCGCCTGAACATGTACTAGTCCTGACTGCTTTAATGGCGGTCATTCCCTGAATGTTTGTTATGGATTGTTATTTATTACGCAGGTTAAGCCTGCTGTGTTGTGGAGAATATGATGTACCAGTTTTATGCCGATAAGGCTTTTCGCGGCTTGGCCGCGGTAACACTGTTCCTGTTTTTAGGTACAGGCTTGGTTATTGCTGCTGATTTATCGATAGAAGAAGCCGGGCAGCTTGCACTAAAAGAAGATTACACACTGAAGGCTTTCGATGCCCGCAGTCGCTCCATGTCAGAGTTGTCAATAGCAGCTGAAAAGCTGCCTGACCCGACGCTCAAGTTGGGTTTTGCCAACCTGCCAACTGATACCTTTAATCTGGACCAGGAACCGATGACGCAAGCGGTGATCGGTGTACGGCAAATGTTTCCTCGCGGCCACACTCGAGCGTTAAGCAGCGAGCGTATCGATGAGTCCGTTGCGCGCAACGATGCTGAAGCTCAGGACCGTGAGCAATTGGTTCTGCTTGCTGTTCGGGAAGAATATACCCGGATATACCTGCACCTGGAACGACAAAAGATACTTGAACAGTCGCTTATCGTTTTTACCGACCTTGCAGATATTACCCGCGATTACTACACCAATGGTCGTGCGCATCAACAAGACGTTGTTCAGGCTCAATTGGAACTATCCAAGGTCGAAGAGCGATTGGCTCTTATTCAGCAACAGGAAGAGGAAGCTCGTGCGCGTCTTGCTGAAAGAATTGGGGATGATGCATATAGGAGCCTCGATCCGATTTGGCCTCAAGTCAACCGGCCATTGCCCACACAACAGATCATTGCAGAACTTACTGGCCATCCACGCATACGTGCCTGGCAACATGAAATTGCCAAGTCCAAAACATCTGAAAAGATTGCACGCCAGGCATACAAACCCGAATTTGGCGTTGAACTCGCTTACGGCGGTCGAGGCGGTCAAAACCAGAACGGTACAGCACGTGCTGACCTTTTTTCGGCATTTGTAACCATGGATATCCCGTTATTCACCAAAAACCGCCAGGATCGTGTGCTTGCAAGCAGTATCGCAGAAACCTCAGCAACTCAATATGTTCGTGATGACGTTTACCGCTCAATGAAGGCGAGGGTTGAGGAGAACGCTGCCACGCTAGCCAATGAACAGGAACGGCTCAAGCTTTACCAGGAATACCTGCTACCGCAGGCAGCATTTAACGCAGAGGCGGCTTTCGAAGCCTACCAGGATGCGGTCGATGACCTGACAACTCTGATGAGAGCCAGGATCGGTGAATACGAAATCAAATTAAGCCATGCAGCCTTGCGCGCTGACGAAACCATTACCCGCGCGCGCTTGCTGTATTTACAGGGAGAGGCATCATGAACTCAAATAAAAAAACCGCAGGAAAAATTGTTCTGCCAATACTTATTGCATTGGTAACCGGTCTCGCTGGTGGCGTACTGATTAGCAACTACACAGTACTTGGAGAAAAACTTAGCCCAAATTCCAGCAGCAATAAAAAAGCAGAAAAAGAAATTCTTTACTGGGTTGCACCTATGGATCCTACTTACCGTCGGGATGAGCCAGGCAAATCACCCATGGGCATGGACCTGGTACCGGTTTATGCAGACGAAAAGAAAGAACCGGAAATTCTTTACTGGGTGGCACCCATGGACCCCAGTTATCGGCGGGATGAGCCCGGCAAGTCACCCATGGGTATGGATTTGGTCCCTGTATACGCCGCAAAAGGCGCAGACAGCAATGACGTACATATCAATGCAGCCGTTGAACAAAACCTTGGCGTACGCACGATCAAGGCAGAAAGACGCTCACTTTGGCGCAATATTGAAGCCACCGGCTATGTAGGGTTTGATGAAAGTCAAGTCAGCCAGATCAATTTACGTACCGAAGGTTGGATTGAGCGTCTGCTGATAAAAAATGAGGGAGAGCGTGTCAAAAAGGGTCAGCTACTGTTTGAGATTTACTCACCCCAGATTGTCAATGCGCAAAAAGAATATGTACAGGCCCAGCGCCGGAATGACGCACAGATGATGGCTGCGACTGAGCAAAAATTGCTGGCACTGGGTATGGTGCAAGCCGATATCGAGCGTCTGGCAAAGACTTCAAAAGTCACCAATACAGTTCAAGTTCTGGCCCCTCAAGACGGCATCGTTACGAATCTTAACGTCAGGGAAGGTAGTTTTGTCAAGCCAGCTACCGAAATCATGAGCCTGGTCGATCTCTCCAGTGTCTGGCTGCAGGCTGAGGTTTTTGAGTCACAGACAGACTGGGTCACCCAGTCGCAACCTGCTGAGGCAAGGCTGAATTACCTTCCCGGTGAGGTTTTCAGTGGGCGGGTCGATTACGTTTATCCAGTATTGGATCCCAAGACCCGAACGCTGCAAGTTCGACTCCGGTTTGATAACCCTAATGAACGTCTGAAGCCCAATATGTACGCCCGTGTGACAATCTTTGGAAAGTCCCACCCTGGTGCGTTGAGCATCCCACGCGAGGCGCTGATTCGGGGGCAAGACGTCGATCGGGTCGTAGTAGCGCTCGGTGATGGGAACTATACAGTTCATGAAGTCATGAGCGGCATTGAGAGTGGCAACTGGGTGGAAATAGTGGCTGGACTGGAGGAAGGCGATGAGGTGGTAACTTCTGCGCAATTCCTGATTGATTCAGAAGCCAGCCTGGCAGGTAGCATCCAGCGACTTGACAGCAAACTTATTACAGATAGAGAAGAAAAAGAACACCAGACAGTCTTCGGCAATGGCATTGTGAAGGCTGTGGACGTAAAAGCCGGGCGCGTGCGCGTTAGCCACGGTCCCATCGAGGCTTTGGGCTGGGCCCCGATGACCATGGAATTCGATGTACTGCCGGGTACAGATTTACAGGCTATCGATATAGGTCAAAACATCCATTTTTCCTTAGGTCAATCAAAAGTTGGAGATTACATTATTGATGTGATCCACCAGCCTGAACCTGCCGGTATTGACGAAGGCAGCATGGATGAAGATGTCACGGATGAAGGCGACCAAAACCATAAGCCGGAGAAAGCGTCGTGATTGAAGCAATTATCCGGTGGTCGTTAAATAACCGAGTCCTGGTCCTGTTAATGACCGGCATACTGGTGCTCGGAGGGGTGCAGGCCATTATCACCACTCCAATTGATGCCCTGCCTGACTTATCAGATGTACAGGTGATCATCAAGACCAACTACCCTGGACAGGCACCGCAGGTTGTTGAGGACCAGGTGACCTATCCACTAACCACCGCTATGTTAGCTGTGCCCGGAGCTGTCACGGTACGTGGCTACTCTTTTTTCGGCGATTCCTTTGTTTACATTATTTTTGAGGATGGTACCGATCTTTATTGGGCGCGCTCCAGGGTGTTGGAATACCTGAATCAGGTCGCTGGTGATCTTCCGCCGGCCGCCAGACCTGCGTTGGGTCCGGATGCCACCGGCGTTGGCTGGGTATACGAATATGCACTGGTTGATCGCACCGGCAACAAAGATCTGGCGCAGTTGCGCTCCATACAGGACTGGTTTCTGAAATTTGAATTGCAAACGGTGCCCGGTGTAGCGGAAGTGGCCACCATTGGTGGCATGGTTCAACAATACCAGGTCGTTATTGACCCGGATGCACTGCAAGCCTACAACTTTTCCCTGGCCCAGGTGCGTAGTGCGATTCAACGTGGAAATCAGGAAGCTGGTGGTTCTGTCATTGAAATGGGGGAAGCTGAGTATATGGTCCGGGCGACCGGATATCTGACCTCTATCGCCGACCTGCAAAAAATCCCACTGGGCATGAATGACAATGGCACGCCGGTGAGGTTGGAAGATATTGCTGATATCCGCAAGGGTCCGCAACTCAGGCGTGGTATTGCAGAATTAAATGGTGAAGGTGAGGTCGTGGGTGCTGTGGTGGTCATGCGATTTGGTGAAAATGCCCAAACCACGATTGCAGGCGTTAAGAAGAGACTGGCCGAGCTTAAGGACAGCTTGCCGGAAGGCGTTGAAGTGGTGGAAACCTACAACCGCTCTGCGTTGATTGATCGGTCAGTTGAGACTCTGAAGTTGAAACTGGTTGAGGAGTTCCTGGTCGTCGTGCTGGTATGTATTCTTTTCCTGTTCCACTTCCGCTCATCGCTGGTTGTGATCCTGTCACTACCGGTTGGCATCATGATCGCCTTTATAGTGATGCGTTTTCAGGGCCTGAACGCCAATATCATGTCGCTTGGAGGAATCGCTATCGCCATTGGTGCCATGGTCGATGCCGCTATTGTGATGATTGAAACAGTGCATAAGAAGATGGAGCATGCCGATTATGATCCAAAGAATCACTGGGCTGTAGTTGCCCAAGCCGCGACCGAAGTTGGGCCACCGTTGTTCTTTTCACTGTTAATAATCACGCTGAGTTTCTTACCTGTATTTACTCTGCAGGCACAAGAAGGAAGGATGTTTGCTCCGCTGGCCTTCACTAAAACCTATTCCATGGCAGGGGCAGCTATTTTGTCAATCACGCTCGTCCCGGTATTGATGGGTTACTTCATACGGGGGAAAATCACCCCCGAACACAAAAATCCACTCAACCGCTTAATGATCTGGCTTTACCGGCCGTTAATCAATGCAGTTACTCACCGCCCGCTACTGGTACTGCTGGCATCAGCGGCGTTGGTGGTTGTGGGGATGTGGCCCGCTACCCAACTGGGTTCGGAGTTCATGCCCGACTTAAATGAAGGCGACATCATGTATATGCCCACGACCTTCCCGGGTATTTCCATTGGTAAAGCACAGCAGTTGTTGCAGCAAACCGACAAATTGATCAAATCGGTACCGGAGGTCAAAAGTGTGTTCGGCAAGATGGGTCGAGCCGAAACAGCAACGGATCCTGCGCCACTGACAATGGTTGAGACTGTGATACAGCTCAAGCCCGAATCAGAGTGGCGCGAAGGTGTCACCATCGACAGTATCAAAGATGAGTTGAACCAAAGATTAAAACTGCCCGGGGTGACCAATGCCTGGGTGTGGCCCATTAAAACCCGCATTGACATGCTTGCGACCGGAATCAAAACACCGGTTGGCATCAAGATTGGTGGGGCTGATCTCGACGTTATACAGACTATTGGCAAAGATATTGAAAAGGTATTGCTGACCGTACCTGGTACAACCTCGGCCTATGCCGAGCGGGTTGCAGGAGGACGCTATATTACCGTGGATATTAACCGTGAAGAAGCATCGCGATATGGTTTGAATATCGATGATGTTCAAGACGTCGTGAGAACCGCCATTGGTGGTATGAATGTGACCGAAACTGTTGAAGGTCTGGAACGCTACCCGGTTAATCTGCGCTACCCGCGTCATATGCGAGACTCGCTCGGGCAGCTCAAACTACTACCTATTGTTACCCCATCTGGCCAGCACATAACCTTGCAGACTGTGGCTGACCTGCGAGTAGAAGACGGGCCTCCCATGATTAAAAGTGAGAACGCCCGTCTGAATGGCTGGATTTATGTGGATATCGGTGGTGTCGATCTCGGCACATATGTTGCAGCAGCCCGTAAAGCTGTTGCGGACCAGATTGATTTGCCGGCGGGATATTCGATCACCTGGTCGGGTCAATATGAATACATGGAACGCGCCAAAGAACATCTGGCTGTGGTGATTCCGATTACGATCATCACGATTATGTTGTTGCTGTTCCTTAACTTTAGAAACGTGACCGAGGTGTTGATCATTCTTGGCACATTGCCTATGGCGTTAACCGGTGGTCTCTGGCTGCTTTATCTGCTTGATTACAACCTGTCGGTTGCCGTTGGTGTTGGCTTTATCGCATTGGCCGGGGTCGCAGTAGAAATCGGTGTTGTCATGTTGGTTTATCTTAAACAGGCGATGCGAAGTCACTTGCTAATAGCAGAACAAGCTGGCAGAGCAATGCGTCGTGAAGACATTGAGAATGCTGTTCACGATGGCGCCCTAATGAGGGTTCGCCCCATCATGATGACTGTCGCTGCCATCATTGCTGGCCTGTTACCCATTATGCTGGGGAGCGGTACCGGTTCCGAAGTCATGCGCCGTATCGCTGCCCCGATGGTAGGTGGCATGGTCAGTGCAACCATTCTGACATTAGCTGTAATTCCTGCAATTTTCCTGATATGGCAACGACATCGTCTTGGAAAAAACCCTGGTGATGTCCAGATCGTGACTGAAAATGAGTAAAGGAGAAAAATCGTGAATATTAAGCGTATTACAACCATCGTGCCGACACTTCGATTGAAGGATCTCGAGCGCTGCTTACGTGCCGCAGGCGTACCAGGAATGACCATTGAAAATGTACAGGGCTTCGGTGAGCACGCCAATTACTTCCGTAACGACCTATTACGAAAAAACGTTCAAGTTCAGGTCTATATCGGCATAGACAGATGCGAGGAACTTACCGAAGTTATTAAGCAATTTGCGAAAGATGCACACATTAGGGCAGGTATCCTCGTCATCGAGAGCATTGACCGCTTGATTGATCTGAATTCCGGCGAGGATGTTCTGGCCACGCACCTTTAGCGGTGCTAGATTTAACTAAAGCATTGGAGATACATTATGGAATGGTTATTTTTACAAATTACAAGAGGAATACACAATGACAAGTTCATACAACACAAAAAGTAACAAGAGAAGGAGTTTTGCCAGGTTTTGGCCAGCACTGGTATTAGTTGGTTTGTTTACCGTCCTGGTTGGTGGCTACGTTATGTCATCGGAGAATAAAACGGACACTGGCAAGACCGAGGTGGTTGTATACAAAACACCTTCATGTAGCTGCTGTGGCAAGTGGGTAGAGCATCTTCAGGACAACGGCTTTGAGGTTGAGGTCAATCTGGTCTCAGAAACCAACTCAGTACGTTCTCGAGTCGGTGTACCTCAAGAAATGGCTTCTTGTCACACGGCAGTCGTTGGGGACTACTGGGTGGAAGGCCATGTTCCAGCAGATCTTATTCATAAACTAATGGCAGAACAACCTGAAGATATTAAGGGCATTGCTGTGCCGGGAATGCCACAAGGCTCCCCTGGAATGGAATCACCGAATCCATCGAAGTACAAAGTACTCAGTGTTGGTGATCAGGGTCAGGTGGAAGTTTATGCGGTCAGGGCCGGTCAGTCAGATGCCCATTCACATGTGTTTTCCACGCCTGTTGATGACAAATCGAATGATAAATCAGAACATCCAGTGATTCTGATTGCTATGCAACTTTCGGATGCCATAGCGAATGGTGATATCAAATCACTCCGATCGCTGGTCTCACCCGATGTATTAATTTTTGAGTCGGGAGGTATGGAGTCCTCACTGGCTGAATACGAAGGGCACCACATGCCTGCTGACATGGCCTTCATGAAAGCCATGCAGCGTGAAGTAACTTCTCAGAAAGTGCTCGATTTGGGTGAATCGGTCACGGTAGCCACCCGTTCGCGAGTTCACGGCATGTACAAAGATAAAAGTGTTGACCTGAAAAGTACTGAAACCCTGGTAATGAAGAAAGTGGCTGGGCAGTGGAAAATAATTCACATTCATTGGTCCTCAAGCTGACAGGGCAATGGTTACCGTATTGTGCAGCGGCGCCCAGTGTCGCTGCACTTTGTACGCTCCACTTAATGGATGAACTACCCGGGTTCAGCACCCATATGGCAGAACCCGGGGGAGGGTTGCAGACGAGTCGTTTGCTGTAAAATCGCGCCTGGGGATCGGGTTACTGCAAACGATTGTAAATGGCAGCTAACAACCAACCGGCTACACCCGCCGTCACAAACCAGGCCACTAAGCCCTTCACCACACCGATCAACGTCAGTTGCCAACCCATGCCATTTAATTGCATATGCAGCATATCGCCCGACATAGACAACATCATGGATGGCAGTACCAAGACCAATACGCTACAAATGACCCACAACACTGAGGCACTGATGGCGCTGGCCATACCGAAATTCATTGCATTAAGTTTCATTAATTACTCCTCCACCGTGATCTGACCGCGATACATCTGCATCTGGCAATGAAAGTCATACTCGCCCGAAGATAACGCCGGCAGTTGGATTGTCTTCAATTTATTGATTGGCAAGGTTTCGCTGATTTGCAAGTCCGGTATTAGTAACATTTCCGAACAGGGTGACTGATCTTTCCGCATGAATTTAATTGCTACGGGTTCGCCGGAAGGCAACTTAATGTGCGATGGGCTATAGGTACCGTTTTCCACCACGATTACCAAATCATCTGCGCCCAATGTGGCCTCCTTGGGCTTGTACAGCCAGAACCACCACACAATAAGTGCAATAAGTAGCAGTCCTGCAATGTTCACAATAAACATGTTTTACTCTCCTGAATTCAGTATTTTTCGCATTTAATTAGTGCTCATCGGCTTTAAAAAATCGCAAACGGTTGGCATTGGTGACGACCGTTAATGATGAAAAAGCCATCGCCGCACCAGCAATCACCGGGTTCAACAGCAACCCGAAGAATGGATACAGCACACCCGCCGCAAAGGGCACGCCCGCAACGTTGTAAATAAATGCACCAAACAAATTTTGCTTAATGTTACGCAAGGTTGCTTTGCTCACTGCGATAGCGTCGGCCAAACCGTGCAAGGAGCCTCGCATCAACGTGATATCGGCGCTTTCAATCGCCACGTCTGTCCCAGTGCCGATAGCAAACCCTACATTTGCAATCGCCAGTGCCGGGGCATCGTTTATACCATCACCGGTCATACCGACCACTTCACCTTCCATCTGCAGCTCTTGCACTTTTTCTGACTTTTCTTCAGGTAACACTTCCGCAAAAAACTCGGTAATGCCAACCTTGTTCGCCACCGCTTTTGCCGTGTCGCGATTGTCGCCGGTGAGCATAACCACACGAATGCCATTATGCTGCAAGCGTTTAATAGCGGCGATTGAGTCTTCTTTGATGGGATCGGCCACAGCAATAATCGCAGCGAATTGATTGTCGATGGCAAAGTACATAGGCGTTTTGGCGTTGCTGGCTAAGATCTGAGCTTTTTCCACGAAACCATCTAATGCAATGCCTCGTTCGCGCATGAGCTTTTCGTTGCCAAACAATAACTTTTTACCGTTAACCACGGCCTCAACTCCATGTCCGACGATTGCATTAAAGTTTTCCACTTTACCGGGCTCAATGCCGCGTTCTTGTGCCGACTCAACAATGGCCATCGCCAACGGATGTTCAGAGCCTGATTCCAGACTCGCAGCCAATTGCATAACGTCTTGCTCCTGAAACTCACCCGCTAGTAACACGTCGGTTACCTTTGGCGCGCCGAGGGTAATGGTGCCGGTTTTATCTAAAATCATGGCGGTAATTTTGGAGGCCGTTTGCAGTGCTTCGCCGTTGCGAATGAGCACACCCGCCTCTGCCGCCTTCCCTATCCCCACCATCACCGACATCGGCGTGGCCAACCCCAGGGCACAGGGGCAGGCAATAATTAACACTGTTGTGGCTGATACAATCGCAAAAGCGATGGCGGGATCCGGTCCAAAGTTAAGCCATACCAGCGCACTGGTTACTGCAACAATCATTACTGTTGGTACAAAATACGCTGATATCACATCCGCCAACCGGCCAATCGGCGGTTTGGAGTTTTGCGCGCGTTTCACCATGTTGATGATTTGAGCAAGCGCGGTGTCTTTGCCAACACGAGTGGCTCTAAACAAAAACGATCCGGTTTTGTTGATGGTGCCCGCCGAAACTGAATCGCCCTCGCCTTTTTCAACCGGTATGGGCTCACCTGTTAACATGGATTCGTCAATAACGGCACCATCTTCCATCACTTCACCATCAACAGGAATCCTTTCGCCGGGACGAACCCGAACCACATCGTTCAACAGCACCAGCTCAATCGCGATATCCAGCTCTTTTTCGTCGCGAACCACCCGCGCGGTTTTGGCCTGCAAACCTATCAGGCGTTTGATGGCCTCAGAAGTTCTGCCTCTCGCTTTAAGCTCCAGAGCGAGACCGAGATTAATTAAACCGATGATCATTGCGGTGGCTTCAAAATATACATGTCTCGCCAGTTCCGGAACGGCAAAAGGAAAAAGCACCACCACCATGGAATACAACCAGGCGGTGCCGGTGCCAAGGGCAATTAACGTATCCATGTTTGCTGAGTGATTTAAAAACGATTTCCAGGCGCCGACATAAAAATGTTTGCCAGAAACAATCAACACGCCCAGCGTCAGGATGCCGACAATCAGCCATGCAAATTGCTCACTGGTGCTGTTAACACTCATTTCACCTGTGATTAGCGCATAAGCCATCAGAGGCCCACCGAGCGCCAGCGCAATCCAGGTTTGTTTAATTAGGCGCTTATAGTAGGCCTGATCCACCTTTTCTTTTTCGGCCAGCGCATCTTCTTCTGATTCCGCCGAGTTGCTTTTAGCGTTATAACCTGCTTTTTCAACCGCCTTGATCAAATCAACCGTATCCGCGCTACCAGTCATACTCACCGTGCGTTGGGCGAAATTCATCTCAGCCTTGATAACACCTGGCACTAGTTTTAATGCCGATTCGATTTTACCGACGCAACTGGCACAGCCAGCGCCTTCGATAATTAATTCTTGATGTTCAGATGAGGTTGCTAGCTCAGCGCTATTGCCCATTGAGGCTTCATTATGAGAATTTTTATTGGCAGTATCCGTGATTGATCTATCCATTCTCTTAGTCCTTATGTATTGTCGACGCAAATTCATCGATAAGGTGGCAAACCATAAGACCATTCGGCGCCTGGTCCGGTTTTTCACTCCATTCTCTGACTGCCAATTGCATCCTCTCTCGCAACTGCACTGTTTCTAGAAAAAGCTGTTCGGTTTCGCGCAGGCGCTGATCAAACAATCGCCTCACTGTCGGGCATGGTGATTTTTTCTTATCCGCTTGCGCCAATATTTCTTGAATGTCATTAACAGTAAATCCAAGCTGTCTTGCACTTAATATAAACTTCAAGCGACTAATATCTTTTTCGCTGTAGTCGCGATAGCCATTGTCTTTGCTTTTGTTTGGTTGCAGAACTTTAATGCGGGTGTAGAAACGCACTGTATCGGGCGTAATGCTCAGGAGTTTTGCCAGCTGTTTGACTCGCATCGGTTTGATTCCTCTTTACTTGTTTCCGCACCAAATTGGGCTGCTATTTAGCTACCATACACCTGTGTCTAAGTCACAGGTCAAGAAATATTCCCTCGCCATGGTTCAGCGCTATCCTGATCGCTTTGAAGGGTTCGGCAACAAATCTTAAAACCCATTGACGGTCGGTTTTCATTGTGGCACTGTAGAGACCGATGAAGCTTTATAAAAACGGGCATTTATGATTCTCGGCGAACTAGAAAAACTCGTCCTTCAACACATTTGGAATGCTGGCGAAGTTGACGTTAAACAAGTCTATGCCCATTTCAAAAAAATACGTGGTGGAACGTCAAACACCATTCAAAGTACTTTGGATCGCCTGTTCAAAAAAGGTCTGTTGCGTCGAGAAAAACAAGGGCACGCGTTCATCTACAAGGCAGCAATTGATCGCAACGCATTCATTGGGCAATTGATCAGCGATATTACCAGTGATTTTAGCTCAACGAATGAGAGTCCATTATTAGCCGCCTTCACTTCATTATCTACCGACCTTGATAGCGACCAACTGGATGAACTTGAGCGGCTTATCGAGGCTAAACGGGCATCATACCGAGATGGTAACCGTAAATGATCTGGGGAAATTGGGGACTGACATTCAACATCCTCTCTATTGTTATTATCAGCCTTTACTTTTCGTTAAGCCTTATCAGTGTGGTTGTTTACCTGGTCTCAAATAAGTTAAACCGTTTTACCGCAAAGGCCAGGTTAAGACTTTTATGGTGTGTTGGCCTATTGCCATGGTTAGTCAGTTTTATTTGTGTAGGCTTGCAAATCATTCCCGAGATGTCGTCAAGCAATGAAACATGGCTGTCCAACTTTGTACATTGGCACCACATCTATAATTTTGAAATCTTCAGTTGGCACGGCGCCACATTATTCGTATTTGGTTTGATCTTTTTCAGCGTATGTTTCACCAAGCTAGTCAAAGTAATTAAAGCTAACACGCAGCTTGATCAACTCGATTTCTTTGTGAAATCCTCTAGTAGCGATCATGGCCTTACTGTTGTCGAAAGTCAGCAACATCAGGCATTCACGTCGGGCTTTTTTAGCCCCAAGTCATACATTACCAGCGGTCTTCGCGACCAGCTTACTCAGCAGGAACTGTTAGTTATAGCCCAACATGAGTCAGCCCATGCAGAAACACGCGATCCACTAAGGAAATTTTGTTTTTCGTTGTTAGCTGCATTTTTTCCAAAGCATGTCGAGCAGCAACTCAATGATTGGTTTTCGCTTGCTTTAGAGCAAATTGCCGATGACTCGGTATTGGGCTCAGGCAATGATGAAACTGTAATCTCAAAAACGATGCTCAAAGTCTCTGGCTTGCGAAGCAAAGTTACCGGTGCACCATTGTCGTTATTGAATTGCCAGTTTTCTGCCCACCCTCTGAATCTGCGTATTCGGTATCTACTGGATGACAACAAAGGCCGGTCTTTTCCGTTTGCAGTGTTTTTTATCTTTGCCATTACAGTAACTTTGTTAAGTACTTTATCAATTGACTTGATGCATCACGCGCTAGAAAAACTGTTCTTTCACTAATATCTCAATTCAATAACTCCCGCTTTAAAGGAATGCCAATGCCAATAACTCAAACAGTTACGCCGCCCCTGGAACCGATTTTCAATCGATTTTTGAGCTGGTCACCGAGGCTATTTGGTCTTTCCTGCACGACAGTGTTGGTTTTTATGTCCTTGCCGGTTCTAGCAGAGGAACCGAATACCGAAATATCTTTGCAGCAGGCCGTAGAAAGAAGTTTACAAACCCACCCTGCGCTCGCTGCATATCAGTTCCGTTTGGAGAGTGCCGCCGCTTACGCGCAACAAGCCGCAGTTGGTGAAAAGCCCGAACTCCACCTGTTAGTCGAAGATGCATTTGGTACGGACAATTACACTGCAATCGACAATGCACAATCAACGCTCAGCATAAGCTGGGTATTGCAAGGCGGCCTGCTTGAGCAGCGCTTTAACACGCGTCAATCGAAGCTTGAGGTGGTGGAGCTTGAGCGTGACATACAACGTTATGATATTGCCGCACAAACGGCACACGCTTTTTTAAACGTCCTGGCCTACCAGGAAAAATTGGCGGTGGCTAAAACGGTTCAACAGCACGCAATCCAAATGCTGCAGGAAATACAAAAAATGGTTACCGCTGGCCGCTTCCCTCTTGCGGACAAGTTACAGGCCGAGGTTAATTTGGAGAGGCGCGAACTGGACGTAGAAGATATCCAGCACGAGTTAGTCTCAGCCAAAAAGATTCTGGCATCGCAATGGGGCAGCACCGAGATTGATTTTACAAAGGCTGGCGGAGCGATAGCCTTAAGCGGCCAGCTGATCAGCTATGACGAATTGGAACAAGGCATCAGTAGCAACCCTGATATTCGCTATTTTCTAACACAGCAACGGGTTCTTGATAGTGAAATAACTTTAGCCGAAGCAGAGGCAAAAAACCGCTGGCGATTTAGTGCCGGCGTTCGGCGCTATGAAACCACCAGGGATTATGGTGCGACGTTTGGCGTATCCCGGCAGCTTGGCAAGTCATCTAGCAACCAATATAAAATTTCGGCGCTTACCGCCGAACAAGAACGTTACCGTGCCGACGCCCGCGCCAAGGAAATTCAATTAACCACCCAGTTGTATGTGCTTTACTCAGAACTTGAGCATAGCTATCACCTGAATGAAGCGTTCACGCAAAATATATTACCACGCCTGGAACGTGCACTTATCGAAACGCAAAAAGCCTATTCGCTTGGAAAATACAGCTACAGGGAGTGGTACGCATTGCAAACCGAAGTATTGGATACGCGCATGGAGTTGATCGATGTGCGTTTAAAGGCGCACAACAACATAACAGAAATTGAGCGTTTAACCAGCCTGCGTTTAACCCAAACCAAAGAGAATGGTGAAACCCAATGATTAACTCAATATTACGCCCTTTTATCATAGGGATTTTCGTTTTGGCATGTCTCGGCAACACCTCTAACAGTTCGGGTGCCGAAACAGTCGTAGAGGCAGCCGAACCCGAAAAAGGTGAACATAACGGGCGCCTATTGCTAGACGGCAATTTTGTGCTGGAACTCGCCATTTTTGAAACGGGCGTACCGCCTGAATTCCGGGTATGGGTGACGGATGGGGAAAAGCCAGTCAAGCCTGAGGCAGTCTCTCTGGTGGTGAAACTCACTCGATTAGGGGATGTGGTGGATACCATCAATTTTAAACCGCAAGCCGATTTCCTGCGTGGTGATATGGAAATTTATGAGCCGCACTCATTTGTAGTAACAATTGAGGCTGAATACCAGAGAAAAAAACACCAGTGGCAATACGATAATTTTGAAGGTCGAACACTCATTGAACCTGCAGTGGCAGAAGCGATGGACATCCAAACCGGTATAGCAGGCGAAGCCACTCTGGTGGAATCGATCGAAGCATTTGGCAGGCTAGTTCCGAACGCCAGTTCCGAACGCAAAATCAGTGCGCGTTTTGAGGGCGAAATTGCCGACATGAGCGTGCGCCTGGGGCAGACCGTAAAAGCGGGTGACGAACTGGTTACCATCAACAGTAATGAGAGCTTAAAAAGCTACAAAATTAATTCGCCTATAAACGGAGTAGTAACGAGCAAGGCCGCAAACGCAGGAGAGCAAAGTGGTAGTCGCACGCTGTTGTCGATTATGGACACCACCCGACTCACCGCTGAGTTATCTGTGTTCCCTGTAGACCGTCAACGGGTTGCCCTGGGCGCCGAAGTTTCGATGCGTGTGAACGGGCAACAGGAAAAATTAACCGGGCGTATCAGCGCGATCGACGCGCAGCTTAGTGCAAATCAAGCCACTACCGTCCGGGTGGAAATTGACAATTCAGCCAACCAGTTTTCTGCCGGTCAATTCATTAGCGGAGATATTGAAGTTGCCCGCTATGTCGTGCCACTAGCCGTGAAAAGGGTTGGCTTGCAGTCATTCCGGGACTTCACCGTCGTTTTCGCAAAAATTGGTCATGAGTACGAGGTACGAATGCTGGATCTTGGCCGTGAAGCGGGAGAGTGGGTCGAAGTTTTAGGTGGCTTAGCCCCCGGCACCGAATACGTAACCGAAAACAGCTACGTCATCAAAGCCGATATTGAAAAATCCGGCGCATCACACGACCACTAAGAGAACCCCATGCTTGATTATCTGATTCAATTTGCTATCCGGCGCCGGGTTTTGATCATGGTAGCTGCTCTTGCCCTCAGTGGTCTGGGAATTTGGAACTTCACCAAACTGCCCATTGATGCTGTGCCTGACATCACCAATGTGCAGGTAATGATCAACACCGAGGCTCCCGGTTACACGCCACAAGAAGTCGAGCAGCGCGTTACTTTTCCTATCGAAACCGCGATGGCGGGTTTGCCCAACTTGCAATATACACGCTCGGTATCCCGTTACGGTCTTTCGCAAGTCACGATTATTTTTAGCGATGACACCGACATTTACTTTGCGCGTCAGTTGGTAAACGAGCGGTTATCCAGCGCCAGAGCAAACCTTCCACGTTTGTTAGCGCCAGAACTCGGCCCTATAGCAACGGGACTGGGTGAAATCTTTATGTTTACGGTGGACGCCGAACCAGGTGCTCTGAATGTCGATGGCTCGCCTGTCACTCCCACCGACTTGCGATCTGTCCACGACTGGATTATTCGACCTCAGCTTTTGCGGGTACCGGGAGTGGTGGAAGTAAACCCTATTGGCGGTTACAAGCGTGAAATTTTAGTCGCCATCGAGCCTGAAAAATTGCTTGCCTTTGGGGTAACACAGCAGGAAGTCATTAAAGCCATCCAGAACAACAATCAGAATCGCGGCATCGGGTTTGTTGAGCACAACGGATCGCAATGGTTGTTACGTGTTCCAGGACAAAAAGAAAACATCAGCGATATCGGAGAGATCATGATTCGCAGTGAGCAAGGCGTGCCATTGCGAATCAGGGATATTGCCAATATTGAAGAAGGAAAAGAACTGCGCAATGGCGCGGCCACCCAGAACGGCCGCGAAGTAGTCATGAGCACCGTATTTATGCTGGTGGGTGAAAACAGTCGGACAGTGGCCAAAGCTGTGGCTGAGAAGCTCAACGACATTAAACAAGGGCTCCCTTCAGGCATTACGGCAACTGCTGTTTACGATCGCACCGGCCTGGTGGATAAAACCTTAAAAACCGTTCGAACCAATTTGTTTGAAGGTGCCCTGCTTGTCATCGTCATTCTGTTCTTTTTGCTCGGCAATGCGCGCGCTGCCCTGTTGACAGCAATGGTAATTCCGATCGCGATGTTGATGACTGTAACCGGCATGGTGCGCGCAGGGGTCAGCGCCAATTTAATGAGCCTGGGCGCATTGGATTTTGGCTTGCTGGTCGATGGCGCCATCATTATTGTAGAAAACTGTTTGCGAAAATTGAGTCAAGCCGCCTCTTCCAATAAATCACTGGACACGAAAGAACGCTTTGACATTGTCTTTCATGCTACTCGAGAAGTAATACGCCCTGCACTCTTCGGCGTATTTATAATCACCGTGGTTTACTTGCCTATCTTTGCGTTAACCGGAGTCGAAGGCAAAATGTTCCACCCCATGGCCTTGACCGTGGTGATTGCTCTAGTTTGTTCGATAATATTGTCGATTACTTTTGTTCCAGCATGCATTGCTTTGGCCTTCAAAAAACCCGTGAAGGAAAAAGACAGTGTAATCATTAAAGTCTCGCGTTCTGTTTATCAACCGCTGCTGGAGATTGCGCTGAAACTACGTTGGGCAGTGGTGGCTTTTGCTCTTGTGCTGGTTGTTGGTTCCGGCTGGCTTGCGACTCGTTTAGGCAGTGAATTTGTTCCCAATCTGGATGAGGGTGATATTGCCATGCATGCACTGCGAATTCCCGGCACTTCCCTGAGTCAAGCCATCGAACTGCAAAAAACACTGGAAGCAAAGATAGCAGAACTACCGGAAGTTGAACTTGTTTTCGCCAAGGTGGGTACCGCTGATATTGCGACAGACGCAGTACCGCCCAGCGTTGCAGACAACTTCATTATTCTGAAACCCCGCAATGAGTGGCCAGACCCCGACAAACCCAAATCTCAGGTTGTTGACGAACTGGCAGCCATGGTCGAGCCTATTCCAGGCAACCGTTATGAGTTCTTGCAACCCATTCAGATGCGATTCAATGAATTACTGTCCGGCGTTCGCGCTGAACTGGCCATCAAAATATTTGGCGATGATTTTGAGCAATTGGATACCTTGGGAAACGAGATTCAAAAAGCCATTGCCGGTGTTGAAGGTATTGCCGATCTGCAAATGGAGAAAACAACCGGCTTGCCGATCATGACGCTGCAGCCCAAATTCAATGTTCTTGCACAATACGGTCTGGCGCTCAGTGACTTGCAGGATCAGCTTGCCGTCGCTATGGGCGGCGAAGTCGCCGGACTATTTTATCAGGGCGACAGGCGCACCGATATCGTGGTGCGCTTGCCTGAAGCGCGTCGAACAGATATAGATCGCTTAAAGTATTTGCCCATACAGCTGGCTAACAATGCAGCCGTCCCATTGCAAGAACTGGCGACATTGGAACTGGTAGAGGGATTTAATCAGATCAATCGCGAAAATGGCAAGCGCCGCGTGTTTGTGACTGCCAATGTGCGCGGGCGTGATTTGGGCTCTTTCGTGGCGGATATCCAAGCCAGGATTAACGACTCTGTTGATATCCCGGCGGGCTATTGGGTAGAGTACGGCGGCACTTATCAAAAGCTACAATCGGCCTCCAAGCGCTTAACTCTGGTGGTGCCAATCACTTTAATCATGATTATCGGATTGTTGTTTCTCGCGCTGGGATCGTTCAAGGATGCCCTGATCATTTTTACCGGTGTTCCACTGGCACTCACCGGTGGCGTATTGTTTTTAGTGATGCGTGATATTCCCTTTTCCATTTCCGCAGCAGTCGGTTTTATCGCTTTATCCGGAATTGCCATATTGAACGGTTTGGTCATGGTTTCATTTATACGCGAGCTAATTCACGACGGTTTGAGTGTTGAAAATGCCATCACCGAGGGCGCGCTGACGCGACTACGCCCCGTCCTCACAACTGCGCTGGTTGCCTCATTAGGTTTTGTTCCAATGGCCCTGAACTCCGGCATCGGCTCAGAAGTGCAACGCCCTCTGGCCACAGTGGTGATTGGCGGCATTATCTCATCAACATTGCTAACTCTTTTCGTGTTGCCGGTCCTGTACCGGTTGATGCATAAAGACGTGCCAAAAACGCAGCACGTCTAATCATGCGTTATTTACCCTAATGAGGGACGCAGCAACCTGAATCTGCCATGCGAAGACCATGTCTCTGGAATCCGCTCATCAATCAGTTGAATGCGGGATAATATCAGGCAATGTGATGCGCATGGATTTCACCCGCGATACTTTTTTACGGCTGTCTGTCCAGGCAACGATCAAGCTATTGCCGTCGGACTGTAATTGCGGGAATCCCGCCGGCCGGCTGAGCTCGGTGGTGGCGATGGTGTGCACCGCAGCGATGGAACCGTCGGGATGCATGAGTTGGACGCGGAAGGCGCCCGCACCATTATCGTCCTCATCCATCCAACTGATGGCAGCGTCGCCATTGTCCAGCAAAACCAGATCGACGCGTCCGCTGGGCGCTTCGTCGTCGATATCGATGACCGCATTGAAAGTCTGACCGCCATTCTCCGAGCGTGCAAAACGTACGCGCGGAATATCATCCGCCATGGTGAACCAGGCTACTGCCACGGTATCGCCCTTTGCGGCTACCGCGGGGCCATTAACCGGACAACCAGCTATTTTCCAGCCGTCATTGCTTACCGCTTGACCTGGTTGCCACTTGCCTTTGCTGTAACGGGTGATATAGATATCGCGAATCTCTTCTTCAGTGCGATTGCGATATATCACTATCGGGCCTTCGCTAGCGATGGCCACGCTGGTCTGGCAGCAATCGCAAACCAGATCATCCAATTCCGCTTCCTCGCTGAGGCCACCATCAGCAGCGACGACGGCATGGCGCAAGGTCATACCGCTACTGCCAGGCTCTTCGCTGTGTGCATGTTTGCTGCCGGCTGCTGTCGTATTGCGACCGTCCAGCCAGACCACACCTACACCATTAGCTGCAGGATACAGGCTGACAAAGCCGTGTTCAGTTGCGGTGTTATCGCGGTGCGGAGTAATGGAATTACCCCAGGTTTTACCCCCATCGGCTGACAAGGCCAGCGCCACATCATAAGCGTAATTGCCGCCGGGGCGTTTGCTCAGCCAATGTGCTGCCCACAGTTTTTCCGAAGCCGGCATTACGGATGGAAAATCGGCCCAGTTCACGAACCAGCTGTTGCCTTGCGCCACGGTTTGCGGCTCGCTCCAGCCTGTGTTTTCCAGCCTTGAGTAACGCAGTTGTGTCTCATCGCCCTGCGGCTCCTGCCAGCTAAGCACAATGGTGCCTTGGGGGCCTTTGCTCAACCTGGGTTCCGCACTTCCGGTTCCGGCAGCAAGCACGAGTTCTTCCATATTGCCCTGGGCACTGACGGGGTTGTTCAGGCATAACACCGCCAACAGGCAGGTTAGCAGCGACTTGATAATCGGGTGGTGGTTCATTGAGTGTTCCTTGTTCATGCTGTTGAGTTCATGTCGTTGAGAAAATCGTCAGGCCATTGAGCGGTACATGGTCGCGTATGATCACTTCACAATGTGGTAACCCTGCTTGTTCAGCCAGTGACTGCCAATGGACTTCTGAAAGCGGGTAGTCACGCGCACGCACATGGTCGAACAATAATTGCTTTTCTTCAGTCTGCAAGGCTTCATAGCGCTTGTCGGCATGTGCAATCCAGCGTTCCAGGTAGTCGCTGCGTGGTTCCTGTTCAGCGCAATATACGTCAATCATGGCGAACATGCCATCGTCCACCAGGTGGCTTTTTATGGCTTGCAGGCAGCGCAGTTTTTCGGCTGGATCAACCAGATGATGCAAAGAGAAACTGGCGACCACCAGGTCGAATGTTTCTGTGAGCGTTTCCAATTCCTGTACCAGATCGCCGTTGATCAACTCGCCCGGTAAATTCAGGGCTGCCAGAAGTTCAGCAGCAATCACCAGGGCGCCCTCAGATTCATCAATGCCCACGTAACGGCTGAGTGGTAACGCTTGTAGCAAAGGCAACATGGGAGTCAGGTCACCACAACCCAGGTCCAGTATCCGAATGGGTCGTTGAAACCGGTGGGTGATTTCCTGCAGCAAGCGCGCAAAAAACAACTTGTGATCCATATAGTCATGGATCAACAACTTTTCGTATACCCGCCACTCTTCGAATATTTTTTCACCCACTGTTTTGGCCGCCGCTGTGATCTGTTGATAGGCTGATTGAAATACTGTGAGGCTCTGTGCCTTACTGAGGGATTCAGCAGTCATAACTTTACCATCTTCATTACCCTATGTGGTTTTCCATATTAGCTCGACAGTGGCATCCAATAGGCGGAATAAGTATTTGATTTCGCAAAGCACTGTAAAATAATTGCCGAACTTAATGCCAATTTCGGCCAGGTCTTCTCTAAAAGGTAGATTATGAAAACTTTAATGTCAGGCATGATAGTAATCTCGTTGATTGCTTGTGCCCCTGCAGCATAGGCAAACAAGGCTTCAGCGACCAGTGAAATAGCTGAAGCGCGGGCCATGGTAAGGTCTGCCGAGCGAAGTGGTGCTGACCTGCATGCTTTTGCTTGCCGCTTGTGCGTCCGCTCCGCAAATTGATCCAAGAATGACCGCGTTGCATAACCAACTGATGGCGTTGGAAAACAATACGGAACTGGCCTCGCGTGGCGGGGAAGCTCTGAAGCGCGCCAAGATCGCTGTTAACCAGCTTTCCGACCCAAAAAGGAATTGGAGCGACGAAGAAGTCGCTTACCGTTTTTACGCAGCGGACCGGTTGATAGAAACGGCCGAAATGACCGCTCGGGCGAAACTTGCCGAAGACCGTCGTACAACGCTGGTCAAGGAACAGGAAGTGCTGGTATTGGAAGCACGCACCCTGGAAGCTGACCTGGCTCACAAACAGGCCCAGAGCGCCAGGCAAAGTGCCGCTGAAGCATCCCGTACCGAAGCGGAAAATGCACGTTTACTCGCACTGTCGGAGGCCGAACGGGCTGCGCTGGCGCGGGCTGAAGCAGACGCTGCGAAGGCTGAAATGGAAAGCATGCGCTGCCAATTGTCTGAACTGGAAGCGAAGCAGACCGAGCGAGGCTTGCTGATCACATTGGGTGATGTGCTGTTCGAACTGAACAAATCGGATCTCAAAGCCGGTAGCGCACGAAACTTGTTGCCATTGGCAGAAGTGCTGAAAGAACGTACTGATCAGGCAGTCATTATTGAAGGTCACACTGACAGCACAGGAAGTCTTGCGTATAACATGACCCTGTCGGAAAAACGTGCACAATCAGTTGCTAATTACCTGGTTGCGCAAGGCCTTGACATCAACCGTATGACCATCACCGGGCTGGGGCCTGATTTTCCAGTGGCTGATAACGCCACCAGCGAAGGTCGGCAACTCAATCGGCGGGTCGAGGTGATCCTGCCTAATCTGCAGTAAAAGCCAGAAAATGGGGCCGGATACATTTTAATTTCTGTATCCGGCCCTTTTTGTTACGACGGCTTCCCTGAGGGCAGCACAAGTCGAACCGGCGCCCTGCCCCACATTCACGCCATAGCGCCTGCTTCTTCGAACGCCAGCGCAACCTCGCGCCCGGCAGTAACTGCAGGGACTCCGAAGGTAGGTTTTTCGAAATAATATAGTCGGCCTCCGCCCCTCTTGCTTTAAATAAAAAAGCGGTAATATATTTCGCTGCCCCCACTCCACTGACACGCAAATGTCCTGGATCGGGAACGCTGGCAATCCGTTGCCACAATGGACCTACCAAATTTAGAAATCTGGACACGGAAGACATGGACGTTACCGCACAAGCGGTGAAGCCGTGTTACGCCCCGGAAATGCACCTTGAAACATTTCCTGAATCACAGCAAATTGTTTTTTATGGTTTTTGTAGGTGTATATAAACATGATAGCTAAAAAATTCCTGTCTCCAGCGCTCGCTGCGGCAGTATTGTATGTCAGTGGTGGTGCAATGGCTGTAAACAGTACACCAAGCGCACCTGTATCTAATGGCGGTGTTCAACCAAGGCTGGCGATTTGCGCTTGAGCCGGTTGGCGACGACAACGGCACGCCGATATTTGATAACAATATCAAGGTCCAGCAATATAGCGTCAAACCAGCCGCTAATAATCCCGCTCCCGGATTGTTCCAATGGAAGACTGTTGCCAATAGCCAGCATGGGCAAATCGACGTACCAGTTGGAACCTACTACGGTGTTCACGTGGACGTTGAGAAGGAAGTGGCCTGTCCGATCCTTTAGAACCCGAAGTGGAACGTCACCCCCACCCAATGGGTAACAGATCCATATGTCCTACAGGGTTCGTCACGCTGCCGAACCCTGTTTTTTTAAGCTACGCGCTTCAAATCGAACAGCTAGTCTTGCTCCCCGTTGCCTAATATTAATGCCGAATGCACTAAAATCCGGATCTGATTGGAGATCGACCTGGTTTTCCATATTCGCTGGACAGGAACGCCAACACCGCTTATAAAGCTGACTCCCCCAAACATGGATCACTCATGAGGCACTGGACTCTGCTTGGCGAAGCGCCCATTCCCGGCTCGGACAAAATCCTTAGTCTGTTCGAGGGCAAGGATGACTTTTTTATCAAAATTTCCGGTGCCGGTGGTGGTGAATTGATGAGCACCCGCACACACGGTTCTGAGGATGCACTTGGCACCCTCCCCTGCAAACGGTTGCGCAATACCGAACAAGCACAAGTGTTGATTGGAGGCCTTGGCATGGGTTTCACCTTGGCAGCGGTGCTGTCCTGCGTGGGTGAAAAAGCACAGGTCACCGTCGCCGAATTGATCCCTGAAGTGATCGAATGGAATCGCGGCCCGCTGGGCATACGCAGTGGCCGTCCGCTCGATGACTCGCGTACACGTGTGTACCTTGGCGATGTTGCCAAGCTGATAAAAAATGAAGACTCCAACTTCGATGTGATTGCGCTCGATGTGGACAATGGACCCGAGGGCATGACCAAGAGCAGTAACAGCTGGCTTTATACCACCGCCGGAATTTTGGCGGCCCAAAATTCACTTAAGCCGAACGGCATATTGGCTTACTGGTCTGCGGGACTTGACCCTGATTTTCACGACCGTTTGCGGCACTGCGGCTTCCTGGTCGATGAAGTCATGGTTCGCGGCCATGGCAAGAAAGGGCCCAGGCATATTATCTGGCTGGCCAGTATCTCGGGATAGCTTCGATTCACGCCGCCATGGCACTAAACGTCAATGCCAGACCATTCATGCAATAACGCAGGCCAGTGGGCTGCGGCCCATCATTAAATACATGCCCCATATGTCCGCCGCAGCGACGGCAATGAATTTCGGTACGGGTCATGAAAAGAGTCTTGTCGGCTTTCTCAGCCACCGCATCGGGCAAAGGCTTGTAAAAGCTTGGCCAGCCGGTGGCGGTGTTTCGAATAAAGTGTCTTCTGTTCATCGTGCTTTCTCAATTAATGTGTCGGTGCCTGACCCCATACCTCTTCCAGGCGCTCGTCGCGGCCGCAGTTCCACCGATAGTACTTATAACGGATGGGATTTTTTATCGCGTAATCCTGATGGTATTTCTCTGCCACGTAGAAAGATCCGGCTGGTGCAATCTGCGTGTATAGCTGCTTGTTGGCGAAACGGTCCGACTGTTCCAGTTTGGTTTTCGAAGCCAACGCCTGCTGCTCCTGTTCAGGAGAGTGATAGAAAATGGCGCTGCGGTACTGATCACCGACGTCGCAGAACTGGCGATCGCGCTGAGTGGGATCGACGTTGTGCCAGAACACATCCAATAACTTTTCGTAGCTGATTTTCTTCGGATCAAACACAATCTCAACCGCCTCAGCGTGTCCTGTGTCGCCGGCTGAAATCTGTTCGTAGCTGGGATTCTTGAGGTCTCCGCCGGTGTACCCGACGGTAACTTCAGCGACGCCATCGAGGCTCTCGAAGGGCGACTCCATACACCAGAAGCAGCCACCCGCGAAAGTGGCTTTGTGTAAACCGTCCGGCGCGGCCGGTGTTATTGTGGCTCCCAGGCCGGCAATGCTGGCCATGAGGGCAATAAATAGTACTGCTTGCAGTGAGTACCTAAACAGCATTGAAAATCCTTTTTGGGCGTCATGTGTAATATACGCAGTAGGCATGAAATTGGATGCAAGCTCAGAATATCTTGATCCTTTTGACCTGTTAAGCTTGTCGACTGCTTTGACAACAAAAGGTTTAGTATGAATCAAGAAAATCTGGCTTTAAATCTTCCCGCATTCACGGCCCTTGGGGTGTATTTTTTTGCAATGCTCGGTATCGGCTATTACGCCTACCGAACATCCACCAGCGACATGTCAGAATATATGCTCGGCGGACGCAATTTGCATCCGGCAGTCGGTGCCTTGTCGGCTGGCGCCTCAGATATGAGTGGCTGGATGCTGATGGGATTGCCGGGCGCGATTTATGTCGCCGGACTCTCGGAGGCCTGGATTGCCGTCGGGCTCGTGATTGGCGCTTATCTCAATTATAAATTCGTCGCTCCGCGCTTACGCGTGTTTACCGAACTCGCCGATGACTCGATCACCATTCCCGAATATTTCGGCAATCGATTCAAGGACAAATCTCAGATTCTGCGGATGGTTTCCGCTGTCATTATCGTGATTTTCTTTACCCTATACACGTCCTCTGGGGTGGTGGCCGGCGGCAAGTTATTTGAAAGCTCGTTTGGTCTGGATTATCAGCTCGGCCTGTTCCTGACTGCCGGCGTGGTCATTGCCTACACGCTGATTGGTGGATTTCTGGCCGTTAGTCTGACCGACTTCGTACAGGGCTGTATCATGTTTATTGCACTCATCACGGTTCCGATTGTCACCATTGACGTGCTCGGCGGTTGGGCCGCGACGGCGGCACGGGTTGCAGATGTTGCACCGGGCGTCCTCCCCTGGCTTGACGGACAATCCACTGGTGACGGCAACCTGAACATGATGAGCTGGCTCAAAGGGACAACCTGGCTGGGGCTGATTTCCAGTCTGGCATGGGGCCTGGGTTACTTTGGACAGCCGCATATTATCGTTCGCTTCATGGCCATCCGCTCGCTCAAGGATATCAAATATGCCCGTTGGATCGGCATGACCTGGATGGTTATCACTGTTGTTGGTGCCGTCTTTGTAGGCGTTGCTGGCCTGGCCTACGGTATCGATACAGGAGCAATCCTAAGTGAAGTCGACTCGGAGACCGTCTTTATCGTACTGTCGCAAATTCTGTTCCATCCTTTCGTTGGCGGGTTGTTACTGGCGGCCATTCTTGCGGCCATTATGAGTACGATTTCTTCGCAGCTGCTGGTCGCTTCCAGCTCCCTGGCCGAAGATTTCTACAAGACCTTTCTGCGCAAGGAAGCCTCGCAAAAAGAACTGGTTATGATTGGACGCGCTTCTGTTCTGTTGGTGTCCATCATCGCCATCGTGTTCGCCTTCGACCGCTCCAACAGTATTCTGGACCTGGTCAGTAATGCCTGGGCCGGGCTAGGCTCTGCATTCGGGCCGATCGTTCTGTTGAGCCTGTGGTGGAAAGGCATGACCCGGGACGGCGCACTTGCCGGTATGGTTGTCGGGGCGACCACCGTGCTGTTCTGGCTTTATGCTCCGATTCAAATCCACGGGGCAAGCCTCTCGTCATTCCTCTACGAAATAATCCCAGGCTTCTTTTTAAGCTTGTTGGCCGTCATTCTGGTTAGCAAATACGGCCGCAAAGTCGAAGGCCCGGTCGAGGATAAGTTCGTGGAAATGGAAGGCGCGATGACTGAAAGGTCATAAGCGGTTAAATCTTATCTCGCCGGCCTAAGTGATTGAGCGGTACCATGCGTTTGTGCAGCAAAGCAAATACAACCAGCTGCTTTTCGTGAAGCAAATAATAGATGACGTGGCTGGCATATGGAAAACTGAATACATTCAACCCGACTTCTGATCTGGCCCTACCCAGAGCAGGAGTTTTGGCAAGCAAACGAATTGTCTTTCGGAGTTCTGACAAGTATTTCTGGGATTGGGCAGCACCCCATTGCCGCAAGGTATATCGGCGATTTTCAATCAAGTCCGATTGAGCATCCTGAGTTAAGCGATAACGTGACATCAGTCATGTCGGCCGGCTTCAAGCTCTTCAAAAAAAGACTCACCATCAACCAGGTTGCCTGCTTCAATATCAGCCATGGCCTGTTTCGCCCTCGATTGCAGCAACCGAAGCTTGAGCACCTCAATACTTTCGTATTCTTCTACAGAAATTACGACTGCGACTGGCTTACCGTTCTTGTTGATCTGAACAGGCGCACGTTGTGCTTTTAACAGCATGTCCCCAAAATGGGTTTTTGCTTCATTGGCCGAAAGCTTGTCCATCTTTATACGTCCCAATATCGTTCGATTCGTTCATTTTAATCAATTCGAATGCTATTAGCCAGAATTGATTACTCCAAGACAGAAGATCACCTTCGACATTATGAAGCGCTTTTCAAGTCGTTGGGCCTGGTATCTCAGAAAGCGGACGTTAGCGCCTCAAACACCGGTAGCATTTACGCTGTCAGAGTGATCTGACTTGTTAGCGGCTTCTGATTGCAGACGCTCTACTAACCAAACTTTTATTATCGATTGACGGGTTACACCTATACGAGCAGCCTCTTTATCAAGGGACTCAACAACCCAGGATGGAAAATCAACATTAATTCGTTTTTGCTTTTGGTTTATCCGACGCATAGTAGTCAATTTAAGGTCATCAATAATATCCTCTTTGTTTTCGTCAAACTTTTTATCGAACTCTTTAGCTTTCATATAGCTCTACCTCTCTATGTCTAGAGCGCCTGACTGAAATCAGGCGAACACTTCCATTTCGATATGTAACAACCGCAGACCAATGTTTGTTATTTATAAGGCCAATAACAATATACCTTGCTTCATTTTCTGACTTGGTTTCGATTTCCAAAGCATCTGGATCATCCCAAAGTTTTTGAGCGTGATGAAAATCGATACCATGTTTTTCGAGGTTTGTTTCACTTTTGAATTCATCATATTCAAAGGTTATCATGAGTATAAAATATACCTATATTACTCATTTTGCAAGGTGGAGGTAAAATCCAGGGTGGCCGTTAACGTTATGGTGTCCTATCTGGGTTTGACCCGTCATTCGATCACAGAACACGCAGGACCTTAAGTAGGTGGGCAAAGTCGATACGCTCCTGCTCCAGGCGCAGGGACGGGGCGAGTCGGTCGAAGCAGAGATCCTGGTAAAGTGCCTGTTCATCGGCATTAAGGTGCGGCAGGGGTTTGCGGGTAGGTTTGGGTTCACAGCCCCAGAGTCGTTCGTGAGCCAGCAGTGTTGATCTGTCCATCAGCATCGACCGGGCGTGAGGATAATAGCAGCGTAACTGGTCGAGCATCGCGAAGCCATGACTGTCGATATCGCCCCAGTAGTGGATTGCTGTATCGGCCAGCCAGCCCGCGTTTTTCAGGCTGTTCAGGCCATAGCCGAGGCCGAATATCACCAATGAGCACGGCACGTCGGGAAACGCCAGACCGTTGATGTCGTTCTCGGTGATGAAAACGCGCTCAACCGTTAGCTCAAGCCTCGCAAAGTCTTCTGCAGGGATTTGCAAATCGCTAAGGCCTTGCAGGTAGAGTGCGGGGTCTAGCAGGCGGAAGCGGATCTGGGGCGGCTTAGCGCGAAAGCCGTAGCGTTGCTCGAAACCGGAAATACTGCGAGCCTTTGCGTCGATATGAGCCGGGTCGAGCACAACATCCAGCAGCTCGGCCAGCACCTTTCGATGGCTCTCGATAAATTTGGTATCAACGCCGGGCAGTTCCAGTTGGCGGATATAAACACCGGATCTCGGGTGCGTACGCATCCAGCCCAATACCGCCAGTAACCGTGGCCACTGCACTTTCAGTTCAAGTACTTGCAGAGGCCGACGTTCAAGCCACTCATGCAACTCAGGAAAAGACGCCAAAATCTGCGCCTGCAGACGCTCAAAATCGCTGCCTGCCTTGCGTTTACTAATGTAGGCTAACGCCTGATCGCGATCGTGAAACAGTACCGCCGATGGCATTGGGTTGCGACCGATCTGCCGTGAATTAATCTCACGCCACTCCAGTGGCAAGCCCTGATCTTTCTCCCATTGCGCCCACAGTCGAACCCAGTTGCGGGCGTCGTGATAGCGGCTACCAAGCTCCCCCGCGGTGGGGCCTCGCAGTGGCAGCCGCAGCGGGAAGATATCGGATTCGACCAGCAGCTGTCCCCGATTCCACAATTTGTGCAACTTGCCGTGCAGATCATCGGGCGAGGTCCAGCGGTTCATACTGTGCGGGCCTCGCGTTCGGCACGGTACTCCTCAATGCTGAGGTTGCGCAACTGCGAGTCGCGACCCTCGGGGTTGTGCACGAAGCCGACACTGGCGACGAAAGGCTCGATGATATGAATCTTCTGCAGCGGCGTAACTATAAGCAGTTGCAGATGCAGGCGCCTGAACAACTCCAGGCCATAGCGAGCCGATTCGTCCGAACCGCGCCCGAAGGCCTCATCAATCACCACGAAACGGAAACTGCGTGAGCGCACGGCCCCCCATTCCAGACCGAACTGGTAGGCGAGGCTGGCGGCGAGCACGGTGTAAGCCAGTTTCTCTTTCTGGCCACCCGACTTTCCGCCAGAATCGGTGTAATGTTCGTGTTCGCTGTCATCCTCCTGCCAGCGTTCAGAAGCAGCAAACTGCAACCAATTACGTACGTCGGTGACCTTGCGCGTCCAGCGTACGTCCAAGTCGGTGGTACCCTCGCGGCCGCGAAAACGGTCGATGATCGCCTTGACCTGAAGGAACTTGGCCTCAGCGTACTGTTCTGCTCCAGAGCCAGTCATGTCGCCTTCGATACACGCACGCAGTTGTTGCTGGAAGTCACGGATTTCGGCGTCCTGGCTGGCTTGGGTTTCGAGCCGGATGTAGCGCCCGGGGTTGTATTCGATATCCGCCAGCGACTGGTTGATGCGGTCGATACGCTCCTGCATTTTTTTACGCTCGCCATGGAGGTTGGCCTGGAAGACGGCGACCTCGTGGATGGTATTTTCGTTCAGCAATTTTTTAAAGCTCTCCGCGAAGCGCGGCAGGTCGTCGGCCTTGAGCTGAGCCAGCATCTGGCAGTACTCGTCGGCAGCTTCCAGCCTTGCATCGACTTCCTGCGTCTCCAGCGGATAGGCGTGGCGGTAGTCCTGCATCGCCGCTACGATACTGTGCTCCAGGCGCTGCAGCCGCTTGCCTTCAGCATCGACTTTCGCCTGTAACCATTCGCGCATTTCCCGCTCGCGATTGTCGCAGGATTCGATCGTCAGCTGATGCTCACCCAGGGCTTGGGCGCGCAGCGGCTCCAGCCCGGCACCCAGAGCCGCAAGCGTTTCATCGGCGCAGTCCTCAAGCTGCTGGTGGCAGCCGGCAAGCAGCTCCCGCGCCTGGCGCTGCTTCTCGTCGTTGCGTGCCAGTTCGCCATCGAGCGTTTTCTGACGCAGTTCGGTTTCTGTGATCGCCGCCTCAAGCGCATCGAGTTGGGTGGCGAGCGTCTTTAGTGTATCGGAGCTGGCCTCAAGTGCTTGGAGTTCCAATTTCAATTCAGCGATAATGCCCGACAGCTTCTGCCAGTCGATCTCATCGAAATCAGAGAACGTGCCGATCTGGTCGAGCCAGGATCTTTGGTCCCGGAGCGAGCTCAACTGGCCTTGTAACTCGGCCAACCGCGCTGCGATGGTCTGTATCTCCCGCTCCAGCCCATCAGCCTGTAACTGAAGTGCAGCAATCTTGGCCTCGTTGCTCCAGCCCAATACGTAGCGGCCGCGGTCGTCGAGGCGGTGACGGTCATCTTTTTCGTGGCGCTGGCCACCAGCTTTGACCTGACCGGCGAGGGTCACTGCGCGGTGCTCCTTGCGGAACCGATCGAGGGACTCGCAGCAGACGTAATCGAAGCGCCCTGCCAGCTCTTGCTCCAGCCAGGGGTAGAACTCACTGTCCGGTTTTATCTCAAGCTTACGGACCAGCGACTCGGGCTGGGTGTCGGCGGGCACGGCGCTGCGGTCGGTGCGCACGCGATAGTAGACCAGACGCCCCTTGAGGTGGGTACGCTCGACCCATTGCGCCACTTGCGGGTAAAGGTGATCCGGCACCAGCAGCGACAAGCCGAAGTTGTGCAGCAGCCGTTCGGCAGCCCCTTCCCAGGCGCTTTCGGATTCGCGCACCTGAATCAGCTCGCCGGCGAAGGGCATCTCGCTTTCATCGAGCTTTAGGGCTGCACATAGCGCCTGACGGATCTGGATCTGTTGCGAGTTGATATTGCTGCGCCGCTGGCGCAGCGACTTCAGTTCAGTACCGAGCTTATCGTGATCGAGTTTGCGCTGGCGCAGTTCGACACTCTGGTCCACGCTGAGGTTTTGCAACTCACTTTCGCGCTCACTGGTGGTTTCCAGCATTTGTTGCGAACTGGCCAGGTTGCTCAGGAACTGCTCCAGGGATGCCGCCCGGGGTAGCTCAAGCTGCTCAGCCAGTTCAGAGTAGTGCTCGGCGCGTGTACGGCGCTTTTGCAGCGAGCTGCCACGCTCGCTGATTTCGGCCTTCAGCCTTTCCAGCCGATCGCCGCCATTGGCGACAATGGCGCTCTTGAGCTCGTCCCGATCCCCCAACTGCCGCTGGCGCAGTTCAGTCTGTTGATCGGCTCGTGCTTGCAGGCGCTGGCTTTCATCGTCGAGCTTGACCAGGCGTTTATCAAGCAGTCCGGCTTTCAGCCCGGCGAAGTGAAACCGTAAGCCATCGCGGCAGTCGCGCCAGTGGCGAGACTGTGCGTCGACTTCACTGTGGCGGTTACAGTTCTCTACCAATGGCGTCAGTCGCTCCACCTGGTCGCGCGCTTTAAGCACCGCCTCGTGAGCGCGGTTAAGGTCTTCAAAGTGGCCGATCAGCGCATCAATCCGCGCTTCTACGTCAAAGGCCTCGAGCATGTGTTCACGCACAAAGTCGGTAAGGTTGCCGACCGACTTCATCGACACAGTCTGGTGAAACAACTCCAACGCCTGGCGATTCTTGATACCGAAGCGGCGGCGGAAGGCGGCCTCGTAGCCCGGGAAGCTGTCAAAAAGCGTCTCGATACCGTCGCGATCGCGTAGCCGTTTGCGCAGCTGGTTGATATCGTTGCCAAAGCCAGCGAAATCGCTGGCAATACTCAGCACCTGATCGGCGACGATGTAAAAGCGCGAAGGCTGGCCACCTTTGTCTTTGCTCCAACACACCTGCGCCAGGGTGACGTCCTGGTCATAACCGGCATTTCGGAACACAGCAAGGACAACGGAAAAACTGTTGTGGTCACGCAAAGCCACCGGTTTGGCGGCATGACCACTGTCGCTGCGTTCGGACTTGTAATAACCAAGAACGTAGGAGCGCAGCGAGCGCTCGCGTTTATCGGCACCGGCAGCCTTGTTGTAAGCGACCTTCTGTGGCGGAATCAACAGCGTAGTGATGGCATCAACAAGAGTCGATTTTCCGGACCCGATATCGCCGGTCAACAAACAGTTTTCACCCTTGGGATCAAGTGCCCAGACAACCTTGTCGA
>Ga0105054_10001850_pt1 | contig 34316 bp, 30 predicted proteins | sample BON02_FD_78091 | JGI IMG/M metagenome (GOLD analysis project Ga0105054, IMG submission 78091) | Freshwater microbial communities from Lake Bonney liftoff mats and glacier meltwater in Antarctica - BON-02 (megahit assembly) | ecosystem: Environmental > Aquatic > Freshwater > Ice > Glacier...
CATCAGCGCATCGGTGAGGCCGGTGACCGCATTGGTCGCACCGGGGCCGGAGGTGACCAGCGCCACGCCGGGCCGCCCGGTGGAACGTGCGTATCCTTCGGCTGCATGCACTGCAGCCTGTTCGTGCCGCACGAGGATGTGCTGGATGTGGTTCTGCTGATAGATTTCGTCATAGATCGGCAGGACAGCCCCGCCGGGATAGCCAAAGATCGTGGTGACACCCTGATCGCGCAGTGCCTGCACCACCATCTGCGCCCCGGTCATTTCGCGTGTCATCTGCCGTCTCTCCGTCTTTGTTGTGTGCTGTCAGGGTGTTGCGCATAAAAAAGCCCCCGGATTTCGGGGGCGCATGGGAACCGTTATGGTCAACCGTTTACCGGCCCATGCGCGTGAAACCCACCTCTACAAGAATGCCAACCATCCCAACACAGCCTTTCGTTTGCGTGGGCGGACTTTATGCACGCGCCAGCGCGGGCGTCAACAGAGGTTTGCGGATAAAATGTCGCGGGGACGCCTATTTTCGCAACTTTCTTTCAAGCCGCAGCAATTATGGGTTTGCCCCTGCTGTAAAACCGTCATGCAACTGTCGCCTGCCTGTCATCTTTGCATCCTAGGGCTTGGGCTCCAATTCAACCGCCAGTGTCCATGGGGAGACCAGCTATGAAAGATCAATCTTATGAACCGATGAACTGGGATGCGTTCGACGAACGTCGCCGCCCGGCTCCGGAAACCGTCGATTTTGACCGTGTGGTCGCGGCTGCGATGTCGCGTCGCGGGTTCCTGCGCTCTGTCGTGGCTTTTGGCTCGGGGGCCGCTGCGATGGGCCTCGGCACGATGATGTCCTCGACCTCGGCCCAAGCGCAGGCGGCGTCGCGATTTGCCTTTACCCCGATCCCGATTGCCACCGATAGTATGGTCCATGTGCCCGAGGGTTATTCCTGGAAGGTCGTTGCGGCCTGGGGCGATGCGCTGTTCTCGGATGCGCCGGCCTTTGACCATGACAATTTCGGGCATCCCGAATCTGTCCGCGTCTTTGGTGAGAACACCGACGGGATGGAACGGTTCAACATCGACGGTCATGAGGTGATCGCGATCAATCATGAATACGTGAATTCCGAAATCAATGTAGTCGTCGACGAGAACTGGCTGCCAACAACTGCCGAGGACGTCCTGAAGCTGCAGCACCTGCAGGGCGTGACTGTGATGGAAGTGGCAGCAGGAGATGATGGCTGGTCTGTGGTGGTTGATTCGCCGTTCAACCGTCGCATCACCAACAACACGCCGATGATGATCTCGGGGCCCGCTGCCGGGCACGCCCTGCTGCAGACCGCTGCCGATCCGACCGGCACCACGGTGTTGGGCACGCTGAACAACTGCGGCGCAGGCCGGACCCCCTGGGGCACCTACCTGACCTGCGAGGAAAACTTCAACGGCTACTTCGGCTCTACCGATGCCGAAATGACGATGCCCGACGGGTTCGACCGTTACGGTATCGACGCGGAATCGGGTTATGCCTATGAAAAGTTCGATGCCCGTTTCGATTTGGCGCAGAACCCGAACGAACCCCACCGCTTTGGCTATATCGTCGAGATCGACCCCTCAGATGCGGCCTCTGTACCGGTAAAGCGCACCGCACTTGGCCGTTTCAAGCACGAAAACGCCGCGTCGGTTGTGGCCCGCAATGGCCAGATCGTCGTTTATCTGGGCGATGATGAACGCGGAGAGTTCCTGTACAAATATGTGTCCAACGGAGTCTATATGCCGGGTGGCGACACCTCGACCCTGCTGGATGATGGCGTGCTTTATGCGGCGCAGTTCGGCACCGATGGTACCGGCCAGTGGCTTGCCCTGACACCGGATACCACCGGCATGGATGCGGCAATGATCTCGATCCATACCCGGCAGGCGGCTTCGGCTGTTGGCGCCACAACGATGGACCGTCCGGAATGGGTCGCGGTCAACCCGGTCGCGATCGAGGCCTATTGCGCCCTGACCAACAATTCGCGCCGCGCAGCCGATGCGACCAATGCCGGTGGTGATCCGATGGTGCCGGTCGAAGGTTCGCCGAATCCGCGCGCCGAAAATGGCTATGGCCAGATCGTGCGCTGGTACCCGGCAGACGAAGATCATACCGCGACCGGCTTTACCTGGGATCTGTTCGTGACCGCCGGCAACCCGGCTGTGCACAGCGATGCCTATGCCGGTTCGGCCAATGTCACCGAAGGCAACATGTTCAACTCACCCGACGGGATGGTGTTTGACCGGTTCGGCCTGCTGTGGATCCAGACCGATGGTGACGACAGCAATGAAGGCGACTTTGCCGGACAGGGCAACAACCAGATGCTGGTCGGTGATCCTGCGACCGGCGAAATTGCCCGGTTCCTGACCGGACCGGTCGGTTCCGAAGTCACCGGGATGACGCCTTCGTCTGACGGCCGGACCATCTTTGTCGGTATCCAGCACCCCGGTTCAGGCTGGCCCGCCGAAGGACTTCCGCGGTCGGGAATCATTGCCGTCTGGCGTGACGACGGTGCTTTGATCGCCTGATCGCGAGAACGTGTTGTGTGACAAGTAGTCGGGGCACCCAGAAGGGTGCCCCTTTTTATTATCCGCCAGTCCCCTGCAACACGCCGTGTTCCAGCGCATCAGGCAGGAACGCCTTTCGCCATGCGAAAGGCCGGGTGGCAGGCGCGCCCCAATTTGTCTTGTGACAAATCGGGGGACGGGGAATGTTTGATCCCGGACTCTGATGCGGCACCGGTCCGGCCCTCAAATCTGCGCGACATCGGGTCGTTGCCGCCGCGCCGGATAATCCTTTGACCCGGAGCGCCGGACCTTACCTCGCGTGGGACATCAAAAATATCCGATTCATGGTATTCCCCGAACCGCGTCTGCCGACTAGGCTCTGCACAGGACAAAAACGACATGCCTGCACCGGGAGGGGACAGGCGGGATAAATTCCGGGGAGGAATCTGAATGGATCGTCGCTCATTTCTGAGAAAATCGGCGCTTGGCGGAACGGCGGCTGCAGCTTCGGCGCTGGCTGCTCCGGCGATTGCGCAGGGCAACCGCACGCTGACCATGGTCACGACGTGGGGTCGCGGTCTGGCGGGTGTGCATGACGCCGCGCAGCGTGTGGCCGATACCATCACCGCGATGACCGATGGCGCGCTGACCGTGGATCTGAAGGCTGCGGGCGAATTGGTCGGTGCGTTCGAGGTGTTCGATGCCGTGACCTCGGGTCAGGCGGATATGTATCAGGGGCCCGACTATTACTTTGTCGGGCAGCATCCGGGCTATGCGTTCTTTACCGCTGTCCCCTTTGGCATGACCGCGCAGGAGCTGTCCAACTGGTATTATCACAACGGCGGGCATGAGTTGCATGACGAAATGGGCCAGATCTTTGGCCTGAAATCGTTCCTTGCGGGCAATACCGGCGCACAGTCGGGTGGCTGGTTCAAGAACGAGATCACCGGGCCGGAGGATTTTCAGGGTCTGAAGTTTCGCATGCCGGGTCTGGGTGGCGAGGCGCTGGGCAAGATGGGTGCTTCGGTGCAGAACCTGCCGGGTGCGGAAGTGTATCAGGCGCTGGCATCCGGGGCGATTGACGGGACCGAGTGGATCGGCCCGTGGGCGGACGAGAAGGCCGGATTTCAGGAGATCACCAAGTTCTATTACACCGCCGGGTTCCACGAGCCGGGTGCCGGCCTGTCGCTGGCGATCAACCGCGATGTGTTCGAGAGCTTTACCCCCGCGCAGCAGAAGATCGTCGAGATCGCGGCGGCCGAATGCCATCAATGGAACCTCGCGCAGTTCCTGTCCGAGAACTCTGCCGCGCTGGCCCGGTTGCAGGCGGGCGGCGTGACGCTGCTCGAATTCCCTGACTCGGTCTGGGATGCGATGGGCGAAGCGTCGGTCGCGACGATGGATCAGTATCGCGGCGATGACCTTTATGACCGGATCATCGACAGTGCCAATGCGTCGATGCGGTCCTCGACAAGCTGGATCCAGCGCTCTGAAGGTGCTTACCGGGCGCAGCGCGACCGTATCCTCGGCTGATCCGCGCAGGCTGAACGCATCACCAGGGCAACCGGGTCTGACATGGCCCGGTTGTCGTGATGCCTGACCGAAGTCTGACAACGGCGGAGTAGGCACAATGGGACTGGTCGAAGCATGGGGCGGCAGCGCCCTTGGCTGGTTTTTCGCGCATCTGATCGAAGCACCCTACAACCTGATCTACGCGCTGACCCATCCGGGCCTGTGGCTCGACTGGGCCAATGCCGAATCGCTGATGCGGTTCATCTATTATGGCGCGTCGATCGAATTGTTTTTCGTGGTGCTGTTTCTGTTTCTGGTTCTGACCGTGACCGGACTGATCTGGAACGGGGTGATGTGGGCTTGCGTCCGCAGCTTTGAAGGGTTTGCCAATGGGGTGGGCCGGGTCGCGGCCTGGGCCGGGCTGCTGATGGTGTTGCAGCAGATTGTCATCATCTTCATGCAGCGCGTCTTTGCCGTGTCGGAGATGACCTTCGGCTTTGGAATGGCCTTTACATTCGACATCAGCTGGTGGTCGGAAGAACTCAAGCTTTACAATGCGTTGGTGGTCACTCTTTGTGTGGCCTACACTTTTGTGCAGGGGGCGCATGTCCGGGTTGATCTGATCTATGCACCGGTGCGTTACCGCACCAAGAAGGTGATCGACATGGTTGGATCGCTGTTTCTGATGATCCCGTCGGCCATCCTGATCTGGCTTTATGCCTGGTTTTTCCTGTGGCGCAATCTGGTCACGCCGACCACATCGGCGAGCGATACGCTTGACCGGATGCTGGCCAAGGCGCGCGCGCTCAAATGGAATGTGGAGACCATCGGATTTTCGCCCAACGGGTTCAACGCCTATTTCCTGTTCAAGGTTCTGCTGCTGACCTTCACCTTCATGGTGCTGGTGCAGGCGGTCGCGTTTTTCTACCGCTCCTACCTCGAATGGAGGGAGGGCCCGCTGAGCGAGGGTCTTTACCTCGACCTCGATAATGCTGCCGATCCGCAGGCCGTGGCCGGATCGCAACAGGCGCATGTAAAATGAGGCCAATGAAAAAGATGATAGGGCGCAATTGAGATGATTTTCGGGTTGGACGGCGTCGAAATCGGGCTGCTGATCGTATTTCTTTGCCTGTTCGCGGGGATCCTGTCCGGGTTTCCGGTCGCATTCGCGATTTCGGGTGCGGCGATCATTTCCTTTGCCATCATCGCGGCGCTGGATAGCAGCGGCTATCTGATCCATCAGGCTATCGATACGGCATCGGCGGAGTTTAATGCGATTACCGCAACAGGCGTTCGTCCTGATGCGGTGACAGTTTTCAGATATCCCGAATTGCCCCGCGTCGGGGTGGCCCTGTTTCCGCAGGGCTGGGAGACGGCGCTGGACCGCAATCTGGGCTTTATCGTCAACCGGATCAACGAGCGCGTGCTGGCCGGTGCCTCGATCGAGACGCTGCTGGCGGTGCTGATGTTCGTGATGATGGGGATCACGCTGGAGCGGTCGCGGATTGCCGATGACCTGCTGGTGACGATGGCGCGGGTGTTTGGACCGCTGCCGGGCGGATTGGCCGTGTCCATCGTTGTGGTGGGTGCGTTTCTGGCGGCCTCGACCGGGATTGTCGGGGCGACCGTGGTGACGATGGGCCTGCTGGCGCTGCCGACCATGCTCAAGAACAACTATTCGCCGGAACTGGCGACCGGGGTGATTGCGGCGGCGGGCACGCTGGGCCAGATCATTCCGCCCTCGATTGTCATCGTGCTGCTGGGCACGCTGGCCGGGGATATCTATGCCACCGCACAGGAGACGCGGGCGCAGATGGCGGGCTGTTCGGATGCGCTGACCTTTCTGGGCACGCCTGCCGTTGTGTCGGTGGGCACGCTGTTTCAGGCGGCGCTGTTGCCGGGGATCCTGCTGGCGCTGTTTTATGCCATCTATGCCTTTGTCTTTGCGCTGCTCAATCCGGCAAAGGCGCCTGCGGTCGCGTTTGCGGCTGCGCGTGGTGTGCCGGCGAGCCGCAGTGAAAAGCTGACCTGGTATCTGCTGCTGCCCGGCCTGCTGATCGCGGGCTATATCGGGCTGGGACAGGTGAATATCGTGGGCAGTCAGGATGTGACGGTGGACAGCTATACCGCCGCGAGTGCCGGGGCGACGCTGCGTACCAATGTGGGTGCGGAATGCGCGGAATCGATGATTGCCCTGCATGGGCAGGGGGCCTGGGATCTGGCGGTGGCGCAGCAGGCGACGATTGACGCGTCGGGGGGTGACACGCAGTCGCGTTTGCTGAGTGATGAGGAGCGCGAAGTGCTGCGCGCGGGTCGGGTGGCGGATGCGCCGGCTGTCGGCTCTGGCGTGGGGATCATTGCGCTGCTGCTGGGCCTGATCCTGCTGATGGCGCGCGGGGCCGCACCGCAGGCGGCGGGGGGGCCGCTGGCGATGGGCGGGCTGGGCGTGGTTCTGATTCTGGCGGTGGATGCGCTGCTGATCGGGCCGCTGACCACGCCGGGGATGATGGTGCTGCTGCTGGCGATTCCGGTGCTGATCGCGTTGCAGGGCTGTCGCGTGGCGGTGGCACGGTTGGGCAGGAACGAACTGCTGCGCGTGATCTTTCCGCCGCTGGTGTTGATCGTGGCGGTGCTGGGGTCGATCCTGGCCGGGATCACCAACCCGACGCCTGCCGCCGCATTGGGGGCGGGTGGCGCGATCATGCTGGCCGCCTATCGCAAGCGGGCGGAGCAGGGCCGCTCGCCCCGCGTGATCCTGAATGCCTCTGCCGCCATCGTGATCATGCTGCTGCTGGGCGTCAACTTCGATATGCGGATGAACCGCGAGGTGGTGCCGGTCGAGAACTGGATCGCGTTCATTGTCGCCTTTGCCGCGTTCCTTTATGCGATGTTCGGCATTTTCTACGCCTGTTGGGTGCTGTTCGAGGGTCGCGTTCTGACCCCGGTCGTGCGCGAGACGGCCAAGGTGACGGCGATGGTCTTTGCCATTCTGATCGGGTCGCAACTGTTGAACCTTGTCATCATCTCGTTCGGCGGCGAGCATTATATTCAGGGGTTCCTGCGCAGTTTCGACAATGAATGGACCGTGTTCCTGATTGTCATGCTGGTGCTGTTCATCCTTGGCTTTGTGCTCGATTTTCTGGAGATCATCTACATCGTGATCCCGATTGTCGGCCCGGTCATTTATGGCGGCACGATGGATCCGAAATGGGTGACGATCATGATTGCGGTCAATCTGCAGACCTCGTTCCTGACGCCGCCATTCGGTTTTGCGTTGTTCTATCTGCGCGGGGTGGCGCCCAAGGAGGTGACGACCGGGCAGATTTACCGCGGGGTGATACCCTTTGTGATGATCCAGCTGGCTTCGCTGGGGCTGCTCGCAATGTTCCCGCAGGTGGTGACGATCGTGCCAACGCTGCTGGGGCGCTGATCACGCCAGTTGCAGCAGATCCCAGCGGTTGCCCCAGGGATCGTGCCAGACGGCCACGGTGCCGTAGGTTTCGTGACGCGGATCTTCGACAAAGCTGACGCCTGCGGCCAGCATTCTTGCATGATCGGCGCAGAAATCATCGCTGTGCAGGAAAAAGCCCACGCGTCCGCCGGTCTGGTTGCCGATGGCGCCCTGCTGAGCGGGGCCGTCGGCCTGTGCCAGAAGGATGGCCGCCTGACTGCCCTTGGGTGCCACCATGACCCAGCGTTTGCCGCCCGGTTGTGCTACGTCAGCGCGCAGGTCGAAGCCGATCTGCCCGACGTAGAAGGCGATGCCTGCGTCATAGTCGGGTACGACCATGGTGACGGCATGCAGATGCATCAGGCTTTTGGCGGGGTGCGGCTGTCGGGCAGGCTGATTCTGGCCACTTGTTCTGCAATAGGATCGACCGAGAGCGGGTGCATGTCGGCGCGGTAATCCTCCGGGTCGCCGATGGGCTGCCAGTGGCCGGTGCGGTAAATCTCGACCGAGTCGAAGTTGGATTTGTAGCCCATCTTGGGACTGCCGGGCACCCAATAGCCCAGATAGACATAAGGCAGGCCGAGTTCGCGCGCGATGACGACATGGTCGAGGATCACATAGGTGCCCAGCGAATCCCGTTCGTGATCGGGGTCGAAGAAGGAATAGACCAGCGAAAGCCCGTCATCGAGGATATCGGTGAGGCAAACCGCGCGCAGCCCCTCGCGGGGCCGGTGCCGTTCATCGGGGTGGTTGTATTCGATCAGACGGGTGCGGATCGGGGTTTCTTCGACCATGGCCCCAAACTCGAACAGGTCCATGTCGGCCATGCCGCCGGTGGCGTGCCGGCTGTCGAGATAGTCCCGGAAGAGCGCGAATTGTTCCTCGGTCGCCCAGGGCGAGGAGGATTTGCGCACCAGTGCCGCATTGCGCCGCGTCACCTTGGACTGGCTGCGCGAGGGTTTGAAATCTTCCACCCGGATCCGCGCCGAGAGGCAGGCCGAGCATTCGGCGCAGGAGGGCCGGTAGAGCACGTTCTGCGAGCGCCGGAACCCCTGTTTGGAGAGCGCGTCGTTGAGCCGGCCTGCGTTTTCGCCCTGCAGTGCCGTAAAGAGCTTACGCTCCATCCGCCCTTCGAGATAGGGGCAGGGCTGCGGGGCCGTCACATAGAATTGCGGCGCGATGGGAAGCGTGTGGCGCATGGATGTCTGTCAGGGTCCGGTTGCGGGAGGTTGCCTGCAGACAGGTTAGCAACAGCGGATGCTTTCGCCAAGGGCTTGGTGAATGCCGGGTAAAAGGGGGCGCTGAGCGGGCGTCGCGTCATCGGCAGGCAGGCGCGCCCCGATTTGTCATGCGCCAAATCGGGGAAGAAAGTGTCGTGCCGGTCAGGCCGGGCGGTTGATCGCCGCAGTACCGAGGACCATGTCGGTGAGCCCCTGTTTGCGCGGGGTGACCAGCATCATGATGCAGGACACCAGCTGTGCGGGGGCCATGGCGAAAGAAACCGTATAGCCCAACGTGTGCCAGAACGCGGTGCTGCCTGAGAGGCGCAGCCCGTCGGCCTCGCGCAGTTCGATCGCGAAAAGCCGCATCCCCCAGGTGGCGGAGCCCATGCTGAGCGTGGCCCAGCGATAGAAGAACCCTGTGAACAGCATCAGGAGCGGAAAGAAGAACAGCCCGGTAAAGACGGTGAAGGGCAGGATAAGCACGCAGAGCAGGATGATCAGCGCCATGTCGACCACCCAGGCCAGAAACCGTTTGAGCGGCACACCGTCATAGAAATCATGCCGCGCGACGGGGTCGGGCAGGCCGGGGGCGTTTTGCCGGGAGGCGGGGTAGGGTCGGGAGGTCATCGGCGGGTTCCTTGTGGCCGGATGGGTGTAAACGGCCCGTTGCCGGGCCGTTTCGAGTATAGCAGATCAGGCAGCGTTTTCGTCACCCGATTGCGGCTGGTTTGCCTTGCGGGCCCGGTCGTCCATGAACTGGTCGAACTCGGTCTTGTCCTTGGCTTCGCGCAGACGGGCGAGGAAGGCCTCGAAATTCTGCTGCTCTTCTTCGAGCCGCCGCAGCGTATCGGACTTGTAGGCGTCAAAGGCGGTGTTGCCCGAGGACCGCATTGCGGAGCGTGCCACGTGAAAGTCGGACCGGTTGCGGCCCATGCGGGACGAATTGCAGGATTTTGCGAACATGCGTTTGCTCCAGATCATATAGGCGAGAAGGGCGAGGCCAATGGGCCAGAATACGATGAAACCCAGCACCATGGCGGCGATCCAGGCCCCTTTGCCTTTGTCGTCGAGCCAGCCTTCGGCGCGGGCGACCCAATTGGGGCCGTGCCTGTGGCCTTGGTTGTGGCCATGGTTGTAGCGGTCACCGTTCTCGTAGTCGCCGCGCATCGGTGGCGACGGGGGGTTGATATCGGTTGTGGTCATCGGGGCCTCCTGATGGGCGGTTTCTGTGTTCGGGGTAATGTGAACACCTTTCACATGACCGATATGCGGATAATGCGCCCTGCCTTCAAGGGGTGATGTTAAAGATTATCACATTGAAGCGGGGCCAAGGTCGGAACGTATTTTGAATCAAGAGCCTAGGGGCAGAAAAAATTTGCGGCGGACAGCGAACGATGCCCGCGGCCTGCGTCGTTCGGGTGGTCCGGCGCAACAGGGAACCTTGTGGCCTCCGGCGGGAGTATTTGAACCAGACTGAAACACAAAGAGACTCTTGCTGCATCTTTTGGCCTTGAATATCCCCGCCGGAGGCATCCGCAGAGGCCACTTGCGCCACACCCGGGCAGGGGGCGATTGACCATCCCTGCGCGTCTGCGCAAGGTGCGCCCATGTCATTTGCAGCCCGCCAGACCCGCGCCCCCCGTCCCTATGATCCGTCAATGGGGCAGGATGCCCTGCGCCAGATGCCCGGTTTGAGCGGCGCTTTGGCCGATCTGATTGCGGGTGCTGCGGGGTGCAGTCCGTTTTTGGCCGGGCTGATTGCTCGCCATGCAGGGTGGCTGACGGGTGCGATGGATGATCCGGAAGCGGCGGCGGATGCGCTGTTGGCCGAGGTGGCGGCGCTGCCGGTGGACAAGCTGGGGCCGGGACTGCGGCTGGCGCGGGGGCGGATCGCGCTGCTGGTGGCGTTGGCTGATCTGGCGGGGGTCTGGCCGCTGGAGGAGGTGACGGCGCGGTTGACCGCCTTTGCGGATGGCGCGGTGGACGCTTGTCTCAAGCGCCTTGTGGCCGCAGAGATTGCGCGGGGGCGCATTCCGGGCCTGACCGAAGCTGATGCCGAGACGGCGGGCGGGATGGTGGCGCTGGCGATGGGCAAGATGGGGGCGTGGGAGCTGAATTACTCATCCGACATCGACCTGATCTGTCTGTTCGATGAGACGCGGTTTGAACGCGACGACATTGCCGATGCGCGCGCGGGATTTGTCCGCGTCACCCGCCGGATGACGGCGCTGCTGTCGGACCTGACCGGGGATGGCTATGTCTTTCGTACCGATCTGCGCCTGCGCCCGGATGCGAGTGTGACGCCGGTCTGTCTGAGCATGGCCGCTGCCGAGAGCTATTACGAGAGCGTGGGCCGCACATGGGAGCGGGCGGCCTATATCAAGGCGCGCGCCTGTGCCGGGGATATTACGGCGGGGGAAGGGTTTCTCGCCACGTTGCGCCCGTTCGTCTGGCGCAAGCATCTGGATTTTGCGGCGATTCAGGATGCGCATGACATGCGGCTGCGGATCAGGGACCACAAGGGCCTGCATGGTGCGCTGGTCCTGCCGGGGCATGACATGAAGCTGGGCCGGGGCGGGATCAGGGAGATCGAGTTTTTCACCCAGACGCGGCAATTGATTGCCGGGGGCCGCGATCCGGAATTGCGGGTGCGCGGCACGGGTGATGGCCTGACCCGGCTGGCGGCGGCGGGATGGGTGGCGCCGGAGACGGCAGCGATCCTTTATGATCATTACCGCGCGCATCGCGAGGTCGAGCATCGGTTGCAGATGGTGCAGGATGCGCAAACGCATCTGCTGCCGTCCAATGATGAAGGGTTTGACCGGCTGGCCGCGTTCATGGGCACCGACAGGGCGGCACTTTGCGCCGATCTGACCCGCCGGATCGCGGAGGTGCATGCGCTGACCGAAGATTTCTTTGCCCCCGGTCATGCGCCCAAGATGCAGGAGGATGATTTTGGCAAGACTGTCACCGCGCGCTGGCTGACCTATCCGGCGCTGCGATCCTCGCGTGCAGTGGAGATATTCAAGCGGCTGCGCCCCGAGATTCTACGCAGGTTGCGCGAGGCGGCAAAGCCCGAGGAAGCACTGGTGCAGTTCGACGGGTTTCTGGCGGGATTGCCGGCGGGGGTGCAGTTATTCTCGCTCTTTGAGGCGAACCCGCAGCTGACCAAGCTGATCGTCGATATTGCCGCCACCGCCCCGGCGCTGGCCCAGCATCTCTCGCGCAATGCGGGGGTGTTCGATGCGGTGATCGGGGGGGCGTTCTTTGCGCCATGGCCGGGTATGGCGGCGCTGCGCAGCATGTTGCAGGGTGAAATGGCGGCGCTGCCCGATTACGAGGCGCGGCTGGTGGCCGCGCGCCGCTGGATGAAGGAATGGCATTTCCGCATTGGCGTGCATCATCTGCGTGGCCTGATCTCGGCGCATGCGGCGGGGCAGGAATATGCCGATCTGGCAGAGGCGGTGGTGAGCGGGCTGTGGCCCGAGGTGCTGGCGCAATTCGCGTTGAAACATGGCGCGCCGCCGGGGCGGGGGGCGGTGGTGCTGGGGATGGGATCACTGGGGGCGGCGCGGCTGAATGCCGGGTCCGACCTCGATCTGATCGTGATCTATGATGCGGCGGGGGTGGATGCGTCGGAGGGGCCGCGCCCTTTGGCCACGCGGGCCTATTATGCGCGCCTCACGCAGGCGGTGGTCACGGCGATCACGGCGCAGATGGCGCAGGGGCGGCTTTATGAGGTGGATATGCGGCTGCGCCCGTCGGGGCGGCAGGGGCCGGTGGCGACCTCGTTCGAGGCGTTTCGCGCGTATCAGCGTGCCGAGGCATGGACCTGGGAGCATCTGGCGCTGACCCGGGCGCGGGCGGTGGCGGGGGATGCGGGGTTGGCGGCGGATGTGGAGGCGTTGCGGGTGGACCTGCTGCGCGAAAAGGGTGGCGGGCCTGCGGTGCTGGCCGATGTGGCGGATATGCGCGCGCGGATCGCTGCCGCAAAACCTCCGCAAGGGCAATGGGATGCCAAGATCGGGCCGGGCCGGTTGCAGGATGTGGAACTGCTGGCGCAGACGGCGGCGCTGCGCGCGGGGTCGCCTGCGCGCGATATTGCGGCACAAATCCGCGCCGGTGTCGCCTGCGGCCTGTTGAGTGACGCGGATGAGGCGGCATTGTGCCGCGCGGCCGCGTTCTTTTGGCAGTTGCAGGCGGCGGCGCGGCTGTTGACCGGGGGTATCCTCGTGCCTGAGGATCTGGGCGAAGGCGGCAGGCGGATGGTGCTGCGCGAGACGGGGCAGCCGGATATGGATGCGCTGGCGGCAGAGATGGTGCAGGTGGCCGGGGCGGCGCAGGCGGCGGTGGAGCGGATATTGGCCGGGTCCGTATCGGGGCCAGAATCGGGGCCAGAATCGGGGCCCGAATATGGGTCGGGGCAGAAAGCAGGATGACGATGGATGCGAGCGACCCCAAGGGTCTGATCCGCGAAGCCTATGCGATCGAGGGGATTACCGCGCCGGAGTGCCGGTCGATTTTCCTTGATTGGGCGTTGTCGGTGCCAAAGGATGCGGACGCAGGGGCATTGATTGTGCAACTGTTGGAGCGTTATGCGGCGCAGGCGCCGACGCATCCGATGACGACAACCTTGCGCGCGGGGCTGGGTCCGGCGCAGGTGCCGCGCAGGCGTGGAGGCCGCGAGGGCAGGCGGAGCGGATGATCCGGAGTCTGGCAGCGGTTTGTGTGATCTGGGGCAGCACGGCGCAGGCGATGCTGCCGCCCTGCGCCTATGATCAGATGATCGCGGGTGCCACGGATGTGGTGCAGATCGTGGAGCCGGTGGTGAGCGGGCCGGATGCGCGCGGCATGTGTGATCTGCGCGGCGTCATTGCGCGAAGTTTTCGCAGATCGCTGGTGGTGGGGGATAAACCGGCGCTGACGCTGGCCTGCGCCAATGTCGACGGAATGGTCGGCGCGCAGATGTACCGCGATCCGGAGGCGATGCGGAATGCTGTGGCCATCGAACTGCATCTGCAAAGTGGCGATGTTGCGGGGTATGGCGCGGGGCTGTTTGTGTTGCCGGCACTGACCGACAGGATGCATTGGCAGACCGAATGCGGGCCAGAGGATTCCTGGGCTGCGGCAACGGCCTCGAGTGCGGCGATGTCGAATTTGACCATGGACATCATCGCCTGCATCACCCGGCCCGAGGGATCACCGGCCAGCAGCCGGGGCAGGGCGTCAGGCAGGATCTGCCAGGACAGACCCCAGCGGTCGGTGAGCCAGCCGCAGCGGCTTTCCACGCCGCCATCCTGCAGCAGCGCGCTCCAGAGCCGGTCGATATCGGCCTGATCGCTGAGCGAGACCGAGATCGAGACGGCGGGCGACAGCTGACAATGCGGGCCGCCGTTCATTGCCAGATAATGCTGTCCCATGAGGTCAAAGCCGACCATGAAGACCCGGTTTCCGGATCGCCCTGTTGCCGGTTGATCTGCGTGATCCGGGAGTCTGGCAGCAGGCTGCAATAAAATGTCGCCGCAGCCTCGGCGTCTTAATTGTACCAGAGGCAGGTGGCGAGCGATGTGGCGGTCATGGCGGCTCTCCCCGGTTGCGCGGATAGTCTGCGCGTTGCCGGCGTCTCTGACAAGGTCTAGCGCGGCAGGGCCGCGGCCTCGGCGGCCAACGCGGTGATCCCGGCCCAGTCGCCTGCGCGCACCATGGCCGCCGGGGCCACCCAACTGCCACCGACGCAGAGCACATTGGCCAGCGCGAGGTAGGCGGCGGCGTTTTGCAGGCTGACGCCGCCGGTGGGGCAGAAGCCGATCTGCGGGATCGGGGCGCCGATCGCCTTGAGCGCGGGCACGCCGCCGTTGACCTCGGCCGGAAAGAATTTTTGCACCCTGTAGCCGCGCTCAAGCAGGCGCATCGCCTCGGTCGCGGTGGCGGCACCGGCGAGGATGGGCAGGTCATTGGCTTCGCAGGCGTCGAGCAGCCGGTCGGTGGCGCCGGGGGCCACGCCAAAAGTGGCGCCCGCCTCTTTTGCGTTTTCCACATCTTGCGCGGTAAGCAGCGTGCCAGCGCCGACCACACCGCCCGCGACCCGCGCCATTTCGCGGATCGCCTCCAACGCCGCAGGGGTGCGCAATGTCACTTCGAGTGCGGGCAGTCCACCCGCGACCAGTGCCTGCGCCAGATCAAAGGCGCTGCCGGCGTCGTCGATCACCAGAACCGGGATCACCGGGGCGAGGCGGCAGAGTTTTTCATTGAGGTCGGAGGCGTGTTCGGGGGTCATCGGATCAGTCCTCGGGTTGGCGTGTCTGGCGGCGATGGCGGCCTCCGGCGGGGATATTCAAGGCCAAAAGATGCAGCAAGAGGCTCTTTGTGTTTCAGTCTGGGACAAATACTCCCGCCGGAGGCCAGCGAGGGTGAGGCAGGCGCGTCAGATCGCAACGCCTGCGCCGTCGGTGGCGAGGCCGACGTTGCGACGGAACACGTCGAACAATTCGCGCCCGATACCGTGGCTGTTGGCGGAGAGGTCGGCGCTGACCACGCGGCGCTCGCTCAGGTCGGCCAAGACGTCGAGTGTGCCAGCGTCGACGTCGAGCCGGATGATGTCGCCGTCGCGGATTTTTGCAATGGCGCCGCCGTCGGCGGCCTCGGGGCAGAGGTGGATCGCGGCGGGCACCTTGCCTGAGGCGCCCGACATGCGCCCATCGGTGACCAGTGCCACCCGCAGACCCCTGTCCTGCAGCACCGAGAGCGTTGGTGTCAGGTTGTGCAGTTCCGGCATGCCGTTGGCGCGCGGGCCCTGAAACCGCACCACGACCACGGTGTCGCTGGTGAATTCGCCAGCCTTGAACGCGGCCTTGACCGAGTCCTGATCATGAAACACCCGTGCGGGTGCCTCGATCACATGCCGGTCGGGGGCGACGGCAGAGGATTTGATCACGCCGCGCCCGAGGTTGCCGGAAAGCTGCGTCAGCCCGCCGGTGGCGTTGAAGGGATCGCTGGCGGGCCGCAGGATCCGGTCGTTGAGGCTGACGCTGGTGCCGGGTCCGTAGGTGATCCGCCCTTCGCTGTTCAGTTTGGGTTCCTGTGCGTAGAGTGCCAAGCCGTCGCCGGCCACGGTTTTCACGTCGTCGTGCAGGAGCCCGGCTTCGAGCAGGTTGCCGATCATGTAGCCGAGCCCGCCCGCCGCGTGGAAATGGTTCACGTCGGCCAGACCGTTCGGATAGACCTTGGCCATCAGGGGCACGATGGCAGAGATGTCGGAGAAATCCTGCAGATCGAGGATCACCCCCGCAGCGCGTGCCATCGCGGGCAGGTGCAGCACGAGGTTGGTCGAGCCGCCGGTGGCCATCAGCCCGACGATGCCGTTCACGAAGGCCCGCTCGTCCAGAATGTCGCAGACGGGCCGGAAGTCATTGCCGAGTGCTGTGATTTCCAGCGCCCTTTGCGTCGCGGCCACGGTCAGCGCCTCGCGCAGCGGTGTGCCGGGGTTGACGAAGGCGGCGCCGGGCAGGTGCAGCCCCATGAATTCCATCAGCATCTGGTTGGTATTGGCGGTGCCGTAGAAGGTGCAGGTGCCGGGCCCATGGTAGCTGGCCATTTCGGCGGCCATCAGTTCCTCGCGCCCCGCCTCGCCGGTGGCAAAGCGCATTCGCACCTTGGTTTTCTCGTCATTGGGCAGGCCGGAGGTCATCGGTCCCGCAGGCAGGAACACCGCCGGGATATGCCCGAAGGTGGCGGCGGCGATAACCAGACCCGGCACGATCTTGTCACAGACACCCAGATAGAGCGCCGCGTCAAAGACGTTGTGCGAGAGGGCGACGCCAGCCGCCAGTGCGATCACATCGCGCGAAAAGAGCGAGAGCTCCATCCCCGGTTGCCCCTGCGTGACCCCGTCGCACATGGCGGGCACGCCGCCTGCGACCTGTGCCGTGGCCCCGGCAGCGCGCGCGGTGGCCCGGATCAGCGCGGGGTAATGTTCATAGGGCTGATGCGCCGAGAGCATGTCGTTATAGGCGGTCACGATCCCGATATTGGCGCTGCGTCCGGTAGCCAGCGCCTCTTTGTCAGGCCCCATGGCCGCGTAGGCATGCGCCTGATTGGCGCAACTTGTGTGCGCCCGTCGGGGGCCGTCGGCGGCCGCCTGTCCCATCCGCGCGAGATAGGTGCCTCGCGTGGCCGCGCTGCGCGCGATGATCCGGTCGGTGACGGCGGCGAGCGTGGGGTGGAGTGGCATGACTGCTCCTATCTCTTTTTCATCAGGGATAATCCGTCGCTATCACGCATCGTTAGCGCTAACAACGCTGAAAAGCTGGTGCATCGACGCAGGAACGCCGCAGCATTGTCGCTTATTTGATATCAATCTTTCACAATTTTGCCCTTTTTGCATGAGATTCAAGTGTTGCCGGGGGGCAGAGCAATCAGGGCCAGAGGCCCGGAGGATATGACATGAAGCTCAAGACCTTGTTCGCGCTGGCCGTCCTGACAATGACCATTGCCGGCTGTGCCACGATCGAAATTTCATCGCGCAATGCCGCATTTGTGGCCCCTGCGGCGAGCCGGGCCGCGCAGCTGGTGATCCGCGACTATGATGTGCAGCAGGTTCGTGTGGTGGTGCCGCAGAACCTGCGTTCGTCCGAGTCGAACGGCTATTATCCGCTGACCGATATCGTCTGGCGCGGTGATCCGCTGGGCAATCGCCATGAACAGGTGGGCGAGATCCTGCAGACTGCGACGACGCGCGGCACCGATGCCCTCGATGGCGCGGTGCCGGTGATTGCCGAAGTGACGCTGATCCGCTGGCATGGTGTGACCGAGCGCACCCGTTATTCGGTGGGCGGGGTGTATTCGATCCAGTTCTACCTTGAGGTCCGCCAGGCCGAAACCGGTGCCGTGATCGAGCCGGCCCGTCTGATCGAGGTGAACCTGCCTGCACCCGGTGGTCAGGCCGCTGTCGCTCTGGAGCAATCGGGCCAGACCGAGAAGGTGCGCGTGACCGATCATCTGACCTGGGTCTTTGGTCAGGAACTGGGTGTTGACGGTCCTGTCGCCGACCCGGCCTGATCGCCTCTTTCACCCGCGCGACACAAGGGGTAGGAGAGCGGCATGATGCCGTCCTCACATGCCGTTGCACCCTATCCTGTGGTCAGGCTTTCGCCCAAGGCGGAGGCGCGGGCGATCCGGTTTGGATTTCCCTGGGTCTATGCCGGGGAACTGGTGCTGGACCGTCGCACCAAGGCGATGGTTCCGGGCACGATTGCCGTGCTGGAGGATGCAGCGCGCGTGCCGATGGGCGTGGTCACGGTAAACCCGGCGTCGAAGATCATCTGCCGGATGCTGGATAGTGATCCTGCTGCTGTCATTGACGCAGCCTGGATTGCCCGGCGCCTGACCCGTGCGCTGGCCCTGCGCGCCCGGCTTTACCCCGATCCCTGTTACCGGCTGGTGCATGCCGAGGCGGATGGATTGCCGGGGGTCATCATCGACCGCTTTGGCGACGTGGCGGTGATTCAGCCGAATGCCGCGTGGTCCGAGGCGATGATCGCTGATATCTGCGCCGCGCTGATCGCGGTGACGGGTGTCACCACGGTCATCAAGAATGGCACGGGCCGGATGCGCGGGCTGGAAGGTCTGGCGGAAGAGATGGTCGTGCTGGCGGGTCTGACGCCTGTTGCCCCGGTGCCGGTGCCGATGAATGGCGCGGTCTATCTGGCCGATGTGATGGGTGGTCAGAAAACCGGCCTGTTCTTTGACCAGCGCCCCAATCATGCCTTTGCGGCGGCGCTGGCCAAGGATGCCCGCGTGCTCGATCTCTTTTCGCATGTGGGCGGGTTTGGGCTGGCCGCCCTGGCGCAGGGGGCGGCCTCGGTGGTCGCGGTCGATGGGTCGGCTGCGGCGTTGACCCTGGCGCAGGGTGGTGCTGTGGCGATGGGTGTCGCGGAGCGGTTTGTCACGCGGCAGGGCGATGCGTTTGACGTGCTGGGCGCGTTGGAAGCCGAGGGCGCGCGGTTTGAGGTGGTGGTATGCGATCCGCCCGCTTTTGCCCCGGCGAAATCGGCGCTGGAAGCGGGGTTGCGCGCCTATGAGCGGGTGGCCCGGATGGCGGCAACGCTGGTGGCGCCGGGCGGGTATCTCGTGCTGTGTTCCTGTTCGCATGCCGCCGATCTGGCGAAGTTTCGCAGTGCCTGCATCCGGGGCATCGGGCGCGCGGGCCGCAGTGGCCAGATCATCCATACCGGCGCTGCCGGCCCGGATCATCCGATGCTGCCGCAACTGGCCGAGAGCGGCTATCTCAAGGCGCTGTTTTTCCGTCTGAATGCCTGAATGCGGGTGCTGATCGACGCTTGTGTGCTGTTTCCCACCGTGATGCGGGAGGTGGTGACGGGCTGTGCTGCGGCAGGTCTGTTTGCGCCGCGCTGGTCGGGTCGGATATTGGAGGAATGGGCGCGGGCGACGCGCAAGCTGGGCCCGGAGGCGGAGGTGTTTGCCCGAGGTGAGGTGGCGTTGCTGCGCGCCCGGTTTCCGGGGGCGGAGGTGGCGGTGCCGGAGGGGTTGCTGGCCCGGTTGTGGCTGCCGGACCCAAATGATGTGCATGTGCTGGCCGCAGCGGTGGCGTGTTCTGCCGATCTGATCCTGACGCTGAATGCGCAGGATTTTCCGAGGGGGGTGCTGGCCGAGGAAGGGCTGGAGCGCGCGGATCCGGATACGTTCTTGCGCGGGTTATATGCGGAGTCGCCCGATGCCGTGCGTGCCGTGGTCGATGCCGTTGTGGCCGAGGCGCGCAGGCTGTCGGGGCAGGACTGGAACCGCCGCACGCTGTTGAAGAAGGCGCAGTTGAACCGGCTGGGCAAGGCGCTGGGGTAGGGGGCGGCACCGATGGGGCGACTTGTCCAGTGGCGAGGCGCCCGATGCCTTGGCCGCAGGCGCAAGCCGGAGGTCAATCGCTTTGTGATGGCTTTGAGAGGGTGGCAATCGGGGCGCGCCTGACTGGGCGGGCGCATCGCGCCTGCCACGGGCAGGCAGGCGCGACCCGATTTGTCTGGTGTCAAATCGGGGAAAAGAAAGGCTACAAACGCCCCTGCCACGTCGCCTCATTCGCCTCGATCGCGGCGATGCGTTCGGTGGTTTTGGGGTGGCTGAGCAACCAGGCGGCCTGCGTCGCGCCGCGGGCGCCGGTCAGGGTTTCGAGCTTGGTGAAAAGCGATTTCTGCGGGCCGGTGCCGATGCCCGCCTTGACCAGCAGGGCGGAGGCATAGGCGTCTGCCTCGTATTCGTCCTTGCGCGAGAGGCGGGCCGCGACGAGCGAGAGAAGGAACCCGGCGATGAAAGGGCCGACGCCGGGGATGAACCGGTTGAGCAACATGGCGAGTGCTGTGCGCAGCGCATTCTGGCCGGTGAAGTCGATCATCCGCCGCCGTGAGTGCCCGAGTGCCACGTGTCCGAGTTCATGGGCGATAACCGAGGCCATTTCTTCGGCTGTCACAGCACCGGCGCGGTAGCGGTTGAAAAACCCGCGCGTGATGAAGATGCGCCCATCGGGGGCGGCGAGGCCATTGACCGGCTCGATCTCGTAAATATGCACCTTGATCCGGGGCAGGTCGAGTGCCGCGGCCAACCGGTCCATCAACCGCTTGAGCACCGGGTCGGCCAGTTCGGTGGAGCGGGTGTCAAGCTCTTTGGCGGTGCGCCACGCGGAGAAGCGGTAGAGCACGTAGCCATAGAGCAGGGCCAGCAGGATCGGGGTGAACTTGAGCATGAGACAGATATGGGGCGCGGGGCAGGGATCGGCAAGCGCTAGTGCGCGCCCTGATGTCACGCCAGCCGGTCATGCATCGCCCGGCGCAGCAAATAGCCAAGGCCGATGGTCAGCACCCCTGCCGCGAGCACACCGCTGAGCGCGCCGCCGATCTGGCCGAGCGCCGCGATACTGTCGGCAAAGGCAAAGCCGAGCCCGACGTAGAGGGCGACCCAGACGATTTCGCCGCTGATCCCCGCGAGGGTGAAGTGGGGCCAGGACATGGCGGCGGCGCCGCTGGCGAAGTTGAGCCAGGGGCCAAGGGGGCTGAACAACCAGCGGCTGAGAAACACGCCCGATACGCCACGCGTTTGCAGCAGGCCGGTGGCGCGGTCGATCAGTGGGGCGCGGGATGGGTTGGCGCGAAGCCTGCCGATCAGGGCTGTGCCGCCGCTGCGCCCGATGGCAAAGCCGGTCTGATCCCCCAGGATCGCGCCGATCAGCGCGCCGCTGGCGGCCTGCCAGAGACCGAGGTCACCGCTTGCGGACAGTCCACCTGCGGTCAGCATCACGATGGAGGCAGGGATGGGCAGCGCCAGACAACTGAGAAATGTGACGCCGAGCAGGAGCCAGAAGCCATAGACCGGGATCAGGGCGAGGAGTTGTTCGGTCATGGGACCGCCCCGGTCCCGTCATCCGCCCGTGCGGCACTGATGGCGGATTGCAGCGCTGCGGTCAGGTCCGGCAGGCTGCGCCCGGTAGCATCGGCGATATCGCGCAGCGTGAGAGGCTGGCCCGGTGCGGGGTCGATGTCGATCGCGTCAAACAGCAGCTCGGGGTCGATCCGATAGGACCGCGCGATATAGCGCGGGGTCATCCAGCCGCTGATTGCGACGTCCCGATGCGCCGGATCGGACCAGTAATGTGTCGCGGTGATGAGCCGGGTCAGAAAGAACAGCGTCACGGCCAGTGTCGCGACAAAGCCCAGCAGGAGGAGCCGGTGATGCTGCCAATAGTCTTTGATTGTATGCATCATCGGTCGGGTTCCTGTGTCTGCCTGTCTAACGCCCCAGCCGGCGCATTCCGGCGTCGATCCCGCGCAGGGTGAGCGGCACCATGCGGTCGGGGCCGAAGATCTGCCGGATCATGCCGATGGAATGGGTGTGCGGCCAGAACCGCTCGGGCACCGGATTGATCCACAGATGTGCGGGCCAATGGTCGCGGGCGCGGCTGAGCCAGACCTGTCCGGCCTCGGCGTTCCAGTATTCGCTGGCGCCGCCGGGATGGGCGATCTCGTAGGGGGACATGCTGGCGTCGCCGACAACGATGCATTTGTACTCAGCGCCGTAGCGGTGCAGCACGTCATAGGTGGCGATCTGTTCGCGCCAGCGCCGGGCCGGGTCGCGCCAGAGCCCTTCGTAAAGGCAGTTGTGGAAATAGAAATGTTCGAGATGTCTGAAGGCGGAGCGGGCGGCGGAAAAAAGCTCTTCCACGATCCGCACATGCCCGTCCATGGAGCCGCCCACATCGAGAAACAAGAGCACCTTGACCGCGTTGCGCCGTTCTGGCCGGGTCTGCACGTCGAGCCAGCCGGTGGTCGCGGTGCTGCGGATGGTGCCGTCGAGGTCGAGCTCTTCTATCGCAGAGTCGCGCGCCCATTGCCGCAGCCGTTTGAGCGCGATCTTGATCTGGCGGGTGCCGATTTCGACATCGTCGTCATAGGCCCGGAACTCGCGCCGGTCCCAGACCTTGACCGCGCGCTGGTGGCGCGAGCCGTCTTGGCCGATGCGCACCCCTTCGGGGTTGAAGCCATAGGCGCCGAAGGGTGAGGTGCCGGCGGTGCCGATCCATTTCGAGCCGCCCTGATGCCGCCCCTGCTGTTCGGCGAGCCGGTCGCGCAGGGTCTGCATCAGTTTGTCGAAACCGCCAAGCGCTGCGATTTCGGCCTGCTGTTCGGATGTCAGATGTTTTTCGGCCAGTTTGGTGAGCCAGTCGGCGGGCAGGTCGAGTGCGTCAAGCACCTGATCGGTGCTGAGCGTCTCAAGTCCGGCAAAGGCGGTGGCAAAAGCGCGGTCGAAGCGGTCGATGTGCCGCTCGTCCTTGACCAGAATCGTGCGGGCGAGGAAATAGAACCCCTCGGGGTCATAGGTGGCCAGACCGGCCTGCACCGCTTCGAGAAAGGTCAGGTATTCGCGCAGCGAGACCGGGACGCCGCCATTCCTCAGTTGATCGAAGAAGGGCAGAAACATGGGCGCGCCTCAGGTGTAGCTACGCTCGATCGCGATGAGCACGAAAAGGCCGATCAGCCCGAAGATGATCGCAAAAACCGCCGCCCATTGCAGCATGTCAAGCAGCACGCCCCCGCGCATCCGCGCGCGAATGGCCCCGAAGATCGCGCCGAGCAGCAGGCCGCCCAGAGGATAGATCATGCGTTCAGCCCTGATTGCGCGGGCTCAATGCTGCGATGTCGCGCAGGCGGGCCCGGACTTCGAATTCCGAACCAAAGCCGTAGCGCGCCCATCCCAGACTGTCCAGACGCACCGCTGCCGCAGCATCGCGCTGTCCCGCGAGGTCAAGCGCCTCGGCCTTGAACATCAGAAGCGACGCGAGGAGCGTGGCGTTTTCATAGCCGCCGGCGATGGGTATAGCGGCGTCCACCAATGCGAGGGTCTGGCCCACGTCACCGGCACTGAGTGCAAAGGCGGCAAGCTGGACCGCGACATGCGCCTCGTGCAAGCGCGTCTCGGGCGAGGCGCGATAGGTGCGGGCGGCCTCGGTAAAGGCGGCGAGGGCGAGGCTTGAATCATTGCTGACCTGCAGCCGTCCGTAGACATAATGCGCAAAGCCGCGGCGTGTGCCGCTCCATCCGAAGGCGCGGGTCAGATTGATTGCCTGTTCGGCGGCCTGACGGCGCCGCGCAGGAGCCGGACCGCCGGATAGCGCCAGTTCCATCGCCTCGATCCAGTCACGGCTGGTATCATTGACCGGGCCGCCGCCGGGCCGTTGCCCCGCCGGATTGAGCCGGGCAAGCAGGGCCGGGAGCCGCACCGCAGCCTCGCCCCGCGTCATGCCGTTGCGCAGTTCGGGCGAATAATAAGCCCGCAGCACGAGCTTGTCGAAACCGGTCAGGACGGCATGGATATTGTCGTCGTTGAACACGGAATCGGGCAGCCGGTAAAGATCATTGAGCGGCCCCAGCGCCTGCGCAAGTTCCTCGTGCAGGCAATCGCGAATTTCCTGCGGCGCCACATCGGCGGGCACGAATATGGTGGCACGGTCGCGCCGGGTGAGCGTGGTCCAGTCCACCTGCGGGGTGCGCCGGACCTCCTTGAACTCTTCCCAACTGCTGATGCGGGGCACCACGAAACAGGCGGCGCGCGGTACGGCCCGTTGCAGATCGGCGCGCGGGATCGCCTCGACCGTGATATTCGCGTCGGGCGCGCCGGTGAGGTAGATGTCGATCCCGGCCTCGTTGTTGAGCCGGGTCAGCAATGCGCGCAGGTCCGGCACGAGGCTGCCGGGGATCATTCCGGTCTCCCGTACGGAAATCGGCGTCTCGAACCGGGTCATCACCGGCACCGCGCGCCCGCTCTCCATCTGGAAGGCGAGGTCGAGGAAATCCTGCGCCATGTCGGTATTGCTGCGCGAGGGCGGTTGCGCTGCGGCACCGGCAAAGCTGCGCATCGGGGGCAGGCTTTCGGACATGATGCTGGCGCGCGAGGGCGGCGCGTCCTGCGGCATCGGCGTGCAGGCCGACATGACGGACAGGGCGATGACGGCGAGACGGCGGGGGCGGCGGCTCATGGGAGCCGATTGTATTTGACGAAGGGTGTCAGGGTAGCGAGCCGGTCATAAAGCTGCCGGGCGGTGGTGTTATCCTGTTGCGTGTTCCAATAGACGCGCGGCGCTCCTGCCACATCCGCAGCAGCATAAACCGCCTCGATCAATGCGCGCCCCACGCCCATGCCGCGTACGGATGGATCTGCGTAGAGGTCCTGCAAATAGCAGACATCGGCGATCTGCCAGCCGTGCCGGTGAAACACATAATGCGTCAGCCCGACGATGCGCCCGTCATGCTCGGCCACAAGACCGTGATAATCCTGCGGATCATCGCCCAGCATACGGGCAAAGCTCGACTCAAATGTCGCGTCAGGCAGGACCGTGTTGTAAAACGCCAGATAGGCGGTCCACAGATCACGCCATTCTGCCATGTCTTCCGGCCGCAGCGGGCGGATCACGACGGGCTTGTCTGCGTTGGTCATTGTGTACTCCTCGTCACTGCCTGCCCTGATGCGATGTGACTGCGGCCCGGATGCGGACGATTTGAGGCAAACCAAAGGCAGCTTGCCGAACCCGGATCGAACCGGATGATTTGGGGACAAGTCTGGGGATAAATCACGCGGGACCTGCATGCCGCCGCAGGTTGTGCGTGGCTGTTGCCCGGATGGCGCAGGTGCCTAGTGGCACATCAAGAATGTGTCGCAAGATGTTGATTGCGCGGCAAAGCCGGTCGTGATTCTTCGCCGGCCGGTGCCGGGTTGTGCGCAAATGCATCAGGTGGCGCCAGAGAATCGGCTGGGTCTAGCGCCCGCCGCGCGCCATGAAGGCCAGCCGTTCAAAGAGATGCACGTCCTGTTCGTTCTTCAACAGAGCACCATGCAGGCGGGGCAGGCTCTGCTTGCTGTCGGCGCGCAGATCCTCGGCACTCAGATCCTCGGCCAGCAGCAGTTTGAGCCAGTCGAGCACTTCGGAGGTGGAAGGTTTCTTTTTCAGCCCCGGTGTCTCGCGCAGGGTGAAAAACTGCGTCAGCGCGGTGGTAAGCAGCGCCTCCTTGATTCCCGGATGATGCACGGCGACGATGGCGCGCAGCGTCTCCATGTCCGGAAAGCGGATGAAGTGGAAAAAGCAGCGGCGCAGGAATGCGTCGGGCAGTTCCTTTTCATTGTTGGAGGTGATGATGACGACGGGCCGGTGCAGGGCACGGATGGTTTCGCCGGTCTCGTAGACGTGAAACTCCATCCGGTCGAGTTCCTGCAACAGATCATTTGGAAACTCGATATCGGCCTTGTCGATCTCGTCAATGAGCAGGACGACGCGGGACGGGGCGGTGAAGGCCTGCCAGAGCTTGCCGCGCCGGATGTAATTATTGACATCGGCGACCCGTTCACCGCCAAGCCCGAGGCCAAGCTGGCTGTCACGCAACCGGCTGACGGCGTCATACTCATAAAGCCCCTGCTGTGCGCGCGTGGTGGATTTCACATGCCATTCGATTATCGGCAGATCGAGCGCTTGTGCCACCTGCCGGGCCAGTTCGGTCTTGCCCGTCCCCGGCTCGCCCTTGACCAGCAGGGGCCGCTCCAGCGTGACGGCGGCGTTGACGGCGACAGCCAGATCATCGGTGGCGATATAGCTCCGGGTGCCGGTGAACTGCATGGCGCCAAGATCCTTTCGCGCGAAATGTCATGACGTTGACGTCAACGCCTTGCATCTGGCATCGCACTGACAACGCGGCATCACAACAAGGAAATCGGGGGGTGACACTCTTTTGACAAGGGAGTAGAGGAGCGCCATCCAGAGGGGAGTGCCGGATGAGTGGTAACCTGGAAATGCCAGTTTCCGGACGTTTAAGGGGAGCAGACATGAAAGCCGAAGTGTTCCTGCCGGATGATTATCGTCCCGCCGAAGATGAGCCATTCATGAACGACCGGCAGCTCGAGTATTTTCGTCGCAAGCTGCACAACTGGAAAGCCGATCTGATGTCCGACAGCCGGGACACGATCACCGGCATGAAGGACGCGACCCGCAATATTCCCGATATCGCCGACCGTGCCAGCGAAGAGACCGATCGGTCACTGGAACTGCGCACGCGCGACCGTCAGCGCAAGCTGGTGAGCAAGATCGACGCGGCGCTGCGCCGGATCGACGAGGGTGAATACGGCTATTGCGAGATCACCGGCGAGCCGATTTCGCTCAAGCGCCTTGACGCGCGGCCCATCGCCACGATGAGCCTTGAGGCGCAAGAGCGGCATGAGCGGCGCGAAAAGGTCCATCGCGACGATTGATCCGGGGCATGCGCGCGCCGGTTCACAGTGTGTTGGTGGATTGGTGCGAGGGTGACAGGATGGTCCGGTGACAGGTTTGCCGGGCGGGCAAGGTGGCATGACGCAGACGGGATTCAACGCAGGGCGCGCTGTCACCGTCATCGGCGGCGGCATCGGCGGGCTGACGGCTGCGTTGGCCTTTGCCCGTACTGGCGCGCGGGTGACCGTTCTGGAACAGGCGCAGGCGCTGACCGAGGTGGGCGCCGGGCTGCAGATCACCCCCAATGGTGGCGTGGTGCTTGAGGCTTTGGGCCTGCGCTCGGTTCTGGACCTGAGTTCGCAGCGCGCAGAGGCGGTAGAGCCGCGCGATGCGCTGGGCGGGCGGGTGCTGGCGCGGTTCGATCTGACAGGACTGGCGGGGCCGCCTTACCGCTTCATGCACCGTGCCGCGCTGATCGACCTGCTGGCGGCAGCTTGCCAGGAGGCGGGGGTGGGACTTCGCCTTGGCGTGCAGGTAACGGCGGTTGATTCGGCGGGCGGGTTGACGCTGGCGCATGGTGTGCCGCCTGACGCCGATCTGACAGTAGGCGCCGACGGGCTGCATTCGCAGATGCGCCCCGCGCTGAACGGGGAGGCTGCACCGTTTTTCACCGGGCAGGTGGCGTGGCGCGCGATCATCTCAGGCTTGGCCCCGCCGGTGGCAAGGATCTGGATGGCGCCGCGCCGCCATGTGGTCACCTATCCGCTGCCGGGCGGGCGGCTCAATATCGTGGCGGTGCAGGAACAACACGCCTGGGCGCCGGAGGGATGGAATCATCCGGATGCGCCCGCTGCCATGCAGGCTGCCTTTGACGATGTCTGTCCCGAGCTTGGCGATATTCTGGCGCAGGTGACGCAGACCCGGCTATGGGGCCTGTTCCGGCATCCGGTCGCGGCGCATTGGCATGGGTTCTGCTGTGCCATCCTGGGCGATGCGGCGCATCCGACGCTGCCGTTTCTGGCGCAGGGGGCCAATCTGGCGATCGAGGATGCCTGGGTACTGGCCGCCTGTTGTGACGCATCCGCCGATATGGCCCCGGCGCTGGCACAGTATCAGGCGCGCCGCCGCGCACGCGTAATCCGTGCCATCGAGACAGCGAATCAGAATGCGGTCAACTATCACCTGAGCGGCGCGCGCCGTCTGGTGGCACATGGCGGGCTGCAGGCGCTGGGCCGCATTGCGCCACAGGCGTTTCTGAGGCGGATGGACTGGCTCTATGGCCATGACGTGACCCGCGTCTGACCTGCTTTCTCGTGCAGTTTCAGTCTGGTACAAATACTCCCGCCGGAGGCCTGCGCGGCGGGGTGCCCCTCAGGCCGCCAGATCGACCCAGACGGGGGTGTGATCGGAGGGTTTCTCGCGCCCGCGGACTTCGGTCTCGATCCATGAATCGTTGAGCAGGTCGGCAGCTTGCGGCGAAAGCAGCAGGTGATCGATTCGGATTCCGTCGCCCCGGTCCCAGGCGAGGCTCTGATAATCCCAGAAGGAGTAATGCCCCGGCCCTTGTATGCAGGCCCGGAATGCATCGCTGAAGCCGAGGTTCTGGATCCGGCGCAGCGCGGCGCGGCTTTGCGGCAGGAAAAGCGCATCTTGCCGCCATGCGTCGGGCCGGTGTGCATCTTCGGCCTGCGGGATCACGTTGTAATCGCCGGCCATGACGACGGGTTCTTCGGTCGCCAAAAGGACTGTGGCGCGGGTGTGGAGCCGGTCCATCCAGCCGAGTTTGTAGTCGTATTTCGGCCCCGGTGCCGGGTTGCCATTGGGCAGGTAGAGCCCGCAGACCCGTACCGCGCGCTCGCCCATCACCGTCGCCTCGATCCAGCGGGCCTGTTCGTCGCTGTCGTCGCCGGGCAGGCCGCGGGTCACATCCTCGAGCGGGAGTTTCGAGAGGATCGCGACGCCGTTGAACCCCTTTTGCCCATGGGTTTCAACGCGGTAGCCCATATCCTCAAAATGCGTGCGTGGGAAGCCTTCGTCGACTGTCTTGATCTCTTGCAGCAGTGCCACATCGGGCTGGCTCGTCTGCAGCCAGTCGCTCAGCGCGGTAATCCGCGCCTTGATGCCGTTGATGTTGAATGTGGCGATCTTCATGGGGTGGCTCCGCTGTTGCAGCGCTAGCCTAGCAGCAATTGCGCCCCGTCACACCGAAAACCCGGTCACACCGAAAACCCGGTCACACCGAAAACCCGGTCACATCGAAAACCCGGTCACATCGAAAACGACGTGCCGCAGCCGCAGGAGGATGTGGCGTTGGGGTTGTTGATCACGAAGCGCGCGCCGATCAGTTCTTCGGCAAAGTCGATGGTGGCCGAGGCGAGGAAGGGCAGGGACACCGAATCGATAACCACGGTTTCACCCTCAAGTGTCAGCCGCAGGTCATCATCCTTGGGGTCATCAAGTGCTATTTCGTATTGAAAGCCGGAACAGCCGCCGCCGTCGACCGCGATGCGCAATGCCTTGCCCTGCGCACCTGCGCCAATCTCTGCCAGACGCTCGAACGCGCGGGGGGTCACTTTGGGAGGGAGTGTCAGCATCATCTCACCTGTCGGTTGCTTCGTTAGTCACATATAGGGGTGTCAGGCAAGGAGGACAAGTTCTGACAAACAAAGGGCAAGGCAGCATGATCGCCCCTTATGCCTCTGATCCGCAAACGGCCCGGGGACGGCTGTATCCGGAGGAGGAAAGCACGTTCCGTTCGCCGTTTCAGCGCGACCGGGACCGGATCATTCACGCCTCGGCATTCCGCAGGCTCAAGCACAAGACCCAGGTGTTCATCGAGCATGAGGGCGATTATTTTCGCACCCGCCTGACCCATTCGATCGAGGTGGCGCAGGTGGCCCGCACGGTGGCTGCTGCCCTTGGCCTCAATGTCGAGCTGACCGAAGCCATCGCACTGGCGCATGATCTGGGTCATCCGCCCTTTGGTCATACCGGGGAGGAGGCGCTGAATGTGCTGATGGCCCCTTATGGCGGGTTCGATCACAATGCGCAGGCGATCCGGATCGTGACCTCGCTGGAGCGGCATTATGCCGAATGGGATGGCCTCAACCTGACCTGGGAGACGCTGGAGGGGATTGCCAAGCATAATGGCCCGGTGGCCGATCCGGTGCCTTATGCGCTGGCCGCCTATAACCTGCGTCACGATCTGGAATTGCAGACCCATGCCAGCGCCGAGGCGCAATCGGCGGCGATTGCCGATGATATCGCCTATAACCATCACGATCTGCATGACGGGCTGCGCGCGGAATTGTTTTCCACCGATGAGCTGTCGGAATTGCCGGTGCTGGATGAGTGCTTTGCCCGGGTGGACCGCAAATATCCCGGCCTGAATTACTATCGCCGCAGGCATGAGGCGCTGCGCCGGTTCTTTGGTGTGCTGGTCGAGGATGTGATCACGGTGAGCCGCCGCAATCTGGCCGATCTTGACCCGGCCTCGGTCGCGGATGTGCGCCATGCCGGCCGGACGCTGGTGCAGTTTACCCCGGCACTCTGGACTGATCTGAAGGTGATCCGCGAGTTTCTGTTTCACCGCATGTACCGTGCGCCCGCTGTCGTCGCGATGCGCGCGGAGGTCACGCAGGTGGTGCATGACCTGTTTGCGCTGTTCATGGCGCAGCCGGATGAGTTGCCGAAACAATGGCGCAAGGATGTGGCCGACGCCGAAGGAGAAACGGCGCTGGCCCGGATCGTCGCGGATTATGTCGCGGGGATGACCGACCGCTTTGCCATCGAGATGCATGCGCGCCTGCTCGGCAGTGACATGGTGGAGCGGACGCGCGCGCTGCGTGGCTGATTGTTTGCCGCTGGCTTTCTTCTCGTCAGTGGGCAGGGCCTTGACCAGTTTGGCGGATTTGTCGGCATAGTCCGTGATCTGTGCGATACGTTCGGCGGATTTCTTGCCTTCGGCTTGGCTCAGCATCACCGCTTGCCCGGCTTTGCCCAGCTTCTGCCATTCGCTGCCATGCAGCGTGGCGATCTTGGCCAGAGTGGTTTGCTTGATCCGTGCGGCCTTGAGCGCCGTCTCCAGCGTTTTCCAGTCAAGTGCCGTTCCGCCGGTTTGCCGATACCTGGCCGCGAGTTTTGCGGTATCGACGATGGCGTCAAACAGCGCCTTGGCAGAGGCGGCGTTTCTGGTCAGGCGCGCGTGGTCAAAGCTGAGTTTGGCAAAGGCGGCGGCATCGACCAGTTTCGTGTTGGTACGGGTCGCGCCGAGGCTGTCGCTGACAAGTTTGTCGAGCCGTGCCTGTTGCGCCTTGTTGAAGTCGCCGAGCGAGGCGAGGGGTTTGCCCAGATCGCGTGCGATTTCCTTGCCGAATCTCTCAATACTGGTGGCGAGTGATTTGAGCTCTTCGAGTTTGCCCTTGTTGAAGCCGACCCATTTTGCCTTGGCGCCGAGTTTGCTCTGATAGGCGTGTTCGTCAAAATGCCGTTTGGCGAGCAGCGTGACGGCCTTTTCCAGTGCGACCTGTTCCTTGGCGAGTTTTGTGAGGGAGGCGCCATGTTTGCCGATGGCTTTGTCGCGCAGTTCGGCGATGGTCCGGAGCAGCCGCGCGACATCGGCGTCGGCGCTGAAATCGCCCAGCTTGGTGCCGGTCATGCCCTTGTCCTTGGCGGATTGAACGGCGCGGGTGATATCCTTGGCCAGCGCGGCAAAGACCGTGTCGAATTGTGCGCTGGTCTTGATATGGGTCTGCCAGTCGCGGGTCAGGTCGTCGTAGGTCTTGCGCTGGGATTTGAGCGCAATCGGGCCATTCTTGAGGAAGGTTGCCAGATCGGCAGCAAGGAGCTGTGGGCTGGGATCGGCCATGGCACACTCCTTTCAAAACGCGACAACAGGAAACACACAACAGCAATGGGGCCATTTTGCAGCCGCGCGGCGGTCTGGCAACCATTTTTGCGGCCTGCAAGGGGCCAGTGGTCGCGTGTTGACCCGCCGGTTTGGCATGCTAAACCCGGTCGGTGGTCGCGGGACGTGGCCGGAGGACTGCAATATGAACCTATTCGCCGATATCCGTTCGCTCGTCATCACCTGTCTGGGCGAGATGGTGGCCGGGGGCGCGCTGCCTGCCGGGCTGGGCATGGATGCGGTGGCGGTCGAGCCGCCGCGCGACCCGGCGCATGGCGATATGTCGACCAATGCTGCGATGGTATTGGCGAAACCTGCCGGACAGCAGCCGCGCGCGATTGCCGAGGCGCTGGCTCTGCGGCTGGCGGCGGACCCGCGGGTGAGTGGCGCGGAAGTGGCGGGGCCGGGGTTTATCAACCTGCGGCTGGCGCCTGCGGTCTGGCATGGCGTGGTGCGCGCGGCGCTGGGCGCGCCGGGGTTTGGCCGGTCCACGCTGGGTCAGGGGCGCCGCGTCAATGTCGAATATGTGAGCGCCAATCCGACCGGCCCACTGCATGTGGGCCACACGCGCGGCGCGGTTTTTGGCGATGCGTTGGCCAGTCTGCTCGATTTCGCAGGCTATGAGGTGACGCGGGAATATTACATCAACGACGGCGGTGCGCAGGTCGATGTCCTCGCCCGGTCCGCCTATGAACGCTACCGCGAGGCCTGTGGCCATGCGCCGGAGATTGCCGAGGGCCTGTATCCGGGTGACTATCTGGTGCCGGTCGGTGAGGCGCTGAAAGAGAAATACGGCGACAGCCTGCTCGACAAGGGCGAGCAATACTGGCTGGCCGAGGTGCGTGAGTTTGCCACCGAAAAGATGATGATGCTGATCCGCGAGGATCTGGCACTGCTCGGCGTCAAGATGGACGTGTTCTATTCGGAAAAGTCGCTTTATGGCACAGGCCGGATCGAGGCGGCGATTGCCGATCTGGATGCCAAGGGCCTGATCTATCGCGGCACGCTGGAGCCGCCCAAGGGCAAGATGCCCGAGGATTGGGAACCGCGCGAACAGACGCTGTTCCGCTCGACAGCACATGGCGACGATGTGGACCGGCCAGTGAAGAAATCGGACGGGTCATGGACCTATTTCGCCCCGGATATCGCCTATCACTATGACAAGATTTCGCGGGGGTTTGACGCGCTGATCGACGTGTTTGGCGCCGATCATGGCGGTTATGTCAAACGGATGAAGGCGGCTGTTGCAGCATTGTCCGATGGCCGGGTGTCGGTCGATATCAAGCTGACACAACTGGTGAAGCTGTGGAAGAAGGGCGAACCCTTCAAGATGTCGAAACGTGCGGGCAATTTTGTCACCCTGCGCGATGTGGTGGAGCAGGTGGGCGCGGATGTAACCCGGTTCCATATGCTGACCCGCAAGAACGATGCGCCGCTGGATTTCGATTTCGACAAGGTGCTGGAGCAGTCGCGCGACAATCCGGTGTTCTATGTCCAATATGCCCATGCGCGGATTCAATCGGTGCTGCGCAAGGCGCGTGAGGCGGGGATTGCGGTGGATCATGCCACGCTGGTCGCGGTCGATCTGAGCGGTCTGACGCATGAGGCCGAGTTGAAAGTGGCCCGTCAGATTGCCGAATGGCCGCGTCTGGTGGAGATTGCGGCCAAGGGCAATGAACCTCATCGGATCGCGTTTTTCCTCTATGAGATGGCGTCGGATTTTCATGGCCTCTGGAACCGGGGCAATGACGATGCGTCGCTGCGGTTCCTGCAAGAGGGTGACGCGGGCACCACACAGGCGAAAATCGCCCTGATTTCTGCTGTGGCCGTTGTTATTTCGGCCGGTCTTGGTATTCTCGGTGTGACTCCGGTCGATGAGATGCGCTGAAGCGCACGCTAAACCGGCAGCATTGAGGCAACGCAAGAGACCGGTTCGGGGCGCACTTGAGCGCGTGCCGGGCGGCAGAGAGGCGATATGGCAGATGTTTCCGACGGGCCCGTTCCGGGGCAGGTGACCGCCCGCGCCGGGGCGATGGTGCAATTCGTAGGTGCGGCGGTGTCGCTGGCCCTGATTGTCGGGGTTGGTGTCTGGGGTTACAAGCTCTGGGTGCGCGATGTGACCGGCATTCCGGTTGTGCGCGCGATGGAGGGTCCGATGCGCGAGGCACCCGGTAATCCGGGCGGCGATCTGGGGCTGCATACCGGCCTGTCGGTCAACGAAGTGGCGGCGGTGGGCGAGGCTGCGCCGCCGGAGGACCGGCTGGTGCTGGCGCCGCCGGTGGTGGGCCTGTCCGAAGATGACCTGATGGTGATGCCGACCGCCGAGGCGGGCGAATTCCTGGCCGGTGACGATCTGCCCGGCGTCGAAGTGCAGACCCCGGTCGCGGCTTTGGTGGCGGTGCCGGAAGCGGGCCTGGCGCTCGAGTCGCTTGACCCGGTGGCCGGGCCGGAACCGGAAGAGCAGACCGTGACCATCGAAGAGGCCGCGCTGATTGGCCCGCAGGCCCCGGCAGATGTGCCGATGACCGCCGAACAGGTGCTGGCGCTGGCCGATCAGATTGCCGCCGGTGTCACGCCGCTGTCCGATCTGGCCGAGGGTGAGACGGCGCCGGTTGCCCTCGCGCTCGACGGGGCGGCGGCTGTCGAGACTGTCCCATCTTCGGTGCCGGGTGTCTGGCGTGCGCTGCGCCCTGCGGCCCGGCCCGAGACGCTGGTTGCCGCGTCGGTGGCGCCGGTGACGGTGGAGGCTTATACGGGTGATGCTGCAGCGGCGGGGCAGAGCACGGTATTGCTGACCAGTGCCACGATCCCGGTCGGTACCAATCTGGTGCAACTGGGCGCCTACGAGTCCCCCCAGATTGCGGCGCAGGAATGGGACCGCCTCGATGCCCGTTTTGCCGCCTTTATCACGGGTAAGGAACGGATCATTCAGGAGGCCGCGACCGGCGG
>Ga0105054_10001853_pt1 | contig 34302 bp, 29 predicted proteins | sample BON02_FD_78091 | JGI IMG/M metagenome (GOLD analysis project Ga0105054, IMG submission 78091) | Freshwater microbial communities from Lake Bonney liftoff mats and glacier meltwater in Antarctica - BON-02 (megahit assembly) | ecosystem: Environmental > Aquatic > Freshwater > Ice > Glacier...
ATGAGTTGCCATTTGTAGGGCATTAGCCTCCAGTAAGCTCAACAGTGAAACCGGCTTTTCACTAATGCCAGTGGCCCCTTACTCGTGCGTTTTAACATCTGTCATCGGTAGGCTTAGAGAGGGATTTGAGTGGAGAAAGCCGTGGGAATCTCCAGCAAGACGGGACTGCCACACCCTTTTCCACCTCAGCAACCCCCACCAAAAAAAGGGTTCGCAGTGACGGTTTAGCCTATTTTTTAAGACGATCTTACCCCGAACACAAGTTATTAGCGATGAAAGGTTAAAACCATTAAAAATCTACTAATTTGGTAATCCAATCATAGTAGTAATGTTCTTAGCGGTACGTATACTCCTGCTTTGTAGTGTATTAATAATACTTACGAAAAGGCTATTATATTGACTCTATTAAATAATTACACATAGTTGTTTTGATTTGCCTCATTCCTGTTTCTCCTGAAGGAGAAATGATAAGAGGCATGTGTAATTATTTATCATACTGCATATAAATAAAATATTCGAAACACAATTAAATGATTAGAAATCCTCAATGCTAAACTTACAGAGTGAGAGATTATTTTTATCTGAGATCACAATAGATGACCTTGAAAATATACATCAATTGCATTCGATATCAGAAGTTGATGAATTCAACACGCTGGGAATTCCTAAAACGATTAGTTAATCTGGGGTTTGAGGATTTTAACTTACATAAAGTTGAGGCTGGAGTAGCAACAGGCAATATAAAATCAATAAGAGTGTTAGAAAAAACAGGAATGACAAGAGAAGGATTAAGACGGAAAATTTTACCGATTCGTGGAGAATGGATAGATAATTATCGTTATGCGATAGTTGAGAATGACCCACGAGATTATTAAAGCAAAAAACCACGAACCGCCTACACTTGGTAAATTACATGCGGGTTTCAGCGGTTTGAAAGTTTGTGGCTGGTAAAAAGTCTGTGTAAACTGATAGAAAATCTCCCCATAGACACACATAATGTGATTCAATGAAACATTGCCTCTAATTTAAAAAATTTATAAAACCATTGTATCAAATGACTAAGAAAACACTAGGAATAGGGATGGTAGGTGCACGGTATGGTGCGCGAATGCATCATGCAAATTACATGAGTTTAACTCCCGGTCTAGTCGAAATTAGAGGTGTCTGCTCATTGACACAGGAAAGTGCCGCAGCTTTTGCGCATGATATAGGAGTTTCCTTTGTAACGACCAACCTAGAAGAATTACTGGCGCGAGTAGACATTGATGTCATTGATATCTGTACACCTCCGGCCTCGCATCATGAGATTGCTATAAAAGCGGCTGAAGCTGGCAAGCATATAATAATGGAGAAACCGCTAACCGGATACTTTGGAGAGCCCGGAGACCCTGAACCTATTGGTCTACACGTAGCGCGATCAAAAATGAGAGCAGGAGCCAGCAGAAATGCTGAAGCCATAAGAGATGCCGTACGAGCAAACAAGGTGCTTTTTTGCTATGCTGAAAATTGGGTTTATGCTCCTCCTATTGTAAAAATGCGCAATTTGATTGCAGCATCTAAGGGATCAGTTTTAGAGCTAAGGGCAGAAGAAAATCATTCCGGTTCTAATTCCGTATTTTCCAAAGAATGGAAATATATGGGGGGAGGAGCTTTGCTAAGAATGGGAGCACACGCTGTGGGTGCTTGTCTGTATCTAAAACAATGGGAAGGACAGCAGCGAAGAGGAAAAAGTATCCTTCCGGTTTCTGTAATGGCAGATACTGCCGACCTTATTCATACAGATGCCTCCGAAAGCGCACGAGAGGCAAATGCACATCAATGGATTAGCTCTGATCCGGTGGACGTAGAAGATTGGGCCAATGTCGTGATACGCTTTGATGATGGATCCCGGGCAACTGTGCTTGTAAGTGATGTGGGATTGGGTGGACTCAACACACGTATAACTGCCTACATGACGGATGGGGTTATTAAAGCCAATATGACCGCAAATGATGTCATTGAAACCTATGCCGTGGATCCAGGTACATTTGCAAGCGAAAATTTTACGGAAAAATTAGAAACCAAAGCGGGATGGAACCGCCCAAGTTGTGATGAAGACTGGTTTCGTGGATTTTCACTTGAGATGGAGGATTTTATTCATGCTATTCAAGAAGGTCGAGAACCACGTTCAGGTATTGATTTGGCAGTTGATGTTGTTAATGTAATCTATGCGGCCTACCAATCTGCTGAAGAAGGTAGGGTCATTCATTTGTCATGTTAACTCGGCCATGCCTTGAAAAAATAACCCAATTCATCAACATTAACTTGTAATGCCATTTGGCCCGTTATGATTATAGATGAAACGTTGGAATAAATATAAAACTAATCGAGCAGCAAACCTGATCCAAATGGCTCAGGTTTGCTGCTCACAAGACGGTACAAAAGGGTCCCATAACAGTCAAACTTCATAAAAAATTTACACTTCTGTTAATCGAGGACTTTATGCTGTTTCCAAACTTTTTTTGGTTTTTCTATAGATATACTTTGGATAAATATTTCGTTTGGCAAAACGGTTTAGCTTGTCACTATTGATCATTTTTTGATAGACTTGTTTGGTCACGCCAAAGTATTCGTAAGTAGATCCATCAAGAAAGGTGATTTCCAGTAATAAACCTTTGTGTTTATAATCTGCAATCCCAGCCTCGTTAATCGTTTCCGTGTAGTATTCTAGATTAGTGGCAATTGTTTCAGGCGCTATGCTCACCAAAAAATGGTAACCATCTATTACCCTACGGCTTTGTATTTCTGCTTCAGCTTGTAAGTCATCCCCATCTAGAAATTTATCAGGATGCCATTCCTTAACTAAATCACGGTATTTCTTTTTCAAGGTCGTCAATTCGATCTCCTTTTCAACTCCAAAGAGTTTTTTGTATTCATTTATGCGCTTCATCGGACTTTTTATTTTCGGCCACAAAAGTACGGCTTAATTTTCCTTTAATTACTATCGGATCAGAACTTTATTATAAATCCTAAAGAGTGTGATCCTATTCCGATTTTTACCAGGAACCGCCGAGTTTAAGGGTTACCGAAAAAAACCAGCACCCGCTTTTCACTGAACAAGTAACAAAAGAAAGATAAAAATGTATTTTATTGGAATATAAATTTACGAAACACGAAAAACGAAAGTTATTTCTTAAGAAGAATTGGCTTATGTTTAATAGGTTTTGCAGTCCTGCCCATGTTTTCCAATGGATTTTGATTTATTTTATAGACCTTAGATGGAAAAGATTTGTGGAAATCATTCTGTCTTGTCCACCCAGTAATGATGACTGGAGGTGTTAAGGTTGGAATTTCGTATCCAAGGCACTTTCTGGAAATTTTTTTATTTCATAAACTGAGGTTAATTGTTTCTAAACTAAATGTTCCAACTGGATTTTTGATCATTCAATCCAAAATATTACTTTTACAATGTTTTAAAATAGCTCATAAATAAATTGTCTTTATGATAAAGCAAAATCAATTGTCGAATCTCTTACTCGACCAAAACAAGGACTTGATTTGGATGATCAATCATGAATTCCAATTGATTTATGCCAATAAGTCTTATCTCAGCCTCATGATAGAAGTAACCGGTGCGGAAAAGAAAATGAAAGATTCTGTATTTGTAGAAGGTTTTGGTGAGGGGTATATCGCAAAATGGAAAAGCCATTATATTAGGGCGCTAAAAGGAGAATATTTTGAAATAGAAGAACATTTTTTCAATCCAAAGACAAATGAAATACAATATGGTCAGACTACTTTTGAACCATTAAGAGGAGATGATAATGAAATTTTTGCGGTAGCGTGTCAATCAAAAAATATTACACGTATAGTAAAGCAAAGATCTGATGCCAATCAATTGATCGACGCCTCTTTAGATGTTTTTTGTACCGTTAATGAAAAGGGGGATTTTGTATATGTGAGTGCTGCTGCTACAAATCTTTGGGGATACTTACCAGAAGAATTAATTGGCAAATCATATGTCAGTTTTATTTTGGAAGAAGATGTTCCTAAAACCAACGAAATAGCTGCTGCTATTCTCAGTGGTCGGGACGTTAAATCTTTCGTTAATCGTTACAAGAAAAAAGACGGTGGTATTGCCTATAATATATGGTCGGTAAGGTGGGATGAGGGTACCAAACTGATGTACGGTGTGGCCAGAGATGGCAAGGAAAAAATTGAGCAGGAAGAAAAAATTCAACAAAGCGAGCAACGTTTTAAAGCATTGGTTCAAGATGGCTCTGACTTGGTAGCAATACTAGATGTGGAAGGCAAATATATGTATGTCAGTCCTACGCACACCGCTATTCTTGGGGTTGCCCCAGAAGAATTAATTGGAAAAAATGCATTTGAGTTTATCCATCCAGATGATTTAGAAAGGACATCAGGCATTTTACAAAGAATGGGCAGCGAAAACCGGGTATTGGTAGAGCCCTTTCGTTTACAAAATCATAAAAAGGAATGGAGATGGATTGAAACGCTGCTAACTAATATGTTGGACAATCCGGCAGTGGAGGGCATTGTGACCAACTCACGGGATATTACAGAAGAAAAGAAACTTAGGGAACTGCATCATCAGGCCGTTAGGCTGTCCAAAATCGGGAGTTGGGAGATGGACTTGATAAACCCAAACGAAGACACTAACTACTGGTCTCCCATGGTGAAAGAAATATTAGAAGTAGATGATAATTATATCCCCACCATAACGGGTGGAATAGAATTTTTTATCGGAGAAAGTAAAGAAAGAATAAAGAAAGCACTTGATCTTTTAATTAAGTATGGTTTTGGGTTTGACGAAGAGTTATTACTGCTTACAGGCAAAGGAAATGAACGATGGATCAGGTGCATCGGGAAAAGTGAAAACGTAAATTACAAGCGCACCAAAATTTATGGTAGTTTTCAGGATATTAATGAAAGAAAAAAATCAGAAATTAACCTTGCGGAGAGCGAAAACAGGCTTCGTACCATTTTAGAAGCTGAACCAGAATGTATAAAATTGTTAGGGCCTAAAGGTGAAATATTAATGATGAACCCAGCTGGCCTTGAAATGATTGAGGCCGATAATGAAGAACAGGTGATAGGTAAATCTGTGCTGGGAATTCTTTTACTCGAACACAGGTCAGCGTTTTTAAAACTTACAAAAAATGTTTTTAAAGGTGAATCTGGGAAGCTTTTATTTGAGATAAAAGGCTTAAAAGGAACCCACCGCTGGCTAGAGACACACGCTGTTCCCATGAAAAATGAGCAAGGCGATATTATTTCCTTATTGGGAGTAACCAGAGATATTACCGAACGGAAAAAAGCAGAGCAAGAAAAAAATAACTTACAAGCAACCTTGGAAAGCAGCCTTAATGAAATTTATATATTTGATGCGGAAACTCTCCAATTTACGTATGTCAACAAAGGAGCGCTTCTTAACCTGGGCTACTCAGTTCACGAAATAAAGACAATAACCCCACTTGATTTAAAGCCTAATTTCACAGCAATTTCTTTTAAACAGCTTGTTACTCCCTTAGTAAATAATGAAAAAGAGAAAATTATATTTTTCACCAATCACAAACGAAAAAATGGAAGCCTTTATCCCGTGGAAATTCATTTACAATTAGTAACAGAAGGAAACAATAAAAGATTTCTAGCCATTATATTGGATATCACAGAGCGTAAAAAAGCAGAAGAAGAAAATAGGTTCAAAGCTAATTTATTAAGCAAGATGGGGCAGGCTGCTATAGCAACAAATCTGGATGGAGTTGTTAATTACTGGAACAAAGCAGCCGAAAATATTTATGGCTGGACACTTGAAGAAGCAATAGGAAATAATATCATGCATCTAACGACTCCTGAGGCAAATAAAGGACAAGCTAAGCAGATAATGGAAATGCTAAATAAAGGGCAAAGATGGTCGGGAAAATTTAATGTGCGGAAAAAAGGCGGGACTAAATTCCTCGCCCTAGTTACCAATTCTCCAATTTATGATGAGAATAATATATTATCCGGTATAATTGGTGTTTCATCAGACATTACGCAGGAAGCCAAAAACGAGGAGTTGATAAAACAGTATATGCTCGAACTTGAACGCTCAAATGAAGAATTGGAGCAATTTGCTTTTATTGCGTCTCATGATTTGCAGGAACCGCTAAGGATGATTTCCAGTTTTATGGATCAATTGACTCGAAAATATGGAGACTTACTTGATGAAAAGGCGCATCAGTATATTCATTTTGCGACAGATGGTGCCAATAGGATGAAACAGATCATACTTGATTTGTTGGAGTATTCTAGAGCCACTAGACCAACAGAAGGAACAGAAGAAGTAGATATGAACGAGATACTTTCTGAATTTAAGCAGCTGAGAAGAAAACTAATTTTTGAAAAATCTGCATCAATTAAATCCAATGATTTGCCAACTTTGAACACCTATAAAGCAGCAATCACTCAGATACTTCATTGCATACTAGACAATGCCCTCAAGTACGCCACAGAAACTACCCCTGCAATAGTTGAAATTAAGGCTGTGGAAAATGAAAAAGAATGGGAATTTTCTATCAAGGACAATGGGATAGGTATAGCTCCTCAATTCTATGATAAAATATTTATCATTTTTCAAAGACTGCACAACAAGGATGAGTATGCCGGAACCGGTATAGGTCTTTCTATAGCCAAAAGACACGTTGAACTTTTACGGGGACGAATTTGGTTGGAGTCTGCAGTAGATAAAGGCTCGGTATTTTATTTTACAATTCCAAAGAGTAAATAGTATGAAAAATGATAAAATAAAATTAGCACATATTCTTTTGGTAGAAGACAATGAAGGGGACATTTTACTCACAAAGGAAGCTTTTGAAGAATGCCAAATAAAAACAGAAATCAGCGTTGCGAAAAACGGTCAGGAAGCGCTTGATTTTCTATTTCAAAGGGGAGCATTTACCGATGCCTTAAAGCCTGATCTTATCCTTTTGGATATCAACCTTCCCATATTCAATGGACACGAGGTTTTACAGCAGATCAAGGAAGATCCACATCTCAAAAAGATCCCTGTAATTATGCTCACCACATCATCCAATCAGAAGGACTTAAATATTGCTTACGAAAACCATTGCAACAGCTATGTAAAAAAACCGCTAGATATGGGTGAGTTTTTAAGCGCCATACTAAAAATTGAGCAATTTTGGTTGCAACTTAATTCAGTAGCAAACTAAAATGGTGAAACAAATAGAGGCTTAATCAGCGAAGTTGTCTGTTCTTTTAATTGAATACAATTAAAGAGATTTTGTTTATATTGAAGAGTATTCTTTAATAATTAATGAATTTAAACTATACAGTCACTTTTATGAATAACATAAGGTTATGGAAAAAATTAGAAAAACCCTAAATACTTTTCTTTATGTGATTGCAGTTATACTTGTAGCATGTTCTATACTTTCAATATTCAGGAATACGGAAAGCCGCTATTTGAAGATGCTTGATTTTCCTCGAATTCAATTCTTCATAATGTCATTAGTTTGCCTAATATTATTATGGATATCAATCAAGAGGTGTCAATGGTATGATTATCTGGCAATTATTGGACTAATGAGTGGATTGGTTATTCAAGGTACTTATTTAATAAATTATACAGGCTTAGTTCCTGTAGACGTACCTACAGCAAACGATATAAAAACCTCTGATGACGCTTTTAGCCTTTTAATTACTAATGTGGAAATGACCAATAGAAAATCAAGGCAATTAACTGAACTGATTGAACTTAAAAAACCTGATTTGATTTTGGCAATGGAGGTAAATGGATGGTGGAATGAAAAACTGAAAGTTCTGGAAAAGGACTACCCCTTTTACCAACAAACTATCAACGAAGTTGCCTACGGTATGATTTTTTAACAGTTATAACGCAGAAAACGCCCTAATGCGATGGCCATTGGATCACGTTTTCGTAACCAAAGAATTCCGATTGAAAAAATTGGAACACTTAACAAGAATTGGTTCTGACCATTTTCCGATTTTTGTTGAGCTGGTACTATAAAAAATGAGTAGAAAAGAATGATCTAGACCATTCATAATCCAACTGGATAAAAAAAGAAATAACAACCAAAATTAAAAGAGCAGGTGCTGAGTATCCGGAAATATGGGGAATGGTCTTTCCACTTTTTGATTTATCACACTAGGAGGATGAAAAAATGGATAGTCTTTAGAGGTCCGTTTTTTTTTGATTAAATGGCTAATATTTGGCAACTTATTCTTTAATTTCCTTCTGATTTAGCTGGAGGAAATAAGGGGTTTATCAGCACCATAGACTTTAGCCAAATCATCTTATACATTAGTTATCCGCTTAGCAAATCCAAACTTATTTCACCAATTCCTGTTATTGAATTATGTCTTTATTGCAATTCACTGAAAAAGGTATTTTTTGCGAAAGAGCAAATGTCTATATCGATCCATGGAAACCGGTAGACTACGCTATAATTACACATGCCCATGCAGACCACTCTCGTTGGGGCAATAAATTTTACCTCTGCCATCACTTATCCAAACCCATAATACAATACCGATTGGGTGTAGATATTCATATAGAGTCGATGGAATACCTGGAGGTCAGAACTATAAATGGTGTGGAGTTTAGTTTTTACCCTGCTGGGCATATTATAGGTTCTGCACAGGTTCGTGTAGCTTATAAGGGAGAAATTTGGGTAGCTTCAGGAGATTATAAATTGGAAGACGATGGGTTTTCAACTCCTTTTGAACCCATAAAGTGTAACACTTTTATTACGGAATGCACCTTCGGTTTACCAGTATTTAAATGGCAGGATCAGAAAGACGTTTTTGAGGACATTAACAGTTGGTGGAGAAAAAATAAAGAAGAAGAGAAAGTGACCATTTTAACTGGCTATTCTTTGGGAAAAGCCCAGCGTTTAATTCAGGGTGTTGATCCCTCCATTGGTAAAATTTTTACGCATGGAGCAATCGAAAAGACCAATGAGATTGTCCGAATGATGGGCGTTGGGTTGAATGAAACGACCTACGTAACTCCGGAAATAAATAAGAAGGACTACATAGGCGCTTTGGTAATTGCGCCCCCTTCCGCCTTAGGAACCTCTTGGCAAAAAAAGTTTCAACCTTTCGAAGTAGGAATTGCTTCCGGTTGGATGAAAATGAGAGGTCCAAGAAGAAGGCGCTCAGTAGACAGGGGATTTGTATTGTCTGACCATGCAGATTGGGAAGGTTTGAATACAGCCATCAAAGCCACGGAATGCGAAAGGGTAATTGTAACCCATGGGTATACCAATATATTCAGTAAATGGTTAAATGATCAAGGAATAGAAACGCAAATTGAGGCAACTGAATTTGAAGGAGAACTACTGGATGAAACGGATAAATCAGATACCGCATGAAAAACTTTGTCCATCTCTTTACACAGCTTGATCAAACCACCAAAACCTTGAAAAAGGTAGCCGCTTTGGTGGATTATTTTAATGAAGCCAGTGACACTGATAAATTGTGGACGATTGCCATACTAAGTCATCGAAAACCCAAGAGAAGTGTGAGAACAGCCCTATTAAGGGAATGGTCAGCATCCGCTGCCAATGTTCCCTTTTGGTTGTTCGAAGAATCCTACCACATAGTCGGTGACCTCGCTGAAACCATGGCTTTAATGCACCCCAACTTGGAAAGCAAACACGATAAAAGCCTAAGCGAATGGATTGATTTTATCATTGATTTAAAAGACCTTGAGGAGCAGGTTACTACCTCATCGAGCGAATCTCTTCACACGAAGAAGGAAAAAGTACTTTGGGCATGGAATCAATTGGATGAAACCGAACGCTTTGTTTTTAATAAGCTGATGACTGGCGGATGGCGCGTTGGGGTTTCTCAAAAGTTAATGACCCGTGCCTTGGCCAAGCACAGTGGTATTGAGGAGAACACCCTTTCTCACCGTTTAATGGGCAATTGGAGAGCAGAGACCACTACCTACCATCAACTAATCGTGGAGTCTGATCCAGCAGATAAAATCTCACAGCCCTACCCTTTTTATCTCGCCTATGCCCTAGAAGGTAAACCTGAGGAATTGGGCAATACCGATGCGTGGATAGCAGAAAGGAAATGGGACGGTATAAGAGGGCAGCTTATTGTTCGGGAAAATCAGTTGTTCGTATGGTCGAGAGGGGAAGAATTGGTAACCGATAAATTTCCCGAATTTGAAGCACTTACTAATGTGCTTCCCAACGGAACCGTAATCGACGGAGAGATTATCGCTTTTGAGAATGGTCAACCTTTAGGGTTTAATGTATTGCAAAGCCGAATAGGAAGAAAAAATGTAAGCAAAGCCATTCTGAAGAAAGCGCCTGTTTTAATGATTGCCTATGATCTTTTGGAAATAAATGGAATAGACATCCGGGAAAAACCCATGCACTTTAGAAGAAATGAATTGGAGAAATTGGTAAAAGAAGGAGCTTCTGAGGAATTACTCATTTCTAGTTTGGTTGAATTTGGCAATTGGGAAGAGCTGGCAAAAGAAAGAGCCAATTCAAGACAGCATCATGCCGAAGGCTTAATGCTGAAACACAAAGATGGCACTTATAAAGTAGGGCGTAAGAAGGGGGATTGGTGGAAATGGAAAGTCGATCCACTTACCATTGATGCTGTAATGATTTATGCCATGAGAGGGCATGGAAGGAGAGCCAACTTGTATACCGACTACACTTTTGCGGTATGGAAAGGTGACGAGCTGGTGCCGTTTACCAAAGCATATTCAGGATTAACCGATAAGGAAATTAACGAAGTGGATGCTTTTGTAAAACGAAATACGGTGGATCGTTTTGGACCAGTAAGAAGTGTAAAACCTGAATTGGTTTTTGAAATTGCTTTTGAGGGTATTGCCAGATCGTCGCGCCATAAATCAGGAGTGGCTTTGCGGTTTCCAAGAATGTATAGGTGGCGAAAAGACAAACCTGCCAATGAAGCCAATACATTGGATGATCTAGAAAAGTTATTGAACTTGTACGGTTGAGGAAAGCAGTGAATTAAATATAAGTTCCATTCATTTAAGTCGTTTAAAAACAATGGAAATCAATGCCAATGCTGCAATGATCGTTACCAATGCATTTTTCCAAGCTGTTATGTCAGTAAATTTATTTGACTGGTTTGCAGGTAGTGTGTTAGGAATCTATGAAACCATGGAGCATTTCACAGGTCACAAAAAGTAATTTATTTTTATAAAAACAATCTTATGATAGCCACCGAAGAATAAATAATCTTCCAATATATAGCTAACCAGAGAACTTTTTTTTCAACCCATAAAACAAAGGATGAAGGGTATAGAATAGCCCAGCTTCGTAAGCTGAAACAAGCTATTCTTCAAAATCAAAAAAAAATTGAGGATGCATTGTGGGATGATTTACACAAATCCCCAGAAGAAACGTATTTAACAGAAATAAGTATTGTAACTGGCGAAGTCGACAATCATATAAAGCACTTGAAAAAATGGTCAAGACCTAAAAGAATTACAACCCCTATTCACCTACTACCCTCATCAAGCAAGATAATGTACGAACCCTTGGGTGTAGCATTGATAGTTGCACCATGGAATTACCCCTTTCTATTGCTTATAAGTGCGTTGGTTGGCTCTATTTCCGCAGGGTGTTGTAGTGTATTGAAACCATCGCCAGATACGCCAACCGTTGCCAAAGTAATGGAGGATATGATTTCTGAAAATTTTGATTCAAATTATATTAGCGTTGTTCAGGGTGGTCGAGAAACCAACACAATTTTATTCTCACAACCCTTCAATATTATTTTCTTTACTGGCAGTCCTAAAGTTGGTAAAGTAGTTATGAAAGATGAAATATTTGGTCCTATATTACCTGTAATCACTTTTGAACATACAGACGAAACCATTTCTTACATTAATCAAAATGAGAAACCATTAGCGTTTTACTATTTTGGCAAGAACAAGGGAGCTAAAGACGTTTTGGCTAAAACAACGTCAGGAGGAGCCTGTGTAAATGATACATTGATGCACATAACCAATCATAATTTACCTTTTGGTGGTGTTGGCAATAGTGGAATCTTTTCCTGAATTAAGTGTTTACCAGCCTCGTAAATCCAAAAATAATCCAGTGATTATTTTTGTTCACGGTGGTTATTGGGATGAAGGAAATAAAGGACTTTATGGATTTCTAGGTCGTAATTTTGCTAAAAAAGATATTGTAACCGTCATTCCCAATTTACGCTAAGCCCCGATGGTAATTATGACACCATGGCAAAGGAAGTTGCAGCAGCTATTCGATGGACTCGTGATAATATTTCAAAATACGACGGAAATCCTGAACAAATCTTCCTAATGGGTCATTCAGCGGGCGGTCACTTGATTGCACTAGTGGGTACGAATCCCAAATATTTGGAAGTCACCGATTTGATTAAAGGTATTGTCCTTAATGATGCGGCAGGATTAGACATGTATTCCTACTTAAAGGAAAATCCTCCAACCAATAATCACCATTATAAAGTTACTTGGACTGAAGATCAGGACAACTGGAAAGAAGCCTCGCCTATTTATTTTTTGATTGTAGGGAAATTTTTTCTTCGATGGCTGTTTTTTGGCTCAAGGGATTGCAATGTTCAAATGCCTCGTTTGTCTTCACGAAAAAATTCTCTTTACCGATATCGTCAATCAGTCCACTGCTATAAAAGATATCACGTGTAGGCCCGATAGCTCCTGCAATAACCAATTTTATTCCTTTGTTCTTCAATTCAACGATGGTCTGTCGTAACATGTGAACGGCACTACTGTCGATATAATTAATGGCCTCAGCGTTTAGGATTATGAATTTCACTTCATTTCCTTTATTGTCAAGTTGATTTTGCAATTCTTTTTTGAAATATTCTCTATTTCCAAAAAAGAGCTGTGCATCAAAGCGAATTATTAAAAATTCTTTAAAGGTATCTGTGTCTTCCGGAAAACGGGCTACATTTTTAAAGTAGTCGGTATTTCGTATTCTCCCCAAGACGGCTATATGCGGTCTTGAAGTCCTGTAAACAAGCAATAGTAAAGAAATCAAAACACCGAGTAATATACCTTCTTTGATACCAACGATAAGGGTGATCAAAAAGGTGGCGATTAACAGAAAAAACTCATCCCTCCTGTTTTTGAAAAGCTCAACGGGATATTTGAAATCTATCAACCCAAAAACGGCGACCATAATAATAGCGGCCAAGACTGCGTTCGGCAAATAATAGAATAAAGGCGTTAAGAACAATAAGGTTAGGCCCACTACCAGAGCGCTTATCATTGGCGCGACACCTGTTTTTGCTCCTGCTTGGTCATTTACTGCTGTTCGTGAAAAGCCTCCTGTCGTTGGGTACGATTGAAAAAGAGATCCGAAGATATTCGATGTTCCCAAAGCGATGAGCTCTTGATTGGAATCAATCTTATAATCGGAGTGTTTTTCCTCTATTGCCTTGGCTACGGAGATGGCTTCCATAAAAGCGATTAGAGCTAAAGTCAATGCAATAGGTAGCAGCTCCGAAATTCTTGAATATGCAATGGTAGGCACCTGAAATGAAGGTAGCCCACTTGGTACCTCGCCGACAATTTTCACCCCAAGATCGTTTAAACCAAAAATATAGATACCCAAAACACCAAGTACCACCACAACCAAGGCAGCAGGAATACGACTGCTAAATTTCTTGATCGACTTAATGAGAACAATCGCAAAAATACCGATACCGAATGTGATCATATTGGTATCGGTAATCGTGGACAGTGCATTTCTCAACAGGATATGTATTTGATTGCTGCTTTGGATGGAAGTGCCCAAAAGGTGCTTTAACTGGCTTAGCGCTATGATGATGGCGGCAGCGGAAGTAAATCCGCTGATTACCGGTTTTGATAAAAAATTGACCAAAAACCCCATGCGAAGCAATCCCAATCCTAACTGAATAACTCCCATGAATAAGGCCAAAAAGATCGCCATAGCGATATATTCGTCAATACCGGAAAGGGCGAGTGCGCCAAGACCGGATGCGACCAGTAGCGAATCCATGGCGACAGGCCCTACCGCTAACTGACGCGATGTACCCATGATGGCATAGATTACTTGTGGAATCAAGGAGGCGTAAAGTCCGAAAACCGGAGGTAGTCCGGCAATCATCGCATAGGCCATCCCTTGAGGAATAAGCATGATACCTACGGTTAACCCCGCACCTACATCGCCTGAAAGATAGGATTTTTTATAGCTCGGAAGCCATTGGAGTATGGGGAAATAATGTTTTAACATGGTTAAAATTTGATATCAAAAGTACCGCATTACAAACACTAATACAGTAACATTGGTCACAATGCCGTTAAATTTCCAGTAGCTTAATATAGTTTCTATGAAGTTCGAATTTGTCCATTTGTTCCATTTTTTTTAGTAACTATAAAGACTCAATACTCTAATAGATTAGCGTATAAATCACTTACCTGTCTAGGCCATTTTTTGACTTTGACCTTGCTTCTTCGTTTATGTAGTCTTCCCTCCTATTATCGAATCCTCCATAAGAAACTTCCTTTGGAATTTCTTTTAGTGCCTACCACCCTCCCACGGTAAACCCGCCAAGTAAAAAGAGCGCCAGCTTATCATCTGTCGGAACGATCAATTTTTTGACCTATATTTACCATTCTGGACACGCACAATGAATATAGCTAAGGCTTGGAGAAAAGCTATATTCACGGTTTTTGACTTTAAGTCAAGCGGGTTTAGACGGTAAAGAAATTGATTTTGAAGCCCTCATATTACCTATCCTGGGCCTTAACACCTATTAAAACGCTCCTATAAAGCGTACACTAAAGAAAGTGGTTAAATTCAGAAAACATGAATGATTCATTAAATATTTGTTTGTCTTGTGGAATCTGTTGTGACGGCACCCTAATTGGCTTTGTGCAGATTGATCCTGAAGAAATGCCCGTTGTCAAAAAATTTATGGATATAGAGGATGAAAAAGGCAATGGCTTTTTTCTTCAGCCCTGTAACAAATTTTGTGATGGTTGTACCATTTATCCCAATAGACCGAAACAATGTGCCAGTTTTGAATGTGGACTTTTAAAATCCGTCGACCAAAAGGAATTGGAATTTGATTCGGCTGTTGAAATGGTCAAGGTAGTAAAACAAAAAAAGGTCGCCATAGAAGAAAAGTTAGCAGCAATTCAATTAGATCTACAATCTCAATCATTTTATTTTAAAATGGTCGAATTGAACAGGTTGTTACGGAAAAAAATGGCGGAATCGTCATTAACCCAAAGCCAACAAGAATTACTATCGGACATTGAGGAGCTCGATAGTCTGGTGATGAAAAATTTTAATGTCTCCTTCTTCTAAAGTAATAAGAGTTATATATATCACTTTTTTTGACCTGGTTTTCACCCGTTGGAACGATCAACTTTTTATCCTATATTCAACTTTCAAGTAACACATAAACCCAAACCCTATGCCCAAGGAGCCACGGTGCTTAGCCAAAACCTTGGGCATTATTAAGAAAATACTACATGATTGAAAAATTAGGGGAAAAATTCACCCATATATTCCTAAAATACTTACCTAATTCATTTGTCTTCGCAATAATTTTAACTTTAATCACAGGAATTGGTGCAATTGCCTGGCTAGAGGCTAGTCCAATGGAAATAATAAAATCTTGGTACACAGGATTTTTCGACTTGCTTGGATTTTCAATGCAAATTGTATTAATCGTTGTCACTGGTTTCAGTATTGCCTTGTCTCCTTTGGTAAAGCGTGGAATAGATTCCCTTTCCACCTACATAAAAACCCCAGCGCAAGTCTATTTTCTCGTCGTATTTATTGGCATGCTATTGTCCATGATAAGCTTTGGCTGGATTGTTATCACCAGCGTTTTTGCCAGAGAATTGGCCTTGCGTGTAAAAGGTGTCAATTACCCGTTTCTAATTGCAAGTGTCTATTTTTCTTTCAATAGTTGGGTTTTAGGGCTTTCCAGCTCAATTCCATTACTTCTTAATTCAGAAAATAATTTTTTGATTGAAACGGGGCTTTTAACGGATGTAATCCCAACGACATATACCTTACAATCTTCACTGAATATGGCGATGATGGTATTATTGGTTATTATTGGCCCTTGTCTAATGCTACTATTGCGCCCAAAGGATGCAAAAAACCAAGAACTAAGTGATTTGAAAGTAACAGATGTACCTTCTGAATCTAAAACGATCAAACAAGAGGCAGCTGATTTAAAACTGCCTTTTTATTCCTTGTCTGATAAATTAAATAATAGCGTAATTCTTCAGATGCTTATTGTAATTATGGGGCTTACCTATATTGTCTTTCATTTTAGCACAAGAGGATTTGATTTGAATTTCAGTATTATGATTTTCATTTTTTTAATTGTCGGCATGTTCCTACACCAAACACCTTCGCGGTATGTTATTGCCATGAAACGTTCCAGTAGTAATGTCTCGGGAATTCTATTTCAATATCCCTTTTATGCCGGCATCATGGGAATAATGTTATACACAGGTTTAGGGGAGAAACTTGGACAACTCATGGCTTCTGTAGCAACGCTAGATTCCTATCCTTTTTACGCCTATCTAACAGGAGCCATCGTCAATTTTGCTATTCCATCTGCTGGTGGAGAATTTGCTGTAATCGGACCAAGTTTGATTAATGCCATCAAAGAACTTGGTGCTGGTTTGTCAGAAAGTGAAATTATAGCCATGATTTCTAGGGCTTCGCTATCGGTAGCTTATGGTGAAAGTTTAAGTAATATGTTACAGCCTTTCTATTTGTTGATTGTCCTGCCTATTATGGGGAATGGGGTCAAAATACAAGCAAGAGATGTAATGGGATACTTAGTCATTCCCTTTTTTCTATTTTTTATTGTGCAGTCATTATTGGTCGTCTTTTGGCCACTTTAATTTGAAATAGGCAATAATACTGCGCTTTATGTGCTGTCAGTGTGCTTCTAAAATAAGGCCAATTCCTACTCTTATCAACAGATTAATATAGGACTCCGTTCAATCAAAGCCATTTTTTTACTTTGACCTTTCTTCCTATGAAGCGTTTATGTAGGCTTCTTCTCTTTTTAGCTCAGCTTTTAGCTAAAAACTTCAACTGAAAGTTTTCTAACGCTCAATCCTAGCTAATAGAATGTTCTGATTTTTTATCAGGAACTCTCGTACTTTAGGAATACCGAAGAAGGTCGGATCTGGTTTTTCGTCCATTGTAACGATCAAGCTTTTGACCTATATTTACCATCCAAGGCATACCTATAACCTATGTGTAATGGAGCCCTTCGGGACGCTGCTGCGCATAGCCAAACCCGTTACTTTGCAATCAAGCATCATCTATATGGACCTTAGAGTAATAGAAACAGTATTTGCAGTTGCTTCTTTCTTTATATTAAGATTTGCCACGATAAAATTTCTTGCAAAAATTCAGAATAAATACAATTATTCAAAATACAGAATAAGACCTATTTTAAAGTTTATAAAATTATTCTTTTTTATGACGCTTCTAATTGTTTTAATAGCAATTTGGGGAGTTGAACAGTCAAAAATTTTGACTTTCATCACTTCTGTATTAACTGTAGTTGGGATAGCATTATTTGCCCAGTGGTCTATCCTTTCAAACGTATCTTCTGCCCTTATCCTTTTTATAAGCCATCCTATTAAATTAGGAGAATCAATTACAATACTTGACAAGGAATTTGATTTTACTGGACAAGTGTCGGACATAGGCTTATTCTATGTGATTTTGAAAACAGATTCAAATGAAAAAATTACGATTCCCAACAATATATTTTTACAAAAAGCAACAAAGATAAATATAGAATGATATGGTTATTTCTATACTGTTAATAATAGCTGGATTTTTAGGGTTGATTTTTGGAGCCAATTGGCTTGTTGATGGTGCATCAGCCTTGGCTAAAAAGTACCATATTCCTGATTTGGTTATTGGTTTGACCATCGTTGCTTTTGGAACCTCCGCACCTGAATTAGTTGTAAATTCAGTGGCTTCATTTGATGGACTTTCAGACATCGTGTTGGCAAACGTGATTGGTAGCAATAATTTTAATTTATTCATAATATTGGGAATAGCCGGGTTAATTTATCCAATAACCGTCCAATCCTCAACCGCTTGGAGAGAGATCCCAATATCCCTAATAATAACTATAGCTTTATTTGGACTTGCAAACGATTTTTTCATCAGGCAAAACGCAGAAATATCAAGGTTTGATGGAATTATTTTACTCCTATCTTTTGTGTTTTTTCTATACTATATATTTAAACAAATGAAAATGGAAAAAATTGAAGTTGTTCCTTATATTCAAAAATCTAATACCAAGATTTTGAGTTTAATGGCAATTGGTTTTAGTGGACTAATTATTGGAGGGAAACTTGTCGTTGATAATAGTATAGGCATTGCCACGGATTTAGGGATTAGTCAAAAAATAATCGGATTAACCATAATTGCTGCCGGCACTTCCCTACCTGAATTAATTACGTCAATAATAGCTGCACTTAAAAAGAATAGTGACATAGCAATTGGTAATGTTATTGGTTCAAACATATTTAATATCCTTCTTATTCTTGGAATTAGTTCTTTAATAAATCCTATAGAATACAATCAGATTTTCAATCAAGATTTTATTATCCTAATTGGAGGAACAGTCTTCCTAATAATTGCCATGGTTACAGGTAAAAGGAAAAAACTCGACAGGTGGGAAGCCTTATTATTAGTTAGTTTTTATTTAATTTATACTACCTATTTAGTATCAAAAGAATTGTAAAATCAGACCACCAAGGATAAAACAAAAAAGTACCACTTCAAAATTAGAAGAGATACTTTTTTATAATTTAATGCTGTACTATTGAACCGAAAAGTACTTTGGTACCAAATTCTTTATTTTATCTAAGGTTTCTGAGACTGATAGTTCACTCATGCCTCCTGAAGCATTTGCGTGTCCACCACCATTAAAATTTTCTGCTGCCATTACATTCACCGGATTCTCCTCCCCTTTCGAACGGAAAGATATTTTCATGATGCCATCTCTTTCAGTGAACACAATTGCTACCTTCATTCCTTTAATAGACAAGGCCTGATTTGCTAAGCTATCAGTATCACCTTTTTGGAAATTGTATTTCGCTAGTTCTTCTTTTGACAATGAAATAATAGCCACCATATAGTCATCCAAAATCTCCAACTTCTCACACATCGCATACCCTTGCAAGCGCAAACGACTCGCTGTGTTGTTATCGCTCAACATTTCATGAACCAAATGATGCGCTACCCCGGAAGCCAGTAGCTTTGCCAGTATTTCGTGGGTGCGTGGCTTCGTTGAGGGAAATCGAAAGCTACCTGTATCTGTCAATATACCTAGGTACAAAGGAGTACCAATCTTTTGGTCAAGTAAAGCCCCATTGCCCGATTGTTCGATTAACTCAACAATCAACTCTGAGGTAGAAGAAACCGATGTTTCAGACACTGTTATGGTTGGAAAATCTTCTGGATTTAAATGGTGGTCAATCATTATTGTTTTACATGTCACTGCCTCCAAAAGGGCTTGCATATCATACCCAACACGGCTTGCACCATTGTAGTCCAAACAAAACACCAAGTCAGCTGTTGCAAAAGCCGTAGCTACGGCTTCAGCCTGATGGGTCATTAAAAGAAAATCTGAAGTATCTAACCAATACAAAAAAGCAGGCGCTGGATCTGGATGACAAACAGTAGCTGTTTTACCTAGCTTTTCAATAAAATGTAAAAGTCCCAATGAGCTTCCTACTGAATCGCCATCTGGAGATTTATGTGAAGTGATTACTATGTTTGAGGCTGCTTTAATTTCAGCTACTATTTGTGCGTATTTATTCATTCTAATAGTATTATTTCTTAATTTGATATAAACATTATCAATAAAAACAACTAAATCACAACCACTTACCTATCTCCCTCTCGAATCAATTGGAGCGAATCCATTCGAATTCGTGCATCTCCTATCAGGATAGTCAGCTCATTTTTATGGTCCAACGCGGTGCGAATTTCATCAGGTCGAATCGCCTTGTTTCGTTTGTACAAGGAAGCCAAACGACCAATTTCATGATCCAATGTTTCGTTCATATCTTTGAGGCCTATCTCTATTTCTTTCTCTTTCAGTTGTTCAGCTATCTCTATAGCCGTTTTTATCATCTCTGGAAGTATCTCATCAACAAACGTTTCATTTTCGATTAAGTAGCTTATTTGACCCGGAATCAATTGCATGTTGAATAAGTCTACTGGATAGTCTTCTGTAACCTCATCACTGGAGTGGTTTACCACCACACGCAAAGGTGTGGTGGGCAGAAAGCGGTCAACATAAATCCCTTGTTTACCTGCTGTTTCAAGCACAAATATCACTTCTAATAAAATGCCTGTGTCCTCCGTTCCTTTCAACACGCCGAAACTAGCCGCTCCAGTGCCTAAACCAAGTACCATATCTATAGCCCCGGTCACCATCGGATGATCCCAACTAATAAAGCTTACATCTTCTCTACTTAAGGCACGCTTTCGGTCAAAGGTTACTGATATTCCTTGGTCAGGGATTGATGGGAATGCGGCCCTGTTTGCTCTTGCAGGATGTAGCAAATACGTCCGTGGTGCCAAATCTTCCATTTCAATTCCAAAGTGTTCGAAAACTTTGGTCATATAAATCTCAAGCCCTAAGTCTTGGTCCGCAGCCTTAATTTTCCCCACTAATTGTTCAGCCACCAATGGTCTGAACGAATTCATTTCAAGCAATCTGTCACGGCCATTGGCCAATGTTTGCCTTAACTCTTTTTGATAGGCTGCAGTATCCGCAACTAAAGTATCTAGTTTCTCGCTTGTCCCTGTTGATGAGGCAGCCAAAGCCGTTTCTGCCAAGCGATCACTAAATAATTGCCCTATCTGGTTTCCACCTTCTATATTTTCTTCAAAAGCATTTAAGCCTTCATGGAACCAACGAACCAATACTTCTTGTGGGCTACCTTCCAGGTAAGGCACATGTATTTCAATAGCCTCCGTCTGCCCTATGCGATCTAAACGACCAATCCGTTGTTCCAATAACTCAGGATGCACGGGTAAATCGAATAACACCAAATGATGCGCAAATTGAAAGTTTCGGCCTTCACTCCCTATTTCAGAGCACAATAATATTCGTGCCCCATCTGCCTCAGCAAACCAAGCGGCATTTCTATCGCGTTGTACAATGGTAAGGTCTTCATGAAACACCCCTACTTTTGCACTGCTGAGCTTTTGTAAGGCCTTTTCTAAAGCCAATACTTTCGCTTTGCTTCTACAAATCAACACCACTTTTTCTAGGTTCAGTTGGTCTAGCAAAGCGACCAACCAACTTACACGTGGGTCTTCTGAAAATCGAAATTGCTGCTTTAAAGTCGGACTAACTTGTAAATCTTTGTCAACCGCATATTCCTTGGACAAGCGTTGCACCCACTCCTCTTGATTGGCTTCTGCGACCAAGGGGATTAGATGCGCCTTCCGTGTTGGGAAACCGCTCATTGCAGCACGTGTATTTCTAAACACCACACGTCCAGGACCATGCTGATCCAATAAATCTTCTATTAAACGATTTTTTGCTGCAGCTCCTTTTTCCGCCACCTTAGCCATTCTTTCTTTACCAAAAATAGTTTCCAATAAGACTTTGTCTTTTTTCTTTAAAGGCTTCCCTAAAGACAAGTCCTCAACAATATTGGCAATTACTTTATGGTCTTGCGATTCGTTAATGAATTCATCGTAGTCCGCATACCGTTCTGGGTCTAATAATCTTAGTCGTGCAAAATGACTTTCTACCCCCAATTGCTCTGGCGTTGCTGTCAATAACAATAAGCCTTTCGCCACTTTACTCAACATTTCAACAATCGCATATTCAGGGCTAACTTTCTCCAAAGACCAAGCTAAATGATGCGCTTCATCCACCACAAGCATGTCCCAATCTGCCGTAATCGCTTGTTGCGCACGCTTCTTAGAACTCGCTAAGAATGAAGTACTACAAATAATCAATTGGTCATCCAAGAAAGGATTTCCTTCAGGGGCACTTTCGTCTAGTGCAGCACATCTTTCTTCATCAAAAATATGAAACCATAAATTAAAACGCCTAAGCATTTCAACAAACCACTGATGAATTAGTGAGTCAGGAACCAATATTAATATACGGGACACTTGACCACTCAATAACAAACGATGCATGATTAAACATGCCTCAATGGTTTTACCTAGCCCTACCTGATCGGATAGCAATACACGAGGTGCATAACGAGAACTTACTTCATGTGCGATATACAATTGATGAGGAATAAGAGCTATACGTCCGCCAACAAATCCATTAATCGGCGAGATTCTACGCATATGATCGTACGCCAATGTATTTCGTCTTAAAGCAAATACATCTGGTGTTTCTACATCCCCAATAAGGAGCCGATCATTTACCCCATGCTTTACTGTTACGTCTCCCAAATCTGCCTCTGACAAGGTTCCTTGGCTGCCTATATATAAAATCAGCTCACCATTGTCTTGTACACAGTCAATAACAAATGGAAGTTTATTGGTATCCACAACCGTGTCGCCAGGCTTAAAAACAACTCTTCGCAATGGCGCATTGGCTAAAGCATACTGTCGCGTTTCTCCTGCATCAGGGAAATGAAATTTTACCCGATTTTTAATCGTTTCAACCACAATACCTACTCCAAGCTCAGGCTCACCCTCGCTTACCCATCTTTGATCTGGATAGAAATCCTCCATATTTTCTATATATTTTACACTATACTATTAACCAACCAAAAAGGCGTTTCCTAAAAAAAATGCAAGTTCTTCAATTTTTAGCCACCTCGCCAAGAACTGAAGGTTTTTATTTCTTACCAAATGCGTATGAATAGTACTTCTTTTAGAGATAATGATTTCTTTTCTTTATGCTGAATAATGGACAAAAAGCAGTATTGTCCTTTCAATCAATTATCAACCTGTCTATATTCCATCAAAATGACTTATAAACATCCTTATCGTGTGTGGAAGCAACAAACGCAAAAACAGAACTGCTTAGAATATTTTTAACCCCAGTGCAATGTGGGGGAACCAGGACAAGTTGTCCTGATGGATAGAGGCCTTTACCGGCACTGCCCCAAGGTTTAAAGTGGCGAGTTAATTTGAACAGAAGAAAAAAAGAAAACCTAAATAAAAATAAAGACACAATTATTTTTCATTTCCATTTTCTTACCTTGAAGCTCTTTAAAACTACAGAATATAATGAGGACTGACAAAATTTTAATGATTGTGGATGATGATAAGGACGACCGTTTTTTTTTTCGAAGCGCCATTCGTAAATACAATCCAACTTACGAATGTATAGAAGCAGAGAATGGTACTGATGCACTTAAACAATTGCAAGAGACAAAACAGTTGCCCGATTTTATTTTTTTGGATTTGAACATGCCGAAGATGGATGGTCGGGAATGTTTAAAAGAATTGAAAAAAGATAAAACCTTAAAAAAAATTCCGGTCATTATTTACAGCACCTCTGAATACAAAGTAGATATTGAGGTAACTAAAGAACTTGGAGCCGACTATTTTCTTACCAAATTATCCGATATATATCCGTTGCCAGAAGAATTAATAAAAGCCATGAAAAAAGCAATAGAAAAAACCTAAAAGGTCGTAGTGGATTACGAAAACGTCAAACAAATTGCCGAGAAAAGCATTTACGCCTGCCCCGACTGTGGCGGCGGCTTGTGGGGCATTGCCGCGGAAAGTTTGAGGCTATACAGCACCATGTGGGCCAGATGAAAGAAGTACTGTATGCTTCACAAAAAATAATTTGAGTATCCGAAATAATAACAGTAGACTAATATACTTTGATCAAAAGGCTAAATGACCGATGACCGATGACTGAACACAGAACACAGAACTCTGAACACTGAACTTTGAACACCAAACATGGCAAAAGAAAAAGAAATAAAGACCCAGCCACCTGCCACCGAGCAGAATTTTCCCGTTGTAGGCATTGGTGCCAGTGCTGGAGGGCTTGATGCATTCAAGAAATTGCTCACAGCCATACCCGAAAGTTCAGGAATGGCGTATGTGCTGGTGCAGCATCTGGACCCATCGCACGAAAGTATGTTGCCCGAGATTTTACAACGGGTCACAAAAATTCCCGTGCATGAAATTACCGAAGACATCCATCTGGCGCCCGACCACATCTACATCATACCTTCAAACAAAATTTTAACATCAACCGATGGTGTGCTCCAACTCGCACCGCGCAATAAAAAAATTCTAAATCTTTCTATTGATATTTTCTTCACAACACTGGCCGAAGTGCATAAAGAGTTTGCCGTCGGTGTAATATTATCTGGGACAGGTAAAGATGGAACAAAAGGTTTGAAAGCCATTAAGGAATATGGAGGCATTAGCATTGCGCAGGACATGGAATCGGCAGCCTATGATGGTATGCCGGAAAGTGCCATCAATGCAGGCGTGGTGGATTTTATTTTAGCACCCGAAAAAATTCCTGAGCAGCTTCTGCAAATAAACAGGATAGATAAAACAAGTCATGTTTACAAAGAAGAAAAACAACAGAACAATGACGATGAAGCTATTTTTAAACAGATCCTTTCACAGCTTCGCCAGCGCAGCGGCGTTGATTTTATCCATTATAAGGATCCGACCTTACGCAGGCGTATCGCGAGGCGGATTGCCATTGTAAAAAAGAAAAATATCACCAACTATTTAAAGTTTTTGCGGACTGATATAGCTGAACAGGATGCACTTTTTCACGATATGCTCATTCCGGTCACTTCTTTTTTTCGAGATCCCAAAACGTTTCATGCATTAACTGAAACAGTGTTTCCTTCCATCCTTGAAAATAAAAATCCGGATGCACCTATTCGTATATGGGTTGCGGGTTGCTCCACAGGCGAAGAAGCATATTCAATTGCCATCTGTTTGCGGGAATTTTTGGGAGCAAATTCCAATAGCTATCAGGACCGAACAAAAATTCAAATCTTCGCTTCCGATATTTCTGAAAAAGCAATTAAGAAAGCACGCTCAGGAGTTTACGCCGAAGCCGATGTGGAAATGCTTTCTGCATCGCAGCTTGAAAATTATTTTACAAAAAATAATAGTGGTTACGAAGTGAACAAACTCATTCGTGATAGGTGTGTATTTGCGCCCCACAATTTTTTGAAAGACCCGCCATTTGCAAAAATGGATTTAATCAGTTGCCGCAATGTGCTAATTTACATGGATACGTTTTTGCAGAAGAAAGCATTCGCCACCTTTCATTACGCATTGAAAGAAACTGGATTTCTGCTCCTCGGTAAATCCGAATCCATTAGTGCCTCCTCCGATTTGTTTGTACAATTAGCAAAGAAAGAGAAAATTTTTTCGCGCAAGCAAGTTCAAGGCCGGTTCAGGCATGTTGTCACTGAACTAAAAGAAGAAGCTTTTACCAGGAAAGCTAAATCCGTAGCCAAACCTGAAGCTACACAAACCGATTTCAAAAAAAGTGCAGAGGCCATCATGATTTCCAAAGCACCTGCAAGTGTGGTAGTGAATGAGCAAATGGACATCGTGCACATTCACGGAGATCTCACCCCTTTTCTTCAGACACCACAAGGCAAACCCACTCACAATCTTTTGAGTATGGCACGCGATGGTTTAGCCTTTGAATTGCGAAACGCCATTCACAAAGCCTCCAAGGACAATATAGCGGTCACTACAGAAAATATTCCTTTAAAAATATACACTCCCTTGAGTGATCCCGATAGCGATCAGCAGGGGCAACGGAAACAAACTTTGGTGGCAATGGAGATTATTCCAATTACCGATATGGTTGAACGGCATTACTTAATACGGTTTGAGAAAATAATAATTCCGATAGCGAAGGATGGAAAATCAGCTTCATCAGCAAAAACAAAAGCAGGCGAAGCAGAAAAACGAAACGAGCAATTAGAAAAAGAATTGGCGTACAACCGTGAAGATATGCGCTCTATCACCGAAGACATGGAAGCCGCTAATGAAGAACTGCAAAGTGCCAACGAAGAATTGCAAAGCAGCAATGAAGAGATGCAAAGTTTGAATGAAGAATTGGAAACCTCCAAAGAGGAACTGCAATCCACCAACGAAGAACTTATCATCGTAAATCAGGAATTGCTTGATAAGCAGGAACAGCTCGGTGCCGCCCGTTTGTATTCCGAAAGCATCGTTAGCACCATTCGCCATCCGCTTATTGTTCTTGATCAATCCCTTTGCATAAAAACCGCTAATGCTGCCTTTTATAAAAAATTTAAAGTGGATGAAAAGGAAACAGAAAATAAATGGTTTTATGAAATACAGCACCATCAGTTTGATGATGATAAACTTCGATCATTACTCATAAAAGTGCTTTCCCGAAAAGACCATATTGATGACTTTGAAATCACGCTTATTTTTCCTGAAATAGGTGAGCGCGTCCTGCTGATGAATGCGCGGCAGATTAAAAACGAAAAAACAGCAGAGCAATTAATATTGCTTGCCATTGAAGATGTTACCGAAAGAAAACTGGCAGAACAAAAACTAAAAACATTTTCCGAAGAATTAGAAAAGAACGTAAAAGAACGAACCACCGAACTCAAAAAATCAAACGAAGAACTAAAGCAGACCAACACGCAGTTAGACCAGTTTGCCCATGTAGCCAGCCACGATTTGCAAGAGCCACTGCGGAAAATTTTAACTTTTTCCATGCGCTTACAAGACAATCACAAAGCCGAATTGAACACAGAAGTAAAATTCTATCTAGACAAAATTGAAAGTGCTACTTCCCGCATGTCAACGCTTATCCGCGACCTGCTCAATTATTCCCGCTTGCTTAATCACGAAAAATTATTTGAGCAAACCGATTTGAATGAAACACTAAAAAATATTTTAAACGATTTTGATTTACTCGTTGAAGAAAAGAAAGCCGTCATAAAAAGCGATAAACTCCCTACCATTGATGCAGTCCCTTTGCAGATGAACCAGCTTTTTTACAACCTTATCAGCAACGCACTTAAATTTGCTAAGGAAGAGGTTCCTCCAGTTATCAACATTACATCGCGCACACTTTCAGAAAAACAAATTAAAAAATATCCCGCATTAAATCCGTCACTATCTTATGTTGAAATCAGTGTCAAAGACAACGGCATCGGCTTTGAAAAACAATATTCAGAAAAAATATTCACCATATTCCAGCGTCTGCATAGCAGGGATGCTTTTATAGGCACAGGCATTGGTTTAGCACTTACAAAAAGAATTATTGAAAACCACCAAGGCGTAACGTTTGCAATTGGAAAAGAGGATAAAGGTGCAACGTTTCATGTTATACTTCCATTTAAACAACCGCAATAAATAACACAGCCACAAAATATGGATAAAAAAAAATTTATGATTATAGACGATGATGCAGACGACAGGTTCTTTTTCAAGGAAGTAATAACGAAAAAGATAAACTCGGCTGCATGCGTTGAAGCATATGACTGCGCAGATGCCCTCAGCCAATTACGAAAAGCAGACCAGTTGCCGAATTTTATTTTCCTTGATGTAAACATGCCCCGCATGAATGGACGCGATTGTTTAAAACAATTAAAAAGAGATGGGAAACTCAAACAAATTCCTGTCATTATGTATTCCACTTCTTTTTCCGAAGAAAGCATCAAAGAATTTCACCAACTCGGAGCATCAATGTGTCTCAATAAGCCAACAGATATGAATAAACTTCCCGCGCAAATTATGGAAGCAATCAAAGGCCTATAAAACTCCTTACATCAAATACTTCGTTGGCTCATGGCTCGATCGCGATTGCAGGTCTTCTTTTGATAACGTTTGGTTTTTCTTACTTACAACGAAAATTCTCATTATTAAATAATATAATTTCAAACGCCCCTTTACTGCTAATGGACGGAAGTACCATTTTTTATGAAAATCTAAAATTCGCTCGAATTGAAGAAGAAAAACTAATTTCGAAACTTCGTGAGGCCAATGTGCTAAACTTCGGCCAAGTCATTGCCGTTTTACTTGAATCTACAGGCGATATCTCTGTGTTGCATGCGTCTGATAGCGAAAAAAATGAAAGATTCGATAAAAAATTACTTTTAGGCGTAAGGAAAAACCATAAGGTTTTGGTTTAGGGTTGGCCCTGTCCCTGGTATTGACTACGACTGTCATTCTTCTTGTCTTGCAACAGGTGCATTTGAAGATGTCATTTCCATACTTTTCAAGCATGCGGACCGGGAAGGGGATACTGAATTTAGGAAAATCGCTCACCCAGAAGGTGTCAGATCAACAAAGGCTACAATAAAATACGGGTTTCCGGGCTTCGAATGACTTTTTTGTGCATAAATTATATTGAGGAGCTTTGAGAAAGAGTAATGCTAAAAAGCCCACACTGCGCGTAGTCTCGGACCGTTAGCAGCACCCCTATTGAACGACATCAACACTTGATTGAGCTATAATTTCCTCAACAATATGTGAATTTTGCAACTCTTTGCTCCAATGATGTAACATTCCCCATGTTCAAAGCAGTTATTTTGCAGTATAGTATTTGGCCTATTAGTCAAGATACACATTAAAATTTAATGGATTACGAAGGGGAGATTGATTCATATGTCAATTTCCATATATCATCATCAAATATGTCTTTACCAAGCGAAAAAATATCAGAAAAAAATATCATCGCCATGCTTCAAGCAAACAATCCTTTACCATGGGTAAATTTGTATGATAAATATGCCTCAGCCATGTTCGGTTTAATTTGTAACCTTACAGAAGATAAATTATTGGCAGAAGAAATTTTCGTGAATGCTTTCCGTGAATTAAAACAAAAACAAATTCTTTAAAAGGTTAACTATGCACTTTACCCTATTATTTTGCGCTACACCTATTCCTTTACAAGGAAACATTTAAAAAGATTTGGAATAACCCCAAAAACTTTAAATCCCCCTACAGGAGCTAAACTAATACATCTGCTAATTACTCAATGCAATTCCCTAAACGAAGCCGCTTCCATTCTGGAGATAACTATAAAAGATGCCAAAAAAAGACTTCACATTGAATTTTTAAATCTCCGAATGCTAAATAATATTTCTGAAAATGCACAAAGCCAACGGCATTAATTTTGAGCGCCTGCACAAACCAAAACCATTTATAATAAAAAGTTAAATCGTACAATCTATTATTGCTGGACTGGAAGCCACAGCGACAATGACGGGCATTGTGTTTTTTTCACCAATGTTGTGCTTACCAAATATGTACGGTAGAAATGGTTTCAGATAGGATGGAAGTACCAGTACCGTCAGGTGTTCATGTTGCAGATATTATATGAGGTAAAGAAAGTTATTAATGGCACAATGATAGTTATGCTGCATAGGATTGGGTAGTTTAAAAAGCAGCTATACGATAATGCCCCCATCGGTGGCCAATGCGCATAGCCAAACGCTTGTCCGCAAGCTGAATAATGAATTTTTTCTTCCGACTGGGTAAACGAAAGACCATAAAATAAAAAGCCTTCTACGTACTATCTTTCCTGTGTAGAAGATTCATTAATCTCCGCATCTACCCCTGATATGGAGGAAGAAGTATTTGCTAAATTCCCAAGATTTGAAACCTTATGTCGTATCGTTTCCGAAGATTTGCTAGTAAAAAGTCAATCCTCACTTGACGATTTTAAGAATTCTTCACCTTCCCAGCGGTATGAAAATTTATTGGCCACAAGACCTGATTTAATTCAAAGAATCCCACAACACCAATTGGCAAGCTTTTTAGGAATTACCCCACAATCATTAAGCCGTTTGAAAGCAAGACTCGTCAAAGTGAAAAAATAATTCTTTTTCATTTCTTACCTTAAGTGAACGTTTTTCAGGTCCTGTCCATGCAACTTTGTACTATCTTTTAATATAAAAATTAAAAATATGCAAAATTGGATTTTAGTAATTGTTTTTGCCGCACTATTTGCCAGCCCTATCCAGCTCCAAGCACAATATTCGAAAAATGACAGTAAGCACCGCAAGTTCTTTATTGGAAGCACCTTTTTTGTGCTTGGCAATTTAATTCCTGATGACAACTCCCCAGACTTTTTACAATTGAACTTGGGTTACCGGTTAGGCCCAAAAAATGCCATTTCTTTGGAGCTGAAAACTTGGAAATATGCCTGGCCACTTGGCATTCCATATGGCAATTCTTTTGAAAACGAAGGAAAAGGTGAATATTCTTTATTAAAAATGTAGACATGAAAATGGACCTTTCAAGCACAAAGTAAATTCCGCCCCTTAGCTTTCAATTCATAAGGTGCTTATTAAACATTGGGTATTTCCGTATTGATTAAATCCATTCTATAAAAAAACAATCTAATAAGAGCTGAAATTATTTAAAAATCAGCCACTTATTCAGCGGTTGAAAGCCCTTATTTCTCCTATATATTCATCCTGTATTTGATCCGTAATCAAGTACAGGACTTGCTATTTGACTTCATTCAATCTTAAAGCTACAATTAGCTATCTTGTCCCTTGCAAATAGACCAATCCCTAATTACTTCCTTTGGTCTTGCATCATCAGGTAACTCTCTATATATTAGGCTTATCTATCATGCTGGATGATGTGCAAATAATAGTAGAAAATTCGAGGGCTATGGCCCACTGTATTTTTTTTGCAATTCAATCAAAATTGACACACAGACGGCTATTTACTTTTATACTTAAAATCAGCAACGAAAGCCCTGTCTCAACTATTACAGTGGTCGATTTAAACACTATTAAAAGATAACCATGTCTAATAAAGTCGAAAATTCACAGTGTATTCCTTATGGTCCTAAACAACTTCCGTGGACTTCTCAGTTGCCAGAAGGAGCCGTAATAACAAAGCCAAGTAATGACCCAAAGGAAGCGTACGTTTCTGTACCACCTAAGGATGTCAATGGAAACTTCCCACAAATTGACTACAGCCAATTCGAAATCCCTCCTACTGGGTTAACAGATGAGGAACGAGAAGTAGCTTTAGCTTCCTTTAAAGTTTTTATTGAAACCCAACATTCCAGTTTTGCAGGTTTTCAAGGGAACCAAGATCAGAATTATGCTGACCGCTTTCCCTACCTGATGGACATGCATGCCAATAATATAGGAGATCCTTTTAGCAGTGGTCGATACACCCTCAACTCAAAATTCTGTGAGCGAGCAATTTTAGACTACTTTGCCGCTTTATGGAACAACAAATGGCCCCATACAGCTGCTCCCGATCAAGAAGATGCAAAAACCAGGTACTGGGGATATGTACTCACGATGGGGTTTACCGAAGGGAATATTTACGGACTATTCAATGCCAGAGACTATCTTAAAGGCAGGACAATACTTGAAGATCAAAAAACAAATATGGAAATTGACTCTTATACCAAAAGAGGCAGAGAAACAAGGGGACAACATTTTTCTTATAAAGCTCCTATAAAGAATGAGGAAACTTCGGGAAATACATACACCCCTGTACTCTTCTATTCAGAAGATGTACATTACTCCATTCAAAAGGCATCACATTTGTTAGAATTACCTACTTTTCAGCAGATAGGACAGGAAAAATATCAGGGACAGTGTCCCATTACCAAAGATGGAAGTTGGCCAGAGATGGTTCCTTCCCATGATTTTGATAAAGACAATCCACAGTCTGGATCAGTCAAAATTGACGAGTTGACTCAATTAGTCCATTTTTTTGTTGATAAAGGTTATCCCGTTGTAGTAGTTGCAAACATTGGAACCACCTGGAAGGGGGCTTATGATGATGTACCTGCGATTAACGCCATGTTTGAAAAGCTTGGCAAAGACTATCCATGGCTTTGGGAACGTAAAGTGGTTTACAGAAAGGATGAAAATGGAAACCCGTTAGTTGATATACGGAGGGGTTTTTGGCTTCATGTTGACGGTGCACTTGGTGCGGCTTACCTCCCTTTTGTAGAAATGGCGCATAACCGCAAACTTATGGATCAAAAAGGCCCGATTTTTGACTTTAGGAATCCAGCTGTGATGAGTGTCGGTTGCTCTATGCATAAATGGCTTGGCGGTCCATGGCCTTCAGGAGTCTTTATGACTAGAACTGGCTATCAGTTATTACCCCCAGATGCAGCAAGCTCATTTTTAGGTACGCCTGACACCACACTAGGTGGCTCTCGTTCTGCCTTTTCGCCCATGATTCTTTGGGATTATTTTTCTAGGATGAGCTATGAAGACAACATGAATAAGGCCATTGAAACAGAAAATGTTTCGGCCTATCTTGAAGCAGAATTGTTCAAATTTGAATCTGAATTGAAATCGCGATTTGGTGACGAAGTCGATTTATGGATCGCACGGTCACGATTGAGCCTGACAGTTCGTTTTCGGTTGGTTAACGAAACATTAAATTACAAATGGTCCTTAGATACAGATAGGTTATGGGTTCCTGTTTCCGGAAAAGAACGCCAGCTGCGTTCCTATTCCCACATCTTCATCATGCACTCAGTAGGCAAAAAACGTGTCGATGCCTTTATGGCTGATTTGAGAGAAAGCTGTAAAGATGACTGGCATGTTGCCTTTCCTAAAATAGATATTAGTGCTGTACCACCAGCTCCCAACCCAGAACAACAGAAGCTTTTATTCTCTTAGGCATTTATGCCTTAGTAGTAGCTTATTCCTATGCTACATTAGGAAGCAAGATTATCTCCAATGCAGGTCCAATTGCATTCATATTAAAAGGCCTTGGAGATGGGGTTGTTACAGGTGCTTTAAGCATACTTATGTGGCTATCCTATGTCATATCAATATCCCTTTTTGTTAAAGGTTTTGCTAGATACCTACTTCAATTTCTGCACCTAGAATCCACAACATGGTCAATAGGATTGGTTGAAGTACTTGTTATTGCATTTTCACTGCATTAAATTTTTTCGGTAGTAAAGCAGTAGGCAAAGTTGATGACATATAGTAGCTGAATGAAATCATGGCTATTTATCTCTTTTCAGTAAAAAGTTGATCTGGACACAGGATTTAGACAGGCTTTCAAACCACTTGGCCTAGCAACAATTTTTCAGTATATTCGTTCATATGATAAATAGTTTTATCAAATGATAGGAACACAGGAAACATCTACGGAGCACTATGAAGAACTAGTCCGAATCCTTGGTAAGGGATATATCAGGGAAAAGGTTGAAAGTCCTTTTGACTTCATTCACATAGCGATAAAGGGGATAAATGCCCATGTTATAGTGAATTTCAGAAATTACTTCAATATTCCAGCTGACACTGCCGCAGCAATGTTAAACATCTCTGAACCAACAATATACCGATGGTTAAAGACAAACAAGATGTTGGATTCATTTTTCTCTGTTAAGTTATTTGAAGTTACGGATCTGTTCCTCCATGGTTCAGAAGTGTTTGGTAGTAAGGATAATTTTTTCAAGTGGATGAAACTACCAAACATGGCCCTTGGCGGAATGGAACCGCAGAAACTAGTGGCTTACCCGGATGGTGTTTCCAAAGTAAGGGATGTACTTGGACGAATCGAACATGGTGTTTATAGCTAATTATGCTACTATACAGAATCACTGGTAGCAAGTATGCAGCTGATTTAAGTGGAATTGGGGCAGCTATAACAGGAGGTAGGTGGAACAAAAAAGGCACAGCAGTTTTATATACTGGTGAATCAATAGAAATCGCACTTCTCGAAACAATTGTTCATGCGCCACCAATGCTAGTCCTAAAATTGGATCTATTAACCATCGAAATACCAAATGATTCGATAACCACCATAAAAACAAAAGACCTCCCACCTAACTGGATGGACTACCCAGCTCCATCAATCCTCGCAGAAATTGCTGAAAGCTGGATAAAAAAAGGAGTTAATATAGCACTTAAAGTCCCGAGTGCGATTATTCATTCAGCAAATAATTATATATTGAATTGTTCACACCCTAATTATCGAACCAAAGTAAAGCTAAAAAAACAACAGGATTTTCATTTCGACTCTAGGTTAAACAGTTAATCAAGCAATATGCAGCGAATAGAACAAATTGCCATTTGGATAAAAGATATAGAAAATAAAATGAAGCCTATTTTAATCCTATCAATATTTATTACAACTGCTTTATTGGGGTGTAGTACAAATAATAAAACGTATAACAATCATTTAAGTCAAAGTCTAGAAGATTGGCTTGGTAAGCCAATCTCCGACAGAGAGGCATTAGAAGATTTAGCTTTTTCAAAAGAACCATTAACAAAACCTGAAATAAAATACAATACCGCCC
>Ga0105054_10001855_pt1 | contig 34285 bp, 28 predicted proteins | sample BON02_FD_78091 | JGI IMG/M metagenome (GOLD analysis project Ga0105054, IMG submission 78091) | Freshwater microbial communities from Lake Bonney liftoff mats and glacier meltwater in Antarctica - BON-02 (megahit assembly) | ecosystem: Environmental > Aquatic > Freshwater > Ice > Glacier...
CGGTTATCGACTTCAGGTACCCCCAACTTCCATGGCTTGACGGGCGGTGTGTACAAGGCCTGGGAACGTATTCACCGGAACATTGCTGATTTCCGATTACTAGCGATTCCAGCTTCATAAAGTCGAGTTGCAGACTTCAATCCGAACTGAGATTGGCTTTTTGAGATTAGCATCATGTTGCCATGTAGCGACTCATTGTACCAACCATTGTAGCACGTGTGTAGCCCAGGACGTAAGGGCCATGATGACTTGACGTCATCCCCACCTTCCTCACTACTTACGTAGGCAGTCTCTTTAGAGTCCCCAGCATAACCTGTTGGCAACTAAAGATAGGGGTTGCGCTCGTTGCGGGACTTAACCCAACACCTCACGGCACGAGCTGACGACAGCCATGCAGCACCTAGTTTTGTGTTCCGAAGAAAGAGTTGATTTCTCAACCTGTCACTAACTTTCAAGCCCTGGTAAGGTTCCTCGCGTATCATCGAATTAAACCACATGCTCCACCGCTTGTGCAGGCCCCCGTCAATTCCTTTGAGTTTCATCCTTGCGGACGTACTCCCCAGGTGGATCACTTAACGCTTTAGCTTGGACGCTGACAATATATCGCCAACATCGAGTGATCAACGTTTAGGGCGTGGACTACCAGGGTATCTAATCCTGTTCGCTCCCCACGCTTTCGTGCCTCAGCGTCAATATCGGTCTAGTAAACTGCCTTCGCAATTGGTGTTCTGTATCATATCTAAGCATTTCACCGCTACATGACACATTCCATTTACCTCGACCGCATTCAAGATTTCCAGTTTCAATGGCAATTCTCTCGTTGAGCGAGAGGCTTTCACCACTGACTTAAAAATCCGCCTACGCACCCTTTAAACCCAATAAATCCGGACAACGCTTGGATCCTCCGTATTACCGCGGCTGCTGGCACGGAGTTAGCCGATCCTTATTCGTATGGTACCGTCAGTTCTCTACACGTAGAGTTATTTCTTCCCATATAAAAGAAGTTTACGACCCATAGGGCCTTCATCCTTCACGCGGCATGGCTGGGTCAGAGTTTCCTCCATTGCCCAATATTCCCTACTGCTGCCTCCCGTAGGAGTCTGGTCCGTGTCTCAGTACCAGTGTGGGGGATCATCCTCTCAGACCCCCTAAACATCGTAGCCTTGGTAAGCCATTACCTTACCAACTAGCTAATGTTGCGCATGTCCATCTATATCCGCCTGAGCTTTGATTAACTGAAGATGCCTTCAAATAATATTATGCGGTATTAATCCCTCTTTCGAGGGGCTATTCCCCAGATATAGGTAGGTTACATACGTGTTACGCACCCGTGCGCCACTCCGTTTCTAGTAAACTAAAAACGATCGTTCGACTTGCATGTATTAGGCCTGCCGCTAGCGTTCATCCTGAGCCAGGATCAAACTCTTCATAGTAAAAGAATCTGATTGGTTCTCAAGTTTTTTCTCAAAGATAAATCTTCGAGGGTTCTGCTATTTCTAACATCTTCAAAGAACGTTTATTTATTAGTTGTTACTATTAAATATTCCCTATTTCAAAAGGGGATGCAAAGGTAATATTTTTTATTTTAATCTACCAAATTTATTTTAAAATATTTTTAATTTATTTTTGGAGAGAAACATTTGCAATCCTAGTTGTGAACGGGGCTGCAAATGTAATATAGAATTTTAATCTACCAAACTTTTAGTATAAAATATGTATAATTTATTTTAAATAATTTATAAAAAGTTGATTATAAGCATAATAAATTTACAATCCTCTTAAAAAATCTTGTGCATCCAATCGCTTTTTCCCCTCAAGTTGACAAGAAGTTATAACTAAATCGCCATCGTAGCATGAAAAAATTATTCTATTATCAAGTATTTGGACACTATTTACTTGAATATTGGTTATTTTACTAATTGGATATGCTTCAAAGACTTTTAAAATCTTATTGTTAAAATAGCTAAATGCTCCAGGTGAAGGATAAAATGCTCTAATGATGTTTAAATTATGTAAAATAGTATTTTCATAATTAAGGAGTTTATTAGCAGTTACAATTTTAGGTGCTGTGTTTAATTTAATGCCAAAAGATTGCTTTGTGAGTATTAATTGATTATTTATAATTCGTATTAAAGTTTCTACAAGTAATTTTGCTCCTTCAATTTTTAGTTTATTATAGAGTGTAAAAAAATTATCATTTGCTAGGATTTCTATTCTCTTGCTAAGTGCGATATCGCCAGTATCAATTTGATGCTTTAGCTTAAAAGTAGTAACTCCTGTTTCCTTTTCTCCATTAATCAATACCCAATTAATTGGGGCTGCACCTCTATAATTGGGTAAAAGGGATGCATGAAGATTGAATGTTCCTAGAGGGGGAAAATCCCAAACTATACTAGGGAGCATTCTAAAAGCAACTACAATTTGGATATCAGGTTTTAATTGTAGGAGTATATTATGAAACTCTTGACTTTTAAGATTATCGGGTTGAAAAACGGGTAATTTTAATTCTTGAGCGGCAATTTTAATTGGTGACACACTCAATTTATAGCCTCTGCCTGCTGGTTTATCTGGAGCAGTGACCACTCCAATAATATTGAATGATGAATGGCACAGCAAATTTAACGAAGCAACAGCAAAATCTGGGGTACCGTAAAAAAGTATTTTAAGTTTTTTATCTAACATATTAGGTAGGCAATTTTATTTGTTTAAATATAAAAAAGCAACTATTTTTGATAAAATTTCGTTATATATATTAAATTGTGACAAACAAACAAAGATATTCTATCCTAAAGCATTGCTATTACTTGCTACTTGCTATTCTAATATTTAATTCAAAAAAAGTATTTGGAGGAGGGTATTTTACAGAAAATAAAGGACAATGGGACAAAGAAATAGTTTTTAAAGCGGAGCTAAACGGATTAAATGTTTTTATTTGCAAAAATAACATTCGTTACCAATATGTAGATGGAAAGATATTTGACAGTATTCATAAATTTAAAACAGCTTCAACAATTAAAAGTCATCATTTATTTTACACTTATGTTAATTGCAATAAAAATCATAAAATATTAGGTTATGATACGCTGTCGGATTATTCAAACTACATGATTGGCGAAGCGGAAAAATGGCAATCGAATGTATTGCATTACAAAAAGATTATTTTGAAAGATATTTATGAAGGTATAGATATAATTTATTCTATCGTTGGTGGCAAGTTAAAGTATGATATTAAACTAAAAGAGGGTAAAAAACTAAATCAAGTTAGTATATTGATAGAGGGTGCCGAGAAAATAAACATATCTGAAAATGAGTTAATCATAAAAACAAGTTTAGGATTAATTACAGAATACATACCAAAAACACTAGATTATAACGGAGATTTAGTATCTACAAAATACACCTTAGAAAAGAATATTGTAAGCTTTGAATACTCGGCAAATATTTCTAGAAGGCAAAGAGAGCGGGAAATGCTGGTGGATCCAATTTTAATATTTTCTACTTACAGTGGCTCTGTAGCTGATAATTTTGGTTATACCGCTACATACGATAAATTTGGCAATGGGTATGCAGGAGGCAGTGTTTTTAGTTTAGGTTTTCCTGTTACGGCTGGCGCTTTCAATGAGTTGTATAATGGAGGAATAATAGATGTAGGAATTAGCAAGTATAACAGCAAGGGTACTGCAAGACTTTATGCCACTTATATTGGAGGTTCATTAGAGGAGCATGTGCATTCAATGATTGTAAACAATGCTGGAGAATTAGTAATTTTTGGGAGTACGAACTCATTGGATTTTCCTATACATAACAAGAACAGCTTTCAAGTGATTAATGGGGGAAACTTTGATATTTTTGTAATGAAAATAATGCCTGATGGAAGAGGATTTAGCGCAAGCACATATATAGGTGGGTCTGGAGCAGATGGATTAAATGGCAATGAAAGCACTAATAATCCTCAAGGAAATTTATTAAATAATTATGCAGATAATTTTAGAGGGGAAGTGATAATAGATGAAGGGGATAATATTTATATTACAAGTTCTACTAATTCTCCAAATTTTCCAGTATTGAATGGTGCACAATTACAAAAAAGAGGTACTCAAGATGCTTGTGTTTTCAAATTAAGCGCAGATTTGAGCAATTTAAAGTGGAGCACTTATATTGGTTGCAATGGAAATACCTGCGGAAATGGGATAGTAATGGGCAAAGGAAATTATGTTTATATAACAGGAGGGTGTGATGGAAATGGACTAACTACATTAACAAATGCTTATAGTCAAAATTTTAATGGAGGAAAAACGGATGGTTTTATCACAAGATTAAACAAGAGTGATGGAAATGGCGGTTCTACATACATAGGAACTAATGGAAAAGATCAGAGCTATTTAATACAAACTGATAAAACTGGAAGGGTTTATATTTTTGGGCAGACAACAGGCAATTTTCCAATTGGTGGCAATACATTTAATAATCTAAATAGTGGACAATTTATTATGCGATTGGATAGCAACCTCAGTAATTTTGATAAAAGCTTGGTATTTGGTAGTGGCACAAAACCTGCAAATATATCGCCATCTGCATTTTTAGTTGATGCATGTGATAGGGTATTTATTAGTGGTTGGGGAGGTGGTGCAAACCAAACTGCAAATGGCGGAAACACACTAAATATGCCAATTACTAGTGATGCATTGCAGCGCAACACTGATGGGTCTGATTTTTATTTAGCAGTATTTTCAAAAGACTTGGAGGAATTATTATTTGGCTCATACTTTGGGGGCACTACATCCTCAAATGAAGAACACGTTGATGGTGGCACAAGCAGATTTGACCCAAAGGGTATTATTTATCAATCTGTTTGTGCAAGTTGCAATACCAATGGCGGATTTCCTACAACTATAGATGCTTGGAGCAGAACGAATTTAGGCAAACGACCAACACCTAACCAAAATGCACCAGGGTGTAATAATGCTATTTTTAAAATTGATCTAGAAAATTTTAATAGAAAACCAAAATTAAGGGACACGATTTTTGAAATTTATGCTTTAGACAACTTAAATTTTATAATCAATGCAATCGATAATGATAAGCACGATAGTTTATACATAAGTGCAATAGGTTTTTATGATACTTTATCAATTATTAAAAAGCCTATCATAAATATTACAAATGGATTAGCGCAGGCAGCTTTTGGTTTTAATTGGACTCCTGACTGCTCATTTATTTCTAAAGACACTTTACTGATTTATCTGAAAGCAAAAGATAATGGTTGCCCTTCTATTGATAGTATAGTTTCTGTAATAAAAATAGTTGTAAAAGCGCCTGATATTGCTTTAGGACCAACAAATTTTTGTCTTATATTTGACGAATTATTAAAGCCAACAATTACATGGGAGGCGTTTAATAAAACCAAATTTTATAAAGAAACAAGGTTAGTAAGAGCAAATAATTTAGGACAAAAAACACTTTTAAAAACTTTTACCAGCAGCGAAAAAGGAACTTTCTCAGATTTGGAAAAAATAGATTTTATTAATAATAATTATTGTTACTTTTTTATAACGGAAAATATTTGTGGAAATTTTGATACAAGTTTGCTCAAAACTTGCACAAAAGATGAGTTTTTTACACCAATTACTGCTACTCAAATTGTACTAGTGACTGTAGAAAAGGATAGTTTTATAAAAATTATTTGTCAAAAAAGCAATGAGGCAGATTTTAGAGGTTATAGATTATTTAAAAGAGTAATGGGTAAAGAAAAGTTTGAAAACTACGATTATCACAAAAATATATCTGATACAATTTTTTACGACTACAAAGTGAATGTAGACCAATCTTCCTACTGCTATTATATGGTTGTAGAGGACAACTGCGGGCATAAAAGCAAAAACTCTGATACTAGCTGCAGCATATTGCTAAAAGGTGTTGCAAACCCTTTTTCGTTTAGCCTTAGCAGCAATGCCTACACTTATTGGGCACAAGGGGTAAGAGAATATGATATTTATAGCATTGTAGATACTGGAAACATAGTAAAAAAACACATAGCAGACAAAAGTGGTACAATAATTTCAGGATTTGATGATAAACTAGATTATGATTGGGGAGGCTATTATTATCAATACAGGGCAAATAATTATATTAATGAAAGCACACCTGAAAGAATTAGTTTATCTAACACCATTTATTTAGTACAGCCGCCATTACTGCATGTTCCAACCGCATTTTCTCCGAATGGAGATGGAAGAAATGATGAATGGGGCATTGTAGATGTTTTTGTAAAAACATATCAAATATTGGTATTTAGTAGGTGGGGTGAGAAAGTATTTGATAGTGAAGATAAAAATGCAGAATGGTCATCGGTATATAAAAACGATAATACTGCAGATAATGTTTATATTTGGATTGCTTATTATACAGGATGGGATAATAATAATTATCAACAAAAAGGAAATGTAACAATAGTAAGATGATTTTGATTGAGATTATTTAAAAACCTGTTTTTTACCCAAAAATATGCTCATAAAAATTGCAAAAAGTAAACTAAGCCATTACATTTGCACCAATGATAGTAGAACAAATGTATACTAATTGTCTGGCTCAGGCGGCATATTGGATAGAAAGTGATGGTGAAGCGGCTGTTGTAGACCCACTTCGAGATTACCATATCTATATTGAGAAAGCAAAAAACAGAAATGTTAAGATAAAGTATATTTTAGAGACACACTTTCATGCTGATTTTGTAAGCGGTCATTTAGACCTTTCTAAAGCCACAGGAGCCCCAATAATATATGGACCTGAGGCAACAACTGGCTTTGACTGTCAAATATTAAATGATAGAGAACAGATAAAAATAGGCAAATTAACTATAGAAGTTTTGCATACTCCAGGGCATACAATAGAAAGCAGTTGCTATCTTTTAAAGGATGAGCATAACACAGATTATTGTCTATTTTCTGGCGATACACTTTTTGTGGGTGATGTAGGAAGACCCGATTTATTAGATAAAAATCAGCAATATACAAAAGAAATAATGGCTTCGTGGCTATATGATTCATTATATAAGAAGATTATGCATTTGTCTGACAACGTAATTCTTTATCCAGCTCATGGCCCTGGCAGCAGTTGTGGTAAAAACTTAGGACCAGAAACTTTTAGTACAATTGGAAAACAAAAAGAGGAAAATTATGCACTTCAGTCATTATCAAGAGAAACATTTATTGAACAAGTGCTTGAAGGCATAAAGCCACCACCTGGTTATTTTTTTGAAGATGCTTTTTTAAACAAGAATGGTTATGAAAATATAGACCTATTAAAAGAGAAAGGTTTAAAAAATCTGAGCTTGGCTGAATTTGATTTTTTACAAAAAGAAGGTGTTTTGATTATTGATTCACGCATACCAGATATATTTCAAGAGGGCTTTATACCCTCTAGTATCAATATTGGATTAAATGGGCAATATGCAATTTGGGCTGCTGAATTATTTAATTTAGACAGAAAAATCATGTTAGTTTGCACTGCTGGTCAAGAAGAAGAAAGTGTAATTAGGCTCACAAGGGTTGGGTTTAATAATATTATTGGTTTTTTAGAAGGTGGGTTTATAGGATGGAAGAATGCTGGTAAAGGAATAGATATGATTGTGAGTATAGATGCCGAAGAATTTTGCATTGATTATAAATTAGATGCAATCCAGCTTATAGATGTTAGAAAAGAAAGCGAATACGATACATTGCACTTAGCTAATGCTAAATTAATCTCGCTAAACGAATTGATTAATAGAACAACAGAAGTTGAAAAAAATAAATCCGCAATTTATGTTCATTGTGCAGGTGGATACAGAAGTATGATTGCAGCAAGCATTTTAAAAAGAGCGGGGTTTGATTTAGTGAAAAATGTGCTTGGAGGGTTTAATTTAATAAAAGAAGATAAATCGATTTCTTTTTCAAGTAATATAGCCAGTAATGTAATATAAATGTTACCATAATTCTGGATATTTTGTGCAAACTGCGTCAATTTTCATATTAGCAATTATTGTTTTAAATTTTTCAATTTCTGAAATGTCTCTTCCTTGCAATTCTGGTGAAACCAAACATATTTTAAAGTATTTACTTAATAGATTGTAGTTATCAGCATTTAACGGTAATTTGCTAAAACAGTCTATCCAAACCCAATCTATTTTTCCTGCAAATGACATTGCTAAATCCAAGGGTTCATATTCTGAGAAGCGAATGGCTATTTTTTTTTCTCCTTTTAACATATATTTTATCAAAAAAGGCAAGCTAAGGTCCAAGAAAAAATAATTATCTATGCCAAATTGATGAAGTAACATCAATATTTTTTCTTCCATACCTTCTGATTTGGTATTTAAAATAATAAGTTTATGTTTAAAATACTTGAGCCAATCTTCAAATAAGACACCATTTACAAAAGCATCATGGTGCAAAATTAGTAAATCATTATGGTATCTGATATCAATTTCTACCCCGTAATGAGAAGGAACAAGCATTAATTGCTCGATTGTATTAATGCGATGTGCAACTTTTAACATATCCTACAAAACTAAATCAAATCTTTTGAAAGAAATAAAATTAAACATTTTTTTGAAAAAGCAAAACCAAAACTTTATCTTTGCACCTCATTTTTAAATAAGGTCGCGTAGCTCAGATGCATAGAGCATCTGCCTTCTAAGCAGATGGTCACAGGTTCGAATCCTGTCGCGATCACAAAAAAAGCCTCTTGAAGGCTTTTTTTATTAAAACTAGATTATTAATTGACCTTCATCATTAGAAATTTATTTTGATCAATCAATTAGTTTAACTTACGGCTGATTAGATATTTTGATTTTCAGATATTTTTTACGATTCAACAATTTTAGGGGTATATTAAAAATTATATATAGTTTATCGCCATAGATTACTGCAAAAAAGTAAAGAAAAGGCAAGTATTGGCATTAAAGAAGTAGAATTTAGCATTTTTTAAAATTGGGCAGAAAGCATAGTGTGTCGAAAGTTTAATTATAGATTATGAAAACACATCATTGAATTAGCATGGTCTTTTAATGCCATAAAAGGCATACCTTTGCAGATATATATGAAATTTGAAGAGATGCAATTGCATCCAAAATTAATAGAAGCAATATCATACATGGGATATGAAAATGCTACTCCAGTTCAAGAAATGGCAATTCCTTTAATTTTAGCAAATAAAGACATTTTAGCATGTGCACAAACAGGTACAGGAAAAACTGCTGCATTTGTATTACCTATTCTAAACAAGCTTGTAGACACAGAGAGTAAAAAAATAAACACTTTAATATTGGTGCCAACAAGAGAATTGGCGGTGCAGATAGAGCAACAAATACAAGGCATATCTTATTTCATAAATGCTACAAGCCTAGCATTATATGGTGGTGGAGACGGAAAAGATTGGATTACTCAGAAAGAAGCACTTAAAAGGGGAACAGATATTATTGTAGCAACACCAGGAAAATTGCGTTCACATATTGCCATGGGGTACATTGATTTTTCCTCGCTCAAACATTTTGTGATGGATGAAGCAGATCGGATGTTGGATATGGGATTTATTGATGACATAAAAAACATAATGAGCGCATTGCCAAAACAAAAGCAAACACTACTTTTTAGCGCCACGATGCCTAAAGAAATTGAAAAATTAGCCACAGAAATATTGAACGACCACATAGAAATCAAACTAGCTCTTTCAAAAACTGCTGATGGTGTAGAACAATATGTATATCCTGTTTATGACAATCAAAAACCTAAGCTTTTGATACATATCTTATCAAAACTTTCAAATTTTGAAAGCATTATTGTGTTTACTTCGACTAAAAGTGCAATAAGTCCTTTGGTGCAAATATTAAAGCAAAAACAATTTTCAGTTGCAGGTATTTCATCTGATTATAGTCAGCAAGATAGAGAGTCTGTGCTTGAACAATTTAAAGCAAGACAAATTAAAATTTTGATAGCAACAGATGTAATGAGCAGAGGCATAGATATCAAAGAATTGGATATGGTTATTAATTACAATGTGCCGCAGGATGCAGAAGATTATGTGCACAGGGTTGGTAGAACTGCAAGGGCAAATAATGAGGGTAAAGCAATTACTTTTGTAAACCCAAAAGACATGCATAAATTGGCTAAAATAGAGCAGTTGATTTCTTTGGAGATAGAGAAATTAGGATTGCCTAGCGAAATGGGAGAGCCTCCTAAATGGGGAGAAGAAGATAATACCCCAAAAAAGCGCCATATTAGAAAAGCAAAGTGGAGAAAAAAGGCATAATCTATAAAAATAAATGCTAAAAAGAAGCTTACGTTTTTTAAATTTGTAGAAGGCAATAATTAGCCTATTTTTGCCGCAATGATTTCTGCAAAAGAAATAGCACTATTTACCAAAAGTTTGGTAGAAGGCAATGAGGATGCAATAATATCCAATGTTTCCAAAATAGAGGAAGCAAAAAAAGGAGATTTAGCATTTATGAGTAATCCTAAGTATGAACAATATTTGTATGATACAAATGCATCTATTGTTTTTATAAAGCAAGATTTTATTGTCAAAAAAAAAACCAAATGTGTATTACTTAGATCTACAAACCCCTATTATGCCTTTTGTCTGGTACTAGATAAATATTTCAATCCCAATATACACCCAAGTGGAATAGAACACAATAGTTTTATGCATAAAAGTATTATATCGCTCGACAAAGATTGCTATTTAGGAGCATTTGCATACATTGGAGCAAATGCAATCATCGGAAAAAATGTAAAAATATACCCTCAAGTATTTATTGGAGAAAATTGCACTATAGGAGATAACACCATATTATATCCTGGGGTAAAAATAATGCCTAAATGTGTAGTAGGACAAAATTGTATTATTCATGCAAATACAGTTATTGGGAGTGATGGCTTTGGTTTTGCGCCATTGCCAACTGGGGAGTATGCTAAAATACCACAAGTTGGTAATGTAATTATAGAAAACGAAGTTGAAATAGGAGCAAATTGTGCAATAGATAGGGCTACGATGGGCAGCACAATAATCAGGAAAGGGGTAAAATTAGATAATCTTATACAAATTGCACATAATGTAGAAGTTGGAAAAAACACAGTTATTGCAGCACAAACAGGCATTAGCGGTAGTGTAAAAATAGGCAATCAATGTATTATTGGTGGACAAGTTGGATTTGTTGGACATATAACAGTGGCAAATGGCACTCAGATAGGGGCGCAAAGTGGTGTACAAAAAGAAATTTCTGTAGAAAATCAACAATTTATTGGCTCCCCAATAATGCCATTGCGAGAAGCTTTTAAAACCCAAGTATTAGTGCGCAATTTACCAAACTTAAATGAGCGGATAAAAAAGTTAGAACAGCAGCAAAATGATAAATAAAAAAATTGAAATGAATGAAAAGCAAACAACAATTAAAACTTCGGTCAAATTATCAGGGGTTGGTTTGCATACAGGTAATTTAGTAGAGCTAACATTTGTAGCAGCACCTGAGAATCATGGATATAAATTTCAGAGAGTAGATTTACCTGGCCAACCTATAATAAATGCAGATTGTGATTATGTAACAGATACTTCAAGAGGAACAACGCTAGAACACAATGGATGCAAGGTTAGCACTATTGAACACGTGTTGGCCGCTTGTGTTGGACTGCAAGTAGACAATGTTTTGATTCAAATGAATGCTGCAGAAACCCCCATAATGGATGGAAGCTCGTCCGCATTTGTAGATGCCCTAAAAAGAGCAGGTATTGTTGAACAGGAGGCAGAAAGAGAATATTTTATAGTGCCAGATAATATACATTATAATGATGAAGCAGGCAATGTAGAAATGGTGGCAATGCCTTTAGATAATTATAGACTGACGGTAATGGTAGACTACAACTCTCCTGTATTAGGAAGTCAACACGCAAGTGTAACACATATCAATGAATTTGAATCAGAAATAAGTAAATGTCGCACATTTTGTTTCCTTCACGAATTGGAAATGATGTATAAAGCTGGATTAATAAAAGGAGGCGATTTAAACAATGCAATTGTAATAGTAGACAGAATAGTAGCTGATAGTGAAATGTCAGAATTGGCAAAAATGTTTAATAAACAAAAAGTGGAAGTTAGAAAAGAAGGCATATTAAACAACGTAGAACTTAGATTTCAGAATGAACCTGCAAGGCATAAATTATTAGATTTGATTGGAGATTTAGCATTAGCAGGAATGCCAATTAAGGCTCAAATAATGGCAGCAAGACCAGGACACGCAGCAAATGTGGCATTTGCCAAAAAAATAAAAATAGCAATTAAAAAAGAAAAAAGAAAACAAAAATTAGGCGCTCCTATTATTGATTGGAGCAAACCTGCTGTTTATGAATACAAGGATATCAATAAATATTTACCACATAAACACCCATTTTTGTTAGTAGATAAAATATTATCAAAAACCGCAAAAGAGGTAGTTGCTCTAAAAAATATTAGTGGAGACCAGTATTTTTTTCCGGGACATTTTCCAGGAAATCCAATATTTCCAGGCGTTTTGCAATTAGAAGCAATGGCACAGGCAGGCGGAGTATTAGTATTAAGCGAAGTGCCTGATCCTGAAAACTATGCAACTTATTTTCTAAAAATTTATAATGCAAAATTTAAAGAAAAAGTAGTGCCAGGAGATACCTTAATATTACATCTGGAACTTTTAGAACCAATTAGGCGTGGAATATGTGTAATGCGAGGCAGGGCATATGTTGGAGAAAAAATGGTTTCAGAAGCGGAAATGATGGCACAAATTGTAAAAATTAATAATTAATTAAAATGATACAACCATTAGCATACGTATCGCCACAAGCAAACATTGCAAACAATGTGGTAATAGACCCCTTTGTTACCATACACAGCAATGTAGAGATTGGAGAAGGAACTTGGATAGGATCCAATGTTACTATATTTCCGGGCACATTTATTGGAAAAAACTGCAAAATATTTCCTGGCGCAGTTTTAGGAGCAGTGCCCCAAGATTTAAAATTTGGTGGCGAAAAAACAAAAGTAGTTATTGGCGACAATACCACTATTAGAGAATGCGTTACTATAAATAGAGGCACAGAAGACAGGGAAGAAACCACTATTGGAAACAACTGTTTGCTAATGGCTTATACACATATAGCTCATGATTGCTTGATTGGACACAATGTTATTTTAGCAAATGCAACACAAATAGCTGGGCATGTGAATGTAGGCGATTATGCTATTTTGGGTGGTTCTACACTTGTTCATCAATTTGTTCAAATTGGGAGACATAGTATGGTAAGCGGAGGCTCATTGGTTAGAAAAGATGTGCCACCTTATACTAAGGCAGCTAGAGAACCACTTAGTTATGAGGGAGTAAATTCTATAGGGTTGAGAAGGAGAAATTTTACGAGCGAAAAAATCGCAGAAATTCAAGAGATTTATAGAATACTCTATGTTAGGGGCTATAATACTGCAAAAGCAGTTGGAATAATAGAGGCCAACATGGCTGCTTCTCCAGAAAGAGATGAAATACTTCAATTTATAAAAGCAAGTGACAGAGGCGTAATGAAAGGCTATTTTAATAAATAGCGGCAAAATGGATATTTTACTTGATGCGATTGGCAAACATTATAACCAAAAATGGATTTTTAGGAATATTTCTGCCGCCATACTTCAAGGTGATAAGGTAAGTATAACGGGCCAAAATGGTTCAGGAAAATCAACACTCATGCAGCTATGTTTAGGAATGATTACTCCAGATATTGGAAAAATTAATTGGGGTGTTGAAAAATTTAATGCAAAAAACTTTAGCCTTTGTGCCCCTTATACTATGCCTATTATGGAATACTCTACCCTAGAAAATCTTAAATTTGCTGAAAACTTTAAACCTTTCAGAAAAAAAATGAGTGCAGCACAAGTTGCTAATTTTTTACCAGAAACAAAAAGAAACTTATCAAAACCCCTTTATCAGTTAAGCTCAGGTATGGTGCAAAGGGTTAAATTAATACTTGCATTATTTGCAAATGTTTCTATTGTTGGATTAGACGAGCCTCTAAGCAATTTAGATTCTGAAGGGCAACTGTGGTATCAACAATTAATTAAAGATGAATTAGATAAAACCACTTTAATTGTAGCTGGAAACCAAGTAAATGAATTTGATTTTTGTACAAAAAACATAAATTTAGCTCCTTAAAAAACGGCTAAATTGACCAATCATATTCCCGTCATTTTTTTTAAAGAATTATTTCTTTTTTATTGTAAAATTATTATCAATAAAAATAACATTTAAAAATCAATTATTGGTGGTAAATGAGTGTAAATTTGTGGCATGGATATTTTTAAAGAATGGCTAAGTATATTTTTAACCCTATTTGCAGTTATAGATATTGTCGGATCTTTGCCAATAATAATGGATATTAAACGCAAATATGGCCATTTGAATGCACTCAATATCACACTCTCTGCAGGTGCTATTATGATAATATTTTTATTTATTGGCGATTTATTTCTAAATATTATGGGCATTGATGTGAAATCATTTTCTTTGGCAGGTGCAGTGGTTTTATTTATTCTGGGGTTAGAAATGGTACTTGGGGTCAATTTTTTTAAAACAGACCCAGATGCAAAATCAGGGACAGTAGTGCCTATTGCTTTTCCTATCATTGCTGGAACAGGAACATTAACCACAATTTTATCTTTAAAATCTGCATTTGCCAATTTGCAAATATTAACTGCTATTGCTGCCAATTTAGTGATAATATTTATAGTTTTGCGCACATCATCCTTTCTTGCAAAAGCACTTGGAAATACTGGAATGGCCATACTAAGAAAGTTTTTCGGAATAATTTTGCTATCAATAGCAATTAAATTATTTGGCAAAAACTTTGCTTTTTTATAAAAAATAAAACTATGCTGAGGGGCTATTCTTATTATTAAAGGATTTAGAATTCTCTTTAATAATAAGATTTCTATATGGATAAGGAATTTCAATACCTTCTATATCAAATTTTTCTTTGATCAGCTTGAGCACATCACATTTTAGTTTAAATGCATTTTCACTGCCAAAAGCCCAAGCATTAGCTCTTAAAATTATAGCACTTTCTGCCCAATCCAACACAAAAACATCAACCTTATTTGATATATCAAGATTTTCAACTTTGCGCACATCTATGCATAAAGGGTGATTTTTAACAATTTCTTCTATGATTTTAATCGCCTTATTTAAATCTGTAGTATATGAAACGTTTATTAAAATATGCTTCATTACATTTTCATCATCAATTGTGCAATTAATAATAGTTTCATTATTCATAACACTATTGGGTATAATCACCCTTTTATTTTCGTAATCTTTAATAATTGTATGCCTAAAAGTAATTTCGCACACCTTGCCCCTTAATCCATTTTGAAATTCTAAAATATCGTTAATTCTAAATGGTTTAAATATTATTATAAAAACACCGGCAATAATATTTGAAAAAGCAGCCTGAGAAGCAAAACCCAAAATGGCAGCTATCACACCAGCGCCTGCAAGCATAGAGCTACCCACTATTTTAAACTGAGGAACAGAGTTTATAGTTATAATAGTTGCAATTACAAAAATAATAAACCCTAGAGAGTTTCTAATAAATACTAATTTTGTACTGTCTATATTGTGTTTAGTATTAAATCTTTTAACCCTATTTATGGAGACCCTTAAAATTAAATTTATTACAAAGGCGATAGAAAAAACAACAATAGCATTGGTTACAAGTTTATATAAATCATCGGTCATTCCTAATTTTCGTAGCTAAAATTTTCTTTATTCTTTAAGATGGTCATTTGTTTATCTTCCACGGTTAGGTATTTTTTAACTTCAGACAGCAGGGCTGTAAACTGATCAAAAAACAAAGATTGTGCACCATCAGAGAGTGCTTCTGTGGGCTGATTATGTATTTCTATAATTAAACCATTGGCGCCTGCTGCAATAGAAGCTTTGCTCATAGGCAACACTAATTCTCGTAAACCAGTGCCTTGGCTTGGGTCAGAAATTATGGGTAAATGAGTCAATGTTTTGGCAAGAGCTAGTGAATTTAAGTCAAGAGTATTTCTGGTATCTTGATTAAAAGTTCTAATGCCTCTTTCGCACAAAATTACTTGATTGTTTCCTCCACTTAATAAATATTCTGCTGCTAATAACCATTCTTCTATAGTGCTGCTCATGCCTCTTTTTAACAATATAGGTTTATTAATTTTACTTAATCCCCTCAATAATGGATAGTTTTGCATATTTCTGGTACCAACTTGAAGTACATCTGCATAGGCAGCCACCAAATCTATAGTGGCCGTATCCATTACTTCTGTAACTATTTTTTGGCCAAACTTATTAGCGCTTTCTTTAATGATAATAAGACCCTCTTCTTTTAAGCCTTGAAAAGCATAAGGACTAGTGCGAGGCTTATAAGCGCCTCCCCTAATTAAAGAAATACCTTTTTTAGCCAAAAAAGCACAAATTGTATTCATTTGCTCAACACCTTCTACTGCGCATGGGCCAGCAATAAGACTAAAATAGTTTCCACCTATTTTTACATCATCTCCTAAATCAATAATGGTATCTTCTGACTGCCATTCTCTGCTTACTAATTGATATGGTTTTCTGCTTTGAATCATTCCTAATTTAACAAATGTTTTAATTTATAGTTTAGTGTAGACAATCCTAATGCTCAATTTTGGATTTGGAATAGTCTTTTGAGCATCAATTACTAATCTAGATGGGGCGATTGGATCAGATGTTGGGATAACAACATGAAGTACATTTTTAAGATTTCCTGCCGTTTTATAGCTGTTAAGTTGAAACTGCATAAATTCCGTAATATTTAATACATAATTGTTATCACTTCTCAATCTACCATCAAAGTATGGCCCAAATAAATCAGGAATTGCAATGCTAGCTCCTGAAGCATTTGGCTGCAACACCAATAATCGCTGCGGCAGAGGATATACGGCATTATAGCTGCCTGCTAAAGGATTAATAATAATTTCGGCTTTATGAATAATAATATTTTTGGCAGCTGCAAAATCAGCAAGATAAGGAATTGTAATTTTCAATTTTGCTCCAGATAATGACTGTAAATAATTTGTAATATAATCAATATTGGGGTTGTTTTTTTGATTTGTAATATCAGCAGGTTGACCAACTATTCTGTAGTTTGCAAAACTTCTATCAGTTTTCATAAATATTTCAAACTGCTTATTGCCACTATGATAAATTGTTATTTTACTATTCACACTATTGGGATTGATGGCAACAATACCACCATCGCCACTATTGGGATTGCTGTTTGATACAATCGCTATACCTTTAAAAAAAGCTTTAAAAGTATTATCACTGTTCAAAATACCAGTTGGAGCGTTAAAAAATTTAAGGCCAGCAGCATCTGTAAGTTTGATTTTTAGTGAAGGAGCAATTCTGATGTTACTTGCACCTTCTCTAACCGACACACTATCTTTCAAATTTATGACACCATTATACTCCCCCATGCTGGCAGCAGCATAAGCAATAGCGGTGGAGCTGTAGATATTGGAATTTGCAGATGGAAAAGGTCCAGTTAATTCATGTACACTAAAGTTTTGACTTGTTAATAGATTTCCGTAATATGCAGTTTTTGAAGTATATTGGAGGGTTAAGATAGCAGAGTCAAAAACATTTCCCGGCTGATTTAAGCTATCAGAAAGGGTTTTTAGATACAATTCTGCAAAAACGTTAGACTTGCTAAGTCCAAAATTTGGGTCAGACATGGCACCAACCAATTTATAGAGTAAAATATCGGTGGGTACAGAATCTTCTGCAATACTGGCAGAAAGAATCGAAAAGGTATCAGAAACTATAGGCTCAAGGTTGCTAATTGATTGCTCTGGCAAAACAATATTGTCAGATTTTTTTGTACAAGAGTCTAAAAATATTAAAGCTCCTGTTACTGCTAACAGAAGCTTTAATCTAATATTTGTTATCATATTTTATCTTTTTGGAGCGGTAAAAAAAATGTTTAACGAATTTAATTATACGTTTCCTAATACTTTTTCATAAAAATCCATATACTTGTCTGCTGCTTGATCATCAGAATGAGTCATCACCATTTTTTCTGAAATATGATTGGCCATAGTGGCATCCATATCACTGCAACAGTTTACTATAGCATCTGCATGGGCAATGCCTCCCATTTGCAAACCTCTGCAATCTCCAGAGCCATAGGCGGCTAGGGCAGAATCTTCTAATTCATTTAAAGTTGCTTTTTTTGCAAATTCTGTTCCCAACGTTTCGTTAAGTGTATCATCAAAAATACTGTAAATTACTTTTGCATTTTTAAATACCGGCTCATCCTTATACAATGTTTTTATGTAAAGAGGAATCAAACTTGTCATCCAACCTTGACAATGAATAATATCTGGAGTCCACCCTAGTTTTTTAACGGTTTCTAAGGCTCCCTTGCAAAAGAAAATTGTTCTTTCATCATTATCTCCAAAAAATTTATTGTCCTCTTTATTAAAATAAGTGGCTTTTCGATGAAAAAAATCTTCATTGTCTAAAAAATAAACCTGCATTTTTGTGCCAGGTATAGAAGCTACTTTAATTATAAGTGGGTTATCGCTGTCGTTGATTGTAATATTCATACCAGATAATCTAACTACCTCATGCAATTTGTTTCTTCTTTCGTTAATTAAACCAAATCTAGGCACAAGCACTCTTATTTCGTTATCTTTTTCTTGAATAGCTTGTGGTATCATCCTTGCAATTGTAGAAACGGGTGATTCCTCTAAAAAAGGACTCATTTCTGAGGAAACAAATAGAATTTTTTTTCTTTCAGTAGGATTTGTCATATTTTATAAATTAATTGGTTTTTTGAATTGAAGTACAAAATTAACGCTTTTTTTGCGAATAATCATAACTTTTATATCTTTTTATGTTTAATTTGCAAAATTAAATATATTGTTTAATTGGAAATTTTTACCTATAGAAGTCAACTGGATGCTTTTCTTAAAACATCAACTAATGCTGGACATCAGATTGGGTTTGTGCCAACTATGGGCGCATTGCACCAAGGACACGAAAATTTAATATTAGCTTCACTAGAAAAAAAACTTACCACTATTTGTAGTATTTTTGTTAATCCAAAACAATTTAATAATAACGAAGATTTAATAAAATATCCCCGAAATAATGAAAAAGACATTTCAACCTTACAAAATTTGGGCTGTCATGTTCTATTTTTACCAGCTATAGAAGAAGTTTATGCTTCAGATTTTAAAGACATCTATCTTAATCTAGCCCCGATTGATTCTGTTTTTGAAGGAGAAAAGAGACCTGGACATTTTGAAGGTGTAGTTCAAGTATTATTTCAATTATTTGACCTTATAAAACCAAAAGAAGTTTTTTTTGGACAAAAAGACTATCAGCAATGCCTAATTGTGAAACGTTTAATAAATGCAAATTTTAGCCACATTGCATTAAATATTATAGAAACTGCAAGAAATGAAGAAGGTCTTGCACTTAGCTCACGCAATCAAAGACTGAGCAAAAACGGTTTGGAAATTGCCTCCTACCTAAACAAAGGTTTAAATCTAGGGCTAACACTCTGCGAAAGATTTGTACCAGCCCAAGCCGTATCTTTTGCTACCATGTATTTAATAAACAATGGATTAGAAATAGAATACCTGGATATTGCTAATGCAGACACACTTGAAAGTTACGAAAATTGGGAGTCAATACCCGCTCAAAAAATTATTATAGCAGCCGCTTATATTGAAAATGTAAGGCTGATAGATAATTTAATATTTTAATATATATATATGGATACCTTCCTCAAAAAATTTAATACAAATAAACACAAGATTGCCGATCATCAATCTTTTAAGAAAATACTTACTTTAGACAAGTGGAAAATAAATGAACATTTAGAAAAACACTTGAAAACACTTTTTAATAGTGAACTTGATATACGCATCATTACCCAAATGAGTGATAATTATGCAATCAGTTTAAGTCCTGATGACATTGTTCCCGATTTTTTTAAAAATGAAATAAGCAAAGTGGACTACTCCAAATCTGGCAGTTACTATACCTTATTCACAAAGTTTTTTTCACCCACAGATTGTAATATTTTTCACATTTTTGCTGATTTCCAAGACCTAGAAAGATATAACAATGCCGATACATTGCAAATTGTAATACCAATAGACACTTTTATTTCATCCATAAATTTTTCTTTATACATAAGCATGTATGCACTTTATGAAAAAGGAGAATTAACCTATAATTTTAATAGCACTAAAAACTTAAATACGCTGAATAAGCAAAAAACGGTAGTAATATATCTATTAGACAATGGCAGGTCAAATCTTTTAAAAAATCCTAGTACAAGAGATTTATTTGACTTAGGATGGTTTGATTACCCAGAGTTTTTGCCAAAAATTTCAAAAAATTTAGCACAACTAAGAGAATATAATATCAATGGATATATTCCTTTTTTTGAAACAATACATTTTACTCCACTCATAAACCAATTTTGTCCGCTAGCGGTTAATTTATTAAAACATCAATTTACCTATACAATGGAAGATTATAAGCAAAAAAATGTTGTTAAAAATTGGGAGAGCATTAAAAATAAAATCACATTTTCTAAAAAAGACAAGAATCATTCTGAACTCTCTCCTATGCTGATTGATAAAATAATTAAATAAGCATGCAACCTTTTTAAGAAATTGCGTCATATAAAAGAAAATTAGGAATTGACAAGTGAACAAGAAATTGTAAAAGGATGTATTAAAAAGGACAAATTGGCACAAAAAGCCCTCTTTGATTCTTGTGCTCAAAAACTTTACAATGTCTGTTTCAGGTATACTAATTCTCAAATGGATGCTGAAGATTTGATGCAAGACGCTTTTATACTGGCTTTGCAAAAAATAGAAACATTTAAAGGAAAAAGTTCTTTGACAAGTTGGGTATGTGCAATTGGAATAAATTTAGCCATTGACAAAATTAGAAAAATGAAAAATATATCATTTTTAGAAATTGACAATATACATCAAGAATTGCCGTCAGAAGAAGCAGAAATGGAGGTAGATAATGCACCAGATGCTGCGTTGGCACTGCATGCAATTAGCAAATTGCCTGAAGGCTTTCAGATGGTTTTAAAACTTTATGCTTTAGAAAAATTTACACATCAACAAATTGCTGACACCTTAAATATAAGTGTTGGCACAAGTAAATCCCAACTTGCAAGGGCAAGAAAGAAATTAGCAGAAATACTGCAAAAATTATAGCTTTGAATAAAAAGCAACATATAGACACCTGGCTAAACCAAAGTTTAGAAAATGTTCCAAAACAAGATTTTGGTGCAATGTGGGATCGTATTGATAAAAAGCTAGATGCAAATAAATCAAAAAAACGTATTGTAATTTGGTGGTCAAGCGCAGTTGTATTTTTATTAATTGGTATTTTAAATTCATGCTTATACCAATTAAAACAAGAAACAACGCTCAAAAACAAATCAACCACTGAGGCAATATCTAAAATAACACCTAAATTAGATAGTAAAATAGAGATTGAGAAAGAATTTTTAAAATCCTCAAATCAAAATAATCGGATACAAGAGTTAGTAAAAATTGATTCTAAGAAAATTAGCGATAGTCAAAAAAGAATTTTAATCAATAATAAAGCCAATAAACAAAAATTAAATAAACAAAAATTTGATAGGCAAAAGACCGCAACTGCCATTATTGACAACAAGTATAGCACAATATTAGAAAATATTAACATAAAAAATAAGTTTAGCCTAAATCAAACAACAATTACAGAATTAGCCATCCAAAACTATTCGTTGTTCAATGAAATCCCTATACCAATGTTAATAATTTTGAGAAAACCAAGACCATTTAATAACGAAGTATTAACATTTGGAGTTTATGCAGGTGCAGCACCTTTTAATACCAATACAAAAATAAGCACCAATGGCATGGCTTATGTGCACAAAGATTATTTAAGCATTAGAAAAAGCAGTGAAACACCCATTGCCACAATTAATTATGGGGCTTATATTCGTAAAAATTTGAGGCATTTTAATATTCAATTAGGCGTTAATTATTTTCAAAGAGATATACAACAAAACTACAATTATAAAATAAGTGAAATCCCAATTACCAATGCATTCAATACCCAAAAGGATGCAAATGGAAAATTTCCATTAGATTTGTATACTCCCTATTTGCCGGTATCAAACCCACGTATGGTAAATTATCAAGGCACATACAAGACTACTTTCTTAGAAATACCTCTAAACATTGGATATTTAATAGCTTGCCCTAAAAAAATTACCTTAATACCCAGCATTGGTGTAGGGATAAATTTTGCTCAATTAAATAGCAACAATATGAGTATTGACTATCAAAATTTGAGATTAAATAATTTTGGCAATATATTTAGTAGTACAAAAACACAGAATTACTCATTTAATGCTTCGCTAAGCCTAGAAAAACCAATTTATAATCAATTGTCCTTGACTATTCAGCCATTTTATCAGCAATTTATGTTGAGTAAAGTAAGTGTAGTGTCAGAAAAAAGCTTTGGCTATGGAGTAAACGCAGGGTTAAACTTTAAATTTATAAAATAATGACAAAGTATATTAAAAATATTATTACCTTTGGCTTATTGAAAACAAAAGGGCTAAAATTTATCTTTTTGCTAACGTTTATTCTAAATCAAATGAATACACACGCTCAAGTATTTGTGCCCATGCAAGATGGCAGTGATTATCCTATAGTGGCTGCTAGTAATATTAATAATAAAACAATAGTTGTTAAAGAAATAGACAATACCCCACTAGCTGAAATATTTGAAGTTGCTATATTTAATGGCCAATTCTGGACAACGTTGCCAAGGTTTAAAAACAAGGCACAAATTATTTCTAATGACGGGGCAAGTTATTTGATAACAAGCGTCATAGAGTTTAAAGGCGATATTTATATAGCAGGCAAATTTACAAATGGAACTGCATTATCTGCAAGCTCTCATTTATTCAAATTTGATGGAGCAGAATGGATAGAACCTGCCCAAAATATAAAAACAACCAATAAAGGTATTAATAAAATGGTAATCTGGAAAGATACTTTAATAGCTGCTGGATTTTTTAATCAAGCTGGATCTGCTCTGGTTTCTAACATTGCCAAGTTTGATGGAAATGATTGGGGATTTTTAGGCTTAACATCTAATGCAGAAGGTGCAAACAATGAAATAACTGATATAGAAGTAATCAATGGCGACATTTATATTGCAGGAAAATTTAACCTTGTAGGAAACTTTCAAACAGGCAGTATAGCGCGCTGGGTGAGCAGTGGCAGATTTTGGGGCGGAATAGGTGCACCTTTTAAAGAAACAATAGAAATAAGTGAAATGGGCAGCCAAATAGCAGCTAGTGGTGTAACAGCAACTGGAGACTCTAATATTAGATTGTTTGTAAATGGACAATGGTTGCTTGTTAGCGCCCAAACACCGGAAATTATTAATCCAACCCAATTTCCAAAGATTTTTACTACAAAAAACAAATTATATGCTTACGGGCCATTTTTAATAAAGGGCGATACAATAGACATTTTAATAAATACTGGATCTGCTTGGCAAAGCTCTGAATTAAAAATAAAGGGACAAAAACTTGCATTTCTTTCTAATGAAAAAGAGATATTTTGTTTCGGAGATTTTAGTTTTACGGCTAACAACAGAAACTATAAAAACATATTTTCGATACAAGATCAAATTGTATTATTAAGCGGAAACATATTTGGAGATGAAAATAACAATTGCCAAAAAGATGCTGCAGAGCATGGTGTTTTGGCTCAAGTTTTGATTCAAAAAATGTTTGATAAAAAAGAAATCATGCTCGTTAACACCGATGAGTTTGGAAATTGGACAGCAGAAATAGAGTCAGGATTTAGCTATACTGTCAAGGCCAAATTTGTTAAAAAAACTTTTTATAATACATGTAGTCAAAAAATTATTCCTGCTCAATTGGGTGGCGCTGTGCTAGTTAACCAAAACTTAGCTTTAAATTTTTCTACACCTTTGCTAGATTTAAAAGTAAAGATAGATGGACTATATGGCAATATTGTACCTAGCAATGAGCAGAGTTATATTTATTTCACCGTTACCAATGCAGGGAATACAATAAATAATAATGGCAGTATTCATGCAAGTTTTGATTCTATGCTGATAATTGAAAGCATTTTGCCTGCACCATCTGACCAAAATAAAGGGAATATAATATGGAATATACAAAATCTAAAACCTGGACAAAGCATAGTGTTTAAAATAAAAATAGATGCACGCAATATTCAAGGCTCGCTCGATTTCAAATTAAGAACAGGAACAGGTATTATTAATAACGACAAGGATGTGGCTGACAATTTTGATTCTCTAACAGCGACTGTAGACAGTAGAAGCAGTATCAATTTTAAAACTGTATCTATGCCTGGCAGGTTTAGCAGTCTTAATTATTTACAATATGGTATTTATTTTACCAATATAGCACCATATACTGCAAATAGCATTACAATAATTGATACCATAGATACAGATTTACCTTTAGACGAAATGCAATATCTTTCAAATTCTCACCCTGACCAAAGTAAACTTAAAAAATTGATAACAAAGGACAACATAGCTTACTGGACTTTTGAAAACATTATGTTGCCAATTGCAGAAAATAATAAAGCAAATGCCTCTGGATTTTTTACCTATGGCTTTGTGATGAGTGATGTTGCACAAAAAATAAACGAACAACGCTTTGACAATACCGCCTCCATCGTTTTTGATTATCAACACCAAACCCGCACCAATACTGTTAGCACTATTTTAAGCAGTTTTGTAGGTATCACAGACATTGCGCCTGTAAGCACTCAATTACTCATTTATCCAAATCCTGCAAAACAACAAATTATGCTCAAAAATGCAATATCGGGTGATTATAAAATTTATAATGCCATAGGTATATTAGTTATGGAAGGCATTTTTAATCAAATGAGTAATACCCTTGATATCAATAAATTAGATGCAGGAATTTATATTATAAAAAATGGAGCATCTAGTACCACATTTATAAAAGAAAAATAAGGTCCAAAAAACTACTTATTTTATCAAACACTTAGTTAGTATTATTATTCCTTGCAAAAATGCATCCTTGTATATCAATGAGTGCTTGCAAAGTATTGCATGTCAAAGCTATCCTTATTTTGAGGCAATTATTTGTAATGATAATAGTTCTGACGATTCTACAAAAATCATTCAAGCATTGGCAGATAAAGACCCCCGTTTTATATTAATTAATAATACAGGTGAAGGAATAATAGCTGCATTAAATACAGCCTATGGGCAATGTTTGGGCAATTATATTACTCGTATGGATGCAGATGATATTATGCCAAAAGATAAAATTGAAACTTTATTAAATGCGCTTATTGATTGCAAAACGATAGCAGTAGTTACTGGCAAGGTATCTTATTTTCCTATTCAACAAATCAAAGAGGGTTATCTAAAATATCAAAACTGGCTAAACAAACTCGTGGATGAAGAAACTCATTGGGAAAATATTTATAAGGAATGTGTGATAGCATCTCCTTGTTGGATGATGAGGCGCGATTTTTTTGAAAAAATCGGAGGTTTTAAAAGTGCAAACTACCCTGAAGATTATGACCTTGTGTGGCGTATGTTTCTAAATAAAACTAAGTTAATTGCAATTCCTAAGATACTCCACTATTGGCGCGATCATTCAGCTAGGGCCTCTAGAAATGATGCTAACTATAAAAATCAAACCTATTTTTTACTAAAACTACATTATATGCGCCAATACTTACAATTAACAAATGAAAACTGTATAGTTTGGGGTGCTGGAAAAAAGGGGAAAACCTTGATAAAGGCATTGCAATCATATGCTATAACACCTAAATTTTGGATAAGCAATAATAAAAATAAAATTGGTCATCAAATTTACGATATTAAAATTAATAGTCCTCAAATATTGGATACTTTCAAAACAAATTACAAAATATTAATTGCCGTATCAAACTCTATTGAAATCAATGAAATAGAAGCTTTTTTAAAAGAAAAAACTTATCAGGCTAGCGTTAATTATTTTATATTGGCATAGGAATTGATAATAATTTGCCTATATATAAACACAAAAAGATGAAGAAAATTTTATTTATAGTTAGCCTAACTAGCACCATTTTTATCAATGCTCAAACATCAAATCACGCTTGGGGTATTGGGCTAAATTTAGGCACCAAAGATTATAGAGGCGATGGCGGAAGTGGCATTTTATTTAATGATGTAAATTTAAACCCTGGTTTGCGCATAGCACGCTATTTATCTCCCTCTTTTGATATGGGCTTGAGCGGTAGTTTTGGTAGATACGATTTTACAAACACTGCAAAAGATAGTTCTAATAATCTATTACCCGGATTTAGAACCACTGCATGGGATGCCAATATAAACATGAGGTATAAATTTAATAACGGCTATATTTTAAAAGAAAATTCGCTGTTTCAGCCTTTTGTAACTGTAGGCATGGGTTATGCAAATTTTATGAATAGAAAAACAGCTTACAATAATTCTAATATTAAAGAAGGAGGAATAAACATTCCTTTGGGTGTAGGATTAAATGTTAAAATGAACAAAAGATGGGCAGTTAGCTTAATGTCTACTTATAATTTTAACAATGTAGATAAGTATGATAATTTAAGCGATATAAAAAGAAATAATGATAAATATTTGCACACCTCTATTGGAGTGGTTTATCATTTTGGCAAAGAACAAGAGAAAGATTCCGATAGAGATGGTGTGGCAGACGATAAAGACAAATGTCTAGGAACAGAAAGAGGAGTAAAAGCAGATAAGGATGGTTGTGCAATAATTGCACCAACTACTTTGGTAAAAGTGCGAGAAATTGCATCAAAAATATATTTTGAAACCAATAGTGATATTTTAAAAGAAGCGTCTAAAAAAGAGCTAGATGGATTGGTAGAGATTTTAAAGTTAAACGCTCAAATAAAAATTGATATTGAAGGCCACACAGACAATGTGGGTGCAGCAGATTATAATATGGAGCTATCTCAAAAAAGGGCTAGCGCAGTTCGTCAATATTTAATAGAAAAAGGGTTGGCACCTGATAGAATTATTGCAAAAGGATATGGACAATCAAAACCTGTGGTAAGCAATGACACCATAGAGGGAAAAGCTCAAAACCGAAGGGTAGAACTTATTTTACACTATTAAACTACTGAAAAAATCTAACAGTAAACCCTTATTGGGCATATTAATTTTGCAATCAGAATTAAAAACAACCTAGCGGATATTAATTAGATTTGGTCAATATAATTGCCGCAGCTTATCACTCCTCCGGATTTCCCTTTAATTTTTTGGCCAAAGGAATATAGAAAAACCAAACTGTGCAAAAGTACAAAAACAAGAGAATAAAAAAGAAAATTGTATCATTTTGAGCTAAAAGCAAGTTTATATTAGAATAATTTTGGATAGAAAAAGCATTTTCAACTCCCCTATCATTATAAAAAACTTCAGAAGATTCGCTCAAAGCTAAAATTATTCCATAAAGTAGTATCCAAAAAAGAACTGCAGCTACTGCGGCAAGGTTAAGCAAAACTTTGGCCCATTGTTTAATAAACTTTTTATAAACGGCTAGCAAACCTAAAACAATAATAAAACCATCAAAAAACAATAAACTCCACGATAAATTTAATGGATCAACCATTTTTGTTAAAAATAAAAATAAGGCAATTACAAGGCTAATTATGCCTGCATATATGACTGCAACCAAGAAGGCCCGCAAGCCTGTTAGCCTGTAAATTAAAATTGAAAATGCTATACTAACACCAAAATACAGTAAGCCCAACAGCATAAGAACCCCTCCTAAATAATTCCAAAATTTTAATTTCAATTTCCATATATTATTGTAAAAATTATTTAGTCCACTAAAATTTATGTAATAACCTGTATTGTTTTTCTTATAATCGCCTGATGGCGCATCCGAAATATATTCATTAAAAGCTCCAATAAATTCCTCTCTTGAATAGTTCCAAATAGAATCTCTAAAAGCAAGTTTTATAGCTGCCTGCTCATCAAAATAATGGATAATATTATATTTATCTAAACTCCTTTTAAAATTTGTCAATAATTTTTTGAGTGCAAGACTGTCTTTTTTAAGTAATATTTGGGCACCTAATGCATTAATTTTTTGCCTACTATAAATATTGCTATCACGTGTATTTACCATACCATTTTCTATATTGTCATAGTTAAAATATTGCTGACAATAATAATAATAACTATATTCCTCATTATAAATTTGTTTAGGCAGTTGCTGATTTTTAATTCCTGAATCATCTATTGCCGCCTCAGCGGCCGTCTCCACAATTGCTATGTCATGATTATCCCCATATCTGCGATTAGGAAAAAAATTACTTCCATTAATAAAAACTTTTGCTTTTTTTGGCAGCTTAAAAACTTTTCTAATAGAGTCTTCATATTGCAAAATAAAGTTTGTCAAGCTGGTATCCACCGCGCCATTATCATTATAAAAAAACTGCCGTTTGCTTAATTCCTCAACATTACTTTCTGACATGCTGTTTAATTCCTCTAGCTTGCACTTAGAAGATTTTTCGTAAGAGCTATTCACATGGGGCAAAAACATCATTGCCAAATTAGTTTCATTCTCAAAATTTATAACTTCCTTAGTGCTCAATGCTGCATTTGCACTTATAAAATAACCCAATTTGAATGAAAAGTAATAGCACATATTGAGCAAAACAATTGCTAAAACCAATAAAAATTCTTTTACCAAATACCCTTTTTTGAGCGGATAAAAATTAGTAAAAGCATTGTTTCTTGCATATCTGCTCAACCAAATGATAAAAAAAAGAAGTGAAACGATGATACTAAGAAGAACCAAAGTTTGCTCATTCATATATAATGTGTACAGTTGAAGTTCTACATAACCACTAAAATTGAGCACACCCAATAATAGCATAAACAAATTTAGCAACAAAGCTATTGCCACTGCAGGTATAAATTTGGTATTCCACAACAGGGGAAAATGAGTGAGTATGTATTTATTTAATTTTTTTAACATCGCTTGATTTATAATGATTCAAAAAATCTTCTTGAACTTCTAGAAATATCTCTTATTGATAATATCTGCAATGAAGATTTTGCCAAGACAGACAGCAGTGCATTCATTCCAATAGTTTTATCAAAAACAACCACAAACACTCCCCCATTATATTTAATACTTGTTGGATTTAATATTTCTAGGGCATTGTCTAGTGCAATTTTTGCTATGTTTCCTTCTATTTCAAAAACAGATTGTACTTGAACCAAAGCTTCATTATCAGAGAGCTTTTGATATTTGGGCACTCCATCTTTAAGAAAAATTACAGCATCTGATACTTTTTCCACTTCATACAATTGTTGTGAACTTAAAAAAATACCAAATGGCGCAGTAATGGATTGTGAACGGTACTTTAAATCTTGCAATATGGTTTGTTGTGCAAATATATCTAGGTTTGCCAAGGGTTCATCTAAAAGCAACATTCTTGGTTTTTGCAATAATACCCTTGCTATTTCAAATCTTGTTTTATAACCACTGCTTATTTGGCTCCAATTCATATCTCTAAAAGGTCTAAGACCTAAAAGTGCAAGCATCATCTCTGCCCAAAGCACATTAGTTTCTCCATTTCTGCCATAAAAACTATTCGTAAAAAGCAAGTTGTCATAAAGTTTTCCCTGCCAGCTAGGTATGCGTTGTGGCACAAAAACCACATCACTATTTAGCTGATACGAATGTTTTACAGCTTTGGTAAAATGGTATGAGATATTGCCAATACTGGGCAAAAGCGAACCACCTAACATACGCAAAAGTGTAGTTTTTCCATTCCCATTTTCTCCTACTAAGCCTATAATTTCGCCCTCGTGTAAAGTTCCATCAATATTATTGATTGCAAAACCACCTTTTGAATACGTTTTTCCCAATTTGCTAAAACTAATAATTACTTGCGCATCGGTTTTATGAAAAGGCAGTTTTTTTGCAACATCATTAAGCAAGTTATTAGATTCAATTGCAAAATTGGTATATAAATCTTGTTTATGTTCTTTTTCGTACAAATCATGCAAAGCTAAACACTTTTTAAACAACGATAAATCTTCTGTATCAATAGTAACATCAGTAATTCTGCGCAATGCAAGGCTGTAATCTTTGCCTTTGATAAAATCGCGTATTTCAATAATTTTAGGATGCATCTTTTTTTTAAATAGCTAAGTGTCGGTGGTCAAAAATAGGTTATAAAATTATTAAATTTGTAATAAAATAAATGCCTGCAAATAAGTTATAAATCATAAAATAAAGCGAAATAATCGCATTATTTGCCATGATACATCTAATATAAGATGGCATTATGAAAAACAGAAGTGTGAATTATTTTTATTCAGGTGCAGGAGCAGGATTTTCTTCAGGCGCAGGGCCTTGCTGCATTTGGTTAGGATCAAAATTCATTTGATTTGGTGCAGGTGCAGTGGTTGCAGGCGCATTTTCTTGTGCACGCTCTATATCTTTATTAATGGCACCTTCTGCCTCTACTCCTTCCACATTTTTGGTATTGAAACCAGATGCCAGCAGCAATAAAACTGCCAATGCGCCACTAATGTACCAGGTAAATCTTTCTACGCCTTCTGAGGTTCTTTTAACCCCAAAAATTTGGTTAGCTCCTGCAAAGTTATTTGCTATTCCGCCACCTTTTGGTTTTTGGATTAATACTACAAGTACCAAGGCCACTGCTGCTACAAGCGCTAATATTGTTATTAAAGTTATCATAAACTATGTTCGTTTTTCAGTTTTTTTATAAGGGATGCAAAGTAAATGCTTTTTTGTGGATTTTTCAAAGCTAATTTTTCATAAACTTTTATTGCCATTTCTGGCGCGCCTTGTGCAAGATAAACTTTGGCTAAAGTTTCGCTCACGATCGCGTATTCTAAACTATCACTTACCGCAGATTTTTGCTCTGGTTTATAAAAACTTGGTTTTGTTTCTCCGGGTTTTGGCTTACTCGCTAAAAAAGCTTCGAGCAGCTTACTCGTTCTTTCTATGCTGTGCAAAGTTTCTTTCTCGGGCAGCTTTTCAGTATTTACTTCTGCTGCAGAGATATCAAAATGAGTATAGCTCAACCAATCTGTAAACTCCATAGGCTCAGCGTCAAATTGAAGCAAATTGCCCAAAGGGCTGCTGTTTTTTTGATCCGCATCTATTAAAACCTGAATTTCCTTTTTCGATGTTTTATCGATTTCTTGCACTTCAATTTGCTCATTTTCTAGCAAGTCTAGCGCTTTTTTTGCCAACAATATATTTTCATTTTCATCATTATAGATGCTGCCATTATCAATATTGAATGGTGTTGCAATTGTTTTTTCAACATTTATTTCTAGTTCCAAATCAACCATTTCAGCTAATCTGTCTTCGGCTTTTTCTGAGTCAGAAAGCAGTATAACCTCTTGTTCAAAAACTAATTTAGGCTTATCAGCCACTATATTTTCAATACCCTCTTGCGCAATTATTGGCTCTGCTGTATCTATTCTGATTTCTATTTTAGGTATTATTGCATCAATTAATGCTGTAGGAGATAATTCTTGTTGCTTTTTAGGCAATGTATGAATATAGTTATAAAGCCATACCCTGTCATCGCAACAAAGCGAAGCTTTTCTAATCTGTTTATCAAAATTTGGGTGGCTGCTTTGATGCCATACTTTTGCCAAAATAGCCTGAGCAGGTGCATAAAAAGGAAATTTGTTTACAAAATCTTGCAATTTTACAATCTCTTCTTCTTTAATGGCAGATACATCTTGCAGCCATTGAGCGATATTATCTTCTGTTATATTCACCATTTTAATGCAGTTTCATTAAATACATCTGTAACTAATTGGTTTGTAATCTCATCAATTAGCCCACTTTCTATTGATGCAAAATTCTTTGAAGCCTCAAAATCCGCAAAACGAGAAAATGTTTTTTCAAAATTTTCTTTTTCATCTAATACATTTATAAAATTAACTGCTAAATCTATTTTTAGTCTGTTAGAAGTACCCCCTTGCACAGTTTGCCTATTTACTGGCTCCACGCTATAAAGCACTATATTGCCTTTAAATTGCCAATCGCCATCAGCAGTAATTAGTTTAAGAGAGGTTTGCCTGATAAACTTATCTTTCAATTTTTCTGTAATTACTTGCGATAAAAGGGGGTTTACCAAAGTTGCCTTATTATCAAACAAGGCAATGGACACCGTTTTTATATTTGGTGGAATATTAATCCCACTTAGCCCATATTTTACTGTTTTGCAACCAATAATTTGCAAGAAAAGTGCTAAGAACAATAATTTATTCCATTTCATGTTGTTTGATTTTTCGATAAAGTGTACGTTCAGATATCCCTAAATCTTCAGCTGCTTTTTTCCTTTTTCCATTATTGCGTTGCAATGCTTTTTTTATCATCGATATCTCTTGATTTTCTAGGCTAAAACTTTCATCATAGTCTACAGTTACATTGTCTTCCATATCTTGCTCATACTCTTTTTGATTATGCTGATTATAGGCATTGTCTTGTATTACTTTGCTTTGTTCCAATACTTTTAGCCCAGTAGAAATTGGCATATTATCTTCAAATTTTTTATACTCCTTTTCTGGACTAGACTCCCCTTGCAGTATCCCAAAAACTACTTGTTTCAGCTCGTTTAAATCTTTTTTTACATCATACAGCACTTTATAAAACAATTCGCGCTCATTTAACCCAGTTTTTTCTTGCTGCTGCTCCGCAAATAAAGCAGGCAGGTGTGAATTTATGGGGGGCAAATATTTTATCATAATATCTTTTGTTATTAAAGTATTGCTTTCTAAAACACATATTTGCTCTGTAATATTTTTGAGTTGCCTAATATTGCCTGGCCAAGGATAATTAGAAATTAACTGCAATGCCTCATCATCTAACTGCACAATACTGGTGTGATATTGCTCTGCAAAATCTGCTGCAAATTTTCTAAACAGCAAATGCACATCTTCTTTGCGTTCACTCAATTTGGGCACGGCAATGATTACGGTAGCTAATCTATAATACAAATCATCTCTAAATTTTCCTTGACTTGCGCGCTCCAACAAGTTGCGGTTAGTAGCAGCCACGATACGTACATTTGTTTTTTGAACCTCTGATGAACCTACTTTTATAAACTCCCCATTTTCTAACACCCGCAGTAATCTAGCTTGGGTAGAGGCTGGCAACTCTCCCACTTCGTCTAAAAATATGGTGCCACCGTTTGCTGCTTCAAAATAGCCTTTTCTTTTGTCCAATGCGCCTGTAAATGAGCCTTTTTCATGCCCAAACAATTCGGAATCAATCGTGCCTTCTGGTATTGCTCCACAATTTACAGCTATAAACGGCCCGTGTTTTCGCTTACTAAGGCTGTGCATGATTTTAGAAAAAGATTCTTTGCCTACTCCGCTCTCTCCATTTATGAGTACATTAATATCTGTGGGAGCCACCTTAATTGCTGTTTCTAAAGCATGAATGATTTTGGGTGAATTACCAATAATATCAAAGCGTTGCTTAATTGATTTTACCTCGTTTTCTAGTATTGCCATTTTTTTTATGGCACAAAAATAATATTTTTATGCCATTTTGGCAGAAAAAATATTCATAAATCGCTCAAAGCTTTTCAAAAACCGTTTAAAGCTAAAATAAAAACTTTAAATAGAAGAAACTAGGCTACACAAATTAAAATATATTAGCACCAAACTTTACAAAAAAATCTTGAGTAAGCATTAAAAAGAAAAAAATAACACTCAATAGTATTCTAAGTGGAATAAACAAACCCAAAAAATAAACCTTAATATTATGATAAAACTTCCAATAAAAAACTTTTTTCTAAAAGTTATCCACTTAAACAAAGTAGATTTGATTGAACAAGTAAATACCAAAAGTGTGCCAAAACAGCGTTTTTTATTAAACAATAAGTTCTATTTATTTTTTTTGTCTAAAATTAACATATTTTTGATTCTTTAAAAATGAGGTTGTCAAAAATAAAAAATTTGGAAATGCCAAAAACATTATCATAAATTTGTGATAATCAAACTAAAATAATTTTATGAAGAATAATTACAAAGCGCCAAACTCCGCTGTTTGCACACACACACACACACACACACACACAC
>Ga0105054_10001856_pt1 | contig 34270 bp, 34 predicted proteins | sample BON02_FD_78091 | JGI IMG/M metagenome (GOLD analysis project Ga0105054, IMG submission 78091) | Freshwater microbial communities from Lake Bonney liftoff mats and glacier meltwater in Antarctica - BON-02 (megahit assembly) | ecosystem: Environmental > Aquatic > Freshwater > Ice > Glacier...
CCGCACACCCCCCCCCCCCCTCGTGGGCCAAAAGGGCGCCCCCCCCGCCCCCCCCCGGGGGGGGGGGGGGCGGGGGGGGGGGCGACACAGAGCCGGCGCCCCCCCCCCCCCCGGGGGGGGGGGGGGGGGGGGGGGGGGGGGGGGCGGGGGGGGGGGGGGGGGGGGGGGGGGGGGGGGGGGGGGGGCGCGACGCACCAACCCGTGTGTTCGGAACCGCGCCAAAGTTTACGGCCACACCAGTAGACCGGTCATGAATGGCACCAACAGGACCCGGCCCAAGTCGTAGTGCGGTGCCGTCCCTGGCGTCCACGGCCACGGGGCTACCCCCGGTGGCCCCTGTGGCGTTGGCCTTTGTCGCCGCCTCCTCCGAGTGCCTGTCCGTCACCGCACGATTGGTGGCAAAGGCGGTGGAGCACACGCTCCTGACGGCGAGCGCACTCGCAGACATTCAAAGCGACCTCCACCAACTGAGGGAGTACGCCGCCCAAGCGGGCCTGGGGGGTTACGCGACCCAGGCCCAGCGCCAAGCCCAACCGACCCCCCACACGGGGCTCGCCGTGCCGAGGGTGTCCTCGGCCCGCACCCTGACGGCCCCCGTCTTGCAGACGGTGCCAGCTCTGGTCGCCCTGGTGGGCATGGTGGGCACGGGCCCAGCGCAACCTCGCGTGGACCCCGCGGATCCCGCGGATCCCGCGGACCCCGTGGACCCACAGCCCCACACGCGCACTGGGTCCCAGTGTGCCCTTGTTGGGTGCACGGCGACACCGACGGGTCTCGCCAACCGAGAAACGACGCCCTCTCTGGCTTGGTTGGACGCGCTGCGCCACTGCGCCATCTGCGAGCAGGCGCACCGCTTCCCCTACCGCCAGTGTGACAATGGGCACCTCTACTGCCAGGCGTGCTTCGACCAGGTCCAGCGCTGCCCAATGTGCCGGGTCGACACTACCAAGGTGCACCGCAACCTGGTCGCGGACGCCGTCTCCGACGCCGCCACCATTCCCCTCAAGTGCAAGTGGCAAGGGTGTGACACGCTCGGGCATGGGCGTGGCCGCGAGCGCCACGAGGCGGTGTGCCCCCGTGCACACGTGACACGCACCGAGTGCCAGGCCGAGGGGGTGCTGCGTGATGTCCTCGTGCACCTGGCTACGGCGCATGGCCTCCCGTGGACGCACGCCGACGACTGCGGCACCCATTCGTTGACGGTTGGCGCGGCCGCGGACCCCGTGGGCCAGGCGATGCTGCCCCGACCCGACCCGGCCGGGGTGGCCGATGACACGCCCGTTGTGCTGGCCCGCGTGGTGCCCGTCGTCGACTCGTGCGCGGTGCGACTCGAGTTCGAGTCCACCGCCTGGGAGTCGTGGTGCGTCGAAGTGCAGCTCGTCGCACCGGGCTTCGTCGCCACCTACATGAGCGCAATTGCGCCGCTGCGCTACCCCCTGGCCAGGCACCCCAGTGCCCCGCGTGCATCGCCCCAGGACGCGGCCACGGGTGGGGGCGAAGGCGATGCGGGCGCCGGGGCGGCGCGGGGGGGCAACCATCCACTCGGCCCACTCATCGACGGGCGGGTGGCGGGAGACGCGGCGAGCGTCTTCCGGGTGCGGCTGGTGCGTCAGGCGCGTCCCTAACGCTCTGTCGTGACCCGGTTGTCCAAAAACGATTCCAATGCATTGGAATCGTCCCGTCGCTCGGGGTTGAATCCCACGCCACGAATCAGTCCAGCAGTGAGCGCGGTGTTCCTTTGCCGCCGAGCGGGCTTGCGGAGACGTGGAGGTCGAGATGGACTCGTTTCCCGAAACCGCGTGTTCGTCCGCACAAGAAAGTTAACGGGCGCACTTGTCAATGGGCGACCCCCCCCCCGATGGACTGCAACGCGGCGTGCTACACCATCGAGACGCGGCGGTGCGCCGATCCGCTCCTCCGGTCGGTCCAAACCGCGTTTGTGCTCACCATGGCCGACGGCGCGCGGTTGGGTGGGCTGACCCACTCGGGGGCGCTCCGTCTGTGCGCGCGAACCCTTGTGCAGCGGAACCGCGGCTTTCGTCGCTGCCGCAAGCCAGGGTTCGTCCAGAGCACCAGCACCGACCTGGTGCACGCCTACCGCGAAATGGCGCTACGTGCACGGGGGATGGGCAACGTGCTCATTCTGGAAGACGATGCACAGGTGCTCGCCACCGCCAGGAGGGCCGACTTTGCCGAGGTGGACGCGTTTGTGGCGCACCGCGCGTTTGACGTCTATACGCTTGGGTTGACGGGCTACACGCGCCCGTCGCCGCACAATGGCCACATGCGGCTGGCCTACACCGGGGCCGCGCATGCCATAATCTGGTCGGAGGCCTCGCGCGCGCGTCTCCTCGCGATATACTCGCCATGGCTCAAGCACATTGATGGCTGCTTCTTGAAGACGCTTTCGTTGATCTACACCTTCCGCGATCCGCACGTGGGCCAGCTCTACTCGCGCACGGAGAATAGTTACACCTGGTCCACCATGAACCTGAGTGCGGCCACACAGGCACGCGGCGGGCCCTTGGTGTGGCTCGACCACGGGTTGGTCGGGATTCACCTGTGGTGGCTCGGGGTACGCTACGGCTTGAACCACGATACGAGTGGATGGACCACCCTCTACCGCAACGAGCGCCGCAACGCAATACTCGAGGACCACGGCGCATCCACCGCGTGTTGCACGGCGCTGCTGGGGGTGGCCCTCGCACTCACCCGGAGCGGCTAGGCACCCTCCGGGTGTGCCACGCCAGGCGAGGGGGGGGGGCGAGGAGGTGGGTTGGGGGCCGCGCGCGGGGGGGGGGAAACGGGCGCGGGCGCGGGGGGCGGGGGGGGGCGGGTGGGGGTGGGGGGTGGCGCGTGGGGGGGGGGGGGGGTGGGGGGGGGGGGGAGGGGGGGGGGGGTTCCGCTTCCCACACGGGGGGGGGTCCGGTCCCAGAAGAACCCCATCGCCAACCTGGGGATCGGGTGCCACGCCATGCGGCGCCTCGGCCCAGACATGGCTGGACCACGACAGACCTCGGTCACCCCCGGCAATGCCACTTCTCAGTCATGCTACAGTTCGGCCACCGCGCCTGCCACTCGGTTCGCTCGTTGCGTTTTTTTGTTCACCGTGTGCCCCGCACCCCGAGTTGCCCGAGGTGCATCCCGCCCGAGGTGTGCACCCGAGGTGCGTCACTTCCGTGGCGCGTGGCCGCCAGCACCTGGGCGCCGTCCTCAAGGGTGAGCACGGCGCCCATCCCCCAGGCAGGTGCTGGCGCTCCGGACCGCCTCCGGCTTGCGGCACGCACGGAAGCCGCGGTTGCGCTGCGATGGGCCGCGCCCGAGGTGGCCGCGTCCGTAAACATTTACGGACAGACCCTAAAACGACCCCGGGGCGGCGCCGCGCAAACCCCCGCCTCGCGCCCCCCCCCCCCGCCATTCCGGCCCAGGCGCATGCACCCTGGTCGCGCGCAGCCCTGTCCACGCACGCACACCCCTGGCTCACCCGCCCAGGCGCCCGAGCGAACTAGCCTCTCGGCGTGCCGGTGCTCGGTGTGACCCGCGGTCGAGCTAGGTGCGCTGTGCAATCTCGGGGCCCGCTCCGTCGCCGTCGCACACAACCTTGCAAAACGCCCGGGCGTGCGCCTCGTACACGACCGCTTCCATTGCAAACGAGTGGATCGGAAGACTGCCGCTGCGAATCGGGAGGCGGGCGAGGGCACGGGCGCAAGCGGCGCGCATGCCGCTGGGGGAGCCGGCGAGGCGATCGAAGATCTTCTTGTGCACGTTCTCGGTGCCGTAGGGCTGCTCGTAACAGACGTTGCACATGGGACACCGGCTGTAATACTCGCGGAACTCGTTCCTGAGGAAGCAGGCGCCGCAGAGGAACTTGCTGCACGTCGGGCAATGCACCACCCCGGCGCGGTCCGGGTCTTCATCGTAGCACACCGGGCAGCCCGTCTCCCTGTCGAGGACACGCCGCACGTCTGCCAGCGTGGGTACCGCGCCCTCTGTCAACTCCTCCGCCTCTAGTCGCCCGAGCTGCACCACGCAAAACCGGGGACTCTACGGGACCAAAAGGGGCCCCGGTCTCCACGCTGGGTCCTCGTTCAACCGAGCCGTTGGCCACGTACACGCCATCTCGTGGGCCAGGGCGCCAATGGCAGTCAAAGCGTCCGGGGCCACCCAGTCCATGACGCGGACATGCTCGTCTCCTTTGACGAGGATGTGGTTCACCTCTGGGGGGCTCCCAGTCCTATTGCTCGCCAGCACGCGGAGGTAACCGTCGAGCTGGGTTCCCGTCATGGCCAGGTCCACTTCGCGGGGTTGCGACGGTGCTGCAGGCGACGCGCCGACGGCACGGCAGCCTGCGCCCCGGTGGCCGAGATCCTTCCTCGCGATGGCCTGGCACTCGCGGTTGCAAAACCATGCCTGCTGGCACCGGGCACAGCCGACCAACCTGCCACTCTTGCCGCAGGCGAGGCACGAGGGCGAGGGGGGCCGCGGCGCCATTGGCGACAGGGAGTGCGCGGGGGGGGGGTGGGGGGCTCACATTGACCCCCCCCCCCTCGCACACACCTTCACGCGCCGCACCCATGGGCCGCCCAGGCGCACGCCGCTAGGCGCACGCCGCCCTGGCCGCCCAGGTGCGCCCACTGCGGACGCCTCGGGCCGCCTAGGCGAACGCCGCACCCCTGGCCGAGTAGGCTCAGGCCCAGGCCCAGGCGCACCCCTGGGCGTGTCACGTCCGGGGTGTGTGACGCCCAAGGTGGGTCAACCCTGTCGGCCGCCGACGGCTTCAACGTGCGGTTGGCCAACGAGGCGCACATGCCCGACCTGCGCCACGCGGACCCTGCTGCCCGTGCTCTGCACGCACATCCTGTCGCGCTCGGGTCCACCGGTCTGCGAGCTGACGCGCGCAGCGCACACGGTGCACGCCCTGCGGCCCGCGCCGGCGGCCGCCGAGTTGCACGTGGCCACGCGCAACCCGGCCCACGCGCGCACCAAGCTGCGCGTCGAGCCGCGCGTGCAGCGGGCCTGGTCCGGCACGGTGGACAACGGCGAGCAGGTTGTGATATGGGAGCAGGCCCACGACACCGAGGGGTACGAGATGCTCCTGGTCGAGACCGAGCAGCGCCTGCGGGGGTGGGTATACGCGCGCAACATTGCCGAGCTGTGATAGGGCGGGGGGGCACGGGTCGCGACAAACGCAGTGCAAGGCCGCACACCGGGCCTGGTCGGCGCGCCCCCAAGGGCCCGTCGTATCACGGCGGCGCGAACGGCACTGTAGCCTCGCGACACAGACGTGGCAAACAACATGGCCGCAGCGCAGCGCGCGGCCAACCCTGAAGGTGTCCGCCCTGGGGGGCGCGGGAAGAGGAGCTCGGCGCGCCCAAGTGCGGCGGCGAGGTGCCGCTGCGGTCACAGCTGATGCGGGATTTTGCCACCGGCATATGAGACGGGGATGTCAGAAGAAGGCGACGGGCCGCCACTTGCCCCGGCTGCGGCGCCTGCGGACCACCCAGTGCCGGTGGTCGAATCACACGCGCTCGCCGCGGTCCACGCACGGGGCGCGGGCTACACACTCGGCCCAGTGGCACTCGCCGCCGTGGCGCGGGGAGCACTGTCGAGCCTGCAAGCGCGGACCGTCCGACGGGCGTGCGCGGCCCTCACGACGCGTGGCGCATTTTGGCTGGGCGACGGACCCGGGGTTGGCAAGAGCCGGGGTGCTGGCGGCCGTCGCCATGCAGCACAGTGCCATCCGGGTGCTGTGGGTGACCGCCAGCGCCGCGCTGCGCGCGCCCGCGCGGCGCGAGGTGGAGGCGGTGTGGGGCGCCGACGCCGTCGCCACCAACTGGCCAGACCAAGCCTGTGGCAGGGCCGGCGGGGCCGGCGGGTCCTTAGGGTTAACCCATCGTCGATGGCGGGGTGCGTGGCTACCCCGACGAGCCCCTGTACCGGACCACAGACACGATGGTGGCGGCCCTCGCGGGCGAATTGGACGCGGAGACCGAGGCCCAATTGCGCGCGGCGCCCGGGCCGCTGTGCACGGCGGCCGACGACACCCCCCTCGGGGAGTGCCGCACGTCGTGCGTGGCGAGCTGCATCGGGTGGGAGGGCACGGACTGGGAACGCGCGACGCAGGCCAGGGTGGCCGCCGAGGCGGAATCGGAGGAAGCAAACAACGGGTTAACCCTGAGCCGCGGCCGCGGCGCCAGCCGAGGCCACGTCGCCCGTGCGCGAGCTCCACAGCGCCGAGGAGGTCCTGGCGCAACTCGACGCGCCCACCGACAGCGTGTGCATGTTCCACGCGCCCTGGTGTGGCCACTGCGTCAAGACGATGCCGCACTTCCAGGCCGCCGCCCTCGCCATGCAGGGCCAGGTCGACTGCTTCAGCGCCGACTGCCACAACTCGCAGATGGACGAGGCGCTGAAACGCTATGGGCTGACCGGCTTCCCGGCCTTTGTCCGCGTGACCCCATCGGGCGAGGTGCGCCTCCTCCAAGGCGCCCGCGATGTGGCGGCGCTCCTCGCCTTCATGGAGGCCTGAGCCCCAGGCGCCCGGGCCGGTCAACCACGGGGGGCAACCCCCTGTGTGGCCAGGTAGGCCGCGTACCGCCCCAGCGGGCTGGGGCCCAGCCGACCCGCCGGGGCGGCCGAACCCTCCGCTTCGGCTGCGCCGCGGCCAGCGCGGCGGCCGGTCAGCGACTCGAGCAGGCCCACCGGCCGCTGGTAGCGCCGGGTGCGCAGGTAGCCGTCATGCGCGGCCCGCGCCTGCAGGGCGACCACCTCCGCCCGCGCCGCGGCGTGCACGCGGGATGCCACCTCGGACTCGGTGGCCCAGTCCGCGCCGACCAACGCCGCGGCCAACCGCGAGGGCGTCCCGCCCGCCGGACAAGTCCAACCGGTGGACAGCGCCGCGCTGGCCGCGGCGGCTTCGGAGGTGACGAGCGCCTCGTACACCCGGAGGCCCTCGGCCGAGAGCCACTCGGCGCGCGCGGTGGAGGGCTCGAAGTGACCACTGGGCAGCATCTCTCCAATGGCGCAACATCATTTCCTGCCCCGACCGGCGGCGCACGAGAGGGGATCCCCCCCCCCCCACGCGGCGGTTTTTTTTGGTCGGTGCCCCCACACCCTCGCCCGCGCGCACTCCGCGGCGTCCCGTGGCTCGGCTGCGTTTGGGGTGCATCGCCACGCCATTCAACCACATCAGACACAGCACGCCACGCCCTTCGGGCACCTCGGACACGGCCCACATCGGACAACCCCGACCCACCCTCGGACAACTCCGACCCCACGCCCGCGGCGGCGGCCTCGGCGGCTGCTTGATATCGACGAGGGCGAGCAAGAGCTGCGACTTGCGGGCCGTGTGCGCCACGACGGCCTCGAGTGCAGTGTCCATCTTGATCTTGAGGTCCACATTCTCCTCCTCGACCGGGTTCTCCACTGCCCTGGTAGCACATGGAACGCCGTACGGACCAAACGGCTCCAGGTCGGTCAGCCCGTGTTGCGCGCGATGGGCCTTGTAGGCCTTGGTGGCAGCGGCCAAGACTTCCTGGACCGGAGGCCCAGCGGCGAGGAGCGCCCGGAACCGTCGCGCCACGTCCGAGGTGTGTCACGTCCAGTGTGTCCGAGGCATGGCGCGTCCGAGGTTTACCCTCGACGTGGGCGAGGGGGCGAGGAGCGCCACGGCACACCTCGGACAACTCAGCCACTCCTCGGACACTGCATGGAAACCTCGGTCACACCCCCTGAGGGGGTCACGGCACACCTCGACCTCGCACACACAACACACATTCGACACCTCGGACACCCACCTCGGTCGCACCTCGGGCACCTCAGTCGCACCTCGGACACTGCACGGAAACCTCGGCCACACACCCTGAGGGGGTCACGACACACCTCGACCTCGCACACACAACACACATTCGACACCTCGGACGCCCACCTCGGTCGCACCTCGGGCACCTCGGTCGCACCTCGGGCACCTAGGCTACACCTCGGCCAGGGCGTACCTCGGCTCGTCGCGGGCGCCATGGAAAATATGTCTGCCAATGCCAGTGACATGTGGAGCACCGGCGCGCCGCCCGTGGCAGCGTCCCACCAGCGACTGGCCGCGGTGCGAGACCTCGCCGCACGCTGGGCCCACCGGGGCGCCGCGAAAGCGCTGCTCAAGGCGGCCAACCTCGAGGTGCTGTCGCACAACGGCAAGAGCGGGTCGCTGATGTTCACACAGGCCGACAGCGCCTGGATCGCAAAGCTCAGTTTTCAGGATGCCGACGACAAGGACGACCGCGCCGCCGTCGAAGAGTTCGTCTCGCGGCATTTGATGGAGTTCGCAGCGGATGTGCCGTTCGTGATGCACTGCGTCGCCAGCCACACGCTGCCGGGGGTGACGGCTCTGTTGAACGGCGGCCCCCTCGCCGCGCTGTTGGGCCACCTGCGCGACAGTATATTCAGGAAAGTTTACCTCTTGGTCGTCGGTGAGTTCGTCTCCCCGTACCGGGTGGAGTTGAACGAGGACGCCCGGTTGGCGGTGCACTACCTGGAAGAAGGCGAGATCGGGGACGTGACGACCCTCCGGTTGACGTACGAGAGCGGCATGGCGCTCGCTCCGTCGCCCCCCGCCCACTCGCAGCCGCAAGACGTGACGGCCCTCTTGCAGAACGGCCCCTTGGCCATGGACTTCGAGGAGTGGATGGCGAAAGCGACCTCAAACAAGGTGTTCCAGACCATCCACTCGAACCCGACCGGATACTTGATGATGAGTGAACGCGGGACGGGCCTAACCCTGGGCGACTTCCTCGACTGGGCAACTCAACACCCCCAGGGGTCGCAGCCCATGCAAGACCTCGAGGCGGTGTCTCTCCAGCTCGTCTACTGCCTCGCGGCGATCGAGCGCCTGGGGATCGCGCACAACGACCTGCACCTCCAGAACATTCTCGTCGAGCGCCTTTCGGACAAGGTACGGTTCAGGCTGTGCGACCGGCCAGACGAGGCGCGAACGCGTTCGCGCGGCAGCGCCGCGCCCGAGGGGTTCGAGCTCCGCGTGCCCCCCACGCGCTGGATGTGCAAGGTCATCAACTGGGACATGGCGTTGATCAACGGCTTGCCCCTGGCCGGTGGCGCCAAAGCCCCCGCCAACACGGGGCTCGACACCTACTACCCGCCGGATGCGTGCAAGCAGGCCGGCTTGTGTGGCCAACCCGGTCGGGACCTCGCGATGGTGGCCTACAACGTGTGGTCGAGGCTCGCGCATATCGAATCGCAAGCACCTGGGCTGCAAGGTGTGGCGGTCGCCAAGCGCTGATGGCTCAAGCTGGTGCCGGGGCTCAGGCCCTTTCTGGAAACCAACAAGGACGAATTGGTGTTCAAGGGGTACCCGTGCCGCAAGGCAGATGGCCCGTGTCTACCGGTCACCCCACCCCCCCCGTCGGCGGTGAGTGTACTGCGCGATTACGCGGAGAACGCAGTGAACACATCCCCCACACAGTGGTGGATCCGGGCGTGGCAGACGCCGGTCCACGTGTGCACGCTGCCGCTGCACACACTCGCGAGCCGACTCTCCGTGTCGACCCACCCTCGGACAACTCCGACCCACCCTCGGACAACTCCCTCGGACAGCTCCGACCCCCCCTCGGACAACTCCTGACCCACCCTCGGACAACTTCGACCCACCCTCAGACAACTCCGACCCACCCTCGGACAACTCCGACCCACCCTCGGACAATTCCCGACCCACCCTCGAACAACTCCCGACCCGCACCCCCCTCGGACAACTCGGACACGACCCACCCTCGGACAACTCGTACAACTCGCCCTGGACACAGCCGACCCAGGGTGTGCATCGGACACGAGGGGAGCGGTCTCAAAAAAAATGGCGCAGCGCCCGGTGGCCAAGCGCCAGGCGAAACGGCACTGGCCACGGCACTCTCATGCACCCCGGTAGAGGCGCATGGCGCCCTGTGCCATGAGGAGCGCTTCGACCACCCATGGCAGAGAGGGGGTCTGCTCGGCCAGAGGTGTCGCCAACATGACCCGGAGACACCGGCCGATGGCTGCGCTGCACCCCGCCAGGTCGACGGCCGCGTAGTCGTCCACCGATCGACGGAGGCCAGGGAGCGAGGACGCCTCAAAGTGCCACGGGTGCTGGTCACCGAGCGCGGCCGCCCAGCAGGCTTCGAGCGCCCGTTCGGACGCCATCAGCACCTCCTGGTGCTGCTCCTCCTGCGCGCGCTTCGCCGGGAGTATTGCGAGCGGCTCGCCCCCAGTCGCCTTGGCGAGACGCCAGAGCTCGACGTCGTCCAACGCCCGTCGCGTCACCGGATTGACACGCGTGTGTGTGTGCTCAAAGTAGGCGCGCAGTGCCCCTGGGTTGTACGCGATTGGGACATGGCTGTGCGGCGACACCAGAACAAAGGGGCGCGTGCCTGTGCCGAAGCCCTCCAGCGTGAGTGGGTCGCATTCGTTGGCCGGGCGCAGCCGCGCCGCGCGCCGCACAGCGCGCTGCAGAAGCAACACAGCCGCATGCCGCGCTCTGGTCCTCGGCCGGGCGCACATGGCCGCTCGGAGGGCCGGGGCTGCGCGGCGCTTCGAGTGGGACTCGGACATTGGGGCGGACCCCGGCCAGCGCCGGTGCGGTCGGATTGGGGCGCGTGTGCCATTCTGACACCGGCCTCGACCAATGTGAGCCGCACCGAGTCCGGGCTGACCCGCGTGCCCCCGAGTGCGCGCGTGCGCCAGGGCCGGGGTTACTCGCGGCGGCGCCCTCTGCGGGTTGCCACCTGCTCGAGGTGGGCCCCCTGGACCGCCGCCCATGGGCATTGCGTGGCCCGGAGTTTGCCCAGCCTGTGCGCGCGGTCCAATGCGGGGCGGGTCGGGCCCAGGCGAGGGGACGCCAGAAACCGCAAATGTGCGGCGCGAGCGCCGGCCACGCAGGCGCGCTGTAGCGGACCCGGTCCAAGCCGAACGCAGTCGCGGTCCATGACGTTCAATACACAGACAATCTCCGGCCGGTTGGTGGTGACCCGCATGGCGCACGCGCGGCTGCCAACCCCCCCCCCCTTTTTTTTGCCAACGCGTCCGTGGGCCACGGCGTATCCCCTCGCATGACCACCACAGACCAGGGTGGCGCCACACCGTGCGCACGCGCGCCCCCCCCCCCCCCGGCGAAATTTCCCCGGGGGGGGGTCAATTTGGGCCACGTTGTTCGGCGACAGGCCAGAGCCCGGGCCACGCCACACATGATGGATTCCACCGAGGCGGCCGCGGTGCCACCGCTGCCCCCCCCGGGGCGAATTTTCCCCGGGGGGGGGTCAATTTGGGCCACGTTGTTCGGCGACAGGCCAGAGCCCGGGCCACGCCACCCATGATGGATTCCATCGAGGCGGCCGCGGTGCCACCGCTGCCCCCCCCCGTCACGCTGTCGCTACTCCGCGCCCCGTCCGGACTCCGGGCCGACGCCGCGGCGCTTCGCCGGGGCGGCGGGTGGCCGTCGGCAGACAGCGGCACGCCGCTGCGCGAAATGCAGTTCCAAGTGCTCGATGTCACCGTCATGGACGAGCCGGTGCTCGAGCTGGAGGCGGGCCTGTTGGTGGCGCTCGACACGGACGAGTTTGTGGCGGCGTGCGAGGGCACCGCCGCCGACGCCCGGGCGACCCAGCCTCCGCCCTGGGCACCGGGGCCAGCGGGCGCCGTCTGCACCGTCTGCGTCTTCGCCGTCGAGGCGTCGGGCGCGAGTGCCCTGCTCCGCGTGGGCGGCTTCCGCCCGCACCTCTCCTACGAGGTGACATCCCCGCAGCACGCACAGGCCATCGTGGCGGAGCTGCGCCGCCGGCTCTCGTGCCAGGACCTGCGCCACCAGGTGGCACGCCGGAAGCGGCTGTACGGCTGGGTGCCGTCCGAGGCCGACCCAACCGTGCCGTCCGAGGCCGACCCAACCGCCGCCCGCGAGGCGCCCGTGGCGCGCGTCTCGTTCCCCACGCTGCGGGCCTGGCGCGCGGCCGCGCGCCTCGGGGCTGTGCGCGGCGCTCTCCCGTGGGAGGCCAAGGTGGACCCCATCATGCAATTCTTCGACGCGACGGGCGTCTCGCCGTGCGGGTGGGTGACGCTGCTCGACGGCACCCTGCGCGGCCCCGCCTCGCGCGCCTCGCACTGCTTGCTCGAGGCGACGTGCAGCCTCGCGCACGTGCGCCCGCTCGAGCGCATGGACATGGCGCCGCTGCTCGTCGCCAGCGTGGACATCGAGTGCTTCAGCGAGCGCGGCGGCTTCCCCGACGCGGAGCGCGCGTCGGACCGCGTGGCCATCATCGGCACCAGCTTCTGGCGCGTCGGCGCGCCGCCAGAGGACACCGTGACGGTGCTGCAGTGCGTCGGCGACTGCGACCCGGTCGACGGCGTGCGCATCGAGTGCTACCCCAGCGAGTGCGCGCTGCTCGAGGCGTGGCGCGACCTCGTGTGCGTGCACGCCGACGCCGACCTCGTGCTCGGCTACAACTCGCTCGGCTTCGACTTCCGCTACATGCTGGCCCGCGCGCGCGCGGCGGGCTGCCGCCGCTTCTGGTACAGCGGCCGGCTCATCGCCGCCTGCGCGCGCGGCGAGACGCGCGAGCTGCAGTCCAACGCCCTCAGGGACAATGCGCTCACCACGCTCGGCTGGCGCGGTCGCGTCGACGTCGACCTCTTCCAGTTCGTCAAGGCGCAGCACAAGCTCCCCAGCTACAAGCTCGACTCGGTCGCCGAGCACTTTCTGGGCGAGCGCAAGGTGGACTTGCCCTACGCCGAGCTCTTCGACTGCATGCGCGAGGGCGCCGGCGGCGCCGCCATGGCGCGCGCCTGCGGCTACTGCGCCGAGGACTGCCGGCTGCCGCTCAAGCTCCTGCGCCGGCTCGAGGTGCTGCCCGCCATGGTTGAGATGAGCCGCGTCACCCGCACCTCGCTGCACCAGCTCGTCTTCCGCGGCCAGCAGATCAAGGTGTACAACCAGCTCGTCTGGCACGCGCACCGCGCCGGCTACGTGCTCAACGACCCCAACCCGCCCGACGAGGGCGCCGAGGGCTACGTCGGCGCCACCGTCATCGAGCCCACCCCCGGCTTCTACGACACGCCCGTGGCCACGCTCGACTTTGCCTCGCTCTACCCGTCCATCATGATCGCGCACAACCTCTGCTTCAGCACCCACGTGCTGGGCGAGGCGCACCGCGGCCTCCCGGGCGTGCAGTACGAGGAGCACGTGGGGTCCGAGGGCCGGCGCCACACCTTTGTGCTCTCCACCCCCGGCGTCCTGCGGCAGATCCTGCGCGACCTCCTCGCCGCGCGCCGCGAGGCCAAGCGCGGCATGGCCAGCGCCGAGACGCCCGAGCTGCGCGCGCTCTACAATGCGCGCCAGCTCGCGCTCAAGATCTCGTGCAACTCCGTCTACGGCTTCACCGGCGCCGCCAAGCGCGGCATGTACGCCGACGTGGCCATCGCCGACTCGGTCACCTGCCTCGGCCGCTCGATGATTGAGGAGACGGCCGCCGCCGTGCCCGCCGCCTTCCCCGTGCCCTGCCGCGTCGTCTACGGCGACACCAACTCGGTCATGGTGCACATCCTCAGCCGCGACGTGACGCCCGCGGCCGCGTTCGCCATGGGCGAGCGCGCGGCCGAGCTCATCTCGGCGCGCTTCCGCGAGAGCGTCACCCTCGAGATGGAAAAGGTCTACATGCCATTCCTCCTCATCGCCAAGAAGCGCTACGCCGCGGTCGTGCACGAGCCGAACCGCCAGGGGGTCGTGCGCGAGGGGGAAATCCAGGCCAAGGGAGTCGAGCTCGTCCGGCGCGACAACTGCCCCTTCGCCAAGCGCGTCTACGAGCAGGTGCTCACGCCCATCCTGCGCGAGAGCGTCCCGGCGCGCGCCGTCGACAACCTCCGCGCCCGGATGCGCGAGCTCGTCGACGACGCCGTGCCGATGGCCGACTTTGTGCTCAGCAAGGCGCTCAAGAAGCGCGAGTCGTACGTCAACCAGATGCAGTCGCACCTCGTCGTCGCAGACAAGATCACGCGCCGCACCGACGGCGCGCTCACGCCGCAGTCGGGCAACCGGCTGCCCTTTTACATTGCAGAGGGCCGCGAGGAGCGCGTCTCGGAGCGCGCGGAGGACCCAGTCTGGGGCGCGGCCAACGGGGTGCGGCCAGATCGTCTCTATTATCTGAACCACCAGGTCCAGAAGCCAGTCAGCACGCTCTTTGCGCCGTTTGACGCCGCGACGCGCGCCGTCGTCGCCGAGCTGCTCGAGGGCACCGCCCGCGAGCTGCAGCGCCAGCGCGAGGGGCAGGGGCTGCTCGTGCTCGGCTGGGCGCCGGGGGGCAAGACCGATGACAATGCACTCGCGCTCCCCAAGCGTGCACGGCCGGCCCCCAAGCGGGCGCGCGTCGCGCTCGTGCGGCCGCCCGCCCGGGCACGGGTGCGTTGAACCCACATGCCATGCGCCATGGGCGGTGTGTGCCCCATGCCACGGTCGAGGTGTGCCACGGTCTGGGTGAGCCCTCTGCCATGGTCGAGGCGTGCCATGGCTTGTGGTGTGTCGTGGGGGAGGTGTGCAACATTCGAGGTGTGCGGCAGTCGCGGTGTGCAATGGTCGAGGTGTGCCATGGTTGACGTGTGCCATCGTCGAGGTGTATGTTCGGCGTGTGCCACGGTCGAGGTGTGCCATGGTCGACCACATTCGACGTGCGCCATGGCAGAGGTGTGCCATGGTCGAGGCGCTCCATGGTAGAGGGGGGGGGGGGCGGGGGCCTGAAGCAATTGATCAGAGTACACCCCCTTCGAAGGGCCCTTCCGCGCCGAGCTCCGGCTGCGAGACGATGGGAGACGTCGTTGGCAGGCTCGCCGGGGCCAACGGGAAAGCGACGCTTTCCCGAATCAAGGTGCCATTTGCGGAGACCAAGTCGTGCCACGACCAAGGTCTGAACGGTCTGCCCCTGCGGCGCGATGCGGCCTACGGGTTAGCCCCGTGCTTGTAGCAAATCCCCGACCGGTACCGTAGATTATCTTTGGTGTAGCAGGTCTTGATGCTTTGTTGACTGTTGCCCAGGTCATGCGTCCAACCTGTGCCGCGGCTCTCGCAATCCTTCTTGATAAAATCTCGCTCCCTGACTACCTGGGGGTAGCACGCCGACCATTGCATACTACCCGCCGCAGATGCATCAGGGTTGATACTGGTGACGGACACTGGCACAGACACGTTCATCGTCTCCAGCTTGGTTTTAATTTCCTCATAGTTCAGGGTCAACTCGAGTTTGGTCGCATTCAGGGAAATCTCTTGATTGAGTGCCGACACAACGGATGTGGCTAACTCGTTGGCTCGGATGAGCTCGTCCACCTTGAGCTTCAGGTTCTCTCCGAGACTGCTCGGGAACCGGTTGTAGTCGTCCAGATGGGTCTCGACTTTGCTGCCGAGGCTTGTCACGTCCGCTTCCAGGCTCGAGTGGCCAGCGCCCATGGGAAGTGGTGCCCTGGCGGGGGTGTTTTCGCGGGGGTGGTGGTGTGGTCTTACACGAACGTACCAAAAAAATGACGCTGTCACGCAATTGGCGCGACCCCAGGTGTGATTGTAGCTCGAACAGGTTACGGACAACCCGTTATGTTTACGAACACGCCGGTAGGTCCGTTCGGGTTGCCAGACGCTGCGCGATACGGCCCGGCGACTCCCCCCGTCCACGGGGCCTGGGGGCACCCATTGCCAGCGCGCCTGCTTCGGCACCAGTGGCCAGGGCGTCCGCCTTCATCGTTTGCAAGTCTTCGTGCATGACATTCACGCGGTGGAAGAGACCGGTGGGCCGGGCCGGCGCTGCTGTGCTGGGCGGCGCTGTGGCTGCTCGTGTTGTGCCCACGGCGACGGCGCCGCGGCGACAGCACGCCAAGTGCCGCGTAGCAGCTAGGTGGCAGGCCGGGACGGCCAAGGGCTACGGGTGAAGGCTAGGGTTCGGGGTGTATGGGGGGGGGTTACTACACCGCACGAGGCCGCCGAGTGGCCCAGGGGGGGCAGCCCTCGCCGCCACCGACTCGACTCGGCCCCCTCCGCGGCGCTGGTTCACGGGGCGGTCGGCCTGGTGGGGGTTCGAGTGGGGAACCCCGAACCATACGATGTGAAGCCACCGATCAATGGACCCCTCATCCCCTCGCTGACCCCGAGTCTGTGGATGGCCACCGTGTGGGGGGCGACGGGGTCCTTCACGCACGTGTACAGGATCAACTCCCCGACCTGACCAGCGGCGGCGCGCCTGGTTACCCCCAACCCTACCCGCAGCTCCAATGTCAAATTTGGCGGAGCGACCCCCCAACCCCTCGGGGTGGTCCATGGGGCCCAACATGCACACTTCCAGCGAGATGGTCAACTCGTTGGGTTCGGTGCCGCGGGCCATCGACTATGTCCGTGGCGGCGAGCGATGCGCCGACGGGGCACACGTGGTGCTCATCGGGCAGTCGATGGGGTCTGGAACCATGCGTGGCCGGATCCCAACCCTCTTGCTCCAACAAGTCCGGGGCCGGTTGCACAACGCAAGTGTCTCGCACTTGCTGTACCGGCCAGACCGCCGCCGCCGCGGCGGAGCAGCCCACAACGCCACCGCGTCGAGCGTCGGCGGCCTCTTGTCGCACGTGGCCAGGTTGGGCGCGCCGTCCGTCTGCATCATGGTCAAGTTCCTGATTCACGAGGCCAGGGTTGCATGCCAGGCGATGGGCGCCATCGCGCTCCTGGATTGCATCGACAACCACCGGTGCTTTGGCCGCGGCAACTTTGCGGCGATGCGCCGTTACGACGCTGTCCTGGTCCAGACGACCGAGCACGCGCGTCTCCTGCGTGGCTACAACATTTTGGCCGAGGTTGCCCCCCCTCCCCCCCCCACGCACATCGCGGAGGCCTCGCCGAGCCGGTGTGCTCACGCTCCCCGGTGCCCCGCTCGACCTGTGCGCAGGTCTACCCGCACCCGCACGGGGACCACGGCCCCGCCCAGCCCTCGCTCGGCTGGCGGATTCTGCGCTCGGTCGGCTTCATGTTCGGGGACCGCTTGAACCTGCCATATCCGCAGAGCTGACGCCTGATCGCCGATGCCTGCGCGCGACGCAACCTCTCGTTCTACTACATTGCGTCGCCCGCCCGGCCCCAGTGGTGGAAGGGCTGCCACGCGCCTGGCCGCGGAGGGTCGAGCCGAGTGCACCCATCGAGTGCCCAGTGGCGCCTCAACCCGGTCAAGGTGCAGCTGTGCGGCACCGGCAAAGAGCGGGCGCCGCGGCAGCCGCAGCCCCTCATCGCCACAGCGACGGCGCACGGCCAGCGGGCGGCATGCGCATCGGGCTCCCTGCCCACCCGCAGCGAGCCCTGTGCCCCGGGGGTGCGCAACGCAACGCGCGCGGCGCGCGCGGCGTGCGGAGGTGCATGTGGACGGCCGCCGCTCGTGGACTGGACGGGCCAGTCGCGATTCTACAGGTCGAACGAGACGCGCCTGGTGCGCCGGTGGGTGGATGTGGCCATCCTCTGGCCGCCGCGCTATCGCTACGGGGCCTGGCCGGATCGCAACCGGCCGGCGACGCGCATGCACTACGCGATGGCACTGGGCATCCCCGTGATCGGCTTCCCCATGCCCGCCTACGTCGAGGCGGCGCAGCGGCTGGGGTACCCAGGCGAGCTGCTGCAGCTGCGCACGTCGGCCAACATCGAGCACGCGCTCTGCTCCCTGGGGCCCACCCTCGCGGGCTCGCGCCGGTGCAGCTTTCTGGACACGCTGGCGAAGGGGGCGGAGCTGGCGTCGCCGCTCAACTCGGCGCTCGAGTTGCTCGCCCTGAGCTGCCGCATCGCGGCGGCGGCGGGCCGCGCGCTCCGGCGCCATGGCGACCTCCGCCCACCGCCATCGGAGCACACACCAAGACAAGTCCTTGGCAAATAACGGGTCGTTGTCCTTCGGGTTAGGGGGGGGGTTCACCCAACCCTTTCATAGTCGGGGGCCGCCTCCTGCCATTGCCGCGGAGCTGGAGCCTGATCGCCGACGGGTTAAGGGTTAGGGGGGGGGTTAACCCCCTTCTGCGCGCAACGCAACCGCTCGCTCTACTACATTGCGTCGCCCCCCCCCCCCGGGCCCCAGTGGTGGAAGGGCTGCCACGCGCCTGGCCGCGGGGGGCCGAGCCGAGTGGATTTCTGGGAGGACGGTGGCTTTCTGGAGTCGGGGTTAACCCGTCACGCGCACACGGGCCCGGGGTTGCATAGGGCCGAACGGGTGCCTGTGAGGAAGGTAGCGCACGCGAGCTTGGGTCACATTGGCCACAAAGTTGAAGTTGGTCTGCTCTCTCATGCTGAACCTCGACACCTCGTCGTACCACAGCGCCGCAAAGTACATTGCTCGATCTGTATTGTTCCAGGCGATGTAGTAGGTGTCTGGCATGATCCGCGTCGCATCCATGTTGAAGTCGGTCCGGCGCATGCGCTCGGCCTGCACCCTGAGGTTGAGGTGCACGCCCGCACCCATCTTCCGACTCTGCATATGGGAAGACGTCCGCTTGAGGTCTTTGTTAACGCTGCGACTCGCGAAGGATGGGTGCACTGTGACCGCGACGTCGTAGCAGCACCGCCGGGGCATCATCTGCCGCGGCAGGTGGAATAGGGTCAGCTTCGAATCGAGGTACACCACCAGCCGGTCCATCCAGACAGGAATCTTGACGACGTGGGCGGATCGCGGCAGGTCGCCGGGTGCGTCAAGATACGCCACTTCCATCCAGCCAGGGAGCCAGTGTTTGCCGACCTCGTTCACAAAGGTGACGGAGCACCCCGCGTTCGGCGCCTTGGCCAGTCTCACCGGCTTGTCGTAGTACACGGCCGTGAAGACTGCAACCTCGCAATACAGGGGCAACCGCGACGCCACGTCCTTCAGCGCATACGCCCACGCCATCTTTGACACTCTCGTTATACTCATAAAATTTGTTGCGATTACGAACACACCTCAGCAAGTCCACTGCACTGGCCGCAGTGGGGCGCACGCGCCCTGGCACTCGAGCACGACACACTTCGAGGACGACACGCTTCGAGCACGACACGCCTCGGGCACGAGGCCCTACCTCCGACCCGTCCGCCACCCGTTACCCCATGCGACTGGCTGCCCCGGCAGAGCTCGTCCGATGACAGGTCGTTTCCGCGCCAGTAGAGTCGGTGCTTCCCATCGCGGCACACCGCCGCGATCGCCCCAGCCTCCCGTCACTGCGGTCGAGTTCTGCCTTCCGAAAAACACCGGTCCTCCTAGCGCCCCCCCCCCTCCCCCCGGGGCCGACCGGATGGCGTGGCTCGAGGGACCCCCCGCGCCGCCTGCGCCGCCTGCGCTCCATGCCCTGCCATGCGAGGGGACCCTGGCCAAGGGTGGCCCCGCCATAGCGAGGGGCACCGGCACCGGCTCGAATCCAGTGGCATCACCACACAACGGCACCGCCGCCTCGCGTCGCGGGGCGAACCCGGTGTCGAGCGCGGCGATTGGCGCCTCGCCCACCCTCGCGGCCCAACCCCCACCCGGGGGCCGGTATGAAGGGGCCGGGCCGTCCACCTCCCAATGATCGGGCACCAGTCCGTCGCGATTCGCAACCTTTCAGAGACCCGGCTCGAGTTGCACCTCTCCGGCCCCGTCCAGCTGCCGGTCACGGCGATGCGCTATCGCTGCCTGCCCACCGGCGAGGTCCAGCTGGACATGCCACCGCCAGTGCGGCGTTTGCTACACGAGCTCCACGCCCGCTTTGATGGGGCGACGTACGTGTCCACCCTGGACCACGCCACCTTCTCGGTGGCACCGTTCGGGCTGCACGCAGTGCGCGTGCACCTGGCGCGCGTCGCCGCCGCTGCCTGAGGCGCCCCACGGGGCCCGCGGTAGCGGCCGCGTGGGCGCCCGCGCCTGGTCCTATGCGGGAGCGGCGGGTTTGGCCGCTTCGGCCGCACGCGCCTCGGCGTCGAGCTCGGCGTCGCGTGCGACCAGCGACGCCTCGACCCTCGCTGCAGACGGTTGTGATAACCCACTCTGGCGGCGTCGGTGTGCCCATCCGCGTCGAGGTGGTGTTCCCCTGCGGCGACGGCAACAAGCCGGTCGAGCTCATCGCCCGCGAGCTGCAGGGGCGCGAGGCGACCCTGCAGGCATTCCTGGCCGAGTGCTCGGGCAACATGGCGTTTCGCGACCACCAGATCGGCGAGCGCCGCTTCTTTTCCGACCTGCCCAACTTTGGCGTCGCCACCGCCCTCGTCGAGGGTGCGGTGTGCGCCTGGGCGGCCCGTGGCGCGGCGGGTGCGCCCAAGGGTGCGGCGTGCGCATGGGCGGCCGGTGGTGCGGCGGGTGCGCCCAGAGGTGGGGTGCGCGCCTGGGCGGCCGGTGGTGTGGCGTGCGCGGTGCTGGGCGCGCGGCCCATGGGTGCGGCGCGCGCGTCCACGGGTGCGGCGCGGGGGGGGGGGTCAACCAACGGGGACCAGCTCCGCCAAGGCACCCAACCCCGCGTTGGTGGCATGGATGCGATCCGAAGTCGCCCTTCGTAATAGGAACCCGAGTTGAATGGCACAATGTCGCGCCACCAACACGACGCCGACCCATGTTGCCCAGGTCTGCCCTGCTGGCGCTTTGTGCACGCTGGCGGGACGACCCACTTTGGCGGCGCGGCGCACAAGACCAGCGGCCGCTACTCGCACTTTTTGCGCTGCGCGCAGTGCGGTGTTGCGGTTGGGCCGAAGCAGGCCGTGGCCCGGGCACAGCAGTTTGCAGCACAGGCCGGGCCCGCCGGAGCGTGTGCGCAGCACGTAGCGGCGCACGTGATGGGCTACCCGTGCGCCCCGTGCAACTGCTGCTGCGCAAGGCTCACGCTCAAGACGACATGCCAGAAGTGCAACGACCAGCGCGGCGGTCCGCGCCGCTTTCACTTTTTCGACGCGCGAGTGAGCTTCCTTGCGGCTGCGCCGCGAGATGAGACAGGGGACGCCATGTTTCTGCACGTGCCCAGGGGCTCGGGGTCGCCAGAGGGCTGCTGCTGCGGATACGTCTGCCAGCCAGCGTGCCGCATGCGCGACTACAAGTGGGCGGACCCTGGGCTGCCATCCCCGCGCGCTCGGGCAAGCGGCGGCACAGGGGCGAGCAGCGGGAAGACACCCACCGCCAACCGCGACGGGAGAGGCGTTACTCCCGTGAGGGCGGAGGTGATGCTACGGCCGTGATGGCAGACGCACAGGGCACTCCGCCACACCCGGTCACGACACACCTCGGTCACGACACAGGTCACGACACACCTCGGTCACGACACAGGTCACGACACACCTCGGTCACGACACACCTCGGACACCTCTGCCGCACCTCGGTCACGGCACACCTCGGACTCATCGGCCACGCCTCTGTTCACGGCACACCTCGGACGCGGCAGGGTCAAGGCACACCTCGGACACCTCGGCCACGCCTCGGTCACGACACACCTCGGACACCTCGGCACCTGGGGTGCGCCCGAAGTGTATGGGATTGGGGTATCGGAAGGGGGTAGAAGGGGTGACGGGGCATTGCAATGTGGCACGCCACACGTCGGTTGAAAAAATAAATCCTGTAATGGGTAAAGACACACCCGCATGCCCACAATGCCCATCGACGTCACACTTCCCAGTGCTCGGGTGCACGTCTCTGAATTCATCGCCGGTGTGGCCAACTCCTTTGTATCACCCGAGCGTGACTACACGGAGGCGCGCGCAGGACACTTCATGCAAATTGCACTCGAGCAATGGAACAGGGATAACCCATCCAACGATGACGTCCGCAAAGGGTTGCAAAAGGAGAGAGCAAACTACGAGGCGATCGCCAACGCAATCAATCTCACGGGGCCGCAAGTATTGCAGACTGTGTCTGCCGTCCTCCGGTTCGATCCACTCAAACAGCAGACGGTGATCAAAGGGCTGCAGATGCAAGTTGCAACAAGTTCAGCTGACGCAGCTGCGCAGGCCGCAGCTGCACAGGCCGCAGCTGCACAGGCCGCAGCTGCACAGAGCGCCTGTGCACAGGCCGCACGTGAACAGGCCGAACGGATCAACGAGTTGCGTTCGGCCGCAGCGGGGGCCGCAGCTGCATTGGCCGCAGCTGCACGGGCCGCAGATGTGGCCGCAACCGCACAGAACGCGAGTGCACTGGCCGCAGGGAAACGGGCCGCAGTGATCGAGACGTTGCGTTCAGCCATAGCCGATCAAGACTCGGCGATGGATGAGTTGCATACGAAACTCCTGCGGACCCTTGGTCATGCCGCAAACACCTCTGATACCGCGATCACCTCGGCCATACCTCGGTCACCACACAACTCGGCCACCTCGGCCACATCTGCACCGATTCGCCCGGTTGGGTGGCGTCGCGTTACCCGCACCGCGCCTGTGGCGGGGTTCTCCTCCGCTCACTCTACCCGCGCGGCGACCGCGGGGGCCGCAGCGCTCTCGACGCGGAAGCGGCAGAATGCGGAACCCGCCTGGCAAGGTCGCGTTACCCGCAGCGCGGTGGCGGGGTTCTCCTCCGCTCACTCTACCCGCGCGGCGACCGCGGGGGCCGCAGTGCTCTCGACGCGGAAGCAGCAGAATGCGGAACCCGCCTTGCAAGGTCGCGTTACCCACAACGCGGCGGCGTGGTTAACCTCCGATCAAAATATGAGCGCGACCAATCGATCGCGATCGCTCCGGTTGCGATTGGTGTAACGGGTTGTCCCTAAACTATTCCTATGCACGGAGTCCGTCCCTCGGGGTTGTTCGAATGGGAATCATTTACGGACAGACCGTTTAGCGTCTGTCCGTAGACTTGTTTGTGTCGCAGGGGGGGGGGGGCGCTCAAAAACGCGACCGGTGTGACAGTGCAAAAAAAATCACCCGTAGGGTTAACCCTTGACCCACGCGCCATCGCCCCCATGACCACGCCCAATTCGGTTCCCGGCCGGTTGCAAATTGCTCAGCTACAACTGTTGGACACGGTGCCTGCAGCCCGCGTCGCTCGAAGGAATGCGCAGATCGATGAAATGCATACAATGGTCGATGCACTGCAGGCGCAGGTAGAAACAACTGCACGCGTGCGGCAAAGCGAGGAAGAGTGCAAAACCCGACTGGCAAAACACCGCCGTACCGTGAACACCCTGAAAATTCAACTCCAGCGGCGATCCGAGCAACACGCCACTGACAAGCCGGCACCCAGCCCGGTTCCCACCGCCATGGGAACATTGGTGGGGACACCCAGCACCGCTTGGGTAAACCAAGTCACTGGCGTGCAGGTCGGTGAATTCGAACTCGAACGAGAGGGTGGCGCGAAGCAGGCAACGGGCTGTGAGGTGCAGGATGCGGAGATAAAGGCGCTGCAGACGCGGGTGCAGGAATTTCAACAGGCTTTGAGCGAGGCAGCTGCGGAGATTGCCAATGTGAAACAGAGGTCCGAACGCGTTGAATCTTTCATCAGAGGGCAGGGGCAAAAGCCCCGGGAGGTTGATACCAATCAACTCCAAGCGCATTGGAGGCGTATTCGCAACACTGTGCATCAAGCTGCGGCCAGGATGGCGTCGATCGCGAGCGAGTTGGCCGCCGCGGGGGCCGCCGCCAGCCACGCGAGGGCGCGGGCTCGCGCCGCCTCCAGCCCACCCGGCGAGCGGCCGAGCGCGTCGAACGGCGCCGCACCAAAGTCGGAGACCTCCTCGCCGACCGACGCGGGGCCCTCGTAGCTGGCAGTGCACAGCGGGCACCGGCTGAGGTAGGCGCGAAACTCATTCTTCACGTACCGTGTGTCGGTAAACTCGAACCATTTTCGCCAACCATCCTGGTCCTTTGGGAAGGAGAGGTGTTTTGGTCGAAAGGGGTCCACGTCGAGTCCAGCGGCCATGCATTGCACGATGCACATGCAGGCAAGCTCGTTGCCATGGCGGTTCGTCCCCTTGCCCAAAAAGGGAAGCATCGCACGACACGACGCCGGCCCCGCCCTTTCAGGGACCCGGTGTGACGCCCTTTCAGGGGGATGACTGCTTGCGTCAGTTGGGCCGAGGCATGCCGCCGCCGCCCGGGCGGGCATGTTCTCGAGTGGGTGGCCGCATGGGCACTTCTGGGAGGTGAAGTACTCGTCCACGATGAGAGTCGGGCCGCGCACCGCGAGCTCTCGCGCAAACGGCTTCTTGGGGAAGGCACCGCTGAAGAGGTCGTCACCGAGCGCGACGATGCGCTTGAGCTGGGTGGGTGGCAGGACCAATGCGGCGGCGGCCTCGGCGGCAGCTCGGCGGCGGCGGTTGTCGACCGGCCTCGTCTCCCAGATACGGTCGGCCAGGCGCGCGAGCGCGCTCATCCGCTCGCGCGCCTCGCGCCACTTGTGCACCGGCTGCATGTGGCCCAGGAGGGTTAGGTTCGGGTTAGGGTTAGGGGGTTAACCCCCCCCCTAACCCACGCACGAGGCCGCCCTTGCGGTGGCGCTTCGGAAGTTTGCCGGCAGCAACGGCCGGATCACGAAGGACGGATTTGTTGCCGCGCTCACCCGCCCGGGTTAGGGTTAGGGTTAGAGTTAGGGTTAGGGTTAGGGTTTAACCCTAACCCTACGGGTTAACCCGACTCGATGGGCCTTGCCCATCGAGAAGAAGGCGCCCTCGGTTGTGGCCAGGTAGGTGGCCAGTGTGCCCGGGTCGCCGCACGTGGACAGGGGCGCGGCCGCGGGGCCAGGGGGGCGCCCAGAGAGCGACCCCCCCCCCTCGACGTGCAGCGCGTCCTGCCCGCCCCACGTGCACCAGCGAGCGCCCCGGGGTCAGGCGCGTCCGACGATCTAACCGCGTGTGTCATAGTGTAACCAACGGCCCACGTCAGACACATCTCACACGACCAACATCGGACACATCTCACATGACCAACATCGGACACGGCCAACATCGGACACGCCGGACATCGGTCACACCTCGGGTCGAACAACTCTGACATGACTCCCTCATTGTGCGGACGAGGAATGTGCGAACGAGGAATGTGCGGACGGTGGAAGGATGAAAATCTACCATAGAGGTAGGACCAGTTTGTGGCGACATGAACCTTGTGTGCACTGCACCGGGTTGTACGCGGTTTGCACGGGGCACCACCCGATTCTGCGTCGTGCACAGTACGGCCGCCAATGGGCGCACAGCGGCGGCCATCGTCGACGCACCGCCAGCGGAGCCAGACTCCGGGGCACGGGACCCCTCGCCACTGGGGCCCGTGGTGCAGGCGGGTCGAGGCCCGCGTGGCCGCCAAGTCGCCACACCGCAACCGACCCCCAGCGAGTCGCGCATGTGCGATCGGTCCGAATGCGGCGACTCGCCCATGTGCGACCGGCCCGCGTGCGGCGCCTTGCCCATGCCCGACCGGCCCGCGTGCGGCGCCTTGCCCATGCGCGACCGGTCGGAACGCGGCGACTCGCCCGTGCGCGGCCGGTCGGAACGCGGCGACTCGCCCATGCGCGACTGGTCCGACCGAGGCGACTCGCCCATGCGCGACCGGTCAGAACGCGGCGACTCGCCCGTGTGCGGCCGGTCCGAACGCGGCGACTCGCCCGTGTGCGGCCGGTCCGAACGCGGCGACTCGCCCGTGTGCGGCCGGTCCGAACGCGGCGACTCGCCCATGCGCAACCGGTCGGAACGCGACTCGCCCATGTGCTGCCGGTCCGAACGCGGCGACTCGCCCATGCGCGACTGGTCCGAGCACGACGGCTCACCCGCGCATATGGACAGCCCGGGGGTTCCCGGCGATTGGCCTGGCCGCGAGGGTTAGATGCCTGCCTCGATGGCCTCGGCAGCCTCGGCTCGGGCGCCTTTGTGAGAATCGGACTGGCGGACACGGGCGGGTGGTGCGAGACGGGCGAGCGCCCTCCGGGCCTCCACAAAAATGTTGCACAGTCTCACGCCATGGCGCGGGACCACAACCATGGGCGACGCGCGGTCATGCGCGTCGGACTGGCGGCGTTCTGTGTGGCGATGGCTGTGCTCAAGGCGGTGGACCCGCGGTTCACGCTGGGTGGAAACCGGTACCGGACTCCGGTGAGCGCGTCGCTGTTCTGGGTGGCACTGGGCGCCCTGATTCTGCTCACCGGACACGCGGACGCGCAGCTCCAAACGTGTCAGGTGTGTCCTGGTGCGATTCGCATGGCCCGTGCGCACCGACCGGCTGGTTCCAACACCGAACCGACCGAATGGTGATGGTGGCCCCCCGCCTCGTTTCAGCCGCTGTCACCACCACCATGCCCGTCCGCGAGCTGACCGCGGGGCAGAGTCCAGAGCGCAGCGAGCGCAAAGGCCACGGGCCAACCAACCCACGCGGCCCCGTCAGGCAGCAGAGTCCAGAGCGCAGCGAGCGCAAAGGCCCCGTCAGGCAGCAGAGTCCAGAGCGCAGCGAGCGCAAAAGCCACAGGCCAACCAACCCACACCAACCCACGTGGCCCCTTCAGGCAGCAGAGTCGAGATCGCAGCGAAGGTTAACCCGGTATTTTTCTACAGTTGATGGCCTGCCGGTATTTTTTTTTTATACAATTGATGGAAATTTTCCTACTTGCAAACTGCCCAAAAATAGACACTGGTGGCGTGCCCAAAAATAGACACTGGTGGCGCGTAACCTTCGAGTTTGCACCATGTGCGCCGCGCTGCGCCGCGCCGCGCCGCGCCGCGCCGCCAATGCTTCGCCTCCCGCTGTGCTCAGGTGCGAACTGGCCGAGCTCTCCCGCAACGCTGGCAAGCTCATGGGCATGCCCGACGACACCTTTGGCATGGTGCTGGCTGCGATCGACCGGCCGCATGCCGCCGCGTGCATGCTCGCCACGTGCAAGCACGTTGGCGCGGCGCTTCGGGTCCTCGATGGAGCCATGGGACCAGGTGCGCCGATGGTCGTCCAAGTCCAGGCCGTATCGGCCGCCCTGCGCTTGCCCGGCGTAGGCGAATTCCATCACCCGGCTCTGGAGCTGGCCTCCGCCTGCGATTGGGTGCAACTCTTCCCGTTGCTGGTCAGCCCCGCCGGGGCGGGCGACCGTTCGTCCACAAGTTCGCGGCCACTGGTCACCTCGCGCTGCTGCAGTGGGCGCGCGCACAGGCCACCCCCTCCGAGTGGGAGATGACCTGCCACTGGGCGGCCCAGGGCGGCCACCTCGACGTGCTGGAGTGGGCGCGCGGCCAGGGCGCCCCATGGGACGTGCGTACCTGCTGGGGTGCGGCCCGCAACGGCCACCTCCCATTGTTGCAATGGGCGCGCGCCCAGAGCCCACCCGCCCCGTGGAACCGGGGCACCTGCGCGGCCGCGGCCTGCGGCGGCCACCTCGCGCTGCTGCAGTGGGCGCGCGCCCAAGGCGCCCTGTGGGACGAGGACACCTGCACCGGCGCGGCCCATGGCGGCCACCTCGCGCTGCTGAAGTGGGCGCGCGCCAATAGCGCCCCATGGAACGCGTCGACCTGGTGGCCCTGCTGCAGTGGGCGCGCGCCCAGGACCCACCTGCTCCATGGGACCATGAAACCTGCACACGCGCGGCCACAGGTGGCCACCTTGAGCTGCTGCAATGGGCGCGCACCCAGGGCGCTCCAGAATGAGAGAGGTTGGGCCAAGGGCGCGTGTGCACGTGGTTCACCCGCCCAGGCGCACGTCGCACCCCATTGGCCGGGTGCGTGGATGCGGGCGTCTGGGTCCCAGTGGCCGGGGGTGCGGGTGCGGTCTCTGTGTGTGCAGGGTTCTGGCGCGTGCGCAGGGTTCGGGTGCATGCGCAGGGTTCGGGCGTGTGCGCAGGGTTCGGGTGCATGCGCAGGGTTCGGGCGTGTGCGCAGGGTTCGGGTGCATGCGCAGGGTTCGGGCGTGTGCGCCGGGGGCTGGCGTGGGCGGAAACGCCGATCGTTTGGAGTTTCACGCGATTTGTTTCCGGAGGGGGGGGGTCTGTCATGGGATGCATGCGCAAACTGCCAAAAAATAGACACTTGCAAACTGCCCAAAAATAGACACTTGGCGCATAACCTTTGAGTTTGCACCATGTGCGCCGCGCCGCGCCGCCAATGCGCCGCCTCCCGCTGTGCTCAGTGGCGACTGGCTCGTGTGGGTGTCAACACCGTACCCCCCATTGTGCAGGTGTCAAGGACCCATGGACTCGAACTGCTCGGTCGGGGCGGAGGAGGGCGCCAGGGCGAGTGCACATTGGCCCCAGGCGAGCGTTTGCCCGAGCCACTGCCGCGTGGGCGTCGCTGGTGCCCACGAGTTGTGACCGCACACCCCCTCGCCCGCCGTACAGGACTGGGTGCGGCCACCGACAACGCCGGCAGCACCGGCGACCTCATGGGCATGCCCGACGACACGGTTGCCATTGACCTCATGGGCATGCCCGACGACACTGTTGCCATGGTGCTGGCTGCGATCGACCAGCCGCATGCCGCGGCGTGCATGCTCGCCACGTGCCAGCGCTTTGGCGCGGCGCTTCGGGTCCCCGAAGCGGTCCCCGAAGCGGCCCTGGCGCCTTCCGCGGGGCCGGGTGCGCCGATGATCATCCAAGTCCAGGCCGTCTCGGCCGCCCTGCGCTTGCGCGACGTCGGCGAAGAGCCGTTCCATCGCAAGGGTCTGGAGCTGGCCTCCGCCTGCGGTTGGGTGCAACTCTTCCCGTTGCTGGTCTGCCCCGCGGAGCGACCGTTTATCTTCAAGTTTGCGGCCACTGGCGGCCACCTCGCGCTGCTGCAGTGGGCGCGCGCCCAGGCCACACCCTCCGAGTGGCAGAGGACCTGCAACTGGGCGGCCCAGGGCGGCCACCTCGACATGCTGAGGTGGGCGCGCGCCCAGAGCCCACCAGCTCCATGGAACGTCGAGACCTGCCACCTCGCAGCCCGAGGTGGCCACCTCGCGCTGCTGCAGTGGGCGCGCGCTCAGAGCCCACCAGCTCCATGGAACGTGGAGACCTGCAGCGCCGCGGCCGGAGGTAGCCACCTCGCGCTGCTGCAGTGGGCGCGCGCCCAGAGCCCACCAGCTCCATGGAACGTGAAGACCTGCAGCGCCGCGGCCCGAGGTGGCCACCTCGCGCTGCTGCAGTGGGCGCGCGCCCAGAACCCACCAGCTCCATGGAACGTGAAGACCTGCAGCGCCGCGGCCGGAGGTGGCCACCTCGCGCTGCTGCAGTGGGCGCGCGCCCAGAGCCCGCCCGCCCCGTGGAGCTGGATGACCTGCCAGGCCGCGGCCGGAGGTGGCCACCTCGAGCTGCTGCAGTGGGCGCGCGCCCAAGGCGCCCCGTGGAACGAGTACACCTGCGAGGCCGCGGTCCGAGGCGGCCACCTCGAGCTGCTACAGTGGGCGCGCGCCCAGAACCCACCAGCTCCATGGGACGAGGGCACCTGCGGGGCCGCGGCCGGAGCTGGCCACCTCCCAGTGCTACAGTGGGCGCGCGCCCAGACCCCGCCCGCCCGGTGGCACGAGTCGACCTGCATGTGACGAGCGGAAGGCGGCCACCTGGCGCTGCTGCAGTGGGCGCGCGCCCAGACCCCGCCCGCCCTGTGGCACGAGTCGACCTGCATGTGACGAGCGGAAGGCGGCCACCTGGCGCTGCTGCAGTGGGCGCGCGCCCAGACACCGCACAAGTACCCACAAGTGCGGAATAGCTGACGGACCTACGGTGCGCGGGCTTCCCCTCTCCATCTTGTGCAGCGGGCGCGCGGCAAGGCCCCGCCCGCCCCGTGAGTTGGGGCAAAGGGCGCGCGCCCAGCCCCCCCCCCCTCCCGCCCCCGGTGGGAGTCGGGTATGGCCGCGGCCGGCCATATACAGCTGGCACCCGCACCCCTGGACGCTTGTGCCCTTGGCAGCACCTGGCTGTGCTCGCTGCACTCGCTGCACTCGGCGCTCGGGGGGGGGGGTTGGGGCGGTGCTGGCGCGACTGGCACGCAGGGGACCAGATCCGTGCGTTTGATCCATTGTGTGTCGTGCAAGTCTGTCTGTGTTGCTCCGAGTGCGATGCGCGGGGCACGCGTCAAAAGTGCGAGGGGTGCGGGCTGGCGAGCGGTGTTGGCGAGGGGTCTGTGCGTTGAAGCGGGTGAGTCTGCGTGCATGGTGTTGCGGGGAGGAGGCATGGCCAGCGGCATGGCCGGTCACGCCGCCTCAGCGCAACGCACCCGAACTGTCCTATCCCACCTGACTGCGCGCCATGCGCCACCCGAGTGGACTGGGGTGGAGGATGCGCTCAGTTTAACCCTTGCGGGTCGGGGCGAAGCCCGCGCGAGGGGCTGGGTAACTTCCAGCTCGCCTCGTTTGAAATGGCGTTCCAGTGACCCACGATTCCACCGATGTCACCAACGTACGGCCAGCGACGGGTGCAGGGTGGAGCGACCGTTTCGCATGGCCGCGCAACCGCACGACCGCGGCCATGGCCGCATCGACCTTTTGGTGCGCTATTCTAGATCCGGGTCGCGCGGCGTCCGGCGATGGAGCACCGCACCCTCGGCGTATCGGAGGTGCGCTGGGCGCTCCAGACCCTCCGCGCGGCCTGGCAGGCCAACTCGCCCACGTCGCCCATTTGCCCGTCCGATGAGGCCGTCCCTGGCATGTCCATCTCTGAGTTTGCCTTTCGGTTCATCGTGGAGCACCACACACGGCGCCCCCGGGCGGCGCAGCGGTCCGCCGGGGCACCCCCGCTCCCAGTGGTTGCACCGAGGCGGTTGTAACGCAGATGGGCCGCGGGGGATGGGACGCCCCCCCCCCTCCCCCTCCCGGGGGGGGGTGACCCATGGCCGGTGCCCGGGCGCTGCGCACGGGTCACGTTCGTGCCGGGTGGGTGCAACCCCGGGCCATCTACTTTTTTTTATCGTGCCATGTGAAAGCACGACGCCGCATCGGCCATGGATACCGTTTCGACCGCGGCTGACCATGCCTTGAACCGGCAGCTGCGTGACTCGTCACGCTTGCGCGACGCCATGCGCCAGAAACGCGTGCCGCAGCTGGCGGCGAGCCAGTCGGCCCGCAGCGCGGCGTTGGCCCCACCCGCAAGTGGGACAACCCCCAGGGGGGGCACCCCCTGGTCCGAAGCACTTGAACCGATGCCCCCTGTGACCGCGGTCGGGGCCGCCGAGCCCCGGGTCTCGGACACGGTGGGGTCGGCCACCGAGGCGGACCAGGCGGCTGGGCCACCGCCCGCCGAGGCCAACCAAGCGACAACCTTGCCCCGCTCCAGGCCGAGCGCGGATCCCATAACCGCGTCGTCGGAGACGGCGCCGCCTCGCCCACCCGGGCTGCCGATGCCATGTGACCTGGTGCGCGACCTGGTCCTGCGGGCGGCGCCGTCCGTGCGCCGGTGCCTCTGTGACAAACAGCTGGCAGATCTGCTCGGAGTGACCCGACACACCTGCCACTTCCCGCTGCTGCGCGTCTCGGTCGTGTTCTGGCTGCTCGTCGCGGTGGGGGTCGCGTGCCACACCGCTGGGCGCGCGTTCGCCGCAAAGGAACGCCTCCGATGAGCGCCAGCCCCAATGCCCCTCCGGCCGCGGTACACGCACCCGCCCGCTATGGCCGCGGCCCTGCAGCGGGCGCCGAAAACCCACGGCTATGGGTAGAAGTGGGGGGATGCCCGGCCATGTCTGCACCGCCGCCCCTCGCCTTGTGTCCAGAGACGCGCCCCCCCATGATCCCCCAGGGGATGTGGGTCACACTCGAAGGGACACTCGGTTCCCGCCCGCGCCCCGCCCCGCGCGCTAGCGTCGACTGCTTCCTCTGCGGCTGCCCAGGCCACTACCGCTCAGAGTGCGCCCACTGGAAGACGCGGTTGTGCTGGCACTGGCGCTCGTATCGCCGATGCAACGCCGCGGTGTGCCCCTTCGCCCATGGGTTGCACGAGTTGCGCGCGCCGATCCCGCCAGCAGCGTCAAGAACAAAATGGGCGGCCTATGTCGCGGGTTGCGCGGTTCCGACGCCTTGGAGCGTACGGAGCTCGGGTTGCCCGCTCCAGTGCACTCGGGCCACGTCGAGTGCAACCGGTGGATCACCGCATGGGCTACCCGTAGGAGCCACCCACGACGGGGCATTCGCCGCGCACAGCGTTGCCGTTGGCACCGTCACATCGATGCGACTCGTTGAGCGGTCCGAGGCTGCGACACCCAACTGTCACGGACTGCCAATCCACTTGTCCGCGCCGGCCACTTCATGGGTTGCGCGCGCCGACCATGTCGACAGCGTACAAAAAAAATCTGAGCCTTATGGTGAGCACCGCGCCGCCCGGCACACATGGCCAACGCACTGCTGAGCGCCGAACGCGCCGCCTTCCTCAATGACACGCAACCGGAGTTTGGCAAGTGGATCGCGAAGGGCGACAGTATCCAGTGCGGCGTCGACGGCGACATGATCGAGGCCTACCCGGACGGTGTGTTGCGGCCGAGTGGAACAGTCACAAAGGTCAAGCGCTTCGGCGAGGCGGGCGTCAGCCTGCGTGTGCGGCTCGACTCCAACAACCAGATGATTGAAATCCCGGTCAGCACCACCGACCCCGGGCGGGTGTGGCAGCCGACGCAGAAGACGTTTGAACACATGCAATACCGCGCCATGCAAGCGGGCATGTCCAGCGTGGCGGACCCCGCCGAACTGGGCGCCGATGACATGGGCGCCGATGACATGGGCGCCGATGGCATGGGCGACCCGGTCTACCGCGGCACCCACAACGACTCGATTCAGGAGATCGAGATGGCGCTGGCCAGCCTACAGACCACGCTGTCTGCACTCGCCAGCCAGGTCAGCAGCATGCGCCAGCCCGCGCCGCGCGCGGCGCCGCGCGGGGCGGAGTGGGCCGACCCCGGGTTCGAATCGGACTCATCGGACGGCGGCGCGGCGGCGGTCGGCACCTTCCACTTTGCATCGGACATGTCGTCCGACTCTGAGGACGGGTATTAAGCGCCACCACCCCCCTCACTCGTTCCCGGTGGCCGATGCCCCCCCCCCACACCCCGGACTCCCCGGACCCCTCCGAGTCCGACCGGAACCGTTATGTTTTTTTTCTGCCCCCCCCAATAAAGTTATCCACCCCCACCTTGCAGATGGACCTCGCAGCGTGCAGTAGGCAAGAAGCCGGCGGCCTCGGGCGCGTGTGCATCTGTGATGCCGTGGTCGGCCAGTCCCCAGTCTGCCGCCTCGTCGAGGAAGCCGAGAAGTGGCGGTGCGCCACCGCGCCACCAGGGGCAACCTGTGCGGACTACCGGGTGGCCGGGCTCGTGCCCGGTGCCACGCCGGCGCTGCCCATCGCTTGCTGCATGGTGACCGACTCTGGGTTCACGCTCTAGGGCCCCGAGGGCCACTGGGGGGGGGGGGCCCGGCGACACGGAACCCCACGCGGCCCGGGCGAAACTTGCGATCCAAAGAGTGCCGGCCGAACCCGGGGGGTCCGCCGCGGCGGGGCCCCCCCCCCCCCCTATCCCCCACACCCATGGGCGCGGGGTCCTGAGTTCACCCGGGCCCCCGTGGCACTCCACTGGCCAGGGACAACTGGCCAGCTTCTTTTTCCAACCCCACGGGAGAGTCGCCATGGCCGACGTGGCGCGCGGGCCGCGACGCCCCGAGGCCATAGGCGCACGAATTGCCGTCACCCTCACCCTCGTTGCCCTCGGCGCCGGCGTCCTGGTCGCGCGGCACCTCTGCATGGGTCAGTGGAAAGGCCGACGGCAGGCAGGGCCAGAGTCCATGCAGGCGCAGGTCAACCTGGGCACGGTCTGGGTGCTCGGCGTCTTGACATGGCCGCTGCTCTTCGACGCAGTCGTCGGGCTCCCGTCGCTGCGCCCCATTCCAGTGCTCGGCTTCAGCCTCATCTGGCCGCTGGTCCTTCTCAGCTTCGAACTCCACTCCCTCGGCCACCAGACGTTCGGTCACCAGGCGCGCGCCAGTAGCAATGGCGGGCTTTGCTGGGAGTGCAATTCCGTCTCGAGCCTCGCCTTTGCCGTCGGCGGCCTCATTGCCGCCCGGCGCATCGTCCAGCCGCGGCCCACCGGCGCCCTCTCCGGGGCCAGTGCCCCCCTGGGCGCCGACGCCAATGCCAAGGCCCCCGTGCGCGCCGCCGCCGAAGCCGACGCCGGTGCGGTCGAGATGCCCGCCCACCTGCCCGCGGCCGTCGTCAGCGCCGTCGTCATCCTCTGTGGGTTAACCCTTAACCCGGCGGAGGCGAGGGCGGCGGCGAGGGCGGCGGAGGTGAGGGCGGCGGCAGCGACGGCGGCGGCGGCGACGGCGGCGGCGGCGACGGCGGCGGCGAGGGCGGCGGCGGCGAGGGCGGCGGCGGCGACGGCGGCGGCGGCGACGGCGGCGGCGGCGACGGCGGCGGCGGCGAGGGCGGCGGCGGCG